>Ga0302323_100002456_pt1 | contig 15024 bp, 7 predicted proteins | sample Fen_T0_3_FD_201950 | JGI IMG/M metagenome (GOLD analysis project Ga0302323, IMG submission 201950) | Peat permafrost microbial communities from Stordalen Mire near Abisko, Sweden - Fen_T0_3 | ecosystem: Environmental > Terrestrial > Soil > Wetlands > Permafrost | place: Sweden: Abisko... | reverse complement strand
AAGGGCGCAGGACTCGGGCTGCCCGCGGTCTACGGTGCGGTCAAGGCCCACCACGGACACATGGAGATCCAAAGTGAGGTGGGCCACGGCACACAGGTTCACATCACGCTGCCCACGTCCATCAAGGGGGGACAACGGCTGAACGAAACCGGCGAGCTCGTGGCCATTCCCGAGTCCAGCGGGCTCAGCATTCTCCTTGTGGATGACGACGATCTGGTCGTGACTGCCGTCTCGGCGCAATTGCGCCGACTGGGCCACTCGGTGATAGTAGCTGAGAATGGCCAGGCGGCCATCGACCGGCTGACGGAAGGTGCCGCCGTCGATCTGGTTCTGCTCGACATCAACATGCCGGTTCTCGACGGCTGCCAGGCACTTCCGCGTTTGCGCCAACTCCGTCCCCAGCTTCCGGTGATCATTGAGACCGGTGACATGGGGGACAAGGCCGAGGATCTCGCGCGAGCCTACGAGAATGTTTCCATCCTCGTCCGCCCCTTCAGTCTGAACGAGATCAAGGCCACGCTGGCTCCCTGGGTCGAGCGCGCGAACGCCCCAAAATCTACCCAATAGCTTACCCCGTGAGTTGGATCGCGTGGATTGGACGGCCACACCTCCTGACATAAGGGGTAGGCTGGTCGCGTACCAGGCCGAGAGCAAGATAGTGCGGCTGTGTACGGCGCCATTGGGTTCATAGGCGGGTGGTTGTGGGGCGCCTTCCCGCCGATTGGGCTCCTTTCTGCTACGCTTGCGGCATGCGCATAGGCTTGGTTTTCGCGATTTTATTGACTGTTGGCTGTAACGGTTCGAACTCCTCCAACAAGGGCACGGGGGGAGCGTTCGCCACCGGTGGCAGCTCGAACCCAGGTAGCGGCGGCAGGACAAGCACTGGCGGTGGTTCCATGGGCGGCAACGCGGCCACGGGTGGCATTGTCACGAACACTGGCGCGACGGGCGGAACCTCAGGCACCGGCGGTAGCGCGACCGGGGGAACCTCCGGCGCCGCCAGCGTAAGCACCGGTGGCCACGCGGACGCAGGCCCGATCGACGCCGCGGGTGGATCAGGCACCGGCGGCCGTGCGACCGGCAGTGCGAGTGGCGGCACCAGTGGACAAAGCGGCGCGATCGACGGCGGAACCGCGGGCGACAGCGGCCATCATGACTTGGTTCTCGGGCCGCGAACACTGGTGCAGGGCTCCACCGGCAACGCCTTCACTGTCGCAAACTCTGCCCAGGGCACCACCTACCAATGGACCATCACCTCGGGAACGCTGACGCCGTCCACCGGGAACTCGATCAACGTCACGGCACCCGCCCTGCCTGCAGGAGCAGCCAGCCTTGCGGTTGATCTGACTCTGACTAGCAAGAACTCGCTGGGCACCAGCTCTGCGACCATCGTCCCCCTGATGATTGTCGCCACCATCCCCGATTCAAGCGCTCTGACGAGGAACTTCGTCTTCAACGGGGAGTTTAAGCACGGGACGGCAGGGTACGAAATGAAGAAGTACGCCCTTCCCACCTACAACCCGCAAGGCGCCTTTGATCCGCTTGGAACCGATAGCGCGGTGTTTGCCCCTGGCGGAAGCCAATCGTTGACGTTTTCCAACAACTACTCGGACGGCATCCAAGTCCTTTCGAACAGTTTTCCTCTCGTCCAGGGACAGGTCTACAACTTGAGCGTCTACATCAAGGGCTCTTCTGCAACCGCAATCCCCGTTTCCGTGGGTATCATCTCCGCGGACTGGCAGGTGGCGGGCGGAGTGAATCCCAAGGTCACCACGACCTGGCAGCGCGTGCACGGCAATTTCACCGCGAGCGCCTACAACGCGGCCACGCGAACCTACACCGTCTCGATCCGCGCCAACATGAACCCGCAGGCCGCCGTCACCCCCTACACGATCTGGATGGACCAGCTCCAGATCACACCGGGAACCGCGGACGCTGCCACCTACGTTCCCCAGGCTGACGTCGAGATTTCGGCGGCGGCGACGAAGCGAGTCTTCGTCCAAGACGAGGCTGTTCCACTCACCGTGGTGGCGACCAACAACAGCACGCGCGAAGTCCACGGCAGCATCGCGCTGCAGGCCGTGGAAGATGACTCCGGCCAGACACCCCTTGTCCTCGATTCCTGGACGGTGACGCTTGCGCCAGGCGAAATGCGGACATTTCAGAAGGCGCTGGCGCTCACGCGATACGGAAGCTACACCGTGACCCCGGTAAGCCTCTTTGACGCCACCACCAGCACGCTACCAGCATGGTTTGGCAAGGTCGGGCCGTACACGACGTCCACCACGCCCGTGCCCCTGGAAAAGCACTTCGTGGTTGGGGTCAACGATGCCCTGGACTGCTCGGATGGTTACGCGGGCACGGTGGCCATGTTGAACGATTCCGTTGATCAGTACTTGAGCGGCCTACGTTTGATGGGCACGCGCGTCGTCCGACTGTGGGACTCCGACCCCGTCTCGTGGCGCTTCGTAGAGCCGAATGCACCGAATCTCTCAGGGCCCGCTTCCGCCAATTTCAGCTTTGCGTACAGCGACTTCATCGTCAACCGGCTCGTCTCTTCAGGGATCCAGCCACTTGCCGTGATCGTGGGCGGCCCCGGACTTGAGCCCCATGAGAACGCCACGCCCAAGAACACAAGCGCTACCGACCCGAACTGCCAGCCAGGCGCTACCAGCGACGACGTTCCCGCGTGGCTTGCCGCCGCAAGCACGGTCAGCCCCAACACCTCTCAGTACTACCTCGACGCTTGCTTGCAGGAGTTCCTGCCTCCCAATACAAACCCGACCGACGCCTACCCCTACTTTGTCTCGAACCTGGTCACGCACTACCAGGGCAAGGTCAAGTATTGGGAGATCAACAACGAGGCAAACCTGTTCAGCCCGCTGTCGGACTACGAGCCTTACCTCAAGTCTTCGTCTGACATCATCCGCGGCATTGATCCCGCCGCGAAAGTCGTTGGCTTCTGTTTCAACATGGGACCCAACACGCTGAGTGGGCTGAAGGGCTACTTTGGGGCTTCGTCGCTGCCCTCCCCGACACCCACGACGCTGGCACAGATCGGGCTGGCGGCGTCCGATGTTGTCTCGATCCACCCCTACAGCGCATCCAACCTGGGTGAGAACGGCAGTGTCAACGGGGGCGCCATTGCGGCTGACACCGCTATCGCGACCATGAACCAGGAGCTCACAAGCTTCGGATCGAGCAACATGCCCCTGTGGGTCACTGAGGATTATTACCTCTCTGACCCCAACCAAGCGGTGTCCTCGGACCAGGCAGGAACCCTGACTGTTGTCAAAGCTCGACACGTGGCCCAACGATTTCTGACGGATCTTGGTGAGGGAGTTGCACAGTCCATGCCCGTGCATTCGGGAACTGTACTCTGGAAGCAAACCCTGAACCCGGAGTTCAGTCATTTCTTCACCTCCAGCTGGACGCCAAGCTCGCTCTATATCGCCTACAATGCCCTTGCCCGCTTGTTCGAAGGAGCCCAGCCCGTTGCCAAGAAGAAGTGGAACGGCAAGAGTGTCTGCTACGTCTACTCCAAAGATGCGCACGCCCTTGCCGCGTGCTGGGTTTACGCCCAGGGGGCTGGCAGCGCGACGCTGACGCTGGCCACAACCCAGGTGGCCACTTACGACGTCTACGGCAACCTTGTGAATGCGGCCACGGGATCCATCACCCTCGGGCCCGCGCCCGTCTATCTCGTCCCGGACGCCGACACGGGTGTCAGCGATTTCAGCGCGCTGATTCAGGCGGCCACGGTTCAATAGATATCATGTGCCTCAGTGGGCGTCTTTCCTGGTCGGGCAGCGGCCTGTGATCAGTCGAGCGCCTCGCCCGTAGGTCAGATAGGACCAGGCCCAATTGATGATGACAATGGTTCGATTGCGAAAATCCACCAAATAGTAGATGTGGACGAGCAACCAGGTGAGCCAGGCAAGGAATCCGCTCAATCGGATCTTCCCTATTTCGGCCACGGCTCGGCTGCGCCCTATCGTGGCCATCGAGCCCTTGTCACGGTAGACGAAGGTTTCGAGCGGGCGAGCGTTGAGACGGCGTCCAATCTGCCGGGCAACGAAGCGCCCTTGCTGCATCGCTACTGCACTCACTCCAGGAAGTGGTTGCTTACCGATTTCGGGAAGAAACGCGGCCGCGTCTCCAATGCAAAAGATCTCGGGATGTCCTGGCAGGGAGCAGTCGCGTTCCACCTGTGCGCGGCCTGTCCGGTCCACGCGCGCGGTCAGCTCCTTGGGCAGGGGAGCAGCGGCCACTCCCGCAGCCCACAGCACCGTGCCGGCTCGGATGCGCTCGCTGCCGAGAAGAACGCCGTCCTCGTCGATCTGGGTGACCTGGGCACTGGTGCGGACCTCGACGCCCATGCCCACCAGACTGCGCAAGGCGCGGTCGGAAAGCTGGGCCGCGAAGCTGTTCAAGATGCGCGGGCCTCCCTCAAGCAGGACAACCCGTGTGCTTTCGGGGTTGATGGCGCGGAAATCGCGGGCAAGCACGTAGCTTGCCAGCTCGGCAATGGCGCCGGCCAATTCGACCCCTGTCGGGCCACCACCGATGACAACAAAGGTCAGGTGACGACGTCGCCCGTCGGGATCCGGCTCCCGCTCGGCGGCTTCAAAGGCCAGCAAGACCCGCCGTCGAATCTCCACGGCATCCTCGATGTCCTTCAAACCAGGGGCCACGTCTCGCCACTCCTCATGCCCGAAGTAGCTCGTGATCGCTCCGGTGGCCACGACCAGAAAGTCGTACGCCAGGGGCGGCGCCTCGCGAAGAACCACCTGGTGAGCAGCGGTATCGATGCGAACGGCCTCCGCGAGCAATACCCGCGCGTTCTTCTGCCTGCGCAGCACACTGCGGATGGGGACCGCGATCTCGGCCGGCGACAACCCGGCCATGGCCACCTGATAGAGCAACGGTTGAAACAGGTGGTGGTTTCGTCGATCGACCAGTGTCACCTGCACGGGCTCACGTGCAAGCGCACGGGTCACCGCCAGGCCGCCAAAGCCGCCTCCGATGACGACAACTTGTTTGCGAAGCTTGATAGCCACGAGAGAAATGCCTGGGCCTCATTAGGCCCCATACAAACTTCGTTCTAGCCCGGTTGGCGCAAGTGGCAAGGTGGTAATGGATCAGCCTGTCGATTCGAAAACACTCTGGCAGCGACGATTCAAGAACCAGGTGTATGCCAACTTTCGCATCTTGCACGGCCTGCAATTTGGGCTTTCATTGGGTATGCTTGGCTATATGGGAGTCCGCTCGCTTCTTGGCCAATAGTCAGGCTCGATGGCATGGTTCCTACTGTGGTGCGCCCCTATCACGTGAATTCTATGCCAGGCCTGCCCCGGTCGTAGCGCAAGAATGCATCGGCAAGATCCTGGTGCTCGAGACCGAGGATGGGCCGATGTCGGGCCGTATCGTCGAAACCGAAGCCTACCTGGGCATCCACGACAAGGCTGCACACAGCTATGGGGGGCGGCGCACGCCTCGCAACGACGTGATGTACGGCCCACCTGGCCATGCATACGTCTTCCTCATCTACGGCCTGCACCACCACCTCAACTTGGTGACCAATGCCTCTGGCGATCCTTGTGCCGTCTTGGTGCGCGCGGTGGAACCACTTTCCGGCCAAGATCGAATGCGACAGCGACGGCCCGTCGAACAGCTCACCGCCCTCACCAGTGGGCCAGGCAAGCTGTGCCAAGCTTTCGGGATCGACCGTGGCGTCAACGGCCACGATCTTTGCTGCTCACCGCTCTTCCTAGTCGATGGACCGGCGCCAGCGCGCGTGGTGCGCACACCGCGAATCGGGATCGACTACGCCGGCGACTGGGCGCGGCGACGCCTACGCTTCGTCGATCCTGACAGCCGATTCTTATCTCGACTGCGCAGCGGGCTCCGGTGACCCTCGACCGAAGCCCCGCACCATCATGATCCGCATGCTCTACCTCGCAAGGGCCGAGCCGTGCGATGAAGCCCCGCTCGCGATGGCACGCACTGACTGCGGAGGTTGCTACCATGAGGACTCCCAGAATCCCCCTTGTGGAGAATCGGAGCTTAGCTAAGAGTGTCCTTCCCCGCCTTTCGCTGGAGGTCCCAATGTCCAATCTGCGTGGCAGGTGCACTCTCGCGGTCGCGCTCGCAGTGTTCAGTTGCAAAGCCGGTACTGGCAATCCCACGGGCAGTGGCGGCGCGGGCGGGTCCCCAACGCTTGCGAGCGGTGGCGGCGAGACGGCAGCGACGGGGGGCGCGCCGGCCATGGGCGGAGCCAGCTCGGGCGGCAACGCAACCGGTGGCAAGGGTGGCAGCAACGGTGGCAGCAACGGGTACGGAGGCGTTGATGCGTCCGGCACCGGGGGGACGCGACCTTCGCTCCCCGCGGATTACCGCCCCACCGGTCGCGCTGCCGCCGGCGATGTTTTCGTGCACCTCTTCGAATGGCCCTGGCCGAGCATCGCCGCCGAGTGTGAGAACGTGCTCGGTCCCGCGGGCGTCAAAGCAGTGCAGGTCTCGCCGCCGCAGGAACACAGCATTACACCGAGCCACGATTGGAGCGAACGCTACCAGCCGGTGAGCTACTCGCTTGAACGCAGCCGCTCGGGCACCGAGGCGCAGTTCCAAAACATGGTCAACCGCTGCGCCTCGGTCGGCGTCGGGATCTACGTGGATGCCGTCATCAATCACATGACCAACTTCCCAAGCCCGGGCACAGGGAGCAACGGCACGGCGTACACGAAGTACGACTACCCGGGCATCTGGAGCACCGGGAATTTCCACCCAGCCTGCACCATCGACAGCTACCAGGACGCCGCGCAAGTACAGGACTGCGAGCTGCTCTCGCTGCCCGACCTCGACACCGGCCAGCCTGGGGTGCGACAGCGGCTCGCCGAATACCTCATCGCGCTTGCGCGCATGGGCGTCGCGGGCTTCCGCATAGACGCCGCGAAGCACATTCAGCAGGTCGAACTCGACGACATCATCAACCGCGCGAGCGCCACGCTGACCGCCGAGGGGCGGCCGATCCCGTACCTCTTTCTCGAGGTGGCCGGCAGCGGAGGCGGCGAGGCGGTGCTGCCGCCACAATACTTCGGCGTCGGTTACAGCTCCGGCGGCGCCGCCGACATTACCGAGTTCAAGGTCATCGGCGTGGGGGACAAGTTCCGCAAGGTCGGCGGTCAGTCGCTCTCACAGCTCAACCCGAATGGCCCCACTGGTTCGCGCTTTGGTGAGACGGCGTGGGGGCTGTTGCCCGCCGACAAGGCCGTCGTTTTTCTGCAAAATCACGACACCCAGCGCACATGCGGCATCGGCTACCAGCACGGCGACGCCTTCCGCCTCGCGAACGTCTGGATGCTCGCCCAGCCCTACGGCTACCCGAGCATCCTTTCGGGCTACGCCTTCCAGTGCGGCACGGAAGACTCGCTTGGGCCGGCATCAGACGTCAATGGCTGGACGCTGCCAGTGTCATGCATGAACGACTGGGCGACTGCGAAGAGCCAGCAGTGGATCTGTGAGCACCGCGACCCGTACATCCGCAACATGGTTCGCTTTCGCAAGGCGGTCGCTGGCGAGCCGCTGAGCGCCTGGTGGGACAACGGCACAAACGCGATCGCATTTTCACGGGGTGGGAAAGGCTTTGTTGCGATCAATGGCGAGACCACTGCCATCACACAGGCGGTTGCGACAACCGTCGCCGACGGGGCCTACTGCGACCTGCTCACCGGCGGACTGGTTGGCCGGAGCTGCGCTGGCACGAGCGTCACCGTGAAGGGCGGCAACGTTACCTTCACCCTCGCCGCCGGCCGCGCGCTCACCATCGCCATCACCGACCCATTGCCGAAGTGAAGGCGTGAAACCGCTCGGTCATTCTGCGCGCTTCTGGCCCGCACGCTCGACGAAAAACCTCGTCGCTTAGAGCTGCCGGCGCTTCCCATCCGAGGAAACATCTTTGTTGAAGGATTGGCTGGCCTTCGCCCATCCTTGAAGGGACAAGCCGATCTGCGAAAGGATTCCGCCATGAGACCACCCCTGCTAGCTCTTGCCACGGCCCTGAGCGCCCTATTCATTGGAAACTGCGGGAACGGAACCTCGGGAGGGCAAGCTGATGGGGCGACGAGGGTTTCCGGCGGGAACAGCGGCTCGGGCGGAGCGTCGAGCGCGCTCGGCGGCTCGACACCGATCGCCGGTTCGGGCGGCCTTGCCAGCGCCGGCGGACGCGCGGGTTCCCCCAGCGGCGGCGCTTTGGGCAGCGGCGGATCGACGGGGACAGGCGGCGGTCAGTCAACCGGGGGAGTGTCCGAAACCGGCGGCCGGGTTGGCTCGGGCGGCAACACAGCCACGGGTGGGGCCATAGCCGGTCAGTCGGCAGGCGGCGCCACCAGCAGTGGCGGGAGTGCCATGGGAGGAACGCGCGCTTTCGGCGGCGCGCTCGGCACAGGCGGCTCGGCCGGGTCGGGAGGCACCGGCGGTTCCACCGGACTGGGCGGCAGTGGGGGAACCGGTGGCAGCGCCGGAACCGGTGGCGGCGCTGGCAGCGCCGGATCAACGGGAAAGCTGACTCCGCAGGACGCAGTCAAGCTCATGGCGCCGGGCTGGAACCTCGGCAACTCCTTCGATGCGACCCCCAACGAGACCAGCTGGGGCAACCCCACGCCGACTCAAACTCTGATCAAAGCCGTGCATGCCGCGGGCTTCAAGCTGCTGAGACTCGCGGTGGGCTGGACCGACCATATCGGTGCCGGGCCGGCCTACACCATCGACTCGGCGTGGATGAACAAAGTCAAGCAGACCGCTCAGTGGGCCATCGACGAAGGCATGTACGTCTTCATCAACACCCATCACGACTCTGACGGCGGAAACGCTGGATGGGTTTCGTTCCCCTCGTCCACGTCGGCGGCACAAACCGTCGCCACTGAAGTCACCGCGGTTTGGACCCAAATCGCCACGACCTTCAAGTCTTTCGACAGCAGGCTCATGTTGGAGTGTTTCAACGAGCCCAACTACACCGCGGGTAGCAGCGCCCAGGCACAGACGGATCTCAACATGTACCTGGAGGCGTGCTTCAAGGCCATCCGCGACACCGGTGGAGCCAACGCCACCCGAATCGTCATGATCCAACCGATTGGTGCCAGCCCGATTCAGTCGGGCATTCAATCCATACAGAAGGTCAGCTTTATCAACGACCAGAACCTCGTGATCTCGCTTCACACCTATTACCCGACCAACTTCGGCCTCAGCACCACTCCGTACGCGTGGGGAAGCGCCTCGGACTATACCAGCATGCAGAATTCCATCGCCCAACAGATCCGCGTCTGGTTGCCCACCCAGGTCATCTTTGTCGGCGAGTGGGGCTCTATGGAGGCACAAACCCTGGCCAACCGGGCCGCCCACGCCCAGGCCTACGCCCAAGACACGACCACCGCAGGCATCGTTCCCATCTGGTGGGACAACGGTGGCTCGGACAGCAGCTCGTTCTCGCTTTTCGATCGGACCAGCGGTGCCATCTCGCGTCCGACCATCGTCACCGGGCTCATGACGGGTGTGAAGAATGGTCTGGCGTCCGCCAACAATTGGGCCACCAAGCCCTGACGAGTCACCGCGTTCGTCGCGTCGAACTAAAGGGGCACTTCTCAGCGCGCAGCCGCAACTAGCGTGATCGTGTTTGCGGCGAGCGAAAGTCCCGAGATCGAACCGTTCGCAATCGCCACGTCGGCAGCCGCTGCGGGCGAGGCGCCGTTCACGGATTGATACACCTTGGCGGTCGAGGTCGCGGTGAAGTTATTGATGGTGATCGTCATGTTGCTTTGAGCACTGGTCCCCTTGCAGGCTATTGGGGACTTGAGGCCGCCGCGTCCGCCTAGCGTTGGTGCAGACTACTGCGTAACCGGCGCAAGAACGCCATTGATGTCGTCGAGGAGCTTGGTGGTATCAAGTCCGTCGAGGACGATGACCTGATGAAGTGAAGAGACGAGGTTGGGATCCTGCTTCCACTTCCAAACGAGCACGCCTGATGGGTCGTATTCAAGGAGTTGGAGGCCCTTGCTACCATTTCCGCCGCCATGGCCTTCCCAGTTGGTGACGATGAAGTGACCATTGGACAGGACTTGGAATCCACCGTAGAAATTCGGGACGATAGTCGAGGCATCGGCCTGGCTCTTGCCGCCGATGGTCGTCAGTACCTTCTTAGCCGCTTGATCGATGACGAGAATGGCGGCCCCATAGCCGGAGGTAACCGCGATGGTTTTGTCGGATAGGCGTAGGCCTTGAAAGACCCAGTCGCCGTCGGGGATGGTCATTTCCCAAAGGGTCTGCTTGTCCCAGTTGACCTCGGCCAGCTTGGCCCCAACACCAAGCAGAAAGGTCCCCTGGGGCGTTCGCCGGAAGAGGCGCAGCTGGCTGTAGTTCGTGAACGTCACTTTGTGCCCCGCCACGGACACATCCTGGCTGTCCAGCTCCTGCAAGGTGACCCCGCCGTTGGCGTTCGCGCCGAGAATGGTGTTGCCGCTCGGCAGACGGCGCAGGCTCTCCACGCCGTCGAAGCTGAGTACTTCCTTCTTGATCTCGCCTGTCTTGAGGTCGAGCTCGACATAGCCCTTGGCCACTGACACCGCGACCCGATCGCCTCCCACGAGCTGGATGTCACGCATGCTGTCCCCGTACTTGGTCAAATCGCTGAGCTGCCGGCTCCAGACCGCAGTGCTGGGGGTTTGCAAGTCCATGAGGACGACGCGCCTGTTGCCTTCGTCGGACAGAAGCACGCGGCGGGGATTGCCGACCACGGCGGTGTCCGCTGCTGCCACGTCTTTCCCGGATGCGCCACCGCCATCGCCGACGGGGCTGCCGCCCGTACCTCCAATGGCTGTGTCTGAAGCATCGACCTGCGGCTGGGAGGTGTTCCCCCCCTGGCCACCGCCCCCTCCAGTTCCAGCCGCTGCATCGGGCTGTGGTCCTGTGCCCCCTTCGCCGGACCTGCCGCCAGTGCCACCCGAGTATCCTCCCGCCGCCGGGCTGGTGGTCTGCCCGCCCTGGCCACCGGTGCCGCTGGAGTTTCCTCCCACGGCCGTCGTCTGGCCACCCTGACCGGATCTGCCGCCGGTGCCGCCGGCGTTTCCACCCGCGGCCGTGGTTGTCGTCTGGCCACCCTGACCGGATCTGCCGCCAGTGCCAACCAACAGTCCGCCACTACCATTGGGATGCGTGGTGGAAGTGCCAGGGCTGGAACTGCACGCGCTCAATAGGACGAACACTGCCGTTGCCAGGGATCTTGCCCTGCAAAACAGCTGAGGTGATGCCGACGGGCTGTTATCATCTAGGGTCATCATTGCTCCACTTTGGCGAGTTCGCCCAAGACGTGGGATCCGCGGCAACCCGCCGAGGCTTGATTCCCATACCACGTGTTCTTGCTGCTTGAGCATCGAAAAGTGGAAACGAGGAAGTGACCCCGGCAGTCATCCCACATGAGCATTCAGTTATATAGACTCGATTCAGACCTGAATTGCTTTAACTGGCCAGAAGAATGATCGAGCGAAGCATTTTGTGGCAAACCAACGAGACGGAACTTATCCGATCATGCCACTGCTCGGCACAACACCAATACCTCAGGTCCTCTGGAATCATCGGTGACTGCTTCACGGCAAGCTGTGAACCCGGGAGACAAGCACGGATCCGCGAAAAAAACTCGCGAGACTGATATTTAGCGTGCCACTTTTCGCGGCTCCGTGACAGTAGTCCTTGAGTTAGGCCTATCCCACCCATCCAATGGAGACGAGCATGGACGCGCGAACTTTCCCCAGGACCTCAACTGCACGCCTTGCGACCTTGATTGCTTCGGCGGTCGTGATTATGGGTTGCTCTTCGGACGGGGGAACGCAACCGGCGTCGTCCTCGGGCGCTGCAAGCAGCACCGGCGGCTCCAAGGCTGGAGGCGCGGGCGGAGGACCGATCACTGGAGCGGGGGGCGCGGGGGGGGCCGGACAAACTGGCGCGGGCGGAGCTGGCCAGGCTGGCGCAGGCGGAGCGGGCAAAGGTGGCGCAGGCGGAGCTGGCCAGGCCGGCGCAGGCGGAGCTGGCCAGGCTGGCGCGGGCGGTGCGGGCCAGGCTGGCGCAGGCGGAGCGGGTCAGGCTGGCGCAGGCGGTGCGGGCCAGGCTGGCGCAGGCGGAGCGGGTCAGGCTGGCGCAGGCGGAGCGGGTCAGGCTGGCGCAGGCGGGTCGACCTCGAACCCATCGTCGGGCTTCCGCTCGCCGTACGCGGTCGCCTACTCTGACGATTCCGCGACCCTCGCGGTCACCGACTCGAGCGCGGCCGCGCTCGTCGTCCTCGACCCCAAGGCGGGTACAACTCTCCGCTCCGTGACACTTGCGGGCGAGCCCAAGGGGCTGGCATGGTCAGCGGCAGGCAAGGTCATGGTGGCCGAGTATGGCGCGGGAACTATCGCCGAGGTGGACACCACCGCAGGCTCGGTCCTCCGGCGCCTGGACGTGGGCCCCAAGCCGACCGATGTGGCGTTGACCGCTGATCGTTCGAAGGTGGTGGTCCCCGACTTCGCCCTGAATCAGGTTCTCATTTTGGATAGCGCAACCGGGAAGACACAGGCCACCGTTGCGGTCGCGCCCGGTCCTTTTGCCGTTGCGGTCGCACCCACCGGAACCACCGGGGCCTCCGGGGGCACGGCAGTGGTGACCCACCTGCTGGCCTCGGGCGATGCTACCAAACCTGACGCAGCCTCTTCGGTCACCCTCGTGGACGTCGCAGGCGGGAAGCTCATCGCCAACGTGAAGCTCCCGACTGGTTCCACGGCGGTCCGCGGGGTGAGCTGCTCGCCCGATGGCAAGTGGGCCTATGTGGTCCACACGCTAGGGCGGATCAACAACCCAGTGACGCATCTTCTCCGGGGGTGGGTCTGGACCAACGCGCTATCGATCATCGACATCGCCAACAAGAGCGTCTACGCGACGACGCTGCTCGACCGCATTAGCGAGGGGGCAGCGAATCCGTGGGGCGTCAATGTGAGCCCAGATGGCAAGACCCTGTGGGTCTCGGCAGCGGGTGCGCACCAGGTGCTTCGTGTGGATCTCTCTACGCTGCACCAGCTGCTCGCCGGCCCCATTCCTTCTGCGCTCAAGGGGAGCGGAAAGACGCCGACGGCCATGGATCGCACCAAGGCCGGCTTCGCCAAGCCTCTCTCCGATGTGTGGTTCGATATCGCCGCCGATCCGACGAAGCGATCACTCCTTACGGACGATCTTGGGGCCTTGTGGGGCGCTGGCGTACTGCAGGTGATTCGGTTGGCTCCGGCACAGGGCCCGCGCGGGGTCGCCATCTCTCCCGACGGGAAGCAGCTTGCGGTGGCCATCTACTTCGCCGGCCAGGTCGGCCTTGTGGATACCGCTTCTGCGCAGGTCTCCAAATACATCAATGTTGGCACGCAGCCCGACGAAACCTGGACTCGCCAAGGCGAGCGCATCTATCACGATGCATCCCATACGCTGCAGGGTTGGTTGTCCTGCGCGAGTTGCCACCCCGACGCCCGCACCGACGGGCTCAACTGGAACATGCTGAATGGCATTCCTGGAAATCCGAAGAACACACACACGATGCTCTACTCGCCGAACACGCCTCCCGTGATGTCTCACGGGCAACGAGCAACCGCTGCTGTTGCTATCACCGCAGGATTCAAGAACATCGAGTTCGTGATGCCGGACCATTCTTGGGAGATCGCGGTGGGTAGCTACCTGAACGCCCTTAGCGCGGAGCCCTTCAACAAGGCAGGAGCGCAGAAATCCGCCTCCGCTCAGCGTGGGGAGGCGGCCTACCAGAAGGCGGCGTGCGGTGATTGCCACTCGGGCCGTTACTACACGGATTTGAAAACTCACGACGTGGGAACCAGGGGCGCCAAGGATAATTCTTCCGAGCCCGCCGAATACATCACGCCGGCGATCGCGGATCTGTGGCGGACCGCGCCCTACCTGCATGACGGTTCGGCGGCAACCCTGAAGGACCTCCTGACCACCAAGAACGTCGGCGACAAGCACGGCAAGACCTCTGGGCTGGCTTCCACGGAGATCGACGATCTTGTCCAGTACCTCCTCGAGTTGGATCCTCCCGTGCCGGAGCATGTGGACGTCTTCCCGACCACGGATGCTTCGCCTCCAAAAGTGGCAATCCAGGGCCAGAATCCGATTGCTTCCACGGCCAAGAGCAGCCTCGACCTCACGGATCCCACGCTGGCCAGCCTGGACAGCATCCTTTTCATCAAGCGCGACTTCATCCCCAGCGACGACAACGGCTCCGGCGGCCACATCTGCGACCAATACCACGGCTTCAACGATAAGCCGGGGGGCGGTCTGTACATCCTGAAGAACGTCCTGTCCGGCAGCCCCACCGTGACGGATGTGCTGGCCAGCTCGACCTGCGCGAACGGCCCACACCAAGGAAAGAAGCTCCAAGGCGGAGGCTTCCTGTCCCCGGACCTCAGCTATGACGCCAAGCAAATCCTCTTCGCCTATACCGACAACAGCGGACAGCGCGTGACCTGGACAGAGACTACCGTCCACCACATCTTCAAGGTCAACGTGGATGGCACGGGGCTCACCCAGTTGACCCAAGGAAGCAACAACGATTTCGATCCCACGTGGCTTCCCGACGGACGCATCGTCTTCGTCTCGGATCGCCGCGGCGGGTACGGCCGCTGCCATCCGCGACCGGTGCCGGTTTACACGCTCTATGTGATGAACGCCGACGGCACGGGCATCGAACCGATCAGCCACCACGATACCAACGAATGGCAGCCCAGCGTGGACCGAAACGGCCTTCTGCTCTACACGCGTTGGGACTACGTGGATCGCGGTTCCAATCAGGTGCACCACCCCTGGGTGACCACGCCCGATGGGCTCGATCCGCGGGCCATCCTCGGCAACTACGCTACCCGGCATAACGTCACCCCGCGCGGGGTGATGAACATCCGAGCCATCCCGGGGTCGAACAAGCTCGTGGGCACCGCCGCGCCCCACCACCAG
>Ga0302323_100002453_pt1 | contig 15038 bp, 8 predicted proteins | sample Fen_T0_3_FD_201950 | JGI IMG/M metagenome (GOLD analysis project Ga0302323, IMG submission 201950) | Peat permafrost microbial communities from Stordalen Mire near Abisko, Sweden - Fen_T0_3 | ecosystem: Environmental > Terrestrial > Soil > Wetlands > Permafrost | place: Sweden: Abisko... | reverse complement strand
AGTCGATGAGTCGAAGCTGGTCGAGCGTTTGGGCGCGTCTTTTGCCATCCCTATCGAGGTCTTGCCATCGGCCCTCGCATACACGGAAAAGGTGATCGCTGCCTTGGGCGGGACCTCTACGTTGCGACTCGGGGTGGCCAAGGATGGACCGGTCATCACCGACAACGGCCAGTTCATCCTCGACCTACGGTTTCCACCAACCGTGGATCTCTCTACGGTCGACCAGAGCCTGCACCGGACGCCCGGCGTTGTCGAAACCGGGCTGTTCTTGGGCATGGCCCAAAAGGCGCTGGTCGGCTGTGGCAGCCCAGGAAGTCTCACCCTGCGGACCCTCGATCGCCCATCACGCGCGGGTTAGACGACTCGCTATATTTTCTTGTCGCCGGGCCGATACAGCGTGGCGTAGATGTGCGGCCCCAGGCTGCCGACCATCAGCTTCTCGACCTCGCCCTCCACCGCAGCCCGCTGGGCATCGTCGTCGTAGATGAAGCGAATCCCCATGCCGGGCTCGACGGCCCCGTCGGGGCCCTCGCCCACGCGGGTCTCCCCCTCGTGCAGAATCCAGCGCACCTCACCCCGCAACACCAACGGCTCGGGCAAGGTCGGAATCATCAGCTTGAACAGGAACTGCGTCCCGACAGCGAGCGGCTTGGCGGTCCTGATGAAAGTCCCGCCCATCGAAATGTTCTTCGTGTAGTCGTAGAAGAAGCGATTGAGACGCTGATACTCCACCCGCAGCTCGATGGGGGTACGCTGCTCAAGCCGACGATCGGATGGTTCGGACATTCTGGACCTGACCAGAGCGTCGCACGCGGGGTGGGTTGGATCAACTGCTGCTGTGGAGGCAGCGGCCGAATCCTGGCCCCACCGAGTTGGCTACGCTCCACGACTGAGGCATCCTGGAGGCCTCCATGGGTATCAACGGTTCGATAGGTTGGATTCGCGCCCGCCATGGGCAACGCCTGCTGGTTTGGGCGGGACTGCTCGCTGCGCTTGCGGTGACGCTGGACTTTCTGCCGCTGGTCAACCTGCTTGGGTTCGACTTCTGCTTCGTGGTCGGACTGGCAGCGGCCCTGGCCGGCGTTGACATTGGCCACGGCACGGTCACTGCCGCACGCCGCACACCCTCCCCCCCCGGCCCGGTCAGGGTGGTGCTTCGGGCCGTCGCCGGCGGAATGGCGGTTCTGGCCCTTCCTCTCATCATCTCACTCGCCAACGCGCTACGAGTTCGCAACTGTAACCTCGGCGCCGGTTTCGTCTTCTTCCTTCTACTGCCCATCTCCACGACCGTGTACGCGTCCGGCACAGCAGCCGCACTGGCCATCGCGATTCCACGGCGGCGGCTGGGGCGACTTCTCGCATTCGGGTTGCCACTGCTCTCAGTCCTCTGGACGCTCGGGCGCCTGTACCGGGATCCGGCCGTGTTTGCCTTCGACCCGTACGCCGGCTACTTTCCCGGCCCCATCTACGACGAGGCCTTGCGGCCACCGCTGCGGCTCTTGTGGTTCCGGCTGGCCAATGTCACATGGCTCGCGGCGACCGTTGCCGTGCTCCGCCTCCTTTGCAACGATCCCGCGCGACCGCTCCAGTTCTCTTTGCGGCCTCTACGTGCTCTCGCCTTGCCGGCAGGTCGGACGCTCGCCGCGCTTGGGCTCGTCGTCGCATCCGTGCTTTGGTTTGTGTGTCGCGAGCAACTCGGCTTTTGCACCACGCATGCGACACTGGCGAAAATCCTGTCTCGCGAAACGCGAACCCAGCATTTCGTCCTACACAGCGACCCTACCTCGGACAGCGACGACGACATCGCTCTCGCCGAGCAAGACCTGGAGTTCCGCTACTTTCAGCTGGCGCACATCCTCGGAGCCGAACCTCGGCTTCCGATCACCGCCTATCGATTCCCGTCCGCTGCCGCCAAGAAGGACGCCGTCGGAGCCGCCACGACTTTGTTTGCGAAGCCGTGGTCGCGCGAGATCTTCGTGCAGGCCGATCGCTTTCCCGCCCAGCGCCTTCGCCACGAGATGGCCCACGTCTTCGCCTCCGCGTTCGGCGATCGGTTCTTCGGCGTGGCCTTCGCCTGGCATTTCTGGGGACCGCTGCCCGTCCCGCGCCTTGCCACCGGACTCATCGAGGGCTTAGCCGAAGCAGCGGACTTCGACAACCCGACCGGGCGACTGACCACCCACGAGGAAGCCGCGGCCATGATAGCCCTCGGCAAGGCACCGCCGCTCGTGCGCGCTATCGGGGCCGGGTTCAGTCTGGAATCCGGACCGCGCGCCTACACCATCGCAGGCTCGTTCTGCAGTTTCCTACTCGGCCGATTTGGCGTGGACAAGCTGCGCGAACTTTACCGCTCGGCTGGTGAATTCGAGCACGTCTACGGTGTTCCCTTCGCGACGCTGGAAGCCGACTGGCGTGCCTTCCTCGCGGCCTTACCCGTGGATCGAAGTAGCCGCGCCCAGGCCGAGGAAGATTTCCGACGACCGGCCATCTTCAGCAAAGTGTGCGCGCGCGAATTGGCGGCCACGGTTTCCGAGGCGCGCGCGCGCATGGGAACCGCGCCCCATGACGCTGTCGCTCTCCTCTCCAGTGCGTGCAGCGACGATCCGGACGAGCCCCTCTACCGACTGGACCTTGCCGAGGCGTTGCTCGCTGCAGGCGAGGCTGACGGTTCGCTGGACCTTCTGGCGAAGCTAGGAGCAGAAGAGAAACTGACTCGCGCTCTCCGATTTCGGGTGGTCAGCCTGGAGGCTGGCATCCAGTTTCACAAGGGACACCTCGACGCCTGCGAGGCTTCCTTGGCCGAGGCGCTGGCCAACGCGACCGACGATTCGGAGGAGCGTACCGGGCTGGTCAAGCTTCGGGCACTGGCCGACGCGCAAACCCGGGCATCGCTTGGCCGCGTGCTTTTCGGTGATGAGCGCGGACGGCCGATCGACCCAGCTTTGGTCGTGTTTCTGATCGCGAGGTTTGCGCAGGAGACACCCGGCGAGGCGCTCGGAGCCTACCTGGTCGGCCGGCAGCTCTCGAATCGCGATCCTCGACTGGCGATGCCGCAGTTTGCCGCCGCTTGTCCCTTCACCGCGCCAGCGCCCGAGGCTCCCCTTGACCCCGTGTTTCTCAAGGAATGCCGGCGTCAGTGGTCGGAATCGGCCTATCTTGCGGACGATCTGGGCGCTGCACGCGGGGCAGCCACCTGGCTGGTCGAGCACAGCGAGCGCGAGGCCGACCGCTTGCGAGCCGCGGATTTCCTTGCCCGCATCGCGTGGAAGAGTTCACGCCGATTTGACTCGCGCGTGCCACCAGCAGTGGTACAACCACGCCCCTAAAATGGCCGCACCTAAATTTCTCTGGGGAGACCAAGCGTCCGCGTCGGAGGGGCAGAATCGGCCGCGTGTGGCCGCGTACGACCTGGGATCGAATTCCTTTCATCTGCTGGTCGCCGAGGCCGACGGCCAGGGCGGATTGGTCGAGCTGGCCCGCGGTCAGGAAATGGTTCGCTTGGGCGAGGATTCGCTCCGCGATGGAATCATTCCGTTTTCCACCTTCCAGCGCGGTCTCGACGGCCTCATCAAGCTGCGCAAGATCGCCGACGGATTCGCGCCGGAAAGCACCATCGCAGTCGCCACCAGCGCCATCCGCGAGGCCCGCAACGGCCCCGACTTCGTTCAAACGGTCGCCCGGGAGGTGGGGCTCGAAATCGAGGTCCTCGACCCGGTCAAAGAGGCGACCCTCATTTACTGGGGCGCCCGCCAGGCGCTCGAAGCGGGCGAAACGAAGTTCGCATTGCTCGACGTGGGCGGCGGATGCATCAAGGCCATCGTGGGTGACGACAAGATCTGTCACTTCGCCACGTCGCTGCCCATGGGCGTCCTTCGCCTGCGCGACATGTGCAACTGCGAGCGATGGCCGGACCGAACCGAATTCCTGACTGCCGAGACCCGCGTACGGGCCATCGTGCAGCCAGCGATTCGGCAAATGCTGAAAGTCAGCTTCGAGTTCGTGGTCTTCACCTCGGGAACTGCTCTTGCGTTGGCGCGCATGGCACAGGGGAGCGACGACAAAGTCGCGGATGCACGCGGACGCTCGGGCGAAGGCATGGGCCGGCATCTAGTCCTATCGCTTGATCGGCTGCGCGCACTCGAGGATCGTCTGCTGTCCGCGACAGCGGAGGAGCGGGCCAACATGCCCGGCGCGGGCTCGATGCGCTCGGACACCGTGCTGCCAGGCACCCTGCTCTTGCGAACCCTGCTCGAGCTGACCGGCAATGCCAACGCGCTGGTCTGCGAAAGTGCGCTCAAAGAAGGTTTGGTCGTGGACTACTTCGTCCGTCGGGAAACCGGGCTAACCGAAGAGCTCGCCGAGACTGACTGACCCGTACAGGCATGGATCGTCGTGGCCGCACTGGCGAACCACGGTATGCGGCGCTGTGCCACCGTTTTTGTGGAACGCTGGTCGTGCTTCGCACTATGATGCGCGCCGTTTCTTAGAGGAAGTTCATGAACCGACAAGCCAAGATTATTCTTCCGGTGCTTTTCGCCTTGATGGCGAGCTTCACGTCGACCTGGCCAGCCCATGCCGAGTCTAAGGGCAAGCAGTCCGCGGAAGGCCACTACAACAAAGGCATGACCGCCTACAACCTGGGGCACTTTCAGGAAGCTATCGAAGAATTCGAGAAGGCGTACGAGCTCAGGTCAGAGCCTATTTTTCTCTACAACATCGCCCAGTCACACCGGCAGAACGGCAATCCCCAGCGCGCCATCTTCTTCTACCGCCGCTACGTCGATGCCGATCCCAACTCGAAGAAGCGGCCCGAGGTAGAGAAGCGCATTTTCGACATGCAAAGCGAGCTGAACGCGCAGAAAGAGCGCGAGGCGGCCGCAACAGCACCAACGCCGCAGCCCATCGCGCCTACGGCCGCCCCGCAGCCGCAGCCCGGCCCGCGGGTCACACCACAACCGACGTTGGTCGACAGCAAGCCGGCTACAGTCGAGGAGGCCAGCCAAGGCCGCGGCCTGCGCGTCGGCGGCCTTGTCATCGCGGGCGTGGGCATCGCCGGCGTGGCGACGGGCATCGTTCTGGTCCTGCACGGCAATTCGCTTCACGACGAATCGATCGTCGCCGGAAGCCAGTTCGACAGCTCGAAATACAACTCGGCCAAGACCTTTCAGACGATGGGCTGGGTGGCCGTCGGCGTAGGCGCAGCGGCGGCCGTCACCGGAGTGACCCTGTACATCCTCGGAGCCCGAGCGGCCAACTCGGGACCGTCCGTCTCGCTGGCCCCGATGGTTGCACCGCGCACTGGCGGCGCGGCCTTCTTCGGTAGATTCTAGGCTCGATTCTAGCCCCTCAGCGACGCTCTTGCGCCAGAGGTGCCAGAGCGTGGCATCTCGGGTAGTATCTGCACAGCAGCATGGGATTCCCCGTTCAACAGATACCGCCTGGTGAGCAGATTGGCCCGTACCAGGTGGTGCGCAGGCTGGGCGCTGGCGGTATGGGCGAAGTCTACTTGGCCAGACACCGCCACCTGAACCGCGATGCCGCGGTCAAGGTGCTATTGGCCGAAATCTCCATGAACCAAGCCGTGGTGGCGCGTTTTTTCACCGAAGCGCGAGCCACGGCCCAGCTGCGCCACCCCCACATCGTCGAAATCTTCGACTGCGACATCTTGCCCGACGGGCGCGCGTACATCGTGATGGAGTACCTGCGCGGCGAGAGCCTGCGCGGAACACTCGACCGCGTCGGCAAGCTGTGCCCGGACTACGGTTCGATCATCGCCATCGCCGGCATGACGGCGGATGGGCTGCAGGCGGCCCACGAAAGTGGCATCGTTCACCGCGACCTCAAGCCCGATAACACATACCTGACCTCGGCGCCTGGGCAACGCGAGCGTCTGTGGGTCAAGATTCTGGACTTCGGAATCGCGAAGTTGCTCTCCAGCGACGGAACCGGTGGCGGGGCAACGCCCACGCGAACTGGGAGTCTGATCGGCACGCCTCTGTACATGTCACCCGAGCAGTGCCGAGGCATCTCGACCATCGATCATCGTGCCGACATCTATTCTCTCGGGTGCATGCTGTACGAGATGATCGCGGGGCAGCCCCCATTCGTCTCTGAAGCTCCCGGCGACATCCTGATGGCGCACATCATGCAGCCAGCGCCGGCCCTATCGACCCTGCAGCCCGACGTGCCTCCCCCCATCGAGGCGCTGGTTGCCCAGATGTTGGCCAAGGATCCAGCCGACCGCCCGCAGTCGATGGCCGACATCGTAGCTGCCGCAGAGGGGCTGCTGGGCGTGCGCCGGTCCGAATTTGTGCAAGCCCTGCGCCGCCCTGCCGGTTTCCCCGCCGAGGTTGTCCCGCAAGTGGCGACCCAGATCCTGGCCCCCGACGAGCCCAACTCGTCGCGACATACGCTGCCACCGCCAAGACCCGAATCACCGTTGGGCCGCGGAGCCATCACGCCCGTTCGGGATGCCGGCACGCCGAGCGGTGCACAGGCGGCCACCCAAACCGACGACGGTCCGGTGTCGTCGAGCTATGCGCGGCAGAAGAGCAACTCAGAGGCTCGCCAACGTCCGGTCTTGCCCGAGTCATCCGCTGACTCCTCGGACTATGGATTGCAACCGTCGCCTATCCGTCGATTCCTGCCCGCCATCGTCATCTTGGCGGTGGTCGCCCTCGGAGGCACGACCGCATACCTCCTGACCCGAACGCAACCATCTCTGGATTCAGAGACGAAGAGAGGGGAGAGCGCGGCCACGGCAGAAAAGCCCAAGAGCGCGGAAAGCACGCCGTCGGCCGAGGTGGAAATCGAGATCATCTCGAGCCCCGACGGTGCCACCGTCTACGTCGTTGGCGAGTCCACCCCGCGGGGAAGCACGCCTGCCAAGCTCAGGCTTCCGCGCTCCTCCGATACGGTGGACATCGTCCTTAAGGCTGGCGGCTACCTCGACAAGAGCCTTTCTGTCGATGCCACGCGGGATCGAACCCTGAATATCAACCTCGAGCGCGTGCCCAACCAGGCACGCGAGCCCGACAAGCCCCCCGCCGAGGCGGAGCAGTCCCCGAAGAAGAAGAAGAAGACCGGCCCCAAAGCCCCCGGGCCCTCCGGCGGAGGATTCAAGGCCGTCGGGGATTGACTGAGGAAGCGATGGTTGACCTCGGCCAAACCCATGCTACTGTAGGGACATCCATGCTGCGTCATCCCGCGCTTTTTGGCTATTTTAGCTACTGGTATCGACCAGGGCCGCGGGGACTCGTCTAAGCAACGCTTGCATCGAAGTCAACCAAGGCCCTGAGAACTCCCTCAGGGCCTTTTTTCGTTTTTGGAAGCTCGTTTGTGGAAGTTCGTTTGTGGAAGAAGGACAAAGTCATGCAGACCAAGAACCTACGCATCGCCGAATTCGCACCGCTGGTTACGCCCCGTCAGCTCGAAGACGAGTTGCCGGCATCTGACGCCATCCGCGAAATGGTCGGGCAGAGCCGCGATGCGATCTCGGCCATGTTGCGGGGCGAAGACCGTCACCGGATGGTCGTCGTGGTGGGGCCATGCTCGATCCACGACCCAGACGCGGCCTTCGCGTATGCGGAGAAACTGAAGAAGGTCGCCGATGCTACCCGCGAACACCTGCTCATCGTCATGCGGACCTACTTCGAAAAGCCACGAACGGTGATCGGCTGGAAGGGACTCATCAGCGATCCGCACCTCGACGGCTCGAGCGACATTTCCACTGGCCTGTCCATGGCGCGCAAGGTGCTATTGCAAATCACAGGGCTCGGCATACCCTGCGCGACCGAATTCCTGGATACCGTCGTGCCGCACTACTTGAGCGACATGGTGACCTGGGCCGCCATCGGGGCGCGCACGACGGAAAGCCAGGTGCATCGCCAGATGGCGAGCGGACTTTCCATGCCTGTCGGCTTCAAGAACAGCACCGACGGGTCCCTACAAAACGCCATCAATGCGGTTCTGTCCGCCAGATACAGCCATGCTTTCCTGGGCGTCAACAGCGACGGTGTTTCCGCCGTGGTGAAGACCAAGGGCAATCAGGACGCGCACATCGTGCTGCGCGGAGGAGCCTCCGGCCCGAACTACCACGCGGACGAGATCCTCGCCGCGGCCGAGGCAGTGAACAACGAAGGGCTGGTTCGCGGCGTGATGGTGGATTGCTCCCATGACAACTCCCGCAAGGACCACACAAAACAAGCTGGGGTGTTCACCGACGTGTTGCAGACCTTCGCGGAAGGGCAGCGAGCGATCCTCGGCGTGATGCTGGAAAGCAACCTGTTCGCCGGCAAGCAGACTTGGATGCAGGGGGTACCCCTGCGCTACGGCGTATCCATCACCGACAGCTGCATCGCCTGGGACGAGACCGAGCGGCTGCTCATCGAAGGCGCCGAGGTTCTTGCCAAGACCGCGCCCGACGCCAGCCCAGGCCGTTCGGGGGCGACTTCCCGCGGCACGGACGCGCGGGCGAGCAGTCTCTGATTCCTTTACCTGGGTTCCACGCTCGGGGTATTTTAGCGAGCGATCTTTTCGCGGACCGCGAAGACCCTCGCATGCAGGGCCCGCCGCGTACCGACTCCCGAATGACAAGGAGCGTCTCGATGTTTGAGAAACACTGCCCCCAAATCACCCCGTTTCGCGCGGTGTCCTGGCGGCTCGCCTCCATCGTATTCCTTGCCATCGCCATACTGCTGCCGACCACTGCCTGCGAAGACAAGGGCATCGGCCGTTCGTGCAGCTTGGGCGAGACCGTTCCGGTCGACCATGGCGCCTACAGCGTGGACGCCACCGACTGCCAGACCCGGATGTGCGTGAAACCCGCGACTCAGCCAGGCGTGTTGCGAGACAATTTCGACACGGGTGCCTACTGCTCGGCCACCTGCACTTCCGAAGGCGATTGCCAGGGCCAGACCCGAGACCGCAGCAATCCCAACGACAGGCGCTGCAAGACCGGTTTCACCTGCGCTACCCCGTTCGGTGCTGCCGAAGACACGCCCGGCGGCGGCAAGCTGTGCTGCCAAAAGATCTGTCTTTGCCGAGATTTCTTCTCGGCCGCGGTCGGGCCCGCGACGCCGTCATCTTGTCAGGACGGGGCCGAGAATTCCTGTTCGTCGGTCCAGCGCGACTGAGCCCGCACCCAAAGCGGCAGGGTCCCGGCATTTCCGATTTTCGCTCAGTAAATCAGCACGAGGCTCGTGCATTTTGCTGCCAGCGCCGTCCACGATTTCGCCCTTCCCGCGACGGCGCAACCGAGTATTCTAGGCTTTCGTCGTTGACGAGATTTTAGCGGCACCGGGAGAGGAGAATCATGACTGGCGCTGATCATGAGGAATCCGACCACAAATCCGAGGCGGCCGCCCCGAAGGACGGTACCACCGAAGGCGACTCGACGACCTCGACGGAGAACAGGGCGGCAAGCGTGCCAGCGGCCGAGGGAGCATTGCCCGAGACCGCCGAGGACGAGGAAAGTGCAACCGGCGAAGTGGAGCTTATCGAAGCCACCCCAACACCGATGCTGTTGACCATCTCAGCCAGCGACGCTGCCGCCAAACGCCCGCCACCCGTGCCGAAGAACACTGCACCCGGGCCGCGCGGCGAGCTGGCACCTCCGCTGCCGCCACTCCGACGGTCGCAAGTCTTCTTCATGGAATCGCCGATCGTGTCTGAGAAAAGTGCGCCGCTCCCCAGCCCACCCGCCGCCGTCTTCCCTCAGTATTCCAGCAAGGTCGTCCCTCCGTCGGTGCCTGCGCCCTCCTTGGCACCAACGCTTGACGCGCAATCCGTGCCACTGCCCCCGGTCGACCAGGCTCGTCCACGCACCGTCGCCAGCGACCGGCTCCCGCAGTTCTCGCGAGATTCTGCCATCGCCGACGCCAGGAAGCGCGTCACTCTCGCCAGCTCCGGCCAGCGCTCTGCACTCGTGCGAGCGAAGACCGAGCTTGGTCTCTTGCTCGAGGTCGTGGGCGGGGATCCCGCTGCCGCACTCGCCGAGTATGGCTCGGCCCATGGCGTGGCGATGGGAGCGCTAGCCGCGCTGACGGCAGCGCGGCGACTGACCCCATTTCGTCCCGCCGCACCGGCGCTCGCCTTGCTGGAAGCAGAGCTACGGACCACCACGGATCCGGACACCAGGGCAACCCGCGGGCTCGAGCTAGGCATGCTGCTCGCAGCAAGCGGCGCGCCTTCGGAGCGAACCTGGCAGGCGTATCGCCAGATCCTTGCCGAGCGACCGTCCCATCCGGGGGCGCTGCGGGGGCTAGAGACCGCATTGACGGCGGCACCGCGCGCCGCCGAAACTCAGCTGCAGATCGAAACCCTCGCCTCCCATCTCGAGACCATGGCGGGCGCGTTCCGCAGCGACGCCAGATTGTCCGCGTGGCTCGAGGTCGAGCGTGGACAGCTTCTCGACAAGCTTGGCCGCCCCGAGGCTGCACGGGGGGCGTTCGAGACCGCGTTGTCGCTCGACGGACAGATCGGTCCCGTGCGCGACGCCTACACCAGGCACTTGCTCACCCACGACCACGTGGAGGCCCTGGTGCGCGCGTGGATTGCCGAATCCGAACTGGAACGCGATGGGGCACGGGCAGCCCGTCTGCTCTATTTCGCCGCCCGCCTGGCCAGCGAACGGTTGGACCAGAAGCCGATGGCCATCGAGCTGTTCGAGCGCGCGACCAACCGTCACGGTGCCGCGGTTTCCATTCAGCGGGCCTCGCTGCGAGAGCTGTGGCGGCTCTACGATGCGACGGGAAATCCCGAAGCGGCGGTCGCCACGGGCGCCAAGCTGCTCCCCTTGGCCCACGATTCCGAGACCACGTATCTCCATGGCCGGCTGGTCCAGGGCTGCGAGGCACTGGGGCGCTTGGTCGAGATGGCAGCCCATGCCCAGCAGGTGCTCGCCGCCGAGGCCCACGACGAAGCCATTCGGGACAAGCTGGACCGAGCCCTGGCCGCTCTCGGGCAGCACGAACAGCGTGTGGCGATGCTCACAGAGCAAGCGGGGCGAACACCCGCGGAGCGGACACGCATAGACCTTCTGCTTCGAGCGGCGCAAATTGCCGAGCACGACCTGGGCAGCGCGGACAAGGCGCTTTTGGCCTTGCGCTCGGCCTGGGCCATCGACCCCGGCCAACCAGACGTCACCGATGCCATCGTTCGCCTGCTGACCCCGGGCACGCCCCCCTCGCCGACCGATCCGAACGATCCCGCGCGTGTTCGGGCGCGCATCGATTTCTACGTGGAAGCCGCCTCCGCCGCGCAGTCCTCGAGAAAAGTCGCCCACCTGGAGAAGCTCGCGCTCATCTGGGAGGACGAAGTCAGGGAGTCCGCCCGCGCCCTTGCGGTCTACGCGGACATCCTGCGTATCGAGCCCACCCGTCGCAGCGCCATCCTGGGCCTCGCCCGGTGCGCAGCTCGCGCGGGAGATGCCGGCGAGCTCCTGCGCGCCCTGGTGCTAGAAGCTGACCTGTCCGACGACGACCTTCCAACCGAACGGGATCTCCTGCTGCGCGCTGCCGACGTGGCTTCGCGACAGCTGGGCGACCCGGAGCACGCGCTCGACTTGATCAACCGCGTGCTCGCCCGCACCGGCGGAGATCCCGTAGCCTTGCGCGCGGCCTTTCGCATTCACGAGCTTGCCGGCAGACACGTCGAGGCGCTAACCCAGTTGCGACTCCTGCTGGGACAGTCCGGCAACAGCCAGGGCACGTACCCTATTCAAGCAGAAATTGCGCGCTTCCTGGAGGAGCGTCTCCAGCGGCCGAGCGACGCGCTCATGGCGTGGCGGGAAGCCCACCGCATGGAGCCCAGCAATCCCACCCCGCGCGCCGAAATTCGGCGCATCTTGCTCGTCAACGGCGATTACCGTCCGCTGGCCGAGGAGCTGGCGGGACTGGCTGCCGTGACCGGCAACGCGGCTCAGCGGGGCGAGCTTCTCATCGAGGCTGCGGAGATCTACGACGACCGATTGGGGGACGCCGAAAGGGCCATTCCCCTCTTGGCCGAGGCGCGCACCTGCGTCCCCGACGATCCAGCCGTGACAGAGCGACTCGACCGCGCCTACCTGCGCATCGGCAAGCGCGTCGAGCGGCTGTCCCTGGCGCAGGCGACGGAAACATCCGACCCGCGCTCGCAGTTCGCTTTGAGCAGTATGCTGATCGAAGAACGCGATCCCGGCAAGGCCTTCAAACGCTTGGCCGACCTGGTGGAAAATTCGACGATGAGCGTGGCGGCCTTGCGCACGATGGAACATGCCCTGCGCCGGGCCGACCGACCGACCGACCTGGACATGGTCTTGCGCAAACAGATCGAGTGCTTCGAGACTCGCGAAGCCAAGCTCGGCAGCGCCTTCGAATTGCTTGCGCTCGAGGAGTACGGCGAAGTCGCTGTCCCCGACGGGCAGCTACCGGCACGCGACCTCCTGGCAGGGCTGGCACCCGACAGCTCGCTGTATCACGAGCTCGTGCTGAAGAAGAATGGCCTCGATTGCGAGGGCGCAGCGCCACTCGGCGTGATGTCGCGCTCGCTTGCCGCCCTGGCGGCGGCGACGCCCGACGCCCTCACGGGTGCTGCCATGCAGCTGGCCGCGGCGCTACTCATCGAGCATCGAGGGGAATCAAGCCCGCAGGCACAGAAAGAGGCCTTGATCGCCTATGCCATCGCGCTGGAAGCCTGGCCCGACTGCTTGACCGCCGCGCGGGGACTTTACCGCATGGCTTTCCGCCTGGGCGAGGCGCTGACGCGCGTGAAGGCAGCCACCGTACTGGGCACCCTCGAACTCGACGGGAGCGAGCGCTCCCAGCGACTTCTGGAAGCCGCCGACGGTTGCCGAATTTGGCCCGAACAAGGAGACCACGCAAACCATCTCGTCTGTCGTGCCTTGACGGAGGATCCGAATTCGCCACGCGCCGCGGACGCCGTCATCGCGGCGCTCGCCCAGAGGCTCGACGCGGGCAAGGCGGTCGAGGCCTTGCGTGCCGCGCTCGACAAGGCGCTGTCCCCAGACCAGGCAGCCAAGCTTGGCTCTGCCCTGGCCCATGTCGCGCTTGGGAGACTGAACGATCCGACGGTGGCGCTCGAGGGCTTGCGCCGGGCTCGCAAGCGCGCACCCAAGCACGTGGGCAATCTGCTCGCCTTGGCCGACGTCAGCATGGGGCTTGGGCTACATGCCGAGGCGGTCGAGGCAGCGACCCGTGCGATGGGGATTTCGCGCGAGCCCGCCGAGCGACTGCGCGGCGCCATCACCCTGGCCGAAGTACATTCACGCTCACCGGCATTCAGGGACACCGCTCGCCGAGAGGCGATGGAGGCGGAAAAGCTCGCCGAGCAGCTCGGGGGCGCGGGCAGCGACCTGATCGCCCGACTGGGTGCGGTCTTCCGCAGCCTAGGCGACGAACAGAGTGCCGAGCGGATCCTCATCCAGGCCGTTCTGCTGGCCACCGAGGGCACGGGCGCCCTCGACAATCTGTGCAACCTGTTTGGCACCGGGCGCGACGCCGCGGAAAGAACCACGGCTGCGCTGAGCAAGGTCATGTCGTTGGCGGAGTCCACCGGACGCCCCAGGCGAGCAGAGTGGTTGGCGGCGATCGGCAAGCTCGAGGCCACCGTCATGGGCATGCCGCGAGAGGGGATGGCGCGGCTGCGAGACGCAATTCGCATGGACCCCTCTCGCGTGGAGCTTTACGCCGCACTCGCCGAGGCCCACGGAGGTTCGACCGACGAGTCGATTCGCGAGATCAGCGCCATGCTGGCCCAGTTCGGGGCGGCCCAGCCAACCCGCGAACAGACGGTGGCCATGTTGTCGCTGCTTTCGCGCCTCCATCGCCAAGCAAACAAGCCCGCGGCCGCGGCGGCTGCCGACGGACTGCTGGCTTTCTTTGGGGAGTCGCAGGTTCGGTCCCTCTCCCGCTCGCGCGAGGCGCTTCCCATGGGTGCGCCTGCGCCGCTGTCGCTGTCGCGTGGGACCGTCGTCGCCAGCTTGCTGCCCGACGAAGCACAGGTTTCCTTGCTAGAAGCTGCCGCCCTGCTGTCGGAAGCGGCGCCCAAGTGGATCCGGCAGGAGCCGGAGGCTTTCGGGTCTTCGGCAAGCGAACGCTTGTCGTCGCGTGCCTCGCATCCCGTGCGCACGCTGGCCGACCGCATTGCCGGCGCCTTCGGCGAACTGCACTTCGATGTATACCTCGACGCGCCGGGAACCAACCGGGGCCGACTCCTCTCGGGCGCCACGGCCGTACTGGTGCTGCCGCCGAACTTCGCCGAGCTGCCCGAAATCGACCAGGCCGCTGAGCTTGCCCGCCTTCTCACGTACGTGGCCCTTGAAATTCCTTGGGTCGAGGACGCCACACCGGCAAACCTCAACGGCATCTTGTTTGGCGCTTTGCGGGCCGGGGCCGAGCTGTGGGGTCAGGGCGAGATTTCCCCCGACGCTTTGACGAACGCTGGACTCTGGCGTCCTCGGATCGTCAAGGGCATCGGGCGCAGGCTCAAGCGCAGCCTCGAAGAGGTGGCCGAGAGGATACGACCGCAGGCCGACAGCTCGCTATGGCGGCAAGCCATTCGTATCGCCAGCCTCCGTGCGGCCTACGTGATCACCGGCGACTTGCCCGCAAGCCTCGGCCAGGTTCTACACGTCGACGACGAGCTTGCCGGGGGCGCGGGCGATCTAACTACCAGGCTCTTCGAGAATCCCCTCAGCCGCGAGCTCGTCCTATTCGCGCTGTCCGATGTGGCGTTCGCTCTGAGGCAAATCGCCGGAACCGCGTAGATGCAGCGACAAGACAGCCGAGGTCAGCCCTTCGCTAGCAACTGCCCAGCCAGGAGCATCCCGAGGGCGAGAAAAGCCGCCAGCCCGAAGTAGCTCACGGCCATTCGAGCGCGATCCTTCTGCCCAACCTCTGATTCGTCGGGACCGGACACCGCCGAGCGACGAGACAGCGCATGCATGAGGGCGAAGATGCCGATGATGCCGAGCTGAGGACTCGGGTGCAGAAGGAACAAACCGATCATCAAGGCGAGTCCAACCAGCCACATGCGCCGCG
>Ga0302323_100002451_pt1 | contig 15041 bp, 10 predicted proteins | sample Fen_T0_3_FD_201950 | JGI IMG/M metagenome (GOLD analysis project Ga0302323, IMG submission 201950) | Peat permafrost microbial communities from Stordalen Mire near Abisko, Sweden - Fen_T0_3 | ecosystem: Environmental > Terrestrial > Soil > Wetlands > Permafrost | place: Sweden: Abisko... | reverse complement strand
GCAGCTTTTAAAGGAATAATTGTTACTCCAAGCGGTGCGCCGAAAAATGACCCGACTTCTAAAAGTAGCTGGGACCCGGCTATGTTTCCTTCTATGAAAAAATATGATGATGCAACAAGGGCTCAATTGAATGACGGTTCCACAAGACCATTTGTAATGTTCAAATTCTCAGAGGTATACTTGATTGCAGCTGAAGCAGCATTCAAGGGAGGAGGCACATTGCAGAATGCAGCCGATATGCTTAATGTCCTAAGGCAAAGGGCAGCCTACAGATCGAATAAATCAGCAGCACAGAATACTGCAGCAGCAGCAGCTATGACTATAACACCAGCACAGGTTACCCTGGATTTTATTCTTGATGAAAGAACCAGGGAATTGTACGGAGAATATCAGAGATGGTGGGATCTGGTCAGGACACAAACACTTTCAGCCAGGCTAAACACCTGGAATAAACTGGAAGCGTATCCAAAATATTCAGCATCAAACCCGCCAAACGCTTTTGCGTTAAGGCCAATACCTCAGACACAAATTGACCTTGTAACGCAAGGGCCTGCATTTCCTCAAAATCCAGGATATTAATTAGATTTAGGTAGAACAGAAGGTGCGTAGTTGAAACTGAGGCTGCCCAATCAGGGTAAGCCTCAGTTTTATTTAAAAGGTATTAGGTTTCAGGAAACCCACCTGATTTTTCAATGGAAATAATGCAGATCGTGCCCATAGTTTTCTTTTAACAATTTTGATTGGAGATAATATAAATAATAGTTATCCTTGTGTATTGACTTTTACTCTATATATTAATTTTCTATGGACAATATTCTTGAAAAGCTTGCTTACTGTGTTGAAAACGGGAAGATTAATAAAGCATCTCCGTATCCGCCTTCATTGAAAGATCAGGATGGTGCCGATGAGCTTGCAAAAAAAGCACTGGATGCCGGAATTAAACCTGATGAGATTCTTGAAAATGCTCTTATCATCGCTATGGCTAATGTTGGCAACAAATTCAGCAGGAAAGAAATTTATGTTCCCCAGATGCTTATGGCTGCAAAAGCGATGAACAGTGCTATGGCGCATCTGAAACCGTTTTTCCAGTCTGGTGAAACGAAAAGAAAAGGGAAGGTAATTATCGGTACAGTTTCAGGCGACCTTCACGACATAGGTAAGAACTTGGTTGCAATGATGATAGAAGGGGGCGGCTGGGAAGTGATTGACCTTGGAGTGGATGTAAGTGCAGAAAAATTTCTGCATGCTCTGGATGAAAACCCTGAGGCTGTCATCGGTCTGTCGGCATTACTTACGACAACAATGGAAAACATGAAAAAAATTGTTACCGTTATAAAGGAAAGACACGCCAATTCCCGGATACTTGTCGGTGGAGCTCCTGTAACCATGGAATACTGTGAAAAGATAGGTGCGGATTTCTATTCTCCTGACCCTCAGGGTGCTGTCAATTATCTGAAGCAACTGGTTTCATAAAAGCAAAATAGTACCCTGATTTGGGGAAATGCAGTGAAATAATATCCGGAAAGATGCAGACAATTCTTAAAGGTTTAATTAATCAGGTGATTATAGATACCAATGGTCCTGTAACTATTATTGGTGAGTGCATAAATCCGACCAGAAGAAAAAAACTTGTATCATCATTACAGGAAGGAAATTTTGATTATGTTCTGGAACTTGCTGAAAATCAGATTAAAGCAGGGGCAGATGTTCTCGATGTAAATGTCGGGTTTCCTGGTGTAAATGATATTAAACTTCTTCCCGAAACAGTAAAAGCAATCAGGGAAAGATTTGATGTTGCACTTTGTATCGACTCTCCAAATCCATTGGCAATTGAAGCAGCTTTAAAAGTTGCTGGCCCCAGGTGCCTTATAAATTCTGTAAACGGGGAGGAGAAATCAATGAACACCTTGTTGTCTATAGCTAAAGAATATAATGCTGCAATAATTGGCCTCACAATGGACGAGGAGGGAATCACTCATGATCCTGAGAAAAGACTGGCAATAGCTGAAAAAATTCTTGAGAGAGCGGTCAGAACAGGATTAAAAGAGGAAGACTTGATTATAGATCCGCTTGCCATGGCAGTCAGCGCAGACTCAACAGCATGTATAGTAACCCTGGAAACGATCAGGCTTGTACATCAGAAACTGGGTCTCAATATAACTATGGGAGCCAGCAACATTTCGTTCGGTTTGCCGGGAAGGGAAACGCTAAATTCTGCATTTATTTCATTGGCAATTTATAATGGATTGACATGTCCAATAGCTAATCCCGAAAGAATAACGGATACTATTCGGGCCACTGATCTGGCTCTTGGGCATGATGACTTTGCTGTCAGGTTTGTAGAGTATTTTCAAAGCAGAGGATAATTTATCCTCACTATCAGGTATAAGTTCAATATTAAAATATGTCAGGTATTAAACCTGCCCGCAGATGGCAGCCGGCTTTTTATCCTTTCAAGAAGGAATCGTTCGGGAGACGACTTCTGGCAAGAATTGAGATTTCAATCAAAGGACCTCTTTTTGGTTGCAGGATGTGCGGTAACTGTCTGCTTCAGGAAACGGCATTAATTTGCCCGATGGAATGCCCAAAAGGTATGCGGAATGGTCCTTGCGGAGGAATAACACCTGAAAAGAATTGTTATGTGGATGAGTCAAGAAAGTGTATCTGGTATGCTATTTATAAAAGAGCAATTAAAACCGGCCGTGAAAATACTCTTCTTGAGATCTTACCTCCCCTGGATTGGAATAAAACAGGAACTGAAACCTGGGGGGATGTTGCAAAGCAGATTCGAACTGTAGGAACAGGTAAATTTATTAAAAGTATTATTTCTGCGGACCATACTCAAAAGAAGGAGGTCTGGGATAAGGTTTTTAGAACTATCAGACAGCCGCAATGGTGGTCCGGAGATTCAGAATACCATCCTGCTAAAAATGCAGATCCTGCATCAGAACTTGAGAGAAAGCTGAGGGACGGTGAATTTGTAGTAGCTACCGAAGTTACACCTCCGACCGGAGCAAGCACAGATAAATTTGTCAGAGATCTGCAATCAGTCAAACCGTACATAAGAGCAATAAATTTTACTGATTCCTCCTCCGCACGTCCTAAAATGTCAAGTTTTGCCTGTTGTAAGATTGCGGTCGATAATGATGTAGAACCGGTTTTCCAGATTGCCTCACGCGATACAACAAGAACCGGTCTGCAATCTGCAATAATAGGAGCAAATGCGGTAGGAATAAGAAATATCCTCTGTGTTACCGGAGATAATTCAAAAATTGGCCCTTCCCCGACAAGCAGCATGAATATTCTTGATGTTGATTCAGTGCAAATGCTTTGGATACTTAGAAAATTGAGAGATGAGGGCGTCTATCTTGATGGGAGAACAATTAAAAACCCCCCGAAACTATTTCTGGGAGCTGCAACATCTCCGTTCGTATCTGATCCCGTTCTGCAGGCAATTAAAGATCAGAAGAAGATAAATGCCGGGGCACAGTTTTTCCAGACAAATCTTATTTTCGAACCAGATAAACTGGACTTGTGGCTCGAACAACTTGACAAGAGAGATATTCTGAATAAAGTATTTATTCTTATAGGTGTTGCACCTCTGAAAAGCTTAAAAATTGCACAATATCTTAATAGCAATGTTCCAGGTGTGGTGGTACCTGAAAAAGTGATGATAAGGATGGAAAAAGCCGGAGATTCTGCACCTGAAGAAGGAGTTCAGATAGCTCTTGAGGTCATTGATTCAGTTAAAAGAAAACAGGGAATTAATGGTATTCATATTATGACATTAAGCTGGGAATCAATTGTTCAGCGAATAGTAACCGAATCAGGATTAGCAGTATCTAACTATGTCAGGTAAAACATTTGAAATAGACTTTAATGATCTCAAAATAACCTCATCCCAGATTGAGGCCGTTTTGGGTTATAAAGAGGAAGAGGACCGTGAACTGGTTAGGGGGCTAATCGAGGAAATATTGATTGAGTGCCGGACGATTACCAGTATTAAAGCCCAGTATGAGATATTTAAAGAAGTTAAATTCAATCCTGAATTAAAATCCGTCATCATCGACAGCAAAAATTTTCAGGTTAAAAAAATTGTATACGCCCAATTAAAGAAATCTGATACTGTGGCGCTTTTCATTTGCACTGCGGGAGCTGAGATCGGAATTCGCAGCCAGATTGCTATGAAAGAGAGAGACTTTTTAAGAGGATATCTTTATGACGTTGCAGGCAGCGAAATTGTTGAGGTGGCCGCAGATATTTTACAGGATGAGCTTAAACATACCCTGCTTGAATCAGGGAGAAAGATTACAAATCGATACAGTCCGGGCTATTGCGGTTGGGATGTGGCAGAACAACATAAACTTTTTGGGTTTTTTCCCGATAATTTTTGTGGCATCAGCTTAACGCCTTCGGCATTGATGTACCCTGTGAAATCAGTCAGCGGAATTATTGGTGCCGGGAAAGATGTCAAACTTAATCCATATACGTGCAAAATGTGCGATATGAAAGACTGTGTATTCAGCAGAGGGAGAGAGTCGAGATCATTTGCTAATCATCCGTCCTGAACGGAGATGCAGGTAATCCCTCCTTGTTATACAGATTTGCCCCTTCCGGATTATCAGCCCAGGCATACCTTACCGCTATAGGATGGAGAATTTTTGAATTCCAGACTACAACTTTATTATTCTTAATTTTTGCCTCGGCCCAAGCGAATTTTTTATCAGCACCAGCAATTGAGAAGTATCTCAGTTCCCCATCATCCTTTGCAGTCAATCCGCCTCCTGCATTTGTAAAGCTTAAAATAATTTTGTTCCCTCTGACCTTCATGGCTTTATAGAGAGGACCAGATGAGACCACACTTTTATCATCGTATGCGACACTTTCAGCGGCCATACATAACCTATGTCCCACCTCTTTTTTATTCAGCGGATGTATATCGTTCCATTCCCCAATATCTATTGCTACTGCCATAGCAGTATTTGGCAACGACAGGCTTTTCAACTGAGCTTCACGCAATTCAGCCCAGCTACTTTCAGAAGGATCTTGTTTTTTCTCCATGAAATTCGGAAGTTGTACATAAAGGAACGGAAAATCACCCTGATTCCATTTTGTCCGCCAGTCCTTTATCAATGCGGGGAAAAGTGTCTGGTATTCTAACGCCCTTGATGTGTTGGACTCGCCCTGGTACCAGATAGCACCTTTTATTCTATAGCTGGTAAGAGGTGAAATCATCGCATTATATAAGCCTTCCGGTTTCCATCGGATAAAAGTCTGACCTGCAAGAGGATCCATTACAGCTCCAATCCTATACTGCCATTCGCCTTTTAAGTCTATCTTATTATCATTAGCTCTTAATTCATACGGTTTATCCGGAACAAATCCACCTCTGCCTATATTGCTGATTACCCTTACAATAATCGTGTTCTTTCCTTTTTTGAGGATTCCGGAAGGCACAATGTACCTTCTTGGAGGATACTGATAACCTGTTGTTCCGATAAATGCTCCATTGATAAAGACTGAATCGGCATCCACAATTCGCCCCATATCTAAGCTCGCTTTTACCCCCGTCATTGATGCCGGCACGTCAACCTCCCTTTTAAACCATATTACCCCATTAACTGGACCAGCAGGTCCATCTGCCCAATAGCCGGGGATCTTCATTTTTGCCCAGTCATCAGTGTTTATTCCGGGATTTGACCATTTCCCATTAAGGTCTTTCAATCCATCATCTTTGCAGTTTAAATCAGAATACCATTTCCTCATTCGGGCATTGTCCTGACCTTCAATCTGTTTTATAAGGTTATTATCTTTAAACTTTTGAGCTTCAGCATAATATTCGGGGAATGTAATCAGAGATTCCTGGCTTATCCATGCCTCAGCGGGAGAACCACCCAGGCTGGCATTGATCAATCCGACCGGCACTTTGAATTTGTCAAATAGCTCCCGTGCAAAAAAGTAGGCAACAGCAGAGAAGTCAAGTATGGTAACCGGATTTGCTTCAATCCATTTGCCTCCTGGCAGGTCTTTTTCGGGTTCATTAAAATTGTATCTCTGTGGCACAGTAAAATACCTTATAAATGTGTTCTCAGAACTTGCAATTTCAGCTTGATACAGCGGGCTTACTCTTTTTACAGAGAGTTCCATATTGGACTGACCGGAGCAGATCCAGACATCTCCAATAAGTATATTATTAATTGTTATAGTGTCAGTTGAATAGATCTGCATTGAATATGGACCGCCTGCTTTCAGGTGTGCTAGTCTGACAGACCAGTTGCCTTTCATATCGGCTTTCACTTTATACACGTTATCTGTAAATCTGATTGTAAAAACATCATTTGGCCCTGACCAACCCCAGATCTTAGTATTATCTCCCCGCTGCAAGATCATTCCGTCGCTTACAAGACGAGGCAATCTGACCTGTCCAAGTGAAAGTGCAGAGGTAATGATTGTCAGAATCAGGATCAGAAGTAAGGTAGAGGCAGGCTTCAGACCTGTTTTTAAATTCATAGTTGAATGCTTGATCCCTGAATTTATGTAGTGCATTATCATTCTTTTCATATCTGATTTTTTCCCGATTTCGACTTTAATATTAAGGTTATTCTCTACGGCTCTCAGGAGGCCCAAGATAAGACTCTTTCACACCTCCGGTATCAACGACTATTTTTTCAATCACGACACCAGGGTTAATCATCCAGACTTTCAAAGTATGGTTTCCTTCTTTTTCAATGTTGTGTTTAGAAACTACAATTCGGGCGTTATATACCACAGACTTTTCCCAGTCAAGATTTCCGTTGTGGGCAAAATAATCTCCCGGTACCACAGTCAGTATCTGAGGATCAGAATTATCGAAGGATACTCCGACATTAAGACTTTTGCCGGGGAAACAGTTCAGTGATGGCGATAAGGTAAGGCGGACTTCAATCTTGCCGCTAGTAAATAGATGCATCTGATATTCAAGACAGGGTGAGTTCTTACCAGGTATAAGTGAATCTATTGTGTTTCCATTTGTTGCCCTCATACCTGAAAGAGTTTTGCCATAATCTTCAAGGAACTGCCATCTGCTGCCGTTTGCGTTAATATTCTTTGAAAAATGCTGTGCTTCAATAGAAACACATCCTCCGGACTCAATAAACCCTGTCAGACCAGAGACAGAGGAGTTAAATGCAACTGCAAGCACTTTTATTTTACATCCTGCACCTTCAATTGTTACACTTGCAGTATCTTTCTTAAGGGATACCTTTTCCCAGTCTACTGAGATATTAACTCTTCGTTCTTTATATATGGTTCCCACTGTGGAATCGGCGATAATCCACTTACAATCTGAACTGAGTTTATATTTAAAAGGTATTGAACCACGATTAAAAATATCAATATAGTGTGATTGCGGATTAACCCTGTCGAATTCGGGGAGTACAGCAACCGTTGAATCTGCAGGCCATGCTTCCTCCGATCCTTCTGTTGCAACTCCCATAAGTGAAGTATCACCAATACTGATAGTTTTAAGTTTTATAGCTCTGAGCGAGTTAGAAGGAGGATCCGCCCAGTTTATATACCCCAGATGTGTCTGGTCCATAAAATGATTCCATTTTCCACCGGCAAAGGTCCGGTTATAATAACCCATAAGAATGGTATCTTCCGCAAACAACCTGTGCACATCAGCTGCCATATCATTAGTCATAGCTCTTTTCTGCTTTGCATATAGAGCATTCCTTCCGGCTGTATAATAAAGATCGTTCACTAAAGAACATGCTTTTACAGGAAAAAGAACAAGCTGGTAATATGCATCACGTAATTGTTCCGGAATTAATGGATATATTTCTTCAGCTTCGGAGAGAAGAATTTTATATTCCTTGACAACATTCTCCGCTTCATGATAGTTTACGAGGCTGTATGTATCAGGTGAAAGCAGCTCAGGTTTCCTTCTTCCATTAAACATTGTATATTTTCTTATAATGCCTGCAATTTCTTTTGCATGTTCTTTCCCAAACTGTTCTGAGACCCATTCTTCAGTATATTCAGAAATAGTTTCCGCATTAATTTTGTCTGTGCCCCATGCCATTGTCATAAAGAATTCGAGAGGGAGCTCGTATCCCCTGAAATGCCCCATGTTAACAATCCAAACCCTGTCTGCCCCGTATTGCTTTGCCAGTGACATCTGATCCCATACTTTTGCAACCGGATTTGTATTTATCCACTGGTAGCTTCTGGGACCTCCATGATAATCGAAGTGATAATATATCCCGGCTCCTCCGATGCGGTTTCGTTCTTCAGGTGTTGGCAACCTGCGTATGTTTCCCCAGTTATCTTCAGCCCACAGCAATGTCACATCATCAGGAACACGCATACCTCTGTTATAATAATCCTGAACCTCTTTGTAGAGGCACCATAATTGAGGAACCTTGGTTACGTCAGGGTTTACCTCTTCAGCAATGATTTTACGTTGCTGGCTTACTATCTTTTCAAGAAGATGCATGTTTGCCTCAGGCCCGCGGGGATCCATTTCGGTATCATCAGCTCCCCTCAGTCCCATGGTAATTAAACTTTCAAAGTTACGATTGCGTCTTATCCCTTCCCTCCAGAAAGAATTAATCGTATCGGGATACTTTGCGTAATTCCAGGACCCCAGTGTCTTCTTATAGCGACGGTCCCATTCCTTTTGAGCTCTGAGCATAGGTTCCTGATGAGAATTGCCCATCACAATTCCGAATTCATCGGCCAGAGCCGGATTAAGACTATCATCTTCATTGAAAGCATTATTCCACATCGCGGGCCATAGATAATTTCCACGAAGTCGAAGTATCAGTTCAAAAATTCTGGAATAAAATTCATGTCCGTAATTTGCTACTCCTTCAGGTATTGGAGGATTTCTGCCAGGAGTAACCATCCCGAATTTCCAAGCCACCCAGTTTGTCAATGCGGGCGCTTCATCGTTAAGAAAAATGCCCCGGTATTTAACCGAAGGCTCACCCTGTACAATTCTGCACGGTTTCACATAAAGAGCATCACGATGTAAAGGGGTTACATCGGCCCACCAGTACCATGGTGATACTCCAATTTGCTTTGAGATCTCATATATTCCATAAATTGTTCCCCTTTTGTCGCTGCCTGCAATAACCAGTGCTTTTTTAATTCCGGGGAATGGATTCTTTACTACCTGTATAAGAAAAGTCTCCCATCGTCCTGAGATGTCATCAACCTTAATTTTTCCTTTTTTAATCAGACTTTCTATGATTGTGCTTTTACCTATAGTACCGGCAATAACGACATCATTATTGCTAAAAGACATATTATGATGTACTTCCGGTGATATATTTGTTACCCGTTTTATATCATTTTGCAGGTCTGTAAATGCTCTTATAACACCAGGGTAATCTTCTGAACTGACATACATGGGTGAAGAGGACTTTCCTGATGATAAGCAAACGCCTGATTTTACAAATTGTGATGATACTATCGATAATGTATCTTCAACATGTTTTGCAATCGCATCAGTAATACTGAATATCAAGATAAAGATGCATAAGATGGTATATTGAAAAACTGCTATTCTGTTGATCATTGCCAGTTTATTTATAATTACTTCCCGCAATTTCGAAAATAAATGTCAATTGAGCGCCGATATTTTCAAAAGTGATTACTGTTTGATTAAAGATTGACGAGTTATAAAATTACATAATATGATTTATTATTGCAACCGATTGCAAAATAAATGCAAAAATATTTCAATCTTTAGCGTTTTATTACTTATTTTGTATTAGAAAAAGTACTATGAAAGTTACCAGAGAGGTTACCATATACGATATTGCGAAGGCCTTAAATGTGGCACCTTCAACTGTTAGCCGGGCTCTGAAGGATCATCCCAATATAAAAAAGGAAACCAAAAAGAAGATCTTTGTTGTTGCACGGGAGATGGGTTATCAGAGAAATAAGTTTGCCAGTGATCTGAGACAAAAACGAACAAATACGCTGGGTGTAATTGTTCCTCGGTTAAACAGCTATTTTATGTCATCTGTGATATCAGGTATTGAGAAGGTAACTAATAAGTCGGGATATAATTTAATTATAAGCCAGTCGCAGGAAACGGTAATAAAGGAGATAGACAGTGTAAATACACTCTTTAACAGCAGGGTTGATGGATTGATGGTCTCACTTGCCTATGACACAACGAATCTTGATCACTTCAATGTCCTTTTTAAAAAAGGGATCCCGGTTGTATTCTTCGACAGAGTTTCTTCATGTGATGAATGTATTAGTGTTATTCTTGACAATCATAAAGCAGGGTATGATATGACTTCGCACCTGATAAAGCAGGGATGCAAACGTATTGTACACCTTGGAGGCAGCCTTATCCGAAATGTTTATTACGATAGATATAGCGGCTACAAACAAGCTCTGCAGGATAATAACATTCCCTTTGACGATAGCCTGGTGATAATAAGTCAGTTAAATGATCAGGTAGGCACAGAGGTACTTCCTAAAATTCTTAGCCTGGACCCATTGCCTGATGGAATATTTGCTGCTAATGACACATCTGCAGTTTCAATAATGTGCGAGCTAAAGCAGGCAGGAATCAACGTTCCCGGGGATATAGCAGTTGCCGGCTTTAATAATGACCCTATCAGCAGGATAGTTGAACCGAACCTAACTACAGTCAATTACCCTGGTAAGGAAATGGGAGAAATTGCAGCCCAGACTCTGATAAACTTGCTTAATAATCTCCAACCTGCCAGTTTAAGTAGTATTGTCTTGTCTCATTCAATAATTGTTCGTCAATCATCTGAAAAAATAAAATTCAATGATTAATTGCTTATTAATATGGTCAATACTGATGAACAAAAAATAGCGGTTGTAACAGGAGGAGCATCAGGGCTGGGTTATGCGATTGCGAGTAAATTCGCATCGAACAATATTAAAGCCATAATAGTTGGCCGTAATGAAGCCAGGCTGAAGAAAGCTTGTGAATCAATAGGAGAGAATGCTGAATACATACGGTGTGATGTCACTGACTTTCCTTCATTACCAGGCCTTGTGGATTCAATAATAAATAAATACGGGAAAATAGATATTCTTGTCAATAATGCAGGAATAAATCTTAAAAAGCCTCTTCTGGATGTGACTGATGATGATTTTCAATTGGTTATTCTTACCAATACAAATGCAGTATTTTCTCTAACACGGGAGGTATTCAGAGTTATGAAAAAGAGGAAATCGGGTTCGGTCTTAAATATCAGTTCAATGGCTGCACAGTATGGTATCCCCCTGGTAATAGCGTATTCTGCTGCAAAATCAGCTATTGAAGGAATGACGAGAGCCATGGCGGTTGAAGTCGCTCCGGACGGAATACGAGTTAATTGTATAGCTCCTGGTTTTATCAGAACTAAAATGTCGGGAAAGGCCCTTGATGATGATCCTGAACGTAAAAGAAAAGTACTGTCGAGAACTCCGATGGGCAGGCTTGGTACTCCCGACGAGGTAGCTGATGCAGCTTTCTATCTTACGTCCGATTTTGCTTCATTCATAACAGGAGTAGTATTACCTGTTGATGGAGGGAATCTAATTGGATTCAGTTAAAATGAAATTATGAAAATTACCAGCGCAAAAGTGATTTTATGCTGTCCGGGAAGGAACTTTGTAACCCTTAAGATATATACTGACCAGGGTGTGTATGGTCTTGGTGACGCAACGCTTAACGGAATGGAAAAAACTGTTGTTACCTACCTTGAGGATTATTGTATACCTGCATTGATAGGCAAAGATCCAGGCAATACAGAAGATATTTGGCACTATTTCTACAGAGGAGTATACTGGAAGAGAGGTTCCGTGTCCATGACGGCTCTTTCCGCGATAGACATGGCACTTTGGGATATTAAAGGCAAAATCCTGAACACTCCCCTTTATAACCTTCTCGGTGGAAGGAGCAGGGAGAAAATTCTTGTATATGCACATGCCAATGGGAAAGATCTTAATGACACAATTGACAGGATAGGCAAAGAAGTTGAAAAGGGATTTAAAGCTGTCAGGGTGCAATCCGGCGTTCCTGGAATCGATCATACTTACGGAGTTTCGAAAGACAATATGTCATATGAGCCGGCGCAGAAAGGGCTTCCGCAGACTGATTTCTGGGATACATCGAAGTATCTGAACTTTGTTCCACAGGTATTTGCTAAAGTAAGGGAAGTCTACGGAGAGGAACTTCATTTGCTTCATGATATTCATCACCGGTGTACACCGATCGAGGCAGCACGTCTGGCATCTGAACTCGATCCGTTTCATCTTTTCTGGATCGAAGACCCTGTATCAGGGGAACTCCAGGAGGGTTTGCGTTTGATCAGAAAGCATTCGACAACTCCAATTGCTATCGGTGAAGTATTCAACACGGTTTATGATTATACAACTCTAATTACTGAGCAACTTATTGATTATATAAGAATGCCGCTTGTGCATGGAGGAGGAATCACTCATCTTAAGAAAGTAGCTGATTTTGCATCTGTATATCACATAAGCACTGGCTTTCACGGTGCTACTGATCTGTCACCTGTAAATATGGCAGCAGCCATTCATTTTAATATGGCAATAAATAATTTTGGCATTCAGGAATACATGCCACACCAGGAGATAGTAAATAATGTTTTTAAAACAAATTATAATTTTGATGACGGTTTTCTTAGTATAGATGACACTCCGGGTATTGGAGTTGATATTGATGAAGAAAAGGCGTCGAAATATCCATATTCGATGGCATGTCTTCCCATAAACAGAAAGAGCGACGGGACCATGTTTTATTGGTAGTATATTTTTAACAATTAATTTAAAACACAAAAGAGTCAAACTATATGAACGGTGCCCAGTGGGAGACCCTGATGAAAGTCATACAGGGAGAAAATTTAAGAGAAAAGCCTGTCGGATTTGTTATTGACAGTCCATGGCTGCCTGGATGGAACAAAGCCTCTGTCCTTGATTATTTTGCTGATGCAGGTATATGGTTTGAAACAAATGTGAAAGCTATTAATGAGTTTCCTGAGGTTATGTTTCTACCGGGTTTCTGGTCAGAGTTTGGTATGTGTACAGAGCCCTCGGCTTTCGGTAGCAAGCTGGTATGGTCTGAGGTAAACCATCCGCACCCTGCAAAGATACTTAATGATTATTCTGCATTTGCAAACCTGAGTAAACCAAATGTTGCCACTGATGGCCTTCTGCCGCTTACCCTGAAGCGCCTTGTCATCTATGAAGACCGCATCAGGGCTTTAGGACATCAGGTTAAGTTTGCTGTAAGCAGGGGACCTATGAATATTGCTTCATTTCTTTATGGCACAACGGAACTGATGATCGCATTGGCAATGGCACCCGACGAGGTCAGCAAAGGGCTTTGTACTATTACTGACTTTATGACGGACTGGATTGGTCTTCAAATGGAGACGCTTAAAGATATTGATGGGATCTTAATCCTTGATGATATAATTGGATTCCTTGGTGATTCCGATTTCAAAAATTTTGTACTACCTTGCATGAAAAAGATATTCGGCAGTTTTGATGTTAAGGTAAAGTTCCTGCATAATGATGCATCCGGACTTGTTTGCGCTCCTTATCTGAACGAAATGGGAGTCAACCTGTTTAATTATAGTTTTAATCACTCCATTGCTGAAATGAAAAGACTGACTGAGAACAAGGTCACTCTCCTGGGGAATCTTCCTCCAAGGGATGTTCTTGCTGAGGGAACGGAATACGATGTGAGAAAGGGTGTAAAGAAGATGATGGACTCAGTTAAAGATCATTCAAGGATTATTTGGTCATGCGGTGGAGGTATGCCCCCGGATGTCAGTACAAAAAATATCAATGCGTTTATCTCTGCGATAAAAGAAAACTCTTAAATATAAAAGATCATATGTTACTACTTGGAATAGATGTTGGAAGCTCTTCTGTCAAAGCTTCAGTTATTGATGGTGAATCAGGGAAATGTCTCGCAACTGCATTTTCTCCCTCAGATGAGATGAAGATTATTGCTCTGAAACCAGGGTGGGCCGAACAGGATACGGAAATCTGGTGGCTGAACCTGAAAGCAGCAATTAATGAATGTACCCGTAAGCTAGGACAGAAAAAAAATGATATCGGAGCAATAGGAATCTCCTACCAGATGCATGGTCTGGTAACTATTGATAAGAATAATAAGGTTCTTCGTCCCTCAATTATTTGGTGCGACAGCAGAGCGGTAGCGTTTGGCGAAAAAGCGCTAAACACCCTGGGTAAAGAATTTTGCCTTTCTCATCTTCTAAACTCACCCGGAAATTTTACTGCTTCAAAGCTTGCATGGGTAAAAGAAAATGAACCCTCCCTGTTTTCATCTATTAACAAAATCATGCTTCCCGGTGACTATATTGCATTAAAGCTTAGCGGAGAGATTAGCACCTCGTTCAGTGGACTATCTGAAGGGATATTTTGGGATTTTTCAAGAAATTCTGTTTCTGAAGAACTATTAAAATATTTTGGGTTTGATTCAGATATTCTTCCGGATGCATCTTCTTCGTTTTCGATCAGTGGACACCTGTTAAATTCAGTTGCTGATGAGCTTGATTTACCACACGGGATCCCAATTTCTTACAGGGCAGGAGATCAACCAAATAATGCTCTTTCCCTTAACGTTTTGAATCCTGGCGAAGTAGCTGCAACTGCAGGTACTTCAGGGGTTATTTATGGGGTAACTGATAAGAAAAAGTTCGATCCCCTTTCAAGAGTTAATACATTCCTTCATGTCAATCATAGTAATTCTAAAACTTCATTGGGAGTACTGCTTTGTATAAATGGTACAGGTATACTAAATTCATGGTTGCGAAGAAATGTCAGTAATGGTTTATCATATAACGAGATGAATTCATTGGCTGAAAAAGTTTCGCCTGGTTCTGATGGCCTCTGCATTCTTCCATTCGGCAATGGAGCGGAACGGATGCTGGGAAATAAAGATACTGGCGCAATGATTTCAGGGCTTAGTTTCAACACCAATACAAGTGCGCATCTATTCAGGGCTGCACAGGAGGGAATCGCAT
>Ga0302323_100002450_pt1 | contig 15052 bp, 16 predicted proteins | sample Fen_T0_3_FD_201950 | JGI IMG/M metagenome (GOLD analysis project Ga0302323, IMG submission 201950) | Peat permafrost microbial communities from Stordalen Mire near Abisko, Sweden - Fen_T0_3 | ecosystem: Environmental > Terrestrial > Soil > Wetlands > Permafrost | place: Sweden: Abisko... | reverse complement strand
GGCGTCGTGTCCATGCTGCCCTACTTCGTCGGGTTCTTCGCGTTTCTGTGGTACACGGCGCGTACTCGCTACAAGGCGCCCTTCTACCTGCATATCGCCTCGATCTTGTGCGGGCTCGCCATGCTGGCCAAGGGCTTGGCCGGACTTGGCTTGCCGGTCATCGTCTTTCTGGCTTACCTGCTTTTCACGTGGAACTGGCGGCGACTGGCCCGGGCGCAGATCCTGCGCGCTCTGCCCTTCGCCATCCTGGCCTGTGCACTCGTGGCGGTGCCCTGGCACCACGCCATGCTGGCTCGCCACGGCTTCCCGTTCTGGAATGAGCTGTATGGCGACAACCACTGGCGCCGGTTGGTGACGGGACGGCACGGGGATCGCGGCAGCTTCGAATACTTCGTACGCGAACTGGGCTACGGCCTATTTCCGTGGATCGCTCTCGCGCCCTCGGCCCTGGCCTGGGTGGCCATGCGTTCGTTCGGCCGGCGCCCCGACGGTGCAAGCAGCATGGCCACGTCGGCTGCCCAAAACAAGCGGCGCGACATCCTGTGGTTCGGCGCCATCTGGTTCGTGGCGGGATACGCCCTGGTGTCCTTCTCCATGACCAAGTTCCACCACTACATCCTGCCCGCCTTGCCCGGGCTGGCCATCGCGGTCGGCTGTTTCCTCGACGATGTGCTAACCGAGAAGCGCGGTCGGCTGATGCTGCTGGCCGTGCTCGCGGGGACACCGCTGCTGGCCCTGGTCGCGTTCGATCTGACCTCGGCGCAGAAGAGCGCGCAGCATTTCATCTGGCTGTTCTCCTACGACTACGTCAACACCCCCCAGGGTCGGCCGTGGCCGCCCGATATGAACTACGTCCGCACGCTGTGGGTGTTCGCCGGCCTCTTCACCGTCGGCTCCGCGCTCATCGCCTGGCAGCGCGTGCGCACCATCGCCACCATCGCCACCCTCGGCGTCGCCGTGGCCTTCACCTATTTTCTGCTCGACGTCTACATTCGCACCGCGGCCTCGCACTGGTCGCAGAAACCCCTCATCGCCCAGTACTACCGCGACCGCCATTCGCCCTACGAACGTCTGCTGGCTTGGCAGTTGTATTGGCGCGGCGAGAACTTCTACACCCAGAACGAAATCTACGAAGGGCCGACCAACGAACGCACGGTGTTCCTGGGCGACCGCAACGCCGAAAACCTGAAGGACTACGTCACCAGCCACAAGGGCAAGCGCATGTTCTTTCTCATCGAACGAACCCGCCTGGACGGCCTGCGCGGCATCCTGCCCGAGAACATCCGCCCCAGCCTGAAGATCGTCAACGACGACAACAACAAGTTCTATTTGCTGACCGCGGATCTATAAGTCAGTTTGGACTCGCGTCATCCGTTGACAGGTGTGGGTGCGGGTGGCAATATTCGCGCCCTCTTGACGGGCCAGCGCTTCCGTTAGGCAGGAAACACCACGTGACCAAACCATTCGCCATCTTCAGCGGCAACGCCCACCCTGAACTTGCACAGTCCCTGTGCCAGCACCTCGGCCAGCCCCTGGGCAGCGCCAAGGTCGAGCGCTTTGCCGACGGCGAGGTGTACGTCGAGATCAACCAGAACGTACGTGGCGTGAACTGCTTCGTGGTCCAGCCGACCTGCACCCCGGTCAACGACAACCTGATGGAATTGCTGGTCATGACCGACGCACTCAAGCGTTCGTCGGCCAATCCCATCGTGGCGGTTATTCCGTACTTCGGTTACGCGCGCCAGGATCGCAAGACCCGTCCTCGCACGCCGATTTCGGCCAGGTTGGCGGCAGATCTTCTGACGGCGGCCGGCGTTCATCGCGTGCTGGCCATGGATCTCCACGCCGGCCAGATCCAGGGCTTCTTTAACATTCCGGTCGATCATATCTATGCCATGCCGGTGATGATGGAGTACCTCAAGACCAGATTCGGCAATGAGACGGTCATCGTCTCGCCCGACGCGGGTGGCGTGGAGCGCGCCCGCGCCTTTTCCAAGCGCCTGGACGCCGGACTGGCCATCATCGACAAGCGCCGGCCCGCCCCCAATGTGGCCGAGCTGGTGAACATCATCGGCGACGTGAAGGGCCGCGACGCCATCATCATCGACGACATGGTCGACACCGCGGGCACCCTGTGCGCGGCGGCCAAGGGCCTGACCGACAAGGGCGCGCGTGCGGTCTACGCCTGCATCTCGCACGGATTGCTCTCGGGTCCGGCCATCGAGCGCATCCACGCCAGCACCATCAAAGAGCTGATCATCACCGATTCCATCCCGCCTCGCCCCGAGGTCAAAGCCTCGCCCAAGGTGCGCGTCCTCTCCGTGGCGCCCCTGCTCGGCGAGGCCGTCAAACGAATTCACATGGGGGACTCGCTAAGTTCCCTCTTCATCTGATAGTAAAGACCCGCTGACAGCAGAGATCGCACGCACAAAGGACGTCATCATGGACTTCGCCAAGGTTTCCGTCGAGATTCGCCAACAATCGGGCAAAGGCCCAGCCCGCCGTGCGCGCAGCAGCGGCAAGTTGCCTGCCGTGCTCTACGGCCACAAACTCCAACCCCTTTCGCTGGTGCTGGATCCCGTCGAGCTGACGCATGCCCTCGACAAAGAGCGCAAGCGCAACACGGTTTTCACCCTCGATGTGAAAGACGCGTCCAAGTCGGAAGCCGTCATGGCCATGATTCGCGACGTGCAGATCGATCCCATGTCGCGCCTGCCGGTGCACGTGGACTTCATCCGCGTCAGCATGGACGAGGAAGTCAAAGTCAGCGTGCCCCTGGTGCTGACCGGAATCCCGGTTGGCGTCACCAATGGCGGTAACCTGCACTTGACCCACCACATCCTGCCCATCGCGGCCAAGCCCGACGCCATTCCGACCAAGATCGAGCTGGACGTGACCGCGCTCGACATCGGCGATGCCCTCCACGCCAGTGATTTGAAGTTGCCTCCCGGCGTTCGCACGACCTTGGCTGCCAAGGAAGCCGTCGCGTCGGTCATTGCCCCGCACATCGAGAAGGTGGAGGTCGAGGCCACCGTCGCCGCGGCCGAGGGTGCAGCCCCAGCCGAAGGTGCGGCAGCCGCCGCCCCTGGCGCCGCCGGTGCGCCAGCCGCCGCAGGTGGCAAGGCCGCCGCGGGTGCCAAGCCCGCCGCCGGAGCAGCGCCCGCCGCAGGCGGCAAGCCTGCCGCAGGCGCCAAGAAGGAGGAGAAGAAGGGCAAGTAGGCCCACACGGGATTGCTCGAGCGTCTTCGGGACGATGTGGCTGCAATGTGGTTGGTGGTCGGCCTCGGCAATCCTGGCCGGCAGTATGCCGGCAACCGGCACAACGCCGGCTTCATGGTCATCGACGAGCTCATGCGGCGGACGGGTGCGACAACGCCTCGTCTGCGCATGGGTGGCGAATTGGCCGAAGCCGGGCTGGGGGGCACGAAAGTCATCTTCTGCAAGCCCATGGAGTTCATGAACACCAGCGGTTTTCCCGTCAGTCGCGCTGCGGCTTTCTGGAAGATTCCACCGACCCGGACGCTGGTCGTGCATGACGACATGGATCTGGACTACGGCCGCCTTCGCCTGGTCGAGGGCGGCGGCACAGGCGGCCACAACGGGCTGCGCTCGATAGTTTCGGAATTCGGCACCGAGGCCTTTTGCCGCATGCGCTTCGGCATTGGCCGCCCACCACCGGCCTGGCAGGGCGCCGATTACGTACTTGCGGATTTTTCAAGCGAAGAGCGGAAAACGCTGCCGAATCTGATAGAAGAGGCCGCCGATGCCGCCCAGACCATCGTCAAGGACGGCCTCGTGGCGGCGATGAACAAGTTCAACAGGCGAAAGAAAACCGAAACCGGGGGCGCGGCTTAGTCGCACCTCCACCAACTCCTTGCTCGCCGCCCGGCGGCGGGACGTAGGCCCAAAGGGAGAGCACCATGGCAGAGAAACGAATCGGATCATGTCGGGATATCCCCGGCCGAACTCGTGAATACGAGACCATCTTCATCCTCAAGCCCGATGTCACCAACGATGCCATCGGCCAGGCGAACACCAAGATCCGCCACGTCATCGAGGCGGGCGGCGGGCAGTTGCTCAAGGTCGAGAACTGGGGCCGCCGCAAGCTGGCCTACGAGGTCAGAAAGCAGCTCAAGGGAATCTATGTGTTCTTCAACTACCTCGGCGGCGCCGGGCTGGTCGAAGAGGTCGAGCGCAACCTGCACCTTACCGACACGGTGATTCGCTACTACTCGATCAAGGCCGACGAGAATGTGGATCCGGCCACCAAGACATCGGCCGTGACCGACGAGATCTTCGCCAACGCCTCCGTTCCTGGTCCCGACGAGGAAGCCATTGCCACCGGCCAGGCCGGCGCACGGCCCTTCGGCGACGAGGAAGAGGACGGCGCATTCGATTTCGAAGAAGCAGTTTTCGGCAAGGTCGACGAACCTGTCCGGAGAGGGAGCTAGACCATGGCACGACCAGAAGAAAAGGATGCGGATCTCGATCAGGAAGGCGGCCGCAAGAAGTCGAGCTCGCGACGCAGGCCCTGCAAGTTCTGCACGGATGAGAACCTCGTCATCGACTACAAGAACGCGGGTTTGCTTAAGTACTTCATCACCGATCGCGGGAAGCTGGTGCCACGACGGTTGACTGGCAACTGCGCCAAGCATCAGCGATCCATCGCGCGGGCCGTATCGCGTGCGCGCATGATCGCCCTCATGCCGTTCGCGGTCACTGGCAAGTAGCCGGAGAAGGAGAACGCCATGCGAGTCATTCTAAGAGAGAACATGGAGAACCTGGGCAAGGCCGGCGAGGTCGTGTCCGTCAAACCAGGCTACGGGCGCAACTACCTTCTGCCCAGCGGCTTGGCCGTGCCGGCCACCGAGAAGGACGAAGCCCGCCTGCAACACGAACAGCGAGTCATCGCCGCGCGTGTGGCCAAGCTGGCCAAGGAGACGCAGTCCGAGGCGGATCGCCTGTCGCAGGTGTCCGTGTCGCTGTCGCGCGCCGTGGGCGAAGAAGACAAGCTCTATGGCTCGGTCAACAACCGAGACATCGCCGAGGCCTTGGCCGAACAGGGCATCAAGCTGGATGCCAAAAAGATCATCCTCGACGAGCCCATCAAGACCTTGGGCATGACCGAGGTGGCAGTGAAGCTAGGCCACGAGATCACGGCCAAGATCAAGGTCTGGGTCGTCAAGAAAGAGGCCTAGCGAAGAGAGCGCTCAGAGAGCCAAGAGCGCACAGGAAGCGGGGTTCGGATCCAAGATCCGGACCCTTTTTCTTTTTCGGTCACTGCGACCTCCTCTGCCTCTGTGCTCTCTCTTCGGTTACACTCAGCGCCCATGGCCGATTACCAATCGGATGCGCTTCCACCCGGGAGGCAACCGCCGCATAACATCGAGGCCGAGCGCTCGGCGCTAGGTGGCGTGCTCGTCAAGCCCTCGGCCTTCGACGAGATGGCGACCACCATCACGGGCGATGATTTCTTGCTGCCTGCCCACCGCGAGATCTTCGTGGCCATGCTGGAGCTGGACAAGCGGCGACAGCCTATCGACGTCGTGTCCCTGGGCGACGAGCTCAAGAACCGCGGTTCGTTGGCCCGACTGGAGAACGGCCAGGCCTATCTCATCGAGCTGGCCAATTCCGTTCCCACCGCCGAGAACATCGCGCACTACGCGCGCCTGGTGCAGGAAAAGGCGACCTTGCGCCGGCTTATCGCCGCCTGCGCGGAGATCCAGTCGCGCGCCTACGGGGAATTCGGCGACTACGAGCAATTCCTCGACGAGTCCGAGCGCATGGTGTTCCAGGTGGCGCAGAAGAACCGCCGCGAGAACGCCCGCCCGGTCGGCGAGATCATGAGCGAGGTGCTGGAGAACATCGATGCGCGCGCGAGAGAGAGCAGGTCGGTCACCGGCGTTCCCACCGGCTTCAAGAAGCTGGACGAGATCACGGCCGGTTTTCAACCCGAGAACCTCATCATCGTGGCAGCCCGCCCCGGCGTGGGCAAGACCTCGTGGGCGCTCAACGTCGCCAGTCACGCCGCCCTGGAGCACAAGATTCCGGTGTTTGTCTTTTCGCTGGAAATGTCCAAGCACGAGCTCATCGAGCGCCTGCTGGCCGGCGAGGCGCGCATCGATTCCAACCGGATGCGGCGCGGAATGATCGAGTACAGCGAGTGGAAGAACAAGATCTACCCGGCCGGCAATCGCATCTCGCAGGCGCCCATCCTCATCGACGATTCGCCGGGCGTGAACATCCTTGAGCTGCGCGCCAAGGCGCGCAGGTTCCGCAGCGACCCGCGCTTCTTCCCGCCCCAAAAGGACGGCGGCCAGCCGCCGCTGGGACTGATCGTGATCGACTACTTGCAGCTGGCGCACGGCCTGGGCGGCCGCCGGGAGGAATCGCGCGAGCGCGAGATCGCCGACATTTCACGCGGGCTCAAGGCCCTAGCCAAGGAACTGCACGTCCCCATCATCGCCGTCTCGCAACTCAACCGCAGCGTAGAAAAGCGCGAGGACAAGACGCCGCAGTTGTCCGACTTGCGCGAATCCGGGGCCATCGAGCAGGATGCCGATATCATTCTCTTCATCCACCGCGACGAGATGTACAATGCTGACCCTTCCGGGCGCGGCAAGGCACTGCTCAAGATCGGAAAGAACCGCGCGGGACCGACAGGCGAGGTGGATTTGACCTTTATTCGGGAGTACACCAGATTTGAGAGCTATGCCGCAGAGGACGAGGAGGTGCCAGGCTAACCATGCCAACGCCTGATGAAGGCGCGGGGCTGGCGCACACGAGGCGCGGGCACGAGCCTATTCCCTTCCTGGCCGCTGGGGCACGCGTGGGGCGCTATCGGGTCGAGCAGAAGCTCGGCATTGGCGCGATGAGCGAGGTCTATCTGGCCACCGACGATTCCCTGGGCCGGCGCGCCGCCATCAAGGTGCTGGGCACGGGCCAGGTCAACAACGCCACCATCACCGAACGATTTTTGCGCGAGGCGCGCGCCCTGGCCCGGCTGTCCCATCCCAACCTCATCCCGGTGTTCGAGGCCGGCCAGACAGGTGACCCTCCGCGTCCCTACTACGCCATGGAGCTGCTCGAAGGCGGCGACACGCAAAAGCTGCTGGAAGAGCGCGGACCGCTACCGAGCCCCGTGGTTGCCTTGATCGGCGCGGAAGCCGCCACCGGCCTTGGCGAGGCCGCGCACGCGGGTATCATCCACCGCGACGTCAAGCCCGCGAACCTTGGCATCTCCCGCCACGGCGTTTTGAAGGTCACGGATTTCGGACTGGCCAAGTCCTATGCCGCCGACAAAAGCCTGACCGCCCGGGGCATGGTCGTGGGCACGGCGGATTACATCGCGCCCGAACAGGCGCGCGGTGAAGAGCTCGACGAGCGCGCCGACGTCTATTCCCTCGGCTGCACCCTCTTCCACCTCCTCACCGGCCACCCACCCTATCGGGCCCAGCAGGGGCCATCGGTGAAGGAATATCTCGAAGTCATGCGCATGCACCTGGCGGCGCCGGTTCCCGACCCCCGCGCGGACGCCCCCAACGCCGATGCGGAATTGGTCCAAACCATCGCGGCCATGATGACCAAGGATCGCAACAAACGGCCGACCTTCGACGAGATCGCCCGCCAGCTCGCCCGCATCGCGGAGCGCCTGGGCGGCGAATTGCCAAGGGTCACGCGCCAGCTGTTCCTGGTGACCGCGGAATCGCTGTCGGGTATCAGCGAGGTCGCCGCCGTCCGTGCGTCCAAGGAGCGATCCTGGCCGCGCATCCTCGCCTTCGCCATCATCGTGGCCGCCGCCGTCGCGCTGGCCATCGTCATGGGCAAGTAGTCGTGCGGCGGGTAGCACTGATTCCAGGCGGGGCCCGCGGTATCGGCCGGGCCATTGCGCAGGCCCTGGCGGAACGCGACTGGGACGTCGCATTTTGCTACCGCACCAGCGAAGACGATGCCCAAATTGCGGTCAAGGCCATCGAGGCAAGCGGCGGCGCCGCGCTCGGCTTGTGTGCTGACGTATCCCAACCCGACGTTTGCATGGAGCTCTTCGACCAGGTGCTGGCCTGGCGCGGTCACATCGACGCCCTCGTGCACAGCGCGGGCCCCTTCCACCGGGTCGATGTTCTCGACGAAACCGTGGACGGGTGGCGGGCCATGTTCGCCAACAACCTGGACAGCCTGTTCTTTCTATCCCGCTTGGTCGCGCCCGGCATGATGGAGCGGCAGTGGGGACGCATCCTGGCCTTCAGCATGGCCAACGCCGATCGCATCATGGCGCAAACGCAAATCACCGCCCACTACCTGGCCAAGGTCTCGGTGCTTGGACTCGTGCGCAGTCTGGCCAAGGCGCTGGCCCCGCATCAAATCACGGTCAACGCCATCTCTCCCGGCTTCATCGACTCTGGCTCCGCCGATCTGGCCGAACTATCGCAGATGGTGAAATCCATCCCGGCGGGCAACGTGGGCACCGTGGACGACGTGGTGGCCGCCGCCCTTTTCTTGCTGTCCGAGGAAGCCGGCTACGTCAACGGCACCAACATCCAAGTTAGTGGCGGCTGGGGAATTTAGGTTTCGTTCTTGCGCACGGAAATGGCGAGCCGGGCCACGCTCTTGAGCACGTGGGGCACGCGCTTGAGCAGGTTGATGGACGGGGGCCGCTTCTCGTGCACGGCGAACGGGATCTCCACCACCTTCTTCTTTTCGCGGTGGGCGCGGATGACGAATTCGCTGGCGAAGACGTCGCGGTCAAGCATGCAACGCTTGGCGGTTTCTAGCAGCGCCTCGCGCTTGAAGGCCTTGAGCCCGTGCGTGTCGGTGCCGCGGTAGTGGCAAACCGCGCGCAGAAGGCCGTTGTACACCTGCGTGCCCAGCCGGCGCACCATGGGGCGCGCGTCGTTCGAACCCACCATGGCCTTCGAGCCCACGACGAATTCGGTGTCGGTGCGTTCGAGCAAGGCCAGGGCACGCGCGTAGAACTCGGTGTCGCACAGATCGATCTCGTCGCAGATGACGATCTTGCCGCGAGCTTCGAGAATCCCCGTTTTCATGGCCAAACCGTAGTTGGGCTGGCCGATGGAAATCATGCGCACCACCGAGTGTTCGGCCTCCAGCTCCTTGCCGATCTCCACGGTGCGGTCGCGCGAGCCGTTCTCGCACAAGATCAGTTCGTAGCTGAAGCCGAAGGGGCGAAGCTTCTCTCGCAATTCGAGGACCGACCCGCGCAAGATCCCCTCCTCGTTGTAGATCGGGATCACGATGGAAACGTCGGGGTTCGGAGGGGCGTCGGCTTGGCTCATGGAATAACTCCTGGGGTCTTACTTTCGATCTTGCTTTCGATATTGCTTGGCTTCGATGGTGGCGGCGACCTCGCGTCCGGCGATGAGGCAGTCCTCCATCGCATTGTAGGTCCACGAACCGTAGCGACCGCGCGAATAGATGGCGTGCGATTCAAGGAACGCGAAGATGGCGCTGGTAGCGGCGTAGTAGTGGTCGTCGAAGACCACATAGGCGTAGTCGATCTCGCGCGCGTCGGCGAACAAAACGTCGTCAGGGGAGGTGATGGCGCCCATGGCGGCCAGGCCCTGGGCGGATTCGCGCACCACGGACGCGCTCACCGGACCGCGATCCGCCAGCTCGACGTAGAACGAACCACCCCCAGGCGCCGCCATGCTGGGGACGGCGTTGCTGTAGATTCCCACGCGGTAGAAGGGAAAGCGCTTTTCGGGCACGTACACCCAGTGCCAGTCGGCCGGAGGTTTCGAACGGGTGGCCAGGTCCAGGTAGCGCAAGGTGGTGCAGCGCAGGCGGCTGGCGTGGGCTTCGATGTCCTTGGGTAGGCCGGGCATGCGCTTGAGCAACTCGGGCAGTGGCAAGGTCGCCACCACCGCGGAGTATGGCACGCGCTCGCCGCCGAACACGGCCTCGCGACGCTGGAAATCGAGCTCGTCGAGGCTCGACGAGGTGTGCACCCGGGTGGGGTCCAAGCGTCCGGCCAGGGCGGCGGCGAAGGTTTGAATGCCGCCCTGCTTGGGGTACATGAAGGATGCGTTGTAGCCCAGGGCGCCCGCGTTCGCGCCCACCGCACCGGCCACCACCTGCTCTAGGTTGGGCAAGGGCACGAAACGGGAGCACCAGGCGGCCGTGATCTCACGCGGTGGCACACCCCACAGCCGCTCGTTGTAGGGGATCATGAAGTGCTTGGAAATCCCGGCGCCAAAATGGCGCAGGCAGTATTCCTCGAAATTCTTCGGCTCGGCCGCGCCAGGCGGCTGCAGCTTGGCCTCGATCACGCCGAGCAGGCATTCCTTGATCACGTCGGGCGGCAGTCCGAAGAGGTTGGCCTGGAAGGGATACAGCGTGGTCGCCCCGTGCGAGAAAATGCGCGCCTTGCGCTCGACCTGGACCATCTCATCCGGCAGAACGTCGGCCACCAACTTCTTCATCCCAGGGTCGCGCAGGTGCAGCCAGTGGCCAGTTCGATCGAACCTGAAGCCCTCGCGCTCGCGCGTGATGGCCAACCCGCCAAGGTTTCGCTCGCGCTCGAACAGCAGCCACGGCAGGCGCAAATGCAAGGCCGCAGAGATTCCGGTCAAACCTCCGCCCAGGATGACGACGCTAGCGGCGGGATTTGGCTCTTTGCTGGTCACGGGATGCCTCGAAATCTCGTTTGCCTATCATGCGGGGCGAATGAAAGCCAACCGCCGAGTTTGGCCACCAAGTTAGCCAGCAAGCTGGCGATGAGGATGGGCGGCCTACGACGTTGGCAAACTCGCCAGGAAGGCCTCGCCGCACCCTTTCAACCGGGCGCCAGATTTGTCGATGCGCACAGGAAGAAGCGTACGACCTTTCACGATGGCAATCACGATGGACATCAGGAAAACAAGCAACGCACTCGTGATCAGGGCAGGCAGGCTGTTTGCGATGCCGACGAAGAGCAGCGCCAGCGACAGCAGGATCGCGCAGACGGCCAGCAGGATGTTGCGTCTGCGTCGCCGCCGATGAATCGAACAAAGCCCATAGGTGACGTCGGCATGCCGCCGCACGATCAAGGCAACCACGATGTAGATGATGGCGTTGAGGAGCACCAGCGCGAACCAGGCCTGGTGGTGCCAGTAGAAGCGCTGCTTTTTCAGAGGCGATTCCAGAGCGGCGTTGCACTTCACACAACGGGCGGGAAGAACCGCAGCGTGGCGGGTCATGAGGATCGGACCCGACCGCCAATAGGCACCCGATGCGATGTGCTGACCACCGGCACCGGCGTTCACATCCGCCCGCGGTGCCGCATACGGATTGGTCTCGGTGGGCATGGGCTGGAACGATACCACGATCCGGCAAAACGATAGCCGACAACGAAAAGCCGTGGACCGCATGGTTGAATCCATGCGACCCACGGCTGCTTGGAGGTCGGAACGCCTTCTCGGCCAGGGGGCCGGCCGCCCTTGGAAACTGGGACTATGGCAGATGGAGGACGGCGCTCGACGAGCCGTGACAGCTATTGCAGTCGCCGCTGGAGAGGGTCACCGGCATGGTCGCAATGTCTGGACACTTGCTGATCTGAACGGTGGCGGGGAAGGTAATCGCGCTGCCGGTGTAGAAGTTGCCCGAGCTGCCGGTCACCATGGTGATCTTCGTTCCGTTGTTGCCGGTAATGGTCACCGTCGCGCCCGAGACACCTTTTCCACCGGTCGCGCTCGAGTACACGGTACCCGCAGCGGTCATCTTCGGACTTTGGCCCGAACCGTGACACGACACGCATGGCTTTCCGTCGTTCATTCCGCCGGGGCCGCCGCTGGCCGCGGGAACGCAGGCGGCTGACGACCCACCTGTCCCGGTTGCGCCACCCGTGCCCTGCGTGCCGCCCGACCCCTGCACGCCGCCTGAGCTGTTGCCGCGTGCGTCCGCCGGGCTCGCGTCGCTCTTGCCACCAGCGTCCGGGCTGGCATCTGGGGCGCCCGCACCGCCCATGCCACTGCTTCCGCCGCTGCCTTGAACTCCACCCGTTCCGCCAGACCTTCCACCTGTGGATATGCCTGTCGAACCGCCGGTCGCAGTCCCGGTTGCTCCGCCGTTGCTGGTTGTTCCACCGGTGGCCGTTCCCGTCGACCCACCGCTGGAGGTACCGGTCGTTCCGCCGCTGGAACTGCCGGTGGTTCCGCCGTTCGTGTTTCCAGTCGTTCCGCCGCTGGAGCTACCAGTCGCCCCGCCGCTGGAGTTGCCTGTGGTTCCGCCGTTTGCAGTTCCGGTCGTCCCGCCGTTCGGGGCTCCGGTTGTTCCGCCTGATGTGGCGTTGGTCGAGCCGCCCGTGCTCGAGCTGTTCGAGATCGAGCTTCCATTGCAGCCAAGAAGGGTGATCATGACGATCAGAGTCAGTTTCTTCATGGGTATTTCGTACCTCCTGGGTCTCACTATCAGGCAGCCAATTGAGGAATAATGGAGTCCTGAATCCTGAATTGTAACAGCAGGGCAACAGCGCGCCGCAACCCACGCCATCCGACGTGCGACGCGCCACCGCCAACGCCCCTAGGACTGTCCCGCAGACGCTGCCCCTCCTACCGCGGGGCAGCGTTTAGTGCGTGCAATCGGCGCGCAGTTCGGACAAACTCCGCGCGGCAAGGGACAGGTACGAAAGGAAGTAACCCAATGCCTATCCGCCAATGGAACGCACCTTCCGTGAAATGCAGCACTGGCGCAACGCGCTTGCTGTCCATTCTGGTCGCTGCACTGGGTTGTCAGTCCTTGGGGTGCGCAAGTGCCAACGTCAATCAGGAGGCGCCCAAAGCCGATGCCGGGACGGCCGACAGCGCGCCGGGCACGGACGGCAAGACAACCTCCAAGAATGACGGGCCGGCAGGCGATGTGGTGTATGGCTCGTGCGATCCCTTCACGAACTCGGGCTGCTCCAGTGGCGATAAGTGCATCGCTCTGCAAAGCGGAAGTGCGCTGGGCCTGGGCTGTGGCAGTAAGGGCGGACAAGGCGAGGGACAGACCTGCACCCCGGTCATGACTGGAGGCTCGCAAACCGGGGACGATTGCGGCAACCAGCTGGCCTGTTTCAAGTTGGCCACCGAGACGGCGGCGTCCTGCCATCGCATCTGTCCAACTATAGGAACCGCCAATGCATGCCCCGGAACCGATACTTGCAGCTTGGTGGTTCCCGGCCTGACTAACCTGGCCTTCTGCCAAAAATCCACAACCTGCCAGCCGCTCGAACAGACCGGGTGTCCGTCGGATCAAGCCTGCTACTTCGGCACAAAGGGCGCGGTGTGCGCGCCAGCTGGCACCAAGCAACCCAGCGATACATGCGCCAGCGCCAACGATTGCACCAAGGGCAGCACCTGCCTCGTGGTCGGTTCGACGGGCATCTGTTCGTCCTTCTGCTCGACCGCGAATGGGGAGACGTCAAGCTGCTCGGGTGCCAGCACCGGCGGAACGCTTTGCCAGGCCCTGGGAGGCTCCACCGACGAGGCCAACCTCGGTAGTTGCCGGGTTCAACCCTAACCCCAAGCCGTCGCTTGTTGGCTTCTTCGGGCTCCCATCCGGACCCGCGCTGGTGTTATCGTGCGCCCATGATCCCGTACCGCGCCCACTTCAGTTGCATCGCCCGCTGCGAGGGCGAATACCCGCTTGACGAAGTCATCTACCGTTGCCCCAAGTGCGGCAACCTTCTCGAAGTCATCCACGACATGGAAGCCCTCAAGCGCCACACCCCGGAGGTGTGGAAAGAGGTCTTTGAGGGCCGCTTCATGAGCACCAAGTGGCCCCTCGGCTCGGGCATCTGGGGCAAGCGCGAATGGGTGCACCCCGGCATCCGCGACGAGAACGTGGTGTCCATGTTCGAAGGCGGCAGCAACCTGTTCTGGGCCCAGCGCTACGGCCGCGAGCTCGGCGTCGAGGAGCTTTGGGTCAAGATGTGCGGCAACTCGCACACCGGCTCGTTCAAGGATCTGGGCATGACCGTGCTGGTCTCAGCGGTCAAACAGATGATCGCCGACGGCAAGAAGATCTCCGCCGTGGCCTGCGCCTCCACGGGCGATACCTCGGCGGCACTGGCGGCCTACGCGGCAGCGGCTGGCATTCGCGCCATGGTCATTCTTCCGCGGGGCAAGATTTCGACGGCCCAGCTGGTGCAGCCCCTGGCCAACGGCGCCTCGGTGCTGGCCATCGACGGCAACTTCGACGACTGCATGGCCGTGGTCCAGCGCCTGGCCAACGAAGAGGGCGTGTACCTGGCCAACAGCATGAACTCCCTGCGCGTCGAGGGGCAGAAGACCGTGGGCATCGAAATCGTCCAGCAGTTCGACTGGGAAGTGCCCGACTGGATCATCATTCCCGGCGGGAACCTGGGCAACGTGAGCGCTCTGGGCGCTGGCCTGAACATGATGCGCGAGCTGGGCCTGGTCACCAAGCGCCCGCGCATCTGCGTGGCCCAGGCAGCGCACGCCAACCCGCTCTACACCGCCTACAAGAAGGGCTTCGACATGTTCGAGCCCGTGATTCCCAAGACCACGCTGGCCTCGGCCATCCAGATCGGCAATCCCATCAGCGTGGCCAAGGCCATCCGCACCTTGAAGGAATACGACGGCGTGGTGGAGCAGGCCAGCGAGGCCGAGCTGGCCGATGCCGCCGCCCGCGCCGACAAGACCGGCATGTTCAACTGCCCACACACCGGCGTGGCCCTGGCCGCGCTCGAAAAGCTCGTCGCCGCCGGCACCATCAAGAAATCCGAGCGCACCGTGGTCATCAGCACCGCCAGCGGGCTCAAGTTCACCGACTTCAAGGTCGGCTACCACGAGTCCAAGCTGGCCGACGTGCCGGTGTGCAAGTTCGCCAACACGCCCATCAACCTGCCCAACGACTACAAACAAGTGCGCGACCAAGTACGCAGGCTGCTGGATACATAGCTCTTCACCGACGCAGTCTTTGCGCCGACGCCCGCGATTTTGTAGATTGCACGGCTCAACCAAGAAAGCTGGGCACCATCATGCAGATCGCACTCTTCGATACGACGCTTCGGGACGGAACCCAAAGCGAGGGGCTATCCCTCTCGGTCGAGGAC
>Ga0302323_100002449_pt1 | contig 15054 bp, 4 predicted proteins | sample Fen_T0_3_FD_201950 | JGI IMG/M metagenome (GOLD analysis project Ga0302323, IMG submission 201950) | Peat permafrost microbial communities from Stordalen Mire near Abisko, Sweden - Fen_T0_3 | ecosystem: Environmental > Terrestrial > Soil > Wetlands > Permafrost | place: Sweden: Abisko... | reverse complement strand
GTCGAGACGGCTTCGAGCCCGACGGCCGACAATGTCAAAGACGCGGACTTCTTCGTGGTCGTCGCCGGCCTTACGCCCGGAGACGAAGGCGAGGAGTACACCAACGCGGGCGACCGAGACAAGTACGGCTTCGGCCTCGACGCCAAACAGGACGCCGAACACGCGGGCATTCAGAACAAGCTCATCGACGCTGTGATCAACACCGGAAAACCCATGGTCGTCGTCCTCGAAGGCGGAAGCATCATCGACATGCCCTGGCTCGACCGTGTGCCCGCCGTGGTGATGGCGTGGTACGGCGGCATGCGGGTCGGCGAGGCGCTCGGCATGCTGCTGTGGGGACAGGCCAACTTCGCAGCGAAGCTGCCGCTCACCTGGGGCCGCTTCGCGGATTATCCCCCGTTCAAGGCAGGAAAAGGCAGCCCCACGGCTGCCGACTACTTCCTGGGCTATCGCTACTTCGACAAGTTCGGTATCACCCCTGTGTTCCCTTTCGGTCACGGCCTCAGCTACACCACATTCGCGTACAGCAACCTGCAGCTCGGGTGCTCGAGCATGAGCGAGGGCGCCGTGCTTCCGGTCTACGTGGACGTGAAGAACACTGGAAACGTCGCGGGTGATGAGATCGTCATGCTCTTCGCGTCCTTCCCGAACAGCAAGGCAGCGCGACGAACCACCATCAAAGAGCTGAAGGGCTTCACGCGCGTCAGCCTGAACCCTGGCGAGCAGAAGCAGGTGATGATTCCGGTTCGACTCAAGGACCTCGACTACTACGACCAGACCCAGAACAAGTGGGTCGTGGAAGATGGGCCCGTGACCATCATGGTCGGCGGCAGCTCGACCAACCTCCCTCTCACGGGAACCGTGGAAATCCAGGGTTACGTGAGGGACACCAGCAACTACTAACCTCGGGCGATGCCATGAACGTCGATCGGACCCATTCCATGACAACACCTCGTTTCTTCGCCAAGTCCACCTCCATCTTCCTCCTCGGCGCGGCGGCCTCTTTGGCCGTCCTCGGGGCCCCCACCTCCGCCTTGGCAGAAGACCAGCCCGGCGGAGCCGACCAGCCGGCCACGCTACCCTCGGGACAAAAGCCCGAGGGTGTTCTGCCACTGCCTGGCGCGCCGGCGGCGTCGCAACCGGTCCACGAGGGAGCAGCTCCGCCGCCCGCCCCGCCGACCACGGCGGAAGATGGCGCAACAGGCGACCCGCCATCGGTCATGCAGATCGGCATCCAGCGATTGCCTGGCTCGGCCTACCCCGAGAGCGAAACCCGAGGAATCAGGTACGGCTCTCTGTCGCTGACCTTCCATGGACTGCAGTGGCCCTACATGCCGACGCAAGGCGGGCCGCGCTTCGTGCTCGGCGTATCGGGCTGGGGATGGGTCGACACCTCCTATGAGAAGTTCGCCCCGTGGGGGGACAACCCGAAGATCGACGCAAGCCGAATTCGCTACTGGGTCCAGCAGGCTCGCCTCGTGACCCGGTTCACGCCGACCTACTCGCTCGGCAGTGGCTGGTTCGTCCAGGGGCAGGCCGAGTTCGTCGCCACCGAGGACCAGACCATTCAGCGCGGGCAGACCGGCGGCGCCGATACGGACGATTTGTGGCTGCGCATCGGCCAGTGGAACAAGTGGGACTTTCAGATCGGTCGCTATGAAGGTTGGGAGGTGTTTCACCTCGGGATGGGGCTCGACCTCAACACCTTCGAACGCAGCGGCGCCTACGGCCAGGGCGACGTGTACAACCCTACTTTCTACGGTTTGACGGACAACCAGTACCGTCCCTCGGGCGCCATCGGAAACGTGGCGTTTCACTACTACCCACTTCGGTATCTCCGCTTCGAGCTGTTGAGCGGACTCGGAAGCGTGGGCGCGTACCCGGCCTATTCGTTTCGGCCCGTCGCGATTTTCGACATCGGTTGGCTGAAGCTGAAGGCCGGCACCGAATACCAGAAGCTGACCGCGCAGCAGGTGAATGACCCCGGAAAAGAAACCCGGAAAGGCGTCGGTGGCGCTATCCAGTTCGTCTTCGCTCCTTACGTCGAATTCGGCTTCAACGCGGCCCAAGGAACGGACTGGAGCGTGCAAAGCAACGGTAGCTTCAACGAGAAGGGAAGCTTCACCCGCACCAGCTACGGAGGGTTCCTGAACGTCACGAACGGGAGCCTCAAGTACCCGCTCGTGTTCGGCGTGGGCTCGGTCTACACCGAGTACGAGGACCAGTTCCTGAGGAACGACAAGGTGAACCAGTACTGGCAACTGCAGAACTTCATAGCGGTCCAATACGTGGCATTCCAGCAGCTCTACATCAAGCTGGTCGGCGGCTACGCCAGGGCGCACTTTGACACAGCCGACCCAGAGCTGACTTACGACGACGAAATGTACAGCGTCCGCTTGCGTCTAGCCTTGTACTTCTAGGGTGAGGTTAGTGCCGCGGCTGGCTTAGCGGCGAAGAGAGAGCCGAGGGTTCCGGATCCAACGATCCGGGACCCTTTTCCTTTTTGAGCTCGGTGTGCTCTCGAGTCCGGAAGTCTTATCCGAACCCTTTCCATTCTCAGCCCTCTCCGTGCCCTCTGCGCCCTGTGGTTAGCTCGTCGGGTGCTCTACGGCACGCTGATCTCGCGTACGCTGCCCTTCTTGAACAGCAGACCCTCGGTGCCCACGTTGTCGCTGCGGAAGTAGACGGTGATGTTGGGTTTGCCGCTTTCGGAGCCGGCGCGGGTGGGTGCCTTGGTGAGCGGCATGGCCGGATCGATGCCGGCCGCGCAGGGCGTGGCGCCAAGGCCGAAGTCCTTGCCGTAGTCCACGTGCTCGTTCAGCTTGCGCCAGGTCCCGCCGCTTGCCCCGTCGGTCTCGTCGATCCACAGCTCCTGCTTCACGCCGCCGTCGGCCAGATCGTAGACCGCGTGCTTGTATCCGATCCACTGGTTGGTGGGCAGCGTGCCTGCGCTCCACTGCGACTTGCTCAGGATCGGCGTCGAGTCGGTGTGCCTGGTTTCTTTCTCGAAGTCGATGTGGCCGTCGCAGCGCATGCGGGCGTTGATTCCGCGCGTGTCGCATAGATCGACGGTCTCCTGCCCGGTGGTGCCGTGATTGGTACGGGCCAACGCCGCCATGCCTGCATATGCCGCCGAGCAGGTGAAGGCCGGCGTGCGCATGAAGTACATGGTGATCTCCACGTCCCGCCACTCGTCGACCTTGGCCGGATCGTGAACGTACATGCGTGGAACGCTGCCCGAGATCCGCAAGGTGCCCGCGCCGTCGGTAGCGTAGGAGGCCGTGCCATGGTCGGCGTCGAACCACGGATCGTTAGGGTCGATTCCGGTGAAGGTACGAGCGGTCCCACGATCCCACGAGGACAGCCAGGCCTTGCCGCCAGAGAGCGACGGATAGAGCTCGGCGATACCGAAACGGTCTACGCTGGTCCCGCCCGTGCCGCTGGTCGCGCCGCCCGTGCCGTTCGCCCCGCCAGTTCCACCGCTTCCCGGGCGTCCACCGACTGACGGACCGCCGCCCGTCCCACTGTTCGTCCCGCCAGTACCTGGCGTGGCGCCGGTGCCTGGCGTGCCGCCGGTGCCTGGCACTCCGCCTGTGCCCACCTTTCCGCCCGTGCCGGAAACGCCACCCGATCCAGGCAAGCCACCGGTGCCGATCCTCCCGCCGGTCCCCATCGAACCTCCCGCCGTCGCGGCCCCACCTCGCCCGGCTGTGGCCGATGTTCCGCCGCTGGCCGCGATGCTGCTGTCAGGATTCGAGCTCGACGGTCCGGTGCAGCCCATGGACCATAGCAATGCCAGCGGTATCGAGAGACGCGGTTGCACCATGACCCTATGGTAGCGCAGATGCGAGACCCGTTCGCTCCGACGAACGACGGAAGGGCGCGGCCAGCTGCACCAGGCCTTTCTACGTATAAGGCTCTATGAATTGCATACGCGTTCTCGGCGTCTGCGAACGTGCGAACAATCATAGGCTGCAGTGTCCGGCCTGCGCCTTGCACTGCGCCGGGACATGTCTAGTCATCGCCTGGCCCTTCTGGTTCTCCTGGCCCTATCCATCTCCGCGCTTACCAGCGCCGCGACCAAGCCCGCCTCCGACGTCCACGTGCTGTCATTCCTTCCAGGGCCCGAGGCGAATGCAGCCGACCTTCGGAACGGCATCACGATCACCTTCGATCAAGATGTCGTGACCTATGCCGAGGTCGGGCGGATCGTGACGGGCGTCTTTGCCATCAAGCCAGGTGTGGAGGGCGAGGCACGCTGGGTGGACCGACGCACGCTGGGATTCTTCCCCAAGGGGACCCTCCAGCCATCCACCCCCTATGAGGTGCGTCTCGATCCGCGCCTGGCGATGAAATTGGGTGGCCAGGTCGGGGCATGGCCTGGACTGCGCTTCGTGTACGAACGTATTCGTATCTTCGGCGCGGGCTTCGACGGCGACGACAAGTTCCAGTCGGATCGTCCGACGGTCCAGGTAAGCCTTTCGCAAGCCACCTCCCCGCCGGGATTGGCAACGGCCTGCCGATTCTGCCCGCTGGATGCGTTCACTTCGCAGCAATGCACCCCTGCAGTGCCAGCGCAAAAGGACGCCGCCCAGCCAAGCAGGGGCGTTCCAGTCAAACCGCAAAGCGAGCTGCGGCCGCACACCAGCTACGCCTTCCGTTGCACCTCCGGGGTGAAAGCTGCAGCGGGCGATGCCGGCAGCCTCAGCGACTTCGAGCGCAGGTTTTCGACCTATGGCCCCGCCGAGGTGTTGAAGGTCGAACCGTCGGGCAACGATGTGGCGTCGGACAACGTTCGCGTCTCCATCACGTTCAGCACCCCGGTGGACACGGTCCAGGCACGCAACCACATCGAGATGTTCGAAAACGGCAAGACCAGCAAGCCCATCGCCCTGGCTGCGCAGGTCGGCCGCACGACCTACACCTGGTCCGGCGATCTGGCCACCGCGAGCGACTACGAGATCCGTATCAAAGCCGGCCTCAAGGACGTCTTCGGGCAACGACTGCCCTCGGGGACGGTGGGCAGCTTCCGGGTCGGCGATGCGTCGCCCAAGCTACGCATGGAAAAGGGCATCTTCGTGGTCGAACGGTCCATGGGCCGCTATCCGGTCTGGGCGCGCAACCTGGATTCATTCCGGCTCCGTTGTGCGGAGGTTCCAGAGGGACGGTTGGCCGCCGTGCTGACGGGGTCCTTGAACGACGACCTCGACCCCAAGGGCCTCGGCCTTCATCCGCACGAAAAGGCGATCCACGTCCGCGGCGCGCGCAACCAGTGGCACGACACCAGCCTGGACCTGGGCCCAACCTGCGGCAAAGGCGCCAAGACCGGCGTCTACGTGATCGAAACCACGGCTGCGTCCGAGCGGACCAATCTACCGACGGAGCGTTCGCTCGCGTCCGTCACCGACCTCGGCTTGCTTGCCAAGGTCGGCAACGCATCGTCGCTGGTCTGGGTCGTGTCGCTGGCCAGTGGCCAACCCGTGCCGAACGCCGCGGTGAAGGTCCGCGATCTCAAGGGCAAGATTCGCTTCGAAGGCACGACCAACGCCGACGGCGTCGTCCAGGGCCCCGGCGCTGCCGCGCTGACCGACCTCAAACAGACAGCCGTGACCGAGGAGCAGGGCGAACCCTACGAAGGGGAGATGGAGGACTACCGAGCCCGTCGGGTGATCGTCACCGCGCAGACCGAAGGCGACTTCGCTGTGCTCGATACCAACTGGAATAACGGCATCCAGATCTGGAATTTTGCCGTGGCCCAGGACAGCTCCGGCGGCAAGGTGCGCGTACGAGGGTTCCTCCACTCCGACAGGGGGCTCTACCGGCCGGGCGACACGGTTCATCTAAAAGGTCTGGTCCGCCTGCTGGAATCGTCGGGCAAGATGGCGGTTCCAACCAAGAAGCGCCGAATCCACCTGGTGGTTACGGACCCGCGCAACAAGGCCGTCGTCGACGAGAACCTTGCCATTTCGGACTTCGGCGGCTTCCACAAGGACGTGAAGGTAACGGACGAGGCAGCGCTTGGCGATTTCCAGGTGCGCGCCGAAATCGAGGGGCAAAGCTTTGCGGACCATTTCTCCGTCGAAGAATATCGGCCCCGCACCTTCGAAGTGAAGCTGGGCACGGCGAAGAGGGACCTCCTGCTCGGACAGCCGCTGCGTTTCGACGTGAAGGCCAACTTCCTTTACGGCAGTCCGCTTCGCGGCGGCAAGCTGACCTACCAGGTGCGCCGGCGGCAGCACCTGGCAGAATTTACCGGCTTCGGGGATTACGTCTTCCAGGACTACGCCAGCCAGTACGACGTCGGGCACTACTGGGCTCGCTACGAAGAGCGGTCGTTCTCGGAGCTGGTTTCCGACGGCGAAGTGGCTTTGGATCGCAACGGCGCCACCCGCGTGACGGTAAGAGACAAGGACAAGCTGAAGGTTCCACAGGACTATGTCCTCGAAGCAACCGTGACCGACGAGACCGGCGAATCGGTGAGCGCAGGACGGATGGTGGTCGGGCATACGTCGGAGCTGTACCTGGGGCTGCATCCGTCGGAATTCGTGCAAGCCGTAGACATGCCGTTCGGCATCCAGGTGGTTGGCTTCGACAAGGAGGGTAACCGGCGCGCCGCGACCGCGGAATTAGAGCTGATTCCACGCAGGTACGCTTGCGGCGCGCACGGCAGCGAGGGCTACTGGTCGTGCCAGGTCGTGCCGGCCAAGGGCCCTGCCATCAAACGCACCATCACGGTACCAGCCTCGGGCAGCGCCGCGGTCGAGCGGGTCGTGCTGAAAGAGCCCGGCGAGTACGTGGTGCGCATCTTCGCCGACGGCAAGGGAGAGAAGGCCATCGCGTCGGATGTCATCTGGGTCATCGGGAAAGGCGACGCCTTCTGGAGCGGCGACGAGGGGGACCGCATGACCGTGATTGCCTCGAAGGCGAGCTACGCCCCAGGCGATACCGCCCGCTTGGTCCCGCAGACGCGAATGCCCGGTGCGCTGGCACTGACCACCCTCGAGCGCGACGGCATCATGGGCTACGCCCTCACCCCACTCGCCACCTCGGGCCAACCGGTCGAGGTCAAGGTGACGCCCGAGATGGCGCCCAACGTGTTCGTGTCAGTGACCATGGTGCGTGGACGCACCGGCGAGGGCGACCGCGAGAGGCCGCGTTTCAAGATGGGCTTGGTGGACCTGAAGGTGGAGTCGACGGTCCAGCGGCTGAACGTCGCGGTGACCACGGAGCGCCCGAGCTACCAGCCGGGCGACGAGGTCAAGGCCACCGTGCGCGTAACAGCAGCCTCGGGACAGCCGGTTCGCGCCGAGCTGGCCCTGGCTGCTGCAGACGAAGGCGTCCTTCAAATTGTCGGCTTCAAGACGCCTGATCCGATGGCTGCATTCTACGCGCCGTTCGCCTTGGGCGTGGAATCGGCGACCACGTGGAACCGCCTGTTGCGCAAGATCGATCCCAACCATGACGACGGCGAGGAAGGCGGCGACGGTGCCGATGACGAAGCCGGCCGGATCCGCTCCCGCTTCATGGCGACGGCTTTCTGGGCGCCGGCGCTGGTGACCGACGATGAGGGTCGGGTGCAAGTCACCTTCAAGGCGCCGGACAACCTCACCGCTTTTCGGATGATGGCCATGGCCGCCGACCAAGGTTCGCGATTCGGCTCGGGCGAACAGCGGTTCACCGTGGCCAAGCCGCTGCAGGCGATCCCCGCCCTGCCCCGCTTCCTTTCGCCGGGCGATCACGTGCAAGCGGCGGTCGCCATCCACAACAACACCGACCAGAAGCAAGAGGTCGACGTCCGTGCTGCCATCGAGGGCGTGACGGTCCATGGTGGCAGCACCCGCAAGGTGACCCTTGCCGCCCACGCATTTCGTCGGCTGACCTTCGATGTCACGGCCAAGCGGGAGGGTGAAGCCAAGTTCGTTTTTCGCGCCGAAGCGCGGGGTCTCAAGGACGCTGTCGCCGTTCGCGTGCCGGTGCGACGCGCGTCCGTGCTGGAAACGTTGATGGTCGGCGAAGACAGCACGCATGACCGGGCGAAACACGAATTGCCTGCCCTGGGCGCGACCATTCCGGGCCGCGGCAGTCTGGAAATCAGCCTCGATCGATCGGGGCTGGGACGGCTCGACGAAGGGCTTGCCTATCTGGTGGGCTACCCGTACGGGTGCCTCGAACAAACAACGTCGAAGGTCGTGCCCATGATTGCCATTTCCGAGTTGGCGAAGAACGTTCGGCTGCCAGGCCTGGATGCAGGGCAGGCGCGTAAATTCGTCGAACTGGGCATCGCCAAGATCCTTCGCCACCAGCACGAGGATGGTGGCTTCGGTTTATGGCTCGGGTCATCGCCCGAGGTTCAGTACACCGCAACGGGGCTGTGGGGCCTGTCTGTCGCCAAGGCGGCCGGTTTCAAGATCGACGACGAGGCCCTGAAGAAAGGCGCAGCGTACCTGCGCAGCCACCCGGGCCCCACGGGACACGGAAACGAGCTCATCGGCGAGCGGGGAACCGAGGCGTTCGCAGCCTACGTGCTGGCCTCGCTGGGACACGCCGATGGCGGCTCGCTTGCGCGCATGTTCGAAGCCCGCGCGAACCTGCCCATCTACGGTCGCGCCTTCTTGCTTCGCGCCCTGCTGGCCGCCGGGCGTACCGATCTCGCGAAGACCCTCGTCGGCGAACTGGTTGCCCTGGTGCCCGAAAGTGGACTCATCCGCGAGGTGAAGGGCGAGCTTTCGTGGTACTGGAGCTCGGATGTCCGCACCACTGCGCTCGTGCTGTGGGCACTCGTCGCAGCCACGCCGGGCGATCAGCGCGTAGCCCACCTCGCCCGGGCGCTGATGAATTCGCGCGACCAAGGCCGGTGGGCCAACACGCAGGAGAACGTCTTCGGGCTGTTGGCGCTGTCGGAAGTCGCGAAGGCGCGTGCCAGCGCAGGCCAGGTCATCGCGACGGTGCGGCTGGGCGAGCGGGTGGTGGCGAAGAAGACCCTCGCGACGACGGCGGTCGAGCACGTTTCGATTCCCTTGACCAAATTCGGCTCGGGCGCCTTGCTGATCACGGCCGAGGGCGGCGAGATCTTCTACAGCGCCCGCATCCGGGTCGAGCGGCCGATGGCGCCGGAAGGCTTCGACCAAGGCATGGCCGTCGAGCGGACCTACCTCGATCCCGAGAGCCGGACGCCGGTGTCCACCTTCCATCTCGGACAGCAAATCCTGGTCAAGCTCACGGTCAAGTCGCCTACCAGTCAGGCCCACGTGGCGCTGGTCGACCGTCTGCCGGCCGGATTCGAGCCCGTCCTGGAGCGCTTCGCCAACGCGGACCAGTGGCGGCAAGCGCGACCGCAATCGCACGATCCCAGCCACTGGAACACCGTTTGGCAGAACGAGGAGCTGCGCGACGACCGCATGCAGATCTTCGCCGACACACTTGCGCAAGGAACCTCCGAGCGCGAATACCTGGTGCGAGCCGCGAGCACCGGAAAGTTCCTGGCACCGCCAGCCACCGCCGAGGCGATGTACGCGCCGTCCGTGCAAGGTCGCTGCGCCAGCAGCAGCGTGGAGATCGTGAAATGAGGCGTCTGCGCAGAACCTTGCGGGCCACGCTGGTGGTGGGTGGGGTCGGGGTCGCGCTCGCCTTGCTCGCGGCAGTCGGCTTCGTCCGGTTCGCGCCCTACCCCATCGCACGACTTGCACCCGAGTCCAGCACGTCCCTCGTGCTGACCTGTCGCAACGGCGAAGTCCTTCGCACCGTGCCGCTTGCCACGGGTGGTCGGGCGCAATGGATACCGATTGAGCGAATACCGTCCGAGGTCATCGACGCAACCCTGGCCGGAGAAGACAGCCGTTTCCTGCACCACCGTGGTGTGGATGCCCTGGGCGTGGTTCGCGCCGCCCTCTTGGCCGTGCGGCACGGACGCATCGTCTCGGGGGCCTCGACCCTCACCATGCAACTTGCACGCATGGTCGAGCCGCACCGAAAGAACCTGCCGGGCAAGCTCTGGGAAATGCTGCAGGCGATGCGGCTCGAACGCGCCCTCGGCAAGCGCGAGATCCTCGAGCAGTACCTGAACCGCGCGTACTACGGCAACGGTGCCTTCGGGATCGAATCGGCCAGCCAGCGCTACTTCGGCAAGTCGGCCGAGGCTTTAGGTCCGGGCCAAGCGATACTCCTCGCGGTACTTCCGCGTGCGCCGCGCGGTTACGATCCCTTGCTGCACCTGGATGCTGCACTCGCTCGGCGCACGCACGTGATGGATCTGATGGCAGACCGGGGCACGCTTTCCGCAGAGCAGCGGACACGCGTCGAGCACGAGCCCGTCGCGTTTGCCACGCCCGAGACCACGCATTTTGCGGATCATTTTGTCGACCACGTTCTGGCCGAGCTCGGTTCACGAAAGACCGGAGGCACGGTTCGAACGACCCTCGATGCCGGATTGCAACGACGCATGGAGCTCGCCGTCGCACGGCACGTATCGGACCGAAAGCCTGTCGGCCTCGCCGAGGCCGGGTTGGTCGTCCTGGATCCCGCGACCGGTGCGATTCGAGCCATGGTCGGTTCGTCCAACTACGGCGGCGCCGACAGCGGCCAGAACAACATCGTGACAGCGTTGCGACATCCCGGTTCGGCGCTCAAGCCATTCGTCTACGCGCTGGCGATTGAGGATGGCAAGAATCCGGCCAGCCCGGTCAAAGACTCCCTCGACGCGGTCGCCGCGTACCATCCTCACAAGCAGATGCACGAGCACGGCGGCACGCGCTTCCGCGAGGCCCTCGCCGGTTCGTTCAATCTGGCTGCGGTCGAGGTGCTCGACGGCGTCGGGGTTCCGGCCCTACTCGAGCGGCTACGGGGCCTGGGGCTCTCGCCCCTTGCTGGCACAAGCCAGGACTACGGCCTCGACCTCGCCCTCGGCTCGGCACGCGTGCGCCTGCTCGACCTGGCTGCGGCGTATGGGTTCCTGGTTTCCGCCGGACGCGTCCACCTGCCTACCGCCTTTGCCGATCAGCCCCCGCAACTGGCCGACGCCAGCATCTCACCGGAAGCCAGCTGGCTGGTGATGGACATGCTGTCGGATCCCGACGCCCGCCGTTCGGTCTTTGGCGCCGATCTGCCGCTGGACTTGCCGTTCAAGGTCGCTGCCAAGACGGGAACCTCGTCGGGATTCGCAGACACCGTGGCCGTGGCCGCCACCAGCGAGGCCGTGGTCGCGGCATGGGCAGGAGCCTTCGACGGGTCGGGAACCAAGGGGGCGCTGGCCATGTGGAGCGCAGCCCCGCTCGTGCGCGCGGCCTTGCTAGCAGTAGCCGATCAATCGGGACACGCCCTCACCCTACCCGCCGCCCCCGCTGACATCACCGCGCTGGACGTGTGCCGTATCAGCGGCGCGCTGGCCGGCCCACACTGTCCGCACAAACACGAACACTTCGTCGCAGGTCACGAGCCAAGCTCCGCTTGCAGCGGAAGGCATGGCCCGTCCATCTGAGCGGGAGCCGGCCGTACCCTCACCCCGGCCCTCTCCCCAAGGGAGAGGGTGGTCGGACATAACTCATCTAGAGGATGGGGATCGGCCCGGTGAACTGGCAGGTGGCGCTGCAGCTCGAGCCGCCATCGCATTGTTCGCCGAATTGCGTCTGGACACGTCCGTCGCCGCAGTACGGTGCCCAGGCACAGAAGGACGTGCAAAGACCGGCACCGTAGCCCGTCGCCGACGAAACGTTGGCAGCCCCGAAGTCGCACTGCTCGGGACCGTTCATGGTCCCGTCGCCGCAGTAGCCAGCGAGGGTGCAGTCGGCGTTGCAAGTTCCGTAGAGGCCGTTGTTCACGCCATTGTCACACTGTTCGCCCGTCTCCTTGACGCCGTTGCCGCACCTGAGGCGACAATGGAGGTCGCACCTGCTGGCGCCCAGGCCATTGGAGGCGCCGTCGTCGCACTGCTCGGGAGCCACGATGACGCCGTCACCGCACGAGGGCAGTGGAACGAAGCCGGTGCAATCGGTCGTGCACGAGCCGGGTAGTCCGCTGTTCACCCCGTCGTCGCAAACCTCACCGAACTGGCCGTCGACTTCTTTGTCTCCGCAGTACGGGCCGGGCGCGCACTGGTCCGTGCAGGTGCCTCGGCCGTAGACCGTGGCCAGGTTCAGGGCAGACCCCAGATCGCAGGTTTCGCTGGCGCCGTTGACCAGGGCGTCGCCGCAATAAGGGGCAAGCACACAACCCGGGCTGCAGGTGCCGTAGGTGCCGTCGTTCTTTCCGTCGTCGCACTGCTCGGTGCCGGACTTGATGCCGTCCCCGCAGCGCGGACCGAACGTGCAAGTGGACGAGCACTTTCCGTAGCCGCCGGTGTTGTTCGCCAGCCCATTGTCGCACTGTTCGCCGGCCTCGACGATTCCGTTGCCGCACTTCAAGATGCACGCGGCCGAGCAGCCGCTGCTGGTGGTTCCGTTGGCAGCGCCCTCGTCACACTGTTCGGCGCCGTTCTTGATTCCATCGCCGCAGCGAGCCCCCTGGGTACAAACGGCGGTGCAGTGACCGTAGCCGGTTCCGTTCGAGGTGGCCTCGTCGCAGGCCTCGCCGTTCGAGACGATGCCGTCACCGCAGAAGGGCGCCCATTTGCAGTTGGCCCCGCAACGCTTCAGCGTCCCGCCGTAGGTGGCCAGGTTCACGCCGTCGTCGCAGTCCTCGAAGGTGCTTTGCAGAACGCCATCGCCGCAACGGGGTGGCAGCTTGCAGTCGACCGTGCAGGTGCCGTAGGCGCCCGTGTTCTTGCCGGAACCGAGATCGCACGCCTCGCCCCGCGTGACGATTCCGTCGCCGCAGACGGGACTGCACACGCTCTTCGGCGCATTGAATCCGCTCAGGGTGAGCTGGTAGTTCGACTTGATCACGTGGCGCTCGGCCTGGAAGATGATGATCTCGTAGATGTTGCCCGCGACCATGTCGAAGTTGTTGCTGATGGTGGTGCAAGAGGTCGGCGCCGCACAGTTGGCCGGGTCGGCACAAATCACCGGCTTCTCGTCCACACAGACCTGCGTGTTGGCGCCGTTCAAGGTCGCGATACCACGCAATTCGGAGTGGATGCCGCCCAGGTCGACGGCCAATTTGCCATTGATGAAGACCCACACGTCGTCGTCGCCACGGAAATTGAAACGCTCTCCGCCCTGGTACTGGAACCAATAGTGGGCTTCGCTGGTAAAATGGAAATTGTGGACAAGCGTCGGGCTGGTCGAGGGGTAATTGATATTGCCGAAGCCGAGCCCATCGAGCGGGAAGAACGCCGTGCTGTATAACTGGAAGGCTCCGGCGCCGGCGGGCAGCAGCTTCAACGTGCTCTGAACAGTGATGCGACTGACCCCGGTGTTGTCGTCCGTGTACCACTGGGCGTAGTTGGCAGCGATATCGGTCGCACTGAGCGAGCCCGGGTTGCTCGATGCCTTGGTGTAAAAGGTAGCGCCGGTGGCATCGCTCATTATCGTGCCCGTGGTGTTGGCCGCCGGGCCATCCATGGTCCAGGCGCGTGCCAAGGATACGCCGCTGTTGTTCCCGACGTAGGTGCTGTTGTAGACCGGCTTGCCGTTCGCGCCGATGGCGCTGTTGGCGATTCCCACCTGACGCTGGTCGTACACGGGATCGATCTCGAACTGGGGATGCCGCCAGGTGAAGTCGCGGTACACGACCGGGATGGTAAGCGAATCTCCCAGCGCCGGCGCCGAGGCTGCGCAGGTGTAGCCATCCTCGACCGTGCATGTGGATGAGCAGCCGTCGCCATCGCGCAGATTCCCATCGTCACATTGTTCGGAGGGCATCTTCAAACCGTCGCCGCAAACCGAAAAGCACTGGTACGGCTTGCTGGTGTCGTCGCCAGGATATCCGCACCTGGGCTCGTTGGTGCAGGACGGTGAGCAGCCATCGAACGGGCGCGTGTTGCCGTCGTCGCACTGCTCGGTACCTTCCTTCTGTCCATCGCCACAGGTCGTCCTGTAACACTGGCTTGCGGGCACCGTGGGGTGCCAGGTGTCGGGACCGCAGGCCCAGCCTTCGTCGATCTGACAGGTCGCACTGCAACCGTCGACGGTTGAGGAGGTATTGCCGTCGTCACACTGCTCGCTGCCGGCAAGGATGCCGTCGCCGCAGCTCTTGGCCGTGCACGGGACTGCAACAATGGGGCAGGACCAGCCCGCTTCGAGTTGGCAGGCCGAGTCGCAGCCGTCTTGCGCGTTGGTGTTGCCGTCGTCGCACTGCTCGGTGCCGGTGATCTTCCCGTCGCCGCACTTGACCGTCGACACGCAGGGCGCGCCGGCGGTGGGACAAACGTAATTGGGTTCGAGCGTGCACTGCGGGCTGCAGCCGTCGGCGCCGTTGGTGTTCCCGTCGTCGCACTGCTCGCCAATGTCGAGGTCCACAATCTTGTCGCCGCAGACTTCAATCAACTTGCACGGCTTGCCCGGTGTGGGGCAGGTCCAGCCTGCTTCGGCGATGCAGGTCGCCGAGCATCCATCGCCCGGCAGCGTGTTGCCGTCGTCGCAGGTCTCGCTGCCGCCGAGGTTTCCGTCGCCACACACGTTGGCGGGCAACTTGATGCAGGGGCCTCCAGCGTTGTTGGCGCCCTTGGGACAGGTCCATCCCACCTCGACCGCGCTGCAGTCGGCGGAGCACCCGTCGCCCGCCACCTTGTTGCCGTCGTCGCACACCTCGCCTGGATCGATGGTGCCATTGCCGCAAACCCACTTCAGCACGCACAGGTGGCCGGGGGTCGGGCAAGCATAGCCAGGTTCGAGGGTACATACGCCCGAACACCCATCCCCGGGCGTACCGTTACCATCGTCGCAGGCCTCGCCGCGATCGATCTGGATCACGCCATCGCCACAATAGGCAACCACGATGCATGGTTTGCCCGGTTGCGGACAAGTCCAATGCGGCTCGACCTGGCACGTGACGCTGCAGCCATCACCCGGCAACGCGTTGCCGTCGTCGCACTGTTCGCCAGTTTCTACAGAGCCATTCCCGCAGACAATGGGCGTCACGGTCCGGGTGCATGGCTTTCCGGGCAAGGCGCACGACCAGCCT
>Ga0302323_100002445_pt1 | contig 15069 bp, 13 predicted proteins | sample Fen_T0_3_FD_201950 | JGI IMG/M metagenome (GOLD analysis project Ga0302323, IMG submission 201950) | Peat permafrost microbial communities from Stordalen Mire near Abisko, Sweden - Fen_T0_3 | ecosystem: Environmental > Terrestrial > Soil > Wetlands > Permafrost | place: Sweden: Abisko... | reverse complement strand
GGGCAATTTAACTGTATCACAATCAACAAAATAGCTTACCTTATTTAACTTACCAATCTCTTGATATAAAGAATCACTGTCTATTACATATCCAGATTTTGAGTTATTAAAAAAAAAGCATTTACCAAAATCATCTAAATACGTCACTTTTAAAGTAGGCCTTTGAGCTTTTGTCTCTTCTTTATTGCAGCTAATCGTTAATACAATAATTCCACACAATGATAGAAATATTTGTAATGTTTTCATGTTTTGATAAATTTAGTTATGCTTTACAATCAATGTCTGAGTTGTACTAGTTTTTCCATCACTCACTTCTACAATATATGTTCCATCACGCATGTTTGTCAAGGGTACACTAAAATTCATACCATTTCTTTTTACAGAAGAAATCAATGCACTTTGGCTATTATAGATTTTGATAGTAAAATTGGTCGGTATATTTGCATTTGGAATATTCTGATTAACAAAGGTTGTATCAGTATTTGAAAGGGAATTATCAATCATTGTTATCGTAATATTATCAGAAGCCGGATTAGGATAGATGGTGAAATAATGTGGACATCCACCGCCAGGATAAACTGTGATTCCAGAATATCCTGAAGAACCGTTGCAACTAGTTACACTGACTCTTACAGTGCCATATGTCATACTATATCTTGGGGTTTGCAATATAATTTGATTCTGGTTTTGTCCATTATTCATCCAGCCACTAGGATAGGTCCAAGTATATCCATATCCGGGATAATGTCCCCCTGGTACGTTAGCTGTATAGGTATATAGGCTTCCTGGGCAAACGCCGGATTGACCTGACACCGGAACGGCTGAAAAAGCATCACAAGTTACAGGATAAGTTACTGAAACCATAGAACCACAATTTAAAGCTCTAATATATCCTGATCCAGAACTTGTTTTGTATGCTGTACAAGTATTCACTCCTGTACTTACGACAGATATATTTGAACTGCTTTGCCAAGATACAGAAGTATTTGGAGGAAGATTATTTAAAATATAACTTGAGCCAGAAGTACAAACGGCACCAGGACCTGAAATTGTCTCAAAATAGTTAGGATTCATCCCGGATAAAACATATCCCTCGTAGAAGACACCACTAGTCACTAAACCGTATTGAACCCAAAAAAATCCATGATCTCCATTAATACTTCCCAGACTATTCTGAACTTTAAATAATTCTTGGGTATCGTCATACCCAATGATACAGACCGTATGGTTGCCAAAAACCGTTCCGTATTTTTGAAGCCAATATCCACCAGCGTACCACATATCCCAATATGATTGATCCAAATGAATATTAACTATAACGGGATATCCTAAATCTATTGAATTTTTTATAGCTGTAATACTCGTATAATCAATAGTACCCCAAGAAAAAGCATTGTTTTTTGAGGCTTCTAGTCGTTGATAAGTAGTAGGGGTGGTTGTACAATTGCCAATTATATAAGGCATTAGATACCAGGCACATGAACCTTGCGATGTGAGTAAATTTAATGCGTCTAGAACTGATGCGCCATATTCGCAATTACCTTGTTTAATTTGATTATAAACATAGCTTGGACTTCTTTGACCTTCATCCCAGCAACCATATTTTGGATAAGACAAGATTCCAAGTGCACAATATCCAGTAGCCCATGATTGGCATGAGCCGTCAGTTCCTTGGTCTCCAATAGGAGGAGAGAGTAGAGTTTTAACTGTTAAAATACTTTTTGGCGAAAATGTTTTTAAAGGTGAATATTTTTTCAACGTATCCCAGTTAACTTTTGGTAACTTTTCGTATACCTCTCTTGGTACCGATATTGCTCCCTGAGAAAACACGGATTCTGATCTAAAAGCTAATGATAAGGCTAAAATCAAGCAAACAGAAAACAAGTTACCAGAAAAAGCTGATAGAATAAACTTAAAAATCAAATTAATTTGTTTCATGTAATTAATTTTAAAATGTTTGAAAGATATTATATTTTAAGGATTCATAGCTTTCGAAAAAACTTTGAGCCGTTAGAAGGTAGTGAGTAACATGAAAATAGATCCGCAAATCCAGGACAAAACTGCAAAGTATCACTATAGATCTTATAATAATCCCACCCAATTCTAGTCGCTCCAATATTATATACAACGCTATCATAAATAAAGGGAACTACTGTAGGATTGGGATTATATATGTTGTGTCCTATAGTGTAAGTTCCAGATTCAATCTGAATATTATTTTGAAATTTAGCCCAATTATGATCTGCAGAGAATCGTAGTTCTTCATATATACCTGTTTTAGCAGGTGTCAAGTGAAAATTAGCTGTATCCGAGATATACAAATTATAAGTTGAGAGCCATTCCCATCTCCCAGAAATATCTTTTGCAGGATTAATTGGATCTTTCTTACAGCTAGAAAAGAGTAATATCAACAATATAGATACAATCAGTGCTTTAACAAATAGGTTCATAGTTATTTAGAATTTGATTAACTAACTTTGGTGAGTATCCCGGATCAAACTGAGCCACTAATTCCAGAGTAAACCTTGGCATGATTCTATTAATTTTTAAGCGAAAGTGATCAGTACTATACATGTCTTGATATATATAAATGTGACACAGTTTTTCATGCTTTTTTTAAACAAAACAATTATTTATACAAATTCTAAATAAATTTTAGAAATTAATTATAATATAATAAATTTTATCGGCTGGCGGGAAAATGTCTGAAGGACCTGAAAGGAAGGGTAATAAACAACAAATCCCGGATCTCTCCAGGACTTGTCTTGTTACCTTGTGGATGATTTTCAGGGCTGCTGAAACAATTAATTAAACCGTCCGAGTTATAAGCCGTGTTTTTAAGTCAAGGTCAACCGGCAGTTTATGGTCAAGACTAAACTGTTCAAATGGCGTGGTCCCGAAAAACGGAACGGATTTGTCCTGCAATGATAAAGTTGTTTAGGTGAAGTGCAAAAACCATGACAACTGATTGTCGGCTTGCAAGCCGATTGACTTTATCTTGGAAGCAGGATCAGTTCGGATACCACAAGATATAATAAGTAGCTTAAATTCTTCTTTCATAGATTTATAAATGCTATGATAATATAGTCCCAGTTGCAAAAGGGAATTAATTAAATTGACCGAGTTATGTGCCACTTTAAAGTCTAGATGGGAGCAAAGATTCAATTTATAATGACATTTTTTGCCGAAATCGGTATTTTTTTACACTATCTTGCAACCACAAACTTACCGAACAATATTTTATCATTTATCAGGACACGAACATAATAAATTCCCTCCTTCCATCCGGAAGTGTTAATACTGTACTTATTATCTTTCAATTTGTTTGTTTTACAAATCAATAGTGATTGCTGGCTGTAAATTTCAGCCACCCATTCATCATCTATTGAAACATTTTCTGGGTCATCTGTTTTTAATTCCAACAGAGTTTCATCAGTAGCCGGATTTGGTGTAAAATTCATAAAACTATATCCACAATTAGAATCCTTGCCAACGTAATCCGAAAGGATGCGCACATTTGATCCACAAGTGGAACAACAGGTTTGCGCGTATACAAGTATATTTCCTCCAGGATTGGAATTGGTATTTACTGAAATCATGTTATTATTTGTATAATTTCTAGTTAAACTTGGTGGAAGTGTCCAACTATATTGGGATGTAGAACAACTACCACCATTATTTACATAAATATAATAAGTTGAATTGGGGCAAAGTAGAAACATTCCTCCTGCTTTTCGGGCATGCTGTCCTGTAGATTTATAGACATCAAGTGTTACATCTGCGGGATTTGGACCCGCAGATAAATAAGTCTTGCTTATTTGATATTGCCCTGTACTTATACATGAATTTGATATTGTAAAAGTAATAGTTGAGACAGCTCCCAAAATACAAGTACTCTGGACTGTTGCAGTCGGACCTGTACCAGAAGATGGAGTAACATTGCTGGCAGACCAAGTTATCGTTCCAGCAGGTGGATTTAATAATGTGAAAGTAGAATTTGAACTACACACCACTGGAGGACCTGATATTTCACCATAACGAACTGTGTTCATCGTAGGCCCAACCCCTAGCCAATCTGATAAACCATGTGCCCAAGAAGCATCTAATGCTCCATACCAATCACGTAAGTCAGAACCTCCACATTGAGAATAACCTCCAAATAATTGACCTACAACCCTTTTATTTTGATCAAATAAAGGTGATCCAGAGGATTTGGGTTCAGTTACACCAATATCCCAATTAACTTTCCAAAAATTTGACCCTGAATTATCTTGAAGTCTCTCAGTTTTTACTAGTGAGTTATTGTCAAATGATATTTTCATAACGTCACCCTGAGGATGATGTATGCTAGTTCCTGAAGTTGGGGTAGTTCCATTTTTATCCCAACCTAGAAATGTAATACACATATTACACAAGGGTGAATTAGTTAATTCTAGAAGAGCAAAATCACTTGTATACCAATACGCTTTTAAGATATCATGGTTGTATATTACTGCAGTGGAAACTTGACTTCCGCCACAACTTGTTTTTTTATATTGAAACTTAAACATCCAGTTTCCCGCATTAGTTTGTTCTGTTGGGCTTATTGTCTGATCCAAATTACTATCAACACAGTGAAAGGCTGTTAAAAAGTATGCTTTAAAATCTTGAGCAGTATTATTTAATAGAGATCCAGTACACCATGAATCACCTGATGACAACAGCACCATGCCAACACCATCAGATTCATTTTTCCATGAGGGATAACAAATTATATCCTGTTCGCAACTTCCCGAACCATCTTTGGCACCAGATTCAAATAAACTTGTATAAATATTTTTATATCCATGCACTATTTTGGAAATTGATAATTTTGTAGCTCCTTCCTTATTCAAAGGGACATATAAATACAAAATCACACTTTCTCCTTTAATGACATCTGTAAGAAATAATTGATTATCAATTAGATTCTGTTTTGAAGTTACTGGTCCATAAACCATACTTCCATCGTAACTGAAAATAAATAATTCAGATCCCTCTGGAAGATTTAATTCATTAAAGATAAAATTCAAAGAAAATGCTCCTGAAGAAGTGACTTTCATTAACCATACGCTTCCATTTTCATTCTTTGTCCATAAGCCATCAGAAAGTGAATAATTCACATCAAATCCTTTTCCAAAACGATAGGGAATATTCAAATTTTTTGTTATCTCGTCTTCATTTAAAAGAGAACTTAGATCAAAAGAAGGCATTTTAATTTCTGGGGCAACTTCCAAAATTTTACTGAATTGCGGATAAAAATCAAAAACCTTTGATTTGTCGGAATAAATGTTTGAGGTGACCTGACCAGCTAAATTATTAGCAAGAATAAAAAATACAATTAAATAAAAAAGTAACCTTTTCATAATCCATCTGTTTTGGAAATTTACTTTATTTCGAAGTTTATCTTGAATTGAAGTGTATCTGTGCAAATTTGTTGACTGATAGAATCTGGAAGATGTCTCCCGAGGCAAAATTGTTGTTTGAATTCACTAAAATATTTACCTTTTGCTAAATAAGGTTGGTTATTACCTTTAAAAAAATGTTGGAAAACTCTAATCAAATTATTAAAATCGAAAGGCATTTCAGTACCTCGAGTTTCATGCCAAGGTAGCTCCAAAAACCATTTCTCCCCTTTTCTTATTTCATTCAAGTTATCACCGCGTTTATACATACCATTCCAGATAACAGGCTTCCCAATAGTATCAAATTCATTTTTGAAAACCATAAACAGATTTGGATTCTGTAAAAAATTACTTATAATGTACATTGATGTATCTACATCATAATTGTTTGTGATTGCTAAATAAAATTTGAATTGTTCTCCTTTACTAAAAGTAGTTGTAGGCTGCTCTTTTTCATTTAAAAGACAATAATCTATTCTTATCCCATTTTGCTGAATTGATATTAATCCCATATTACTTGAATCTGACAAATTAATCTGTTTGTAATTAAATTTGTTATCCAACTTATGGCAACCAATAACTAAATAAGCTAAAAGGGATAGCATGAAATAATTAAAAAAATGGATTAGTTGTTTCATATAATATGTAATATTAGTTTAGAATCAGAATACAATTTAGGTATTATATATGCAGTTTTAAAGAGCTAATATTTATCTCTTTAAGTCTTTCTACTGTAAATTTAATATGAATAAAAACTAAAGTCAAGTTTTTATTCTAAAAATTTTATGACTTTAAATCAGTTCAGAAAAGTTATTTATCAATTTTTTATTCTACTTAAGTATTTGTAATTATGAAGTATTTGAGGATATTCAATTGCTAAAATTATACTTTAAGTAAGCAAAAGTCGTCAATATGATATATTATAGTTTCAAAATTAACATGTCCTTCATATCTTTAAAATGGTAACAGATACAGACTAGGAAATTATATATTTGGATTGTGCTTCAGAGTTATGGCTTATAAGGGCCCGACGGTTTAATGAGTTGCCGTCCGTGTCAGGTTTGGCATGCGTTTTTGCAAAGTCCCGGTAAGAGGGCAGGTTTTCTTTGTCATGATAAAGTTGTCCAGATGGTGTGGTCCTGATAAGTGCGCAGGATTTGGAACGTCACTATAAAAATGTCAAGGTGGCGAGCAAAAAGCCCCGCATGAACGACCATTCCCAAATTTGTTACATAAATACGTTGTTCGGTCGGTTGGGCATTACAACTGAACCTAGGCTGTTAAGATTAATTATTCTATCTCGTATTCTATATTAATTTTTCATCGATTTACAACAAATTGTGATGAAAATTGAATTTTACCATTATTTGCTGTAATGATATAATTACCTTTTTTAAGATTTTGAATTGGAACACTAAAGGAATTTGTAGATGTAGTGAATGTCGAATAAACTATACCTGATTTGTCTGTAATAGTTATTTTATAGTTAGTAATATCGTTAATAGAAGATACTATTTGATTTGGAATAGTATCTGCATCAAGAGAAGGTTCTTTTATTAAAATATTAATAATATCCGATGCAGGATTTGGGGAAATAATTAATGAATAACCGCAATAACCGTATATCGTAGTATATTTGAATGCATAACTTCCTCCCTGACCACAATCGTTATTTACTCTTCCGCCAACTCCTCCGCTAGTAGTTCCTGCACGAAGAGCTAAATAACGCGAATTTTGCCCTGAAATATACGTCCAACCGTTTGGCCATGTCCAGTTAATTGTCGAAACCCCATTAAGTTGTGGCATATTATAATAAACATATGAGTTACATTGAGCTGAACTTGGACCACTAATAGGATAATCAGAACTACTATAGGGGCCAAAATGAAAATCTCTTGTATAAGTTAAATCATTTAGCCCGCATTCAAAATGCATGGTAAATATTACTTGATAATTGCCGTTGGATGAAATACTTGCAGAAGCTGTATTTCCATTACCAGAACTTATTACTGAGGAACCATGAAGTATTTGCCATAAAACAGAAGTACGTGTTGAAGGTACGTTTTCAAGATTGAAAGAAACTGGGCTGCTACAAATCAAAGGATTTTCTTGGCCTGAAATATAATAAGGCGCGACAACACTTACCTTAACTGTACTACTAGCGTCACTCCATGGGGCAGGCGGGCGAATTGTAAAAGGTATCCATTCAGAAGAACCAGCCACCAGGTGCTCGTTTGCACCTCCGATAATTAATACCACTGTATCAGTTCCTGGTGAGGAGCAATTCCAAGTCATATACGGGCTAGGATAAGGTTCTTTTTCAAAACAAGCCGTATTAATAGTTTCATAATCAATATTATCGAAAACAGAAGGAGATTGACCAAGTAATACGTACTGCATTCCATTTGTGAGATTTTGAATTTTGTACACAAGAAAATCTTGTATGTAATCATGTGTCTCCTGACCACCACAGTCATAATAGTGCACAAAATTATTACCCCATGGAGTTGAGAGGGCTGGTTGATAGTTTTGTCCCTGTAAGTTAACTAAGTATAGCCAGACCAGGAAAAATAGAATGCTAAACTTTTTCATTTTCTGAAAGTTTTTTATTTTGTTTTATTAAATCAAAAAATATTTGTATACCTAAAGAAAATTGGAGTCCATTATATTTTTCAAAACCAGAGGCAACTTTTACAGCTTTGGAATATTGATGATAATATCTGAGTGCAGGCTCAATTGCCACTGATTTTCCTAACCAAGCTGTATATCCTAATCCTGTGCTGAATAAGAATTTCCTCCATTTTATAGGATTTTCTTTTAAATCATAGTGATACCCACCAAATTCGGCTGAACTGTTTAAATAGAATCCTGAATGTATGTACCATCTTATTACAGGACCTATAAAGAAATCATTTCGGATGAATTTAGTATATTCTGAATTAAGAAAATATTTTTCTTTTGATGATGAAATTAAACTTTCAAGAGCTAATCCAAGTGAAACATGATCGTAAATCAAGTAATTTAGATTAATATTTGAAGTCACGGACGTAGCCTGAACATGAAGATATGGTCCATTTGTAAATACATTAGGATCAGATTTATCATAATTACTTCTATCAATGCTTATGGAACCTCCAAGCAAGAAATTCCCTTTCTTTATGGGAGATTCATTTTGAGCTAATAAGCTACCTGAAAATAAAAGTATAATACTAAAGATAATTAGTGCTTTCATAACAGTATAATCTTTATTTATTGTTTAATAAGAATAATCAATGATTTGTTACTATTAAATTTAGCTATTTTAATTCCTGTGTATATTTGAAATTAATAAAATCGTTCTCATACTTAAATCTAGTTTAGAGATTTGATCTATGATTAAACCGAATTATTATATATTAAATTGAGTTGCACAGGTTGGTCTTCACTTAAGTTTGAAATTGGCCGGGTACGAAAATAGTCAAAGGGGAACAAATTAGTCGTGTTATTACAAAATTGTCTAGAAAGTAGTACAGCGAAGGCAAAATCCAGATAGAAATACAAATGCTACGATATAGGCTGAATTTTAATAAATTACGGCGTGTACCCAATTAAATTTTTTGCTGCGAATTTGTGCTAACGGCCCGGCAATATGGGGAGGTTGTGTTACCTGGCGCAGCCATCCGGCCACTTGTCACGGTGCTTTAGCCGAAAAGCTGTCCCGGTGGCAAGCCAAGTATGGCGCACTTTTTGCCGTCTGGGTACAAAACTTCGAGAGTACTGGCGCGGTCGCGGTACAAGTTTTATAAGTGATTGAAAATTTGTCCATGTAGACGAAATTGGTAAAAGGCAGTAGCGCAGTGGTCGCAGTACTAATTTGTATCGAAGTCAGAAAATAGTCCAGTTACAGAAAACATTATTACGTGTAGAGGAGCGAGTCCGGGTGCCGGGTTGGTTACTGGTCCCGGTAGATGGCTGAGAACCCGCAAAAAGTGTGACAAACAACTTACCCATATTGACCGTGTTAGCATTTGTGGTTTTTCTATTGTGTAATGACTTAAAGATCCCCAGGTAATAAGATCTAAAATTACATATCCAATAGATAGAATAAAGCTACTTTCTTCTTGTTAGCAATTTTACCTATATATCTATATTTTTATTAACGCTTAATTATTAATTGATTAGTATCTGTATATTTACCATCACTTAATTCCACTGTATAATTTCCATCCTTAAGATTACTTATTGGGATTGTAAAAGTCTTGCCACTCCTTAAAAATGATGCCTTAATTTTGCCCTGATTATCAAATACTCTGATTGTATAATTTGAAATGGAAGAAGTCACAGAAAAGTTGTCTATAGTGTTATCTGCAGAGGATTCCAGATCATTAACTGATAAAGTTATAATATCGGATGCAGGGTTTGGATATATTGTAAAATAACCACCACAACCAGTCCTTGGGTAGACTGTAATTCCAGAATATCCAGATGTTCCACAGTTATTTGTAATTGAGACTCTTACCGTTCCGTAAGTCATATTGTACATGGGAGTTTGAAGAAGTATTGTATTCTGGTTCTGACCATTGTTTAACCAACGTGAAGGATAAGTCCATGAGTACGTATATCCTGGTTGATGTCCAAATGGTACCTGCGCTGTATATGTATACAGTGAGTTTGGGCATACTGCTGCTTGTCCAATTACAACTGTAGTATTAAATACCCCAGCCCATGTTGGATATGTTGCGATATCAAATGGACATCCACTTACTAGTACCTTTACCCATGCGGAACTTCCTTCACCAATTCCAGAAGTAAAAGTAGCTTGATTCCCATTGTTGCTTGCTAAACTTAAATTAGAGCTTTTATCCCAATTAATTGTGCATCCTGCTGGTGGAGAGTTAAGCGTGAATGTCGTTCCCCCAGAGCATACTAAATTAGGTGTAGGTCCTGAAATATACATCCCATGTCCTGAGGAAATATTCGAAACCTGAACAGCTTCCCACAAAACACCACTTGATACTAAATTATAGGTAATCCAGAAGTAACCTGAATCACCACCAGTAGTGCCCCATGAATTCATTACTTTAAACATTTGAGCATTGTCATCATATCCAATAAGACAGGTTACGTGACCAGTTGAATACCCGCCATAATTTTGACTCCAAACACCTCCATTATTCCACATATCGTAAAAAGATGTATTTAAAGGAAAACCGACCAGAACTGGATTTCCATTATCAATGGATGATTTGAAACTCGCAACGCTATTATTATTCAAAATAAGATATGATGTGAATCTATTGTAGCCTGCTTCTTGTCTTTGTGTAGTATTTGGTTGAGTAGTACAATTATTCGGATCATAGGTCATTAAATTGCTGGAGCAAGATCCTTGATTTGTTACGAGATTTACTCCATCCATTAAATACAAAGTAGTGGAACAACTTCCACCATTTAACTGATTATAAACGTAATTTGCGCTACGTTGTGCAACACTCCAACAGCCATATTTGGGATATGCAAGAATTCCTAATGCTTCTGCTGAAGCCCATCCAACACAAGAATTCTGTGTTCCTTGGTTTCCGATAGGAGGCGTAAGAAGAAATTTTGATGTGGAAGTTAACACTGAGTATTCAGCATTAGCATTTTTGGTTCTGGCAATATCATCTAGGCTTGCTTTAGGCAGTTTAGCATATTCATCTCTTGCCATAAGTTTTGCACCACCTACAAAAGTATTCTGTCCATTTAATGTTTGCGAAATTAGGGCAGTAAAAATAAAAATCAATGCCAAATGACCTCTTAAAACAGTTATTTTAGGCTTGTTAAAAAGATAGAAGTTAGTCATAGTGAAAAGTGTTAGTGATTAAAAGAAATTAGCTTAACTTATATAATTTTATTCGCGGATCCAGTATTTACCTCCATTAAAGGGAAATGTATATGAAACAAATCTACCCCCGTAATATGGCATAAAATGCAAACTATCACCATATATTCTATAATAATCTACGCCACCTTCAACTGGGGCACCTTTTCTAAAATAGGCAATACTATCATAAGTAAATCTATACTTACCATCAAGCAATCGTGAGATATGTCCTAGATAGTAATCACCGGAATCTACTTTTACAGAATTAAGAGTTTTATACCAAGAATGATCACTTAGAAATACAAGCATTTCTTCGTTTCCTGTGTTCTGTGGAGTCCTTGGATTAGAATCAGATAGTGGTCCCTGTAAATAAGTGGAAATCCATCTCCAATATCCTGTGATATTTTGAGGTTGAATTTCAGTTAAAGGTTTCTTGCAGGAATATGTATATGCATATAATACTAAAATAATGATTGTTATGGTAATAGTTTTGATTCTTCTCATTTTATTCGATAATTTCTATTGTGTTCAAATAAATATAAGCATATTTAACAATATATGATACAGTCTTTATATACATGTCGGAATGTCCACTTTTGTGACAAAAGATTTTTAAGTATTTTTACATAGTTTATCTCTTCTTTTCTTAATTAATCTTTCTAACGGTATTTCTCCACTATTCAGTTTAATACCTCCCAATCCCTCAGGAATTGGAGGGACTACCTCCATCTTAGTTACCGTAAGGCTCTTACCTAATGCAGAAATAGAGCTATCAAAGCACACCATAAATGCTAACTCGTTTATTGCGTTTGGAAACCGGAATTTTAAAACAATCGTTTTCAGTCAGAAATATGTTTATTTTTTATATCTGACAAACGCTTTTCTCATGATAATTAGGTTGATCTTTTTTAAAGCACAGCTCCGTCAGTCACATAAGCATTTTGTCAACAATTCGTTCTATATTCAACTAATAAATGCTTATGGCTGACTTTCACAATCGATATTAAAGTTAAATATTAAAATGAGATTGTATATGTGGATTTGCACTAATTTTGATGAAACCCCGGCAGATTAAAATTTCAGTCTACCAGGGGCATTTACTATACATGTTGATGGATCTTATCCAGATTGATCACATTGTCCTTGGCGTATGGTTATAGGGATGATCATTATCATCTGAATTATTGATTATCAGGTACAGGATCCAGAGTATGAAACATATTATTAAGATGGTTTTCATTTTTTAATTGTTATTAAGGAGTATTGTTGAAAGTTCCCCAAGCAACTTTATGCCTGGGGAACTGAATGAGTTTTCATAGCCCAGGATCTGCATCACTGAAAGATTCTAAATAATCAAATTCTGAAAGTTGAAGCATGTCCCAGCACTGGTCACATGAATTTACACTTGAAGAAGGAATATATCCTTCCGCAATCAGGTCGAGAGTTTCGTCACAAGGGCTAAAATACTCTCCGCAATGTCTACAACGTATTTCCATAGCTTAAGTTATAATCTCCCCTCATCGGCGAATGAAAAGTAGCTATCATCAGCTGAAAGGATAATATGATCTAATAGGCATATATCCAGGATGTTACCTGCTTCTTTAATTTTCTGAGTTATTTTGATATCTGATTCACTTGGATTCAGATTTCCTGAGGGGTGATTGTGACAAATGATTGTACCACAGGCATTTGCCTTAATCGCTGCTTGATAAATTAGCCTTACATCTGTAACCGTGCCAGATAATCCTCCTTTAGATACGGGGAATATGCCCAAAACAGCATTTGATCTGTTTAAAAGAAGGATTTTAAATTCTTCAAGAAAATCAATAGTCTCCTGGTTCCAACTGTCCATAAATATTTTTTGGGCATCTCTGCTGGAAGAAATCTTTATTCTCTCTGAGGGCTTTACCTTATTACGGTACGACAATTGGACCTCAGAAACATTAATCTGTTGTTGTGTTTTCATAATAAAATTAATTAAGGATTAATAAAAATGAAAAAGCCCGGCCGCTCGGACCAGGCGAATAAGTTTTAAAACAAAAAAATCCCATGAAACTAATCATGAGATAATAATCACTCACCGTGGCGAATTGTCCTGAACGATTCGTGACAGAAAGCCGGGGGTGCCGTAGCGATAAAGCAAGATTTGTTCACAACCGCATGGCTTGATCTTGCTGTTCGTGAGGCATTGCTTTTTGCAAACCAGGCACGTCACGTTAAGCGGAAGGACCGCAGGTGAGTCTTGACTCGATTACGACTGTTCCAATTTGCCAGGGATGCAGCTGTGGATTTAACTCTTTATCCCTGCGCAAAGAGAGGAACAGGAGTACCTTTCAACCAAGTAAATCATTCATCTAGAATTCGTCATTAAAAGAGTCCTCAGAAGCATGTCTCTATTGATGTTTTCAGATGATTTTCTGACATCCTTCATCCTGGATGATAATCTACATCCGGATATCATAAAGAGCGCTTCAATGGTCTTAAAAATGGCTCAAATGAGAGTGTAAAAACCTATCCTTAAGAGCTCATTAAATGAGGGTTTAAGCTCTCCCATATAAATGAATTATAATTATGCCTCTCTCAGTATTCTGAGGGTAATAAACAGATTCCATCGATCATCCAGATCCGAATCGAATCAAGAGGAAAATCACTAAATTCTATAATCTGTCTTAGGATTGGCTTTTTCCCGGTGTCTTCCTTACATGTCAATTCCCAGGATAGATCTTTTTTCAGTCTCTGTAGAATCCAGATCTGAAATTTTACGTTCCGAAGTCTCTCCTCACATTGATATGAAAGGATAGCATCATATAGCCACCATGCGTTGCAATGCTCCCGGATAAAATTACATCCATCTGTTAACAGTATTGGCGATTTGCCTGGGAATAAATGTTTATGGTACCCTTGAGTACCTGTGAACTCACGAAGAGCCCATTGAATTTCATATGTATTCATGTTTTAATGTTTAAATTTTTTAATAATGAAAAAGGCTGCCAGGTACATACAAATACCTAGCAGCCCATAAATCTTAATTCAGATAATTTAACCTACAACAGTTTCATCTTTATCCTTTTCCGGAAAGTATTGAAACTTTTCTGTGATCTTTACCTTCTTACCAGAGGGAAGCTTCACCTCGAACGGGGTGCATGCAACTTTCTCAATAGAACCAGGTAATGACTGACCAATCAAAGATTTTGCTAAAACATCGTCAAGGGCGCATGGGATGGTGGTTTTGGAAGCCGAAACATAGGGACGAGATGTTGCTTTTGACTGAAGTACGACTGCTTTACCTTGAAGGACCAGGACCGTATAAGGTTCGTTTGTCTTCAAGTTTGTTTTTCTTTCTAAACCGACAATAGTGACACACATCTTACATTAGTTTAAGTTAAACATTAAATTAATTATACTCATGCGGAACATTAGACAGCATGATTAGCTGCGTCTGTTACTTGAGTGTAGAAAGTCATAGGTCTAAGGAAAACTATCGGTGTTCATTTCTAAAAATCTTTTAGGGGTCCGGGGGTGCCCATTTCTATTCAGGAAAAATAGCTTTCCCCCAGAAAAAGGTGGTGGGAGTAAAAGATAAGGGTCGATCTCTTCTATGAATACATATAAAAAACAGGCCCTACCAAAAAATAAAAAAAAAATTGAAAAATGGTTTTGATCACATTGAGTCTTTTTTCAGCTCACCGGAGGTAAAAATTGGAATGGAGTTAAAGGAGGGGAAATTTATTTTGAAACGAATCGTTATATATATATAGGTATATAAATGTATTTTTATAGAACTTTTAATAATTGCATCTTAGAGAT
>Ga0302323_100002441_pt1 | contig 15082 bp, 13 predicted proteins | sample Fen_T0_3_FD_201950 | JGI IMG/M metagenome (GOLD analysis project Ga0302323, IMG submission 201950) | Peat permafrost microbial communities from Stordalen Mire near Abisko, Sweden - Fen_T0_3 | ecosystem: Environmental > Terrestrial > Soil > Wetlands > Permafrost | place: Sweden: Abisko... | reverse complement strand
CTGTCGCCGGCCAGCGACTTTGTCCATGAAGCGGCCAGCGATTCTGTCATCAGCTCCGGTCCCGACGGCCGCGCCAAGGATGATCCGGACCTGGCCGGCGGACGACCCCGCCGGGTGGCTGCGGGGCTGATGGCCGGCCGGGGTCGAGCCGTTCCGCGAGGTCAACTGCCGGATCCCGGTCCGAAGGTGACCTGAACCGGCGTGCCCGGAGCTGCCCGGTGTCAGCCGGTGCGGGCCGGACGGGGACGCAGATGTCCTCCTCGCTGATCCACAGGCTGCCATCAAGACGCTCCTGGAGGATGACCGAGCGGCCAGCCCAGCTGCGCCCGTCGCTCCGCCGCGGCAGGGCAAGATCCCCGTCCGGCCAGCTGATCGTGCTGTCGTTGGCGACCCGCCGGGGGTAGTGGAAGCAGAAGACCGCGGGCGTGCTCAACCCCTCGGGCCACGGCCGCCAGGCGAGAGCCGGGTCGGCGGCGGGGACCGCGAACCGCGCGTTGTGGCGGAGGAGGAAGCCCGGCAGGAAGCCGTTCGCGTCCTCGATCGCGGTGATCCCCTCGAGGCGCAGCTCGGTCACGAGCCGGTCCTGGAGCGTGTTCCAGAGTCGCTCGATCCGACCCTTCGCCTCCGCCGAGTGGGCCCCGATCCAGCCGATCCCTGCCGCCTCGAGCGCCCGGCCCACCTGGGTGAAGCTGCGCTTCCCGGTGAGCTGCTCGGCGAGGGTCGCCGGGCGGTTGCGCTCGACGACGAAGATCCCGTGGCGATCGGAGTAGGTGGCGCCCGGGAGGCCGTACCGGTCCGCCGTCTGGGCGAACGTCGTGAAGTAGCCGGCCGCATCCTCCGCGGCGCGGAACGTGCCGCCCGATACCCGGCTCGTCGCGTCGTCGATCCCGGCCACGAGCGTCGTGAACGGATAGTCCCGCCCGAACCAGCGGTGGCGGCTGCCGTCGACCTGGAGCAGCATCCCCTCGCGCGCCATCCGCTCCCGGCGGCTCCGGTGCCGTGGCGAGCGGCGGGTCCGGACCGGCTGGACCGCCGCCTCGGCGAGGATCCGCCGGAGCGTCCGCGGGGCGATCTCGAGTCCCTCGCGCTCGGCGAGCAGCTCGGCGAGGTGGGCCCGGTTCACCCCGTCATACGTTGTCGTCGCGAGCTCGACCAGGCGCGCCCGCAGCGCGTCGTCGAGCCGGTTGGCCGGTGTCCGCCCACGGTTGCCGTGTTCGAGGCTGGCTGGACCATCGGTCGATCGGGTGAGGAGACGGCCGACCTGGCGGGTCGAGAGGCTGAGGATGGCGGCGGCCTGCTCGATCGTCAGGCCCCCGTTCATGACATGCTCGAGCACGAACGCTCGATGCCGGGCCCGGGCGTCGGGCGGGGTCGCTCTGTCCTTGGGTTCCATGTCCGCGACGGTGACAAAGTCGCTGGCCGCTTAGCCCGGACAGAATCGCTGGCCGTTGACACTTGTTTGTCCACCGACTTGACTAAGCCCGCCGCGTGGCGCACCATCCGACCTTGTCAAGTCTCTTGCCAAAGTCCCACGCTCGGCAAGGGTCAGGGTGGTTGCGGTCGGAGGAGAGCCCGCCCGGATGAGCGCCAGCGCGACGGTGCTGCCCGAGAAGGCAACGCACCAGCAGACGCGAACGTTCAATCAGCAGCTGGTGCTGCGCGCGCTCCACGATCACAGTCCGCTCTCGCGCGCCGACCTGGCCCGGCTCACCGGCCTGACGCGTACCTCGGTCGGCGACCTCGTCGGCACGCTCATCGGTGACGGCCTGATCGAGGAAGTCGGTCGAGGCCCGTCGAGCGGGGGCAAGTCACCCATCCTGCTGCGCGTTGCTCCCGACGGTCGCCACGTGATCGGCCTCGACCTCGGCGAGGCGCAGTTCAGCGGTGCCGTCGTCAACCTGCGTGGCGAGATCCTCCGCTCGATCCACCTGCCGCTCGAAGGTCGGAACGGCGATGCCGCCGTCGAGCTCGTGCTGCACCTTGTCGACGCCCTGCGCGCCGATGACCGGTCTCACCTCCTCGGCATCGGCGTCGGCGCGCCCGGCATCATCGACACGAGCACGGGGACCGTCCGCTGGTCGGTCAACCTGAACTGGGCTGAGCTCCGCCTCGGGCCGCTGCTCGAGGAGTCCTTCGGCGTGCCGGTCGTGGTCGCCAACGACAGTCACGCTGCCGCCCTCGCCGAGCTGACCTTCCTGCGCCGCCCTCGGCCCAACAACCTGATCGTGATCAAGGTGGGACGCGGGGTCGGCGCCGGGATCATCCTCAACGGCCAGCTGTTCCAGGGCGATGGGTATGGCGCGGGCGAGTTCGGCCACATCTCCATGGGCAGCGCCGACGCTCCGTGCCGCTGCGGACGGGCGGGCTGCCTCGAGACGACGACGAGCATGCGCGCGTTGGTCGACGCCGCTGGCGCCATCGAGCCATCGATCACCGACGAGAGCGGACTCGTGGCCGCCTTCCTGGCCGGCGTCACCGGCATCCGGCGGATCGTCCTCGATGCCGCGTGCGAGCTCGGCGTCGCCGTTGGCTGGCTGATCGGCGTGCTCAACGTCCGCCACGTCCTGCTCGTCGGCCCCGTGGCGGCGTTCGGCGAAGACTGGCTGGGCGAGGTCCGGCGCTCGGCGCGTTCGAGCGTCCTGGCGCTGCTCGCGCGCGACACGCAGATCGAGTTCGGCCACGTCCACGACGACGTGGTCGTGCTGGGGGCGTCGGCGCTGCTCATGGAGCAGCAGCTGGGCCTGGGGCTGGTGCGATGATCGCGACCCGTGAGCCGGGGCTCGCCCGTTCGCTCGACGGTTCGCTCGAGGGTCTGCTGGTCGCCGGCATCGACGTCGGCGGCACCAACACGTCGGTCGTCGTCCTGGACGACCTGGACCGGATCCTCTACGAGCACGTGACGCCGACGGACCGGTCGTCGCTGGTCGCCCAGCTCGCCGGACTCGTCGACGAGGCCCGGCGCCAGCTCCGGCGGGACGTGGCCGCGGTCGGCGTCGCCATCCCCGGCCTGGTCGACCCCGAGGACGGCTCGGTCCGTATGGCCGTCAACCTGGGCATCACGCACCTGCGGCTGGGTCCGCTGCTGCAGACGGCGCTCGGCGTCCCGACCTTCGTCGAGCACGACGCCCGCGCCGCGGTGCTGTGGCTGAGCGGGCACGCGGCGGACGGGTCGGCCCAGGCGCCGGCGAGCGTCGCGTTCCTCGCGATCGGCACGGGGATCTCGGCCGGGATCGTGCTCGACGGGGCGCTGCTCCGCGGCGACAACGGCCTGGCCGGCGAGGTGGGCCACATCGTCGCGGACCCGGACGGGGTCACCTGCGCGTGCGGCATGCGGGGCTGCCTCGAGACGATCGCGGCGGGTCCCGGGATCGGGCGCCAGGCCGACGAGGCGCTGGCCGCCGGTCGCAGCACCGTCCTGTCACCGCACTCGAGCGCTGCCGATGTCTTCCTTGCCGGCGCCGCAGGCGACGAGGTCGCCCTCGAGATCATCGACCGGGTGGCCGGCCACCTGGCGGGGGCGATCCGGTCGCTCGCCCTGACCATCGGCGTCAGGCGCGTCGTCATCGGCGGCGGCGTGGCGGCCGCCGGATCCGCCCTTCTCGATCCTGTCCGATCGCATATCGCGCGCGACCGCGCGGCCTCGCCACTCGTCCAGGCAGCCCTGGGCGATGCGACCGTCGAGCTGTTGTCGCCGACCGAGGCGCCCGGCGCGCGCGGGGCGGCAACGATCGCGCGAAACCGGATCGGCTTGCCCCAGCGAGAGGGGGTGGGCGAGCGATAACCCATCATATGGCGGCTTCTGGCTGGAGTGGGATACTTCGACCCAGCGGAGCCCCTGGTCACCAAATGTCACGGTACTTCGCAGGAGGAGCCATACATGGCAAAGAGACTACGGATCGCGTCCGCCCTGGGGGCCGTCGTGATCCTGGTCAGCGCATGCTCGAGCAGCACCCCGACGCCGTCGCCGGCCACCGCCGCGCCGCCGGCCACAGCCGCGCCGGCCACAGCCGCGCCCGCCAGCACCGCACCCGAGTCGGCCGCGCCGGCCTCGGAGGCGCCGGCCTCAGCCGCCCCGGCGGCGTTGAACCTGCCGAAGGTCCCGACCGGCTATTCCGAGCTGGACAAGGCGCTTGGGGCAGACCAGCCGTACAAGGGCAAGAAGGTCTCGATCCAGACGCAGTGGACCGGTGGCGAGGGTGAAGGCTTCGCCGCGGCGATCAAGGACTTCGCTGCCGCGACCGGCATCGCGATCCAGGTCGACAGCATCGGCTCGAGCCACGAGACCGTGCTCAAGACCCGCATCGAGGGCGGCAGCCCGCCCGACATGGCGGCGCTGGCGCAGCCGACCGGCGTGCTCGCGTACGCGAAGGAAGGCAAGGTCATCGACCTCGCCACGTTCATGGACCCCGCAAAGCTCAAGGGTGACTTCCCGTCGACGATCGGCCTCACCAGTGTGGGCGACCACATCTGGAGCATCCCGACCAAGGCCGACGTCAAGTCGATGATCTGGTACCCGGTCAAGGCCTTTGCGGCCAAGGGCTACACGGTTCCCAAGACCTGGGACGAGCTCGTTGCCCTTGCCGACAAGATCGTGGCCGACGGCAGCCATCCGTTCTGCGTCAGCGCCGGCGGCCCCGGCACGGCGACGGGCTGGGAGCTGACCGACTGGGTCGAGGAGGTCCTCCTCAAGACCGAGGATCCGCAGGTCACCAACGACTGGATCAGCCACAAGATCCCGTTCACCGACCCCAAGATCAAGGCCGCCTTCGACAAGGTCGGCTCGCTCCTGTTCAAGGACGGCTACGTCGACGGCGGTGGCCAGGCCATCGTGAACGCAGACCTCAAGACCGTCATGGATCCCATGTTCAACCAGGACACGGCCGCGCCCGGTTGCTGGATGCAGAAGATCCCCGTCTGGTACGGCCCGGACTTCTTCCCGGACAAGCGCACCAGCGGCACCGCCTCGAAGTACAAGATCGGCGACGACGGGGACATCGGGATCTTCCCGTTCCCGACGATCAGCGACACCTACAAGGGTGCCGAGGGCTCGGCTGACTCGTTCATGGTCCTCGCCGACCGCCCCGAGGTCCGCGCGTTCGCGGAGTTCCTGGCGACCCCGGAGGGCCTCGAGGGCTGGATCAAGAGCGTCGGCGTCCTATCGCCGAACGTGCATGTCCCGGCCGAGTGGTACGCCGACAACTACAAGCTCAAGGTTGCGAACGCCATCGCCACCGGCGCTACCGCCATTGGCTTCGACGCCTCTGACCTGATGCCCCCGGCCGTCGGCCAGGGCAGCTTCTGGACCGGCATCTCCGACTGGGCCAACGCAAACGGATCGAACACCGATTCCGTGCTGCAGGCCATCGACGACAGCTGGCCCAAGTAACGAGCAAATCGTCACGTAGCTAGCTCGCGGGGCGCACACCACCGGTGGGCGCCCCGCTACTATTCCGGCAACTTTTGCGGGAGGGCCGAGGTGGCGGTGGAGCGCACACAGGGGTCGGGCTCGTACGGCACGTCGCGCACCGTGCTGGTGGTCAGCCTGATCGGGCTGGTCCTGGCGGCCATCGGCATCTCGATCCTGATCGACAAGCAGGGGGGCCAGAAGCTCCTCGCCTCGGTCTACGACCTCTTCGGCAACAGCGCGGGCGCCGAGGCCCTGCGGAACGGGCAGGGCGATCAGTTCTTCGCGAAGCTCCTGCTCGTAGCGATCGCGCTGTTCGTCGGCGTGGGCGGGATCTGGCTCCTGTTCACGGGCGTGAGCGCGCTCGTCGAGCGCCTGCGACCAGCGCTTCGGGACCGACTCCTTCCGTTGGTCTTCATCGCACCGGCCGTGGTGCTGCTCGGGATCTACCTCGTGTATCCGGCGGTCCGCACGATCATCGGCAGCTTCCAGGACGAGAACGGCGCCTTCACGCTCGCCAACTGGGCGAGCCTCGCCACGCCCCCGTTCCTCGAGATCCTGCGCAACAACGTCCTGTGGCTCGTGATTGGGACGTCCGGCAGCGTGGGGCTCGGCCTCCTGACCGCCGCGCTCTTCGACCGCATCCGGCGTGAGTCCCTGGCGAAGATCTTCGTCTTCACGCCGCTCGCCATCTCGCTGGTGGGCGCAACGGTCATCTGGAAGTTCGTCTACGCCTGGCAGCCGGCGAGCCAGCCGCAGTTCGGGCTCCTGAACGCCATCTGGACGGGGTTGCCGTTCGGCTTCCAGCCGATCCCCTGGGCCACCCAGTTCCCCATCAACCTCCCGTCGGAGATGCTGATCCTGATCTGGCTCCAGACCGGCTTCGCCATGGTCGTGTTCTCGGCGGCCATCAAGGGCGTGTCGAGTGAGATCATCGAGGCGGCCAGGCTCGACGGCGCCAACGAGCGCCAGCTGTTCCGAAAGGTGATCGTGCCGATGATCCGCGGCACGATCGTGACGGTGACCACGACGGTCGCGATCGTCACCCTCAAGATCTTCGACATCGTCATGTCGGTCAGCGGGGGGCGCAATCACGACGACGTGGTCGCGGTGCGGATGTTCGCGGAGATGTTCCAGTTCTTCAACGATGGACGCGCCGCGGCGCTGGCCACCGTCCTGTTCATCGCCGTGCTGCCGGTGATGATCGTCAACCTGCGCAACTTCCGACGACAGGCGGCGATGTGATGACTGCACCCTCGGAGCCGATTGCCGCATCCAAGGAGCGCACCCGGTTCTGGCGGGCGCCGATGCTCGACAGCCTCCCGCTGCGCATCTCCGTCCTCGTCATCTGCTTCCTGTGGACCCTGCCCACGGCGGGGCTGTTCATCAGCTCGTTCCGGAACCCGCAGCTGATCACCCAGACCGGCTGGTGGACGGCCCTGATCCACCCCTTCGATCAGGGGTGGACGCTGCAGAACTACCAGCAGGTCATCGGGTCGAACGGCATGGGTGAGGCCTTCCTGAACAGCCTCATCGTGACGATCCCGGCCACGGTCATCCCGATCACGATTGCCGCGTTCGCCGCGTACGCCTTCGCCTGGATCCCGTTCCGCGGCCGGGGCATCCTGTTCATCATCGTCGTGGCGCTGCTCGTCGTGCCGCTCCAGATGGCGCTGATCCCCGTCCTTCAGCTCTACAGCGGCCTGGGCCTGTACGGCACGTTCGTCGGCGTCTGGCTGGCCCACACGGCGTTCGGGCTGCCGCTCGCGATCTTCCTGCTCTACAACTTCATGTCCCAGCTGCCGCGCGACCTCTTCGAGTCCGCCGCGATCGACGGCGCGTCCGCGTTCCAGACCTTCACCCGGATCGTGCTGCCGCTCTCGATCCCGGCACTGGGCGCCTTCGCGATCTTCCAGTTCCTGTGGGTCTGGAATGACCTGCTCGTGGCCCTCGTGTTCCTCGGGCCCGGGGCGGACGTCCGCGTCATGCCGACGGCGCTGTTCAACCTGCTCGGTGCCTACGGCGGCGCCTGGCATCTGCTCACCGCGGGCGCCTTCCTGACGATGATCGTGCCGCTGGTCGTGTTCCTGGCGCTGCAGCGGGCATTCGTGCGAGGAATCCTGGCCGGCTCCGTCAAGTGAGCCTGGCGCGGCTCATGATCGCCTTCGCCGGCGGGGAGCTGCCGCCATCGGCGGCGAGACGGATCGGCGAGCGTGGCGTGGCCGGGGTGACCCTGTTCCGCGTCCACAACGTCGTCGATCCGCCGCAGGTCCGGAGGCTGACCGCCGCCATCCAGGCGGCGCGTCCGGCCGGAGCGCCACCGCTGCTGGTCGCCGCCGACCAGGAGGGCGGCCAGCTGATCGCGCTTGGCGACGGCACGACGCCGTTCGCGGGCGCGATGGCGCTCGGCGCGACCGGCGACGAGGCGCTGGCCGAGCGCGTCGCGGGCGCGACGGCGCGCGAGCTGCGCGCCCTCGGAGTCAACGTGGACTACGCGCCGGTGTGCGACGTGGCGAACAACCCGGCCAATCCGGCGCTCGGGATCCGCAGCTTCGGCGACGATCCCGTGGCCGTCGGCATGCTTGCGGCGGCGACCGTGCGTGGCCTCCAGGCCCACGGCGTGGCCGCGACGGTCAAGCACTTCCCGGGCGCCGGCGACACGGCGGCGGATCCGCACCACGGGCTGCCGCTCGTGCCCCGGACGGACGCCGAGCTGGCCGAGCGGGAGCTGGTCCCGTTTCGAGCGGCGCTCGAAGCGGGCGCGCGGATGGTCATGACCGGCCACTTCGCGCTACCCGGCCAGGGCGACGACCTGCCGACCAGCCTGTCCGCGGCGGTCCTGCGCGACCTGCTGCGCGGGCAGCTGCGCTTCGATGGCGTGACCGTCACCGATGCGCTCGACATGCGCGCCCTGGCCCAGGGATCGGCGCAGATCGTCGATGCGGTCGTCGCCCTCCGTGCCGGTGAGGACGTGCTGCTCGGGACCGCCGACGAGCCGGCGCTCGAGCGGCTCGAGGAAGGCCTCGCGCAGGCGCAGCGGCGAGGCCTCATCGATGCCGACGACGACGCCGCGGCGAGGCGCCGCCTGGGCGGGCTGCGCCACTGGCTGGGACGCTTCGACCAGCCGCCGCTCGACGTCGTCGGGTGCAGCGAGCACCAGGCGCTCGCCGCCGAGCTGGCCCGGCGATCGATGACCCTCGTCCGCAACCGCGACCGGCTGTTGCCGTTGAAGCCGGGCGCCGACGCGCGGATCGCGGTCGTCCAGTCGATGCCCGCCGACCTGACCCCGGCGGACACGTCATCGACGGTCCCGCCAACGCTGGCATCGGCGCTCCGCCGCCGGCTCGCGGGCGTGGTGGAGATCCTCCTGCCGGCGGCGCCCGGCGAGGCTGACATCACAGGTCTCGGCGAGCGGCTGGCGACCTTCGACCTCGTCCTCGTCGGGACGTTCTCCGCGCACCTCCAGCCGGCGCAGTCGGCGCTGGCCGCGGCGGTCCTCGCGTCCGGCAAGCCGACCGTCACCCTCGCTCTGCGCACGCCGTGGGACCTGCTCGCCTACCCGGATGCCCGAACCCACGTCTGCAGCTACGGCATCCTGCCGCCGTCGATGGAGGCCCTGGCTGCTGCGCTGCTGGGCGAGGCGCCATTCGTCGGCCGGTTGCCCGTGGACGTCGCCGGTCTCCATCCACGCGGGCACGGGCTCACGGCTCAGGGCTGAAGGACGATCGCCTCGAGGGGTCGCACCGCGACGCGCGACCCGACCGTGGGCGTGGCCGGGTCGTGGCTCGAGAGCACGACCGTCCAGGGTCGGGCGGCTGGGGGCAGCTCGATCTCGCCACCTCGAAGGCCAAAGCGCACCACTACCAGCGCGACCTCGTCGCCTGCCCGCCGGAGATAGGCGAGGACGTCGGGGTCGCCCAGGTCGACGAGGGCGAGGTCACCGGTCCGAAGCGCCCCGGACCCTCGCCGGAGCGCGAGGAGCCGCCGGTAGTGGGCCAGGACCGAGCGCTCCGATGCCCGCTGCTGCTCGACGTTCCGCGATGCCGCGTCCGGCGGCGTGGGCAACCACGGCTCGCCACTCGTGAAGCCCGCCTGCGCGTCGCCGGACCAGGCCATCGGCGCCCGGCACCCATCGCGGTTCCACCATCCCGCCATCGCCACGGCAGCGCGATCCCGGGCCTCGCTCCGGGGGACCGTGATGTCCTGGGCGCCGATCTCCTCCCCGTAGTAGAGGAAGGGTGTCCCTCGCAACGTCAGCTCGATCGTCGCGGCGGCCTTCGCGAGGGCATCGGCCGTCTCCGGATCGCCATGCCCGAGCGTGGCCAGGTACCGCGACACATGTCGCGAGTGATCGTGGTTGGACAGCGCGATCGTCGGCCAGCGACCTGACCAGGCGGCCTCCCGGGTCGCGATCGCTTCGCGGAAGGCCGCCGCCGTCCACGCCGTCTCGAGGAGGACCCAGTCGAACACCAGGTGGCGCGGCGCCCAGGACGCTACAGCCGCCTCGATCCCGCTCGTGAACAGCTCGCCGACCGTGGCGGTTCCCGGCCGGGAGTCGACGATCTGTCGGAACTCGGCGAGGAGGTCATGCAGCTCGGGCTGGTCCTTGTCGTGGCGGTGCTCCTGGCTGTCCCAGGGGGTCGAGCCGCCGGCCGGGAGCTCGGGGTTCGACGGCATCTCGGCCGCCTTGAGGAACGCGTTGAAGACGTCGAGCCGGAACCCGTCGACGCCGCGGTCGAGCCAGCCCCCGACCATCGACCACATCTCCCCGCGAAGGGCGGCGCAGCGCCAGTTCACGTCGGGCTGCTCGGGCAGGAACGTGTGGAGGTAGAACTGCTCTCGCCGGGGCTCCCACGCCCAGGCCGGTCCGCCGAACCACGAGACCCAGTTGTTCGGTGGCTCCGGTCGACCATCGCGGTCCCACCCGGACGGATCCCGCCAGAGGTAGAAGTCGGCGAATGGTCCGATCCTCGACTGGCGCGACGCCTCGAACCACGGATGCAGGCTGCTGGTGTGGTTCATCACGAGGTCGAGGATGACGCGGATGTCTCGTCGATGGCATGCCTCGATCAGCCGATCGAGATCGGCCAGCGTCCCGAAGACGGGATCGACCGCGGTGTGATCCACGACGTCGTACCCGCCGTCGAGCATGGGCGACGGGTAGATCGGGGACAGCCAGATGGCGTCGACTTCGAGCGAGTCTGCTCCGCCGGCGAGGTGGTCCAGGTGGTCGATGAGCCCCGGGAGGTCGCCGACCCCATCGCCGTTCGAGTCGGCGAAGCTCCGCGGGTAGACCTGGTACACGACGCCGTCCAGCCACCATCGATCGGCTGCGACGGGGTCGGTGGCGGATGCTGACCCTGGGATCGCCATCGTGGACCTCGCAGACCCTCGTTCGACGCGTGCCCTCGGCGACTGATGCCGTGCTCGGGGCGGCTCACGGATGGTAAGGCCTGCGCCGCTGCCCGGATGTCGCGCCGAGGCACATCCCGCCCTGGCCGCCGAGGATCAATGGGGCGATCGCGCCGAGGAGCACGAGATTGCTGGCGACGATGAGACGGGCGTCGAGGCTCACGAGCACACCCTCCGGCGACGCACGCCCGCGGTCAAGCCGGAAGCTCCCGCTGCGGGCGCGACGGGCCCCAGGCCAACATGCACGAGGACCGTCGGTGGTCCCAGCGTGCGGTCATGGCTGCGTGACCCCGCACCCTGCTCCCGCACGTCGGTGGCGGTCCGCGTAGAGTGACCCGACACCTTCGAGTGGAGAGCAGCCCGTGCCAATCGACCACGACCGGATGCAGCAGATCGCGGATGCGTACACCGCGGCGTGGAACTCCGGATCACCGGATGCCGTCGCCGCCTTCCATGTGCCGGACGGCGGGATCGTCATCAATCGCGGCCGTCCGTGGGAGGGGCGCGCCGGGGTCGCCGCCATGGCGGCCGGGTTCTATGCGGACGTCCCTGGCCTGCACCTGACCTGCGACGGGTTGCGCGTCGCCGACGACCACGTCGTCTATCTCTGGACCTACACCGGAACCGATGCCAGGTCCGGGCAGCCGGTCCGCGTCTCCGGGTGGGAGGAGTGGGACGTCGACGAGGATCTCCAGGTGAAGTCATCGCGGGGTTGGTACCCCACGGTCTGACGGGCGCGTCCTGACGGCGTCGCCCAAGATCTGGACGACCTGGGCGTCGCGCGGCTCACTCCTTGGTGGCCGTCACCCCCACGCCGATCGGGCAGGCGATCCCGGTCGCCGTGTGGCAGTCGTAGCCGTCCGGGTTCTTGGCGAGATACTGCTGGTGGTCGTCCTCGGCGAAGAAGAACGCCGGGGCCTCGCGGATCTCGGTCGTGATCGCCTTGAAACCGGCCCTGGTCAGGGCCGGCTGGTAGGCGTCGCGCGACGCCGTTGCCGCCGCCAGCTGCGCCCCACCATGGGTGAAGACCGCGGAGCGGTACTGGGTGCCCGAGTCGTTGCCCTGGCGGAAGCCCTGGGTCGGGTCATGGGACTCCCAGAAGACCTTGAGCAGGCGCTCGTAGGACACGACGGCGGGATCGAACACGACGCGGACGACCTCGGCGTGGCCGGTCTTGCCGGTGCAGGTCTCGCGATAGGTGGGGTTCGGAGTGCCGCCGCCCTGGTAGCCGACGGCCGTGACCCACACGCCGGGGATCGACCAGAACGTCTTCTCGGCGCCCCAGAAGCAGCCCATGCCGGCGTCGAGGATCTCGAACCCGTCGGGGTACGGCGGCGTCAGCGCCCGCCCGTTCAGGACGTGCGGGGCGGGGTCGACGATCGGCGCGGAGCGGCCGGGCAGGATCTCGGTCTCGGCGGGCATGGACGGCTGGCGGAAGAGGAACTGCATGACGGGACGCCTCCTTGGTGTGGAGGCAAGTCTAGGCGCGATCGATGACGCGCCGGTGACGTCGGGCCGCGGCCTCCCTTTCATGCACCCACCTGCGGGTGCTGACGACGATCTCGAGCAGCCGCTCCGCCGGCGGGTGCCCCTCCCGCGCACGCGGCCTGGACGCCCGGCTACCAGTCGCTCCACGAGTCGATGCGAACGTGCGCGGGCCGCGCGGGCGCGCATGCCGCGTCAGGCCGGTCGGGACGGCACTCCAAGGTCCACGGCGGGCCGCTCGCGCTCGCCGTCCTCGGCCTTGAAGAACGGCGCCGGCTCCCAGCCCAGCGGCGAGGCGAGCAGGTTCGCGGGCAGCTGGGCGATCCGCGTGTTGAAGCGGAAGACCTGGTCGTTGTAGAGCTCGCGCCGGTCGGCGATGACGTCCTCGATCCGGGCGATCTCCGCCTGCAGCGACGCCACGTTCTCCGCGGACTTGAGCTCCGGGTAGTTCTCGACGACCGCGAACAGGTGCCGGACGGCCTCGCTGGTGGCGTCGGAGGTCGCCGCCTGCGCCGGGATCGGGTCGGACGCGCGGTATGCGGCCCGCGCGGCCGTGACCTCTTCGAGGACCTCGCGCTCGAAGGCCATGATGCCGCGCACGGCCGCCACGAGGTTCGGCAGCATGTCGTGGCGCTGGCGGAGGGCGACGTCGATGTTGGCCCAGGCCTTCGCGATCCGGTTTCGCAGGGCCACGACCGCGTTGTACGTCGTGACGACCAGGAACAGCAGCACGAGGCCGAGGACGGCGACCGCGAACAGGGCGGCGGCGGCAGCAGGGGTCATGCGGAGAGGCCTCCAAGGACGATGGCGCCGACGATGGCGGACGCGACGGCGAGCACGGCGCCCAGCAGGCCCACCAGGAACCGTCCCTGCTCCCGGGCAACGACCGCCTCGGGCGCGCCCTCGGCGATCAGCAGCGGCACGCCCTCGGACGCGGCGAGGACGAGCGTGTCGGGCGCGATGTCGAATCGAGCCGATGCCTCCCTGGCGTCCTCGGCGGGCGCGACCTCGGGCCGCTCGGCCTGCGGGTCCAGCTCCGGCTCGCGGACCGGGCGGCCGATTCCGAACCCCGGGATGGCCGCGTTGCCCCAGGCCTCCTCGGGCGTCAGGAGCGTGCCGGCCGCCCGGGCCTCGGCGACCTCGGCGGCGACGAGCGGGTCGTCGAGGCCCGCCAGGGGATCGCCTGCACGGTCCATCCGGTCGGCCCCGGACGGGTCCGGCAGGTGTCCGAAGGGCAGCGCCGTGCCCACGATCGTGACGATGTCGCCGACCTCGAGCCGGGCCTCCTCGTAGTCCCTGCCGCCCCCGGGCCCGAACCGCGATCCCGTCCCGTCGACGGCCGGCTCGTCTTCCACCGGCAGGTGGACGGTCAGCAGCGCGGCGATCGCGGCCTCCCGGCTCAGCGCGTCATCCTCGCGCACGCCCAGGCCCGGCCCGTACGCGGACCCGGTGCGGGGGTTGAGCCCCGCGGGCGCGTCGCCCATCAAGCTCGTCCGGCCGTCGAACCGCGGGGCTGCCCCGATCCGCGCGCCGTTGGGGAACACGCGGATCACGCCCTCCGCGTCGCGGACCCGGAAGCCAACCGCCCGCTCCTCGGCGAAGATCTCGTGGTCGTGCTCGCCAGTGGAGCGGACTCTGGCGTGGTACCAGACGCAGGGCACGCTCTGGAGCGGAGACACCAGCGTCACCTCGCCGGGCTCGATGGTCCCCGAGACCCGGACCTCGCCCGCGGCGATGCCGGCGATGCTCGAGGTGGCGGTGTCGCCCACGACCAGCGCGGTGCGGTACCCGCCGAAGCCGCGCCACAGGAGGAAGAGCCCAGCCGCCACGCCCAGCAGGCACAGCGGGAGCAGGGACGCGAAGGAGCCCATCAGCCGGTGGTCGTCCCGGACCGGCTCACGAGCGCCGGCCACGCATGAGCGCGCCCGCGATCAGCGCCCCGCCGACGACCATGATGGCCACCGGCCACAGGATGTCCCAGTCGATGCGGACGTACTGGTCCACGAGGAACCACACGCCCAGGCCCACGAGGATCACGCCGGCAACGATGCCCGCGTTACCGGGCTTGGGCGCGGTCCACGGCGCTTGCGCCGGCCCGGGGTTCGTGCCCCAGCCGGGCGGCGGGGTGGGGGAGCCGCCGGGTGCCTGCATGCCGCCCGGGTCCCGGGCCTCGCCCCAACCGGTCGACGGCGTCTCGGGCCACGAGCTCGGCGGCGCCTCGCCCCAGCCCTGGGCCGGGGTCGGCGCGCCGCCGGGAGCGGCGGTCGGACCCCAGGTCGTCGGGTTCGGCTGGCTCCATCCACCGGGCGCGCCGCCGTAGCCCGGGTACCCGGCGTCGCGCGGGCGCGGCGTCCAGCCGGGCGGCGGCAGCGGGACCACGATCATCATCACGATGTAGACGAGGACGAAGATCCCGCCCGAGAGGATCGCGAGGAGCACCCAGGCGACGCGGACGAGCGAGGGATCGATGTTGAGCCAGGCGGCCAGGCCGCCCGCGACGCCGGCGATCGCCCGGTCGGTGGGGTGGCGGTAGAGCCGTTCAGTCACAACCGTCCTCCGGGTCGAGCGTGATGCTGCCGAGGTTGGCGCTCACGGACATGTCGATGCGGGTCGCCGCGGCGTCGAAGCCGGGCGAGGACCAGGTGTCGCCGTTGCGGACGAGGCCGCGGTCCTCGAAGTTGGTGGAGCCGAGCGCCTGGTCGCCACCCCGGAACCGGAGGGCCACGCCGTCCGGCGCGCACAGGGACGCGGAGCCCGCGTTGACGGACAGGCTGCCGCCGA
>Ga0302323_100002437_pt1 | contig 15100 bp, 11 predicted proteins | sample Fen_T0_3_FD_201950 | JGI IMG/M metagenome (GOLD analysis project Ga0302323, IMG submission 201950) | Peat permafrost microbial communities from Stordalen Mire near Abisko, Sweden - Fen_T0_3 | ecosystem: Environmental > Terrestrial > Soil > Wetlands > Permafrost | place: Sweden: Abisko... | reverse complement strand
CCACTGACGGCCGAAGCGATTGAACTGGTTCAAGTACAAACCACCCAGGTAGGCCTGGAGGGTTTGGTAGACGTCGCCCACCGCCACGCCCTGCTTCAAGGCTTTGTCCCGGTCGACTTCGGCCAGGATCTGCGGCGTTCCCGTATTGAACAGTGAGGTGACCCCGGCCAACTCCGGGCGCTTGCGGGCCGCGGCCAGGAAGGCCTTTAGGTTCCGGTCCAGGTACTCCGGGTCGCCGCCGCTGCGGTCCTGGAGCCACAGGGAGAAGCCGTTGGACACGCCAAGCCCCGGGATAGCGCTGGGCAGGAATCCGAAGACATTGGCCTCGGGGATTTCCCGGGCGAAGCGGGTATTGAGCCGCCGGAGGATTGCTCCGGCCTCCATTTGCGGATCCTTCCGGTCATCCCAAGGCGTAAGCGCCACGTACTGGAAGCCATAGTAGGGGGCGGAGACGCGACTGAGCAGGCTGAAGCCCTCGATGTTGGTGATGTAGCGGACTCCCTCGGTTTCGGTGAGGATGGCCTCGACCTTCCGGCCCACCTCGTCCGTGCGCTGGAGGCTTGCGGCTGAGGGGAGCTGCATGTTGAGGAAGAAGTAGCCGTAGTCCTCCGTGGGCACGAAGCTGCTAGGCAGGGACTTGCCCAGCACGCCGTCCAGCAGCGCGAAGGCCGCGAGGATCACCAGGGGAATGGCGGCCTTGCGGATGAGGCGGTGGGAGTAGTGGACGTACCCGTGAGTGGCCTTGTGCAGATAGATGTTGAAGCCCTCGAAGAACCGGTGCAGGGGCCCATACATCTTCTCCCGGGGCCTGAGAATGAGCGCGGACAGAGCCGGTGACAGGGTCAGGGCGTTGAAGGCGGAGATGAGCACGGAGATGGCGATGGTGACGGCGAACTGCTTGTTGAGGCGGCCCTGGATGCCACCCATGAAGGCCACCGGCAGGAACACCGAGGAGAGCACCAAGGCGATGCCCACCACGGGCCCTGATACTTCCCGCATGGCCTGCAGAGTCGCTTCACGGGGCGTCATACCTTGCTCGATGTGGTGTTCCACGGCTTCCACTACCACGATGGCGTCGTCCACCACCAGGCCGATGGCCAGCACCAACCCGAAGAGTGACAGGGTGTTGATGGAGAATCCCAGCAACGGGAACACGGCGAAGGTGCCGATGAGCGACACCGGCACCGCGATCATGGGAATGAGTGTGGCGCGCCAGTTCTGCAGGAAGAGGTAGACCACAATGATCACCAGGATCATGGCTTCACCCAAGGTCCAGAGGATCTCCTTGATGCCCTCGGTGACGGGGAGGGTGGTATCCACTGCTACGGTGTGCTGGAGATCGGCAGGAAAGCGCTGCTTGAGGCGGTCCAGTTCCTTCTTGACCGCATCCCCCACCGCAAGGGAGTTGGAGCCAGGGGTCTGGAAGATGGCGATGACGCAGGCGGGCTGGCGGTTGAAACGGCTGATCTGCTTGTAGGCGAGCGCCCCCAGCTCCACCCGTGCCACATCCCCGAGGCGGACCACCGAGCCATCCGGATTGGCCCGCACCACGATGCGCTGGAACTCTTCGGCACTCTGCAGCCGGCCTTGGGAGCGGACTGTGTAGGTCATCTCCTGGCCCTTGGGCACCGGTTCCGCCCCGATCTGGCCCGAGGGGTTCACGGTGCTCTGCTGCTGCACGGCCCGGTTGATGTCGGGCACGGTGATGCCGAGCTTGGCCAAAAGATCGGGCTTCACCCAAATCCGCATGGCGTAGTCGCCCGCGCCGAAGACGATGACCTGGCCCACACCGGGGATGCGGTATAGGGGATCGACGATGTTGATGGTGGCGTAGTTGGCCAGGAACAGGGCGTCGTAGGTGGATTTTGGCGAGTACACGGTGATGAGCAGGAGGGCCATACCGGTGGACTTCCGGATGACCATACCGTTCTGATTCACGTCCGGGGGCAGGAAGGGCTGGGCTTGGGCCGCTCGATTCTGGGCGTTCACCTGGTCGATGTTCACGTCGGTCTGGACGTCAAAGGTGACCGTCTCACTCATGGTGCCGTCGTTCGCGTTGGTGGACTGCATGTAGAGCATGTTGTCCACGCCGTTGAGCTGCTGCTCTAGCGGGGCGGCCACGGCCTGCTCGATGGTCACGGCGTCTGCGCCGGTGTAGCTGGTGGAGATCTGGATCTGTGGCGGCACGATCTCGGGGAACTGGGCCACCGGCAGGCCACGCATGCACACCAGACCAGCGATCAAGGTGATGATCGCGATGACCATGGCCACGATGGGTCGGTCGATGAAGAATTTGACCACGGTCTACTTACCTACCCCTGAAGCTGGATTGGATGGTGAGCCGGCCGGTGCCATCTTGACGATTTGACCGGCGCTCACCTTCTGAGTGCCTTCCACCACGACCTTCTCGCCCGCCTGAAGCCCTTTCTCCACTACCTGGAGGGCCCCCAAGCGTGGCCCGGTCTGCACGGGGCGAATGTCCACCTTGCCGTCGGCACCCACCACGGCGACCTGAGAATTGCCCTGGACTTCCCAGATAGCGCGTTGGGGGACCACGATGGCTCCCTTACGCAGACCCACGTCGGCCGATACCTTCGCGAACTGCCCTGGCCGGAGCAGGTGTTGTGGATTGGCGAATAACCCTTCCAGGGTAATCGTGCCGGTCTTCACATCCACGTTGCGGTCTGCCAGGTAGGGATCGCCCCGAAGCGGGTAGGTCGAGCCGTCAGACAACACCAGGGTGAGCGAACCCTTGCCGCCCCCCTTGGTGGCCCAGTTCCGGGCCCAGCCCATGTACTCCTGCTCGTTGGCGTTGAAGAAGACCTTGATGGGGTCCACGGTGGACACGGTGGTCATGACGCGCTGGGGATTCACCAGGTCCCCCACTTGCACCTTGGCGATGCCGGCGATGCCGCTGATGGGTGAGACGACCCGGGTCCATTGGAGGTTGAGTTGGGCCCTGTCCCAGGCGGCCCGGGTGGCGTCCACATTGGCTTGGGCCTGCCGCAATGACGCGTTGGCGTTGTCCAGTTCTTGTTGGGAGATGGCCTTCTCGGCCACCAACGGGGTGAACCGCTCTACGTCCATGCGCGCCTTGTCTAGGGCTGCTTGGTCCCGGGCCAGGGTGGCCCGGGCCTGATCTGCGGAGGCCTTGAATTGCCTGGCATCAATCTCGAAGAGCGGCTCACCCTTGTGGAGGCTGGATCCCTCTTTGTAGACCTGGCGTAAGAGATAGCCTTCCACCTGGGGGCGGATCTCCGCATTGACGAAACCATCCAGTGTTCCCACCCACTCGTGCGTGAGGGGAACATCCATCTGGAGTGCAGGAAGCACCCCCACCTGGAGTGGGGGCGCAGGTGCATGCCCATTCCTGCCGCAGGAGGCCAAGAGGGTGGTTAGCAGGAGGGCGGTCGGATAGCGATGCGGCAGCATGATCCCTTCGATGATCTGTTCTTGAGTCCAGTTCCCCATGGTAGGTGAACCACTCCAGAAACCCACCTCACAGTTCAAGACCATCAACTAGAAATGTTGGTAACAGCAAGGTTTTTGCATGAGTCAGGAGCGCTGGGGCTGGACAGGAAAAAGGGTGTTGCGTAACTTGTTGCTTATGCAACTTACTCCCCCATGGTCCACCCTTCCCCTCGCCTACATCGTCACGGCCGTGAAAAGTCGCATGCGGCAGGTGGCTTGGCGCCACCTGGGGCCACTGGGTCTATCGCCCCAGCAGTACCAGCTAATCATGGCCGTGGCTGAGCAGGATGGGCGCTGCCATGGCGATCTGGCCAGGTGCACCTGGATGGACAAGCCTACCGCCAGCCGGATTCTGCGGACCCTCCAGGACCGGGGCCTTCTGCGGGCAGAGCCAGATCCGAACCACCGACGCAGGCTGCTCTTCCGGCTGGAACCGGAAGCGAGGTCCTTGCTGGAGGACCTCCAGCGTTTCCGCCAGTTCATGCGGGAGGGCATGGAGCAGGGCCTGGACCAGGCCGAAAGGAAGCGGCTGCGAAAGCTTCTGGGTGCGGTCATGGACAACCTGGATCGCATGGAGGCGGAGTTGAGCGAGCCCGTCCCGGCGAAGAAAACGTAGAAAGGGGCCGCCATGTGGATCGTCCGACTCGCCCTGCGCCGTCCCTACACCACGGCCGTGATGTGCCTGCTGGTGCTGATGATGGGGGTGCTTTCCATCCAGCGCATGGCGGTGGACATCTTCCCCAGCATCGATATCCCCGTGGTGGCCGTGGTCTGGCAGTACTCAGGCCTGGCACCGGAGGAGATGGAGCGCCGGGTGGTGACCATCAGCGAGCGGGCCATGTCCACCACGGTGAATGGCATCGAGCGCATCGAGTCGCAAAGCATCCAGGGCATCGGTCTGCTGCGGGTCTACTTCCAGCCGGGCACGGATATCGGCGCGGCCATCGCCCAGATCTCGGCCATCAGCGGCCCCATCCTGCGCATCATGCCCCCGGGCATGACCGCGCCGGCGGTCATCCAGTTCAACGCCAGCAATGTGCCCGTGGTCCAGCTCGCTGCCCGGAGCGATACCCTGCCCGAGCAGCAGATCGTGGACTACGCCCAGAACTTCATCCGCATCCGGCTCTTCACCATTCCGGGTCTGTCCACGCCGCTACCCTATGGCGGCAAGCAGCGCCAGGTCTCCGTGGACATCGACACCTCGAAGCTGGCGGCGCGGGGGCTGAGTCCGGCGGATGTGGTGAATTCGTTGTCTGCGGAGAATGTCATCACGCCCGCCGGTTCGGCCCGCATGGGCAGCCGCGAAGTGCCCGTGCTGACCAATTCCAGCCCCGCTTCCGTCGAGGAGTTCAAGGGGCTGCCGGTCAAGCTGGTGAACGGCGCGCCGGTGCTGCTGGGCGATGTGGCCCGGGTCTACGACGGATTCGCGGACCAGACCAACATCGTGCGCATCAACGGCCAGCGGGCCACCTACCTGGCCATCCTCAAGAAGGCGGATGCCTCGACCCTGGCGGTGGTGGACGCTGCCAAGGAGGCCCTGCCCGCCATCCAGGCGGCCGCGCCGAAGGGCTTGGAGCTGCGGTTCGACTTCGACCAGAGCCACTTCGTGCGGGCCGCCATCACGGACGTGGCCAAGGAGGCGCTGGTCTCGTCCCTGCTCGTATCGGTGATGATCCTGCTCTTCCTGGGCTCCTGGCGGAGCATGCTCATCGTCTGCACGAGTATCCCCTTGGCCATCCTCGTGGGGCTGGTGGGCCTGAAGCTCTCGGGCCAGACCTTGAACATCATGACCCTGGGCGGCCTCAGTCTGGCCATCGGCATGCTGGTGGATGACGCCACGGTGGAGGTGGAGAACATCCACCGCAACCAGGCCATGGGCAAGCCGCTGACGGTGGCCATCCTGGATGGCGCCAGCCAGATCGCCGTGCCGGCCATCGTGGCGACCCTGGCCATCTGCATCGTGTTCTTCCCCGTGGTGCTGCTGGTGGGACCCGCCAAGTATCTGTTCACGCCCCTGGCCATGGCGGTGGTCTTTTCCATGCTGGCTTCGTACGTGCTGTCCCGGACCCTGGTGCCCACCATGGCGCGGATGCTGATGGGCCACGATCATCCAGAGCCGGAGAGCCTCGTGGGGCGCTTCAACATCTGGCGGGAGAAGTGGCTGGGCCGCATGCAGGAAGCCTACGGGCGGGCCCTGGACCTGGTGCTGCACCACCGGGTCTTCGTCCTCATGGTGTCCGTGGCCTTCCTGGTGGTCAGTTCAGGCCTGCTGTTCGTCATCGGCCGCGACTTCTTCCCCACCGTGGACGTCGGCCTGATGAAGCTGCATGTGCGCACCCCCGTCGGCCTGCGGGTCGAGGAGACAGAGCGAGTGGTGGCCCAGGTCGAAGCAGAAATCAAGACCATCATCCCGGCGAAGGAGCTGCGCTCGATCAACAGCAACATCGGAGTGCCCAACGCCTTCAACCTGGCCTTCATGCCCAGTGACAACGTCACCAGCCAGGACGCGGATATCTTCATCTCGCTGAGCCCGGAAGAACACCACACCCGCGAGCACATGGCGCGGATGCGGGAGGAACTGCCCAGGCGCCTGCCCGGCGTCAGCTTCTATTTCCAGCCCGCCGATATCGTGAGCCAGGTGCTCAATTTCGGCGTCGCCGCGCCCATCGATGTCCAGGTAGAAGGGCCCAATCTCAAGGCCAGCGCCGAGGTGGCCCAGAAACTGAAGATGGCTATCCAGGGCATTCCCGGGGCCGTGGACGTGCGCATCAAGCAGGTGACCGAATCCCCGGCCTACCGGGTGGACGTGGATCGCCTCCGGGCCGCCCGGGTGGGCGTGGCGCAGCGGGATGTTGCGAACGGCCTTCTGGTGGCCCTTTCGGGCAATGGCCAGCTGGCCCCGTCCTACTTCCTGAACCCCGCCAACGGCGTCAACTACCTGGTGGTGGTGAAGGCGCCGCTGGCGAACCTCGATTCGCCAGAAAAGCTCATGGGCACGCCCTTCGGCCTCCCGGGCTCGGCCAACCTGCTCCAGTCCGATCCGTTTAAGGTGGCTGGGCCGGGCACCCAGACTGCCTTCCAGCCCTTGTCCAACCTGGCCTCCCTCCAGCGCATCAGCACGCCCAGCGAGATCAACCACTTCACGGTCCAGCGGGTGCTGGACGTGATGGCCAATGCGGAGGGCCGCGATCTGGGCAGCGTGGTGAAGGAGATCGAGGGCCAGATCAAGGCCCTGGGCCCGCTGACGCCGCCCATGAAGATCCGCATCCGGGGCCAGAACGAGGTGATGACCGAATCCTTCCGCAGCCTCGGCGGCGGGCTGGTGATTGCCATCGCCCTGGTCTACCTGCTCATGGTGGTGCTGTTCCAGAGCTGGCTCGATCCCTTCATCATCATCATGGCTGTGCCTGGCGCCCTCGTCGGCATCCTGTGGATGCTGGCGCTGACGGGCACCACCTTCAACGTGGAATCCCTCATGGGCGCCATCATGGCCGTGGGCATCGCCACCTCGAACGCCATCCTCATCGTGAGCTTCGCCAATGAGGTGCGCGTCAGCAACCCTGGACTCAGCGCCATGGAGGCCGCCCTTGAAGCCGGCAAGGTGCGGTTGCGGCCCGTGCTGATGACGGCGCTGGCCATGATCATCGGCATGGTACCTATGGCCCTGGCCCTGGGCGAGGCCGGCAGCCAGAACGCGCCGTTGGGCCGGGCGGTCATCGGCGGCCTGCTCATGGCCACCTTCGTCACCCTCTTCATCGTGCCTGTCGTTTACAGCCTCCTGCGGAAGAAGCCGCCCACGGCCCATCTGCTGGAGACCAAGTTCCAGCTGGAACAGCAAGGGAGTGAAGCATGACCACGGAGCGACCGGAATCCCCGACCTTCAAGCTGGGCGGCGCCCTCACGGTGGTGGTGGCGGTCCTGGGCCTGGCGGCCCTCCTCTTCGCCCGCCAGTCCGGCCTGAAGCAGGAAGCGAATCAGCGCAAAGCTGAAGCCGATGCCGGTCCCCGGGTCCGAGTCGCGAAGGTGGGCCTGCAGGGCGCGGAGCGCGGCCTGACCCTGCAAGGAGAAGCCCTGCCCTTCGCGAGCACCACCCTGTTCGCCAAGGTCAGCGGGTTCCTGCGCAGCATGCCCGTGGACAAGGGTTCCGTCGTCGCCAAGGGCCAGGTGGTGGCCATCGTGGAATCCCCGGAGACTGATCGGGACACCCAGGCGCTTCAGGCGGACTTCGACAACAAGCGCCGGAATGCCGAGCGCAGCCGCTCCCTTGGCAAGGATGGGCTCCTGAGCCCGCGGGATGTGGAGCAGGCGGATTCCGATGCGAAGGTGGCCGAAGAAAAGCTGGCCTCCCAGTCCACCCTGAAGGGCTACCAGGTGGTGCGGGCCCCGTTCAGTGGCGTGATCACCCAGCGTCTCGTCGACCCCGGTGCGCTGATCCAGAATGCCGGGACATCCAGCACGGCCCAGCCACTGGTGACCCTGGCCCAGGTGGATCGGCTGCGGGTGACGTTCTATCTGGATGGTTCGGTGGCTTCGCTGGTGAAAGCCGGGACCGAAGTCGAAGTGCGTCCGGTGGAACACCTCGAGGTGGTCCGGCGGGTGAAGGTGAGCCGGGTGGCCGGGGCCCTGGATTCCAGGACCCGCACCCTGCTGGTGGAAGCGGATCTCGACAACCGAGATGGCGCCTTCCTGGCTGGCGGGTTCGTGCAGGTGGGCCTGAAGGTACAGGCCTCGGGCCGGTTCGCCGTGCCGGTGGAAGCGGTGGTCCTGCGGGATGGCAAATCCCTGGCCGTGGTGGTCCAGCCTGATGGCCGGGTCCGCTTCCAGGCCCTGCAGCTTGGTGAGGAGGAGGACCAGCGCATCCGGGTGCTCGGTGGCCTGCAGCCCGGTGACACCGTCGTGCTCAACCCGCCCCTCGGTCTGAAGGATGGCGACAAGGTTCAGGCCACGGGAGCCTGATCCACCTTTATTCTCCGGTTGGGCCGGTTGGCAGGGGCGGAACTGCCCAGGTGACTGGGCACATGAATTGCTTCAGTCAACTGTCTGAACTGAGTCCAACCATGTCCTTCGCGCGCCCCCATGTGCCACTCGATGCCTTGATGGGGCGGCTGCAACTGCCTGGACCTCTGCAGGATGTGGCTCTACGTGCCCCGGCAAGGGCTGACATGGGCAACACAGCGTCCTTTCGTGCCCAGCTGCTCCAGCACATGATGGGCGAGCTCGATCGCACCTCCATGGCCATGAACGAGACTGAGGCCGGAACCAGCGCCTTACCGATGCATTGGAATCACCTTCCAGCCCTGGGAACGCAGGACGCAGGGCCCAAACGGGCCCGTCTCCAAGGGGCTCGCCGGGCCACCCCCGGGACACCGGCCCGCCATCGGCCCCAGACCGTTGCTCCTGAACTCGCCGTGTGTCATGCCCTGCCAGCCCCGGGCGTTTCCTCCACCCGTCCGGCCCTCTCGGCACCGCCTCCAGCACTTGGTTCAGAATCCGGATTGGCCCGATCCAATCCCCTACCGGCGAAGGCCGTGGTTCCCCAGGTAAGCGCCGCAGAAGGGTTCCTGAAAAAGCTGGCAGGGATCGCCCAGGCCACGGCCGAGACCCTGGGCCTGTCCCCCCATCTGCTTCTGGCCCAGGCTGCGCTGGAAACCGGCTGGGGCCGCAAGGCGATCAAGGATGTGGCCGGCCAGGAGAGCTACAACCTGTTCGGAATCAAGGCCGACAAGCATTGGACGGGCAAAACCGTCGAGGTGAGGACGACCGAATACATTAACGGTGTGCCGCAGACCAAGGTGGCGTCTTTCCGGGCCTACGACTCCTATGCCGATTCCTTCGCAGATTATGCAAGGCTGATCAAGCATCGCTACGGCCAGGCCATCGCCAACGGAGCGACCGCCGAAGGTTTCGGGCAGGCTCTGCAGGCGAGGGGCTATGCCACCGATCCCAACTACGCCCAGAAGATCGCCCGGGTCGCCCAGAGCGTGGCCTATCGAATGGCGTCGAGGCCGGTTGGAACCAGCGAGATGGCCTGAAATCAAGCCCTGGCCCTTGTCGGCCACGGAGGCGATGGGACCCGATTCCAACACCGGCCTAGGCGCGGTCGTGCCTATTCACGAACTGGTTCCGGTTTTGGCTTGGGTTCTCGACCCTCATGGGACGGCGCCGGCTTTGGAGGGGGCTGTTCTCCCGCATGGGGAATGGGTTCCGGACGTCGGTCGGGAGCCTGGTGCGGCGCGGGTTCCGGCTTGGGACCGGGCGCAGGATGCGGTATGGGTTCCGGCCTGGGACCGGGCGCAGGATGCGGTAGGGGTTCTGGCTTGCGTTCGGGTGCCGGTCGCGGTGCAGGCTCCGGGCGGCGCTCAGGTGCCGTGTGCGGCGCGGGTTCTGGACGGCGCTCAGGAGCTGGCATCGGTGCCGGCGCTGGACGACGCTCAGGGGTCGGAAGCGGTGCCGGCGGTGGCCGGCGTTCGGGCACGGGCGCAGGTGCTGGTGTCGGACGGGGTGCGGGGGTGTTGGGCTTGACCTCGGGGCCAGGGCTCTTCCCGGGCGGTGGGAGCGTCTTTGGTGTGGCCTTCAAGGTGGATTCCTCCACCTTCCCGCCAGTTGCCTTGGCCGGCACGACGTTCTTGGGGGAGAAATCACCAGGCCTCGCCGTCGCGGCCACGGCCGGTTTGCCGCGATTGACGGAGGCCAGCAGCTCCCTGTTCTGGCTGGCGGCCTGATGATGCCGGTCCTGATCCGTGGTGGGCTGCAGGTGGTGCTCTTTCTCGACCTGCCGTTCCTGCGGGGTGGGGGCGGTTCTGATGCCACCGGCGCCACCGTTGTAGGCGATGGTGGTGTTGTTGACAATCACTGTCCTGTTGTAGACGTTGGTGACGCGAGTGGTGCTGACGTTGCTGACAGAGCGGTTGTAGTAGTAGTTCTGGTTCTGCCAGTATCCGCCTTCGAAGCCGGAGCCTCCGTAGCCGTAGCCGTAGTTGATGCCGCCGTAGTACCCCACATGGGTTCCCCAGTACCCCGCGTGGAACTCGAAGAAATCACCGCCCCAGGCCCAATAGCCGGGTGTCCAGAGCAGCCCGAGCTGGGGGGCGCGGACCCAGGTGCCTGGCACCCAGAAGTAGCCATCCTCCCCCCAGGCCCAGTAGCCGGGAGTCCAGAGGAACCCATCCTCGGGGAGGATGGGTTGTTCATAGATGGGAATCGGCGGGGGCCCCACGGTGATCTGGATGCTGATCTGGGCGGATAGGGGGGAAGCCGCGGCCACTGTCAAAAGGAAACAGGCAATGGGGGAAACGAGTCGAGGGGTACGCATGGTTAGCCTCTTGTGGACCGGAGGGCTCAAACAAACAGTCCACACAGGGGGGCCGTTTCCCTCTCATTCCAGGCAACCTGGAGCATCTTCTATTCCATAATATAAATAATTGCTAATTAAGTACGTTAGATAGCCTGTTCGCCATTGAACGCGTGACCGTTCCATCAAAATGGAAGGCCGTTTCATTCAATTCGAACATACGGTTCCCCTGCAGGCGACTCTTCGACCATAGGCATGCCGGTCCCTTCGCACCTCGGTGGTCTGGCCCAGATCAACCTTGAGGTGCAGGGTCCTTGCCACTTGCACCGGCCATCAGGCCAACCGTTGCGGCCAGTCCCACCGCCAGCAGGATCCGCAGGAAGAACAGGTTGCGGCTCAGGCCGTGGGCCTTGTTGTAGGCCACCCGATCCGCGTGGTCTGGGGCCAGGGTTTCAATGGGCGCGTTGATGCGGGCCCGGATGGCCTGCACCTTGGGCGTGACGACAAAGCTGCTGGCCAGGCACATGAGGAGGGCCACCATCAGGCCGCCGCTCCACAAGCGGATGGGGCCGATGAGGTCTTCTTTCACTTCCGCGACCCAGCGACCCACCCAGCTCAGCCCCGCGAGGCCGAAGGCGATCCAGGCGGCCCAGTCCAGGCGCCCGATGATCAGCCCGGCGATGCGTCCGGCCACGTCCCGGCTGGGCAGTTCCCGGAAGAAGATGGGTGCCGAGAAGATGCCGAAGCCCAGGGCTGCGCCCGCCCACAGGAGCAGCAGGATCTGGGAGAGCTGGTCGAGGCGACGGATTGTGGCTGCGTTCATCGGTTCCCAAGAATTGAAGACTGAAGACTGGAGACTGCCCTTACCACTCGTTGTAGGGAATGCCGTTCTCGCCCTTGTCCGTGGAGCCGCTGCGTACGCGGAAGACACCGAGCTCGGCGTCCGGGTTGTCCGGATCCGGCGGTTCCAGTTCGGTCTGCCAGGTATCGCGGGATTGGGTCATGGGATCCCAGGGCATATCTCTCAGGTAGCCAAGTTCCCGGAGGGGGCCGAGGCTGGAAGGGTACTTGCCGCGGTCGGCGCGGTGCTGTTCCAGGGCGTGGTTGAGCTGGAACAGGTTCTCCTTGAGCACCGCCTCCCGGGCCACCTTGGTCTTGTGGCGGTAGCCCGCCAGCCCCACCGTGGCGAGCAGGGCCAAGATGGTCATCACCACGACCAGTTCGATGAGGGTGAACCCGGCTCGCCTGGTGGCGCGGCGGAGGTGGAGAGCTTGGAGGACCGACATGTCACTACCTTAACGCAGCTGGGAGCCTGGAAGATGCCCAGGGCCCTGGGTCATGGATGCGCAGGCTGGGCGATTGGTTACCTGGCCGCCCAGGCTTGCACCGGGCTCGCTCGCGAGCTCAGATCCCTCCTGCCCAAAGGCCAGTCGAATCAGTTCAACGCAAAGACGACAGAGCTGTCGTCCCGGTAGACCTCACTGAAAGGGGGACAGTACAACTCGAGGAAGGGCATGGTCCGGGCGCTGCGGAGCACCAGGTAGCGTGCATGGAACTGGCTCGCCAGGACGCTGGCATCGAGCCGGACCTGATGGCGGCGGAACCGCTCCAGGAGCCGAGCCCGGTCCTCGTCCGCCCGCAGGGAGTAGGTGGGATCGAGGCCCCATAGGTAGGTCTGCCGACTGCCATCGTAGAACAGCTCCGGGAAATCATCCCAGGACAGGTTGATTACGGTTTCCCCCGGGGCGAGGTGGTGGCTCATCCAGGCGCAGGCTCCCGTGAAGAAGCGCGGCGGCGCGAAATCCATCTGGTACACCGAATAGAACGACATGGACCGGGCGTGGAAGCCGCACAGGAGGGATAGCGCCACCAGGGCGGCCCCCATCCGAACGCGGGGCCGGGCCAGCCAGCGCCCCGGTTCCTCCAGAGCGGGCAGGAGATCCCGCACCACCAGCGCGCAGGCGAAGCACAGGAGCAGCACCGAATACTCGGCGAACCGGGGCGATGCGGCCGTCATGCCGAACCAGAAGAGGGCTGCCAGGCCAAGCCCCATGGTCTCCGGCGCCAGGCGTTTCCGCCAGGCGAACAGAGCCACGAGGAGGGCCACGACGAGAATCAGGAGGAGCGGGTAGATATCGAAAAAGACCGGCCAGGAGTAGGGGTAGAGCTCATTGCCGAGCTCGAAGCCAGAAGCGCCCTGGCCCTGCAGGCCAAGGCGGAAGACCTGCACATACGTCAGGAAGGTCTCCAGCGTCAGGGGCGAATAGGGATGAATGGCCAGCCCCAGGACGGCACCGAGCCCCGCCGCCCCGGGCAGCCTGAGGTCCAGGCGCTCGCCGCGGAGCCACAGGCCCAGGACGAAGGGCACGGCTGTCAGGAGGAGGACGAAGGGGACCGTGTAGCTCCAGGCGTAGACGAAGCCAAGGACCAGGAGGGCCCGCCAGCGCTTCTGCATCAGGAAGTGGAGGCCCAGGACGAGGAGCAGCATGCTCAGCACATGGGAACGGATCATGCCCAGCCGGGCGATGAAGAGACCACCCGTGGCCAGCGGAAGCGCCGTGAAGAACAGCGGGTAGCGCACCCGGTGGGCCCGCAGCACCAGATAGAGGGCGACGAGCACCGCCACGGAGAGCAGCAGGGCGAAGATGCGGGCGCCGAGGATGGGCTCCTGCCCAATGCGGGCGAAGGGCATCATGCCGAGGTGGTAGAGGAATTCCTTGTCGCAGAACTGCTCCCGCCAGGTGCTGAGCTGCGTCCAGGGGAAGGCCCTTGAAAGGCCCCGCATCGGCATCATCTGGGCGAGGCGGGCGTGGAAGTAGCCGTCCCGCTCGAAGAGCCCTTGCTGCAGGAGCGCGGTTCCGGCGAAGAGGCCGGTCACATAGGCGAAGAAGAGGGCCGGGAGCGCCCAGGCCTTCAGCCGCGACGCCCGGTCAGGGGTTCCAGGCTCAGGCTCCATGGATCAGCCTCTCCAGGCGGGGCCCGCTCATGATTGAGCCGGACGTCGGCCCACGGGCGGAATGGCGAGATAGGCCAGCCGCTTCATCTCCCTGCGCCCCCTGGTCACGGTGTCGAGGATCAACCCGCAGGTGAACCCCAGGGCCGAGATGATCATCATGCCCGTGGCTAGGATGGCCGTCGGGAATCTCGGGACGAGCCCCGTGGCGAAGTAGGTCAGGAAGACGGGAATGGCCAGACCGACGGCTACGGCCGCGAGAATACTGGAAAGGATGGAGAAGAACTGCAGCGGCTTCTCGTTGCGGTAGAGCGCTGCGATCAGCGCCAGGATCTTGAGCCCATCGGTGTAGGTTCTCAGCTTGCTGACGGAGCCCTCAGGACGCGCGCCGTAGGGTGTCGCCAGTTCCGCCACGGGCATGGACAACTCCAGGGCATGCACGGTCAGCTCTGTCTCGATCTCAAAACCCTTGGAAAGGGCCGGGAAGGATTTCACGTACCTGCGGGAGAAGGCGCGGTAGCCCGAGAGGATGTCCGTGAACCGCTTTCCGAACAGAAGGCGCACCGCCGAAGTCAGCAGCACGTTCCCGAAGCGGTGCCCGGACCGGTAGGCCTCCCGGTTGGTCTCGACCCGGCATCCCACGATCATGTCGGCCTGCTGGGCAACCAGCATCTCCACCATGCGTGGGGCGCTGCCGGCGTCGTAGGTCGCGTCGCCATCCGCCATCAGGTAGACATCGGCATCGATATCGGCAAACATCCGTCGGACCACGTGCCCTTTGCCCTGGGAGGTCTCGATGCCCACGAAGGCCCCCGCCTCCCGCGCTGCCGCGACCGTCCCGTCCGTCGAGTTGTTGTCATAGACGTAGATGTCAGCCTGCGGAAGCGCTGTCCGGAAGGCCTGCACGACCCTGGCAATAGCTGCTTCCTCGTTGTAGCAGGGGATCAGCACCGCCACCTGCACCGGGCCTGGGCGTTCGTTGCTCATGGTTTCCATCCAGTGTTCGTGAAGGGGGTTCGAAGGGCCCATTCTGGCCTATGGATGGCCCGCAGATCCACGCTGCATTTCGAGGGAGCCCAGGTCTTTAGGCTCCTACATGCCGCGCAGAATTGCGGGGACCGAACCCCGATTTGGTTGTGCAGCCTCACGGGGTACCCTTCAGGTCGTCCCGCCGGTTCCCACTTGCGCCCAGGGAATGGGATCTTCCTGGACATCCCGGGGCAACTCGCTTCATCTGGAAAGCTGCAAGCCTCACCATCCCATCGGACCGAAAGCGCCCATGAACTTGCCCCGCCAATTCATGCGATATGCCGTTGTGGGGGCCAGTGGGACCCTGGTCCAGTGGGGTGTGCTTTGGGCCGGTGTCCGGTATTTCGCCGCACCGG
>Ga0302323_100002435_pt1 | contig 15103 bp, 10 predicted proteins | sample Fen_T0_3_FD_201950 | JGI IMG/M metagenome (GOLD analysis project Ga0302323, IMG submission 201950) | Peat permafrost microbial communities from Stordalen Mire near Abisko, Sweden - Fen_T0_3 | ecosystem: Environmental > Terrestrial > Soil > Wetlands > Permafrost | place: Sweden: Abisko... | reverse complement strand
CGCACTGTTTGGATCTTTGGCATTATTTGCCGCGAGACTCTCCAGCAACTGCGCCAGGTTGATTCTGGCGCCTTCGGGAACCTTGCTGAGTTCGACCTTCAGGTTGTCTGAGGACGCGTTAGGGTCGTCCATCGCTTGTCCGAAATGGGTAAGCAGACGAATTGCCTGGACAACTTCATCCTCCTGCAGGGGAACGACACCGCCGCTCCACTTCCCAGTCCCTGTACCTGTTCCACCGCCGGCGCCTTGTGGAATTGGAACGGTTGGCACCGATCCCAGTGGAGCGCCGCCGGACTCGCCGGAGCCTCCTGAACTTGCGCCCTGTGCCGCGGCAATTAACTGCAGCAACTTCTGTGGATCATTGAGCCACTGCTTGAATTCTGGCCCGAGCGATTGCGCCGCGAGTTGCGCCGCCATCGAAATTTCACCAGTAGCGGGATCGGCGGCTACAAACTTAACTTCGTTAATACGGATCGAAGAATCCTTGTTTTCGCCCAGCGTCTCCTTGATCTGCTTGGCAAAGTCCTGGGCCTTGGAACCGCCCATCGCGAACGCGCGCACCAGTCGTGTGAAATCGTCGAGTGTAACTTTGCTCGAAAACAGAATGCTCGACAATCCGGCCGCGGTCAGCAGTTGCGCGAAACTGCGCTCGGCCTGTCCCGCTTCCAGTGGAATTCCATCGAGGAGAAGCTTGTTGTCGGAAACGCCAAGCACAAATCCGGTGTCGCTGTTCTTAGGAATCGCTTGCTGCAATTCGTGCCACGCGGTCTGGAACTGGCCCTCGGTCCGCTTGTGGTTCTGACCGTACAACCGCGAGTACTTGATGAGAATATTGAGGCTGTGGAGGAACGCCCGCGCGGACGCGCTGCGCCCTGCTTCAGTTTGCATTGCGTTCGAGATAGCAGCCTCCTCTAGGATCAGAGCGTCAGCATTAAGCCTATGCCGGAAAGTGACCTGACGCACGATTACGGTAGTAACGAAAGGCGGCCGTTTTAAGTGAACGCCGCATACCAAACGGACAGGCCCGTTCGGTGCTAGCGGCAAGCTACACTATTGGTGATGGTTGTGCGCTCCTGGTCTTTTCCGTCTGGGCGCTGCCATCCATCAATCCGAATGCAGATCCAAGTCCTATTTTTTGGTGTCGTGAAAGACCTTTTCCGACGGCCGATGGAGACACTCGAATTGCCCTATGGGGCGCGGGTTAGCGACGTTCTGTCGCATTATGCCCGCATGGACTCTCGCTTTGAGGCGATGATGCCCGTGGTTGCACTCTCCGTAAATCAGGAGTATTCGCCGGTGGAGCGCGCTCTTGCACCTGGCGACGAAGTTGGTATTCTGCCGCCCGTGAGTGGAGGTTCGCCCGACCGGCCCCCCTTGCCTGGGCAGGTTTTTATTACACGCGAACCAATCGAACCCCACGTCTTTCTCCAAAGCCTCAAACGTCCTGAAGATGGGGCGGCAGTGGTTTTTGAAGGTGTAGTGCGGAACAATACGCGGGGTCGCCGCACGCTATATCTCGACTATGAGGCCTACGAACCTATGGCCTTGCAGCAGATGAAAGAATTGGCCGCGCAGGCCCAAGGACGCTTCGGAGTCGCGGGCGTCTCAATCGTCCATCGACTGGGCCGCATGGAGATCGGCGAGACCAGCGTGCTGATTGTGGTGGCATCAGCGCACCGAGGTCCTGCCTTCGAAGCTTCTCGTTGGGTTATTGACACTCTCAAAAAAATTGTCCCGATCTGGAAGAAGGAATTTTTTGAGGACGGAGCAGTATGGGCCGACGGCGAGCCATTTCCCGACGAAATTCGGCGGACGGGGGGCGCAACCGGACAGTAGTCAGCATCCAACTGAATGTCCCGCGAATGACGAAAATCATCCAGATCAAGACCGCCCTCGCCATTCTAGGGGCGCTTTTTGTTGCTATATCCGCGTTGGCGCAAGAGCCGGAGACCACGCTGAAGGTCGAGGTGAAACTTGTCAACGTGTTCGTGACCGTGACCGACCCTCACGGCGCACCCGTCGCCAGTCTGGCCAAGGAAAACTTCGCTTTGAAAGAAGACGGGAACGTGCAGAAGGTCGCCGTTTTTAGCCGTGAATCGGAACTGCCGCTGTCCATCGTGCTCGCGGTCGATACGAGCCTGAGCACCAGGAAAGACCTTCCTCTTGAACTAACCTCGGCACGCAAGTTCGCCCACACGATCCTGCGTCCGCAGGATGGATTGTCTCTCTACAAATTCAGCGAAGAGGTGAACGAAGTAGTGCCGTTCACGGCCGACCTGAAACAGATTGACGCGGGCCTCGACCGCATCCGGAATGGCTCGGCTACAGCCCTTTATGACGCAGTTTTTCTGGGATCGCAGGCTCTAGCGAAGCGGCAAGGACGAAAAGTGATGGTCGCGATCACAGACGGTGGCGACACCGTCAGTTCCGTGGACTATAAAGAAGCACTTCGCGCAGCACAGGAATCGGAAGCGATCATCTACAGCATCATCGTCGTGCCCATTGAAGCAAGCGCCGGACGCGATACCGGCGGTGAGCACGCGCTCATTCAAATTTCTGAGGACACGGGCGGCAAATATTATTACGCGACGTCCTTGCCCCAGCTCGACGAAGCTTTCCGAAAGATCAGTGACGAACTGCGGACGCAATATCTCCTCGCTTACTATCCCTCCCAACGTTACTCGGAGTCTGAATTTCGGCGAGTCCAGGTCAATCTGGTGAATGCGCCAGCGGGCGGCCCATATCAAATCCACAATCGAGCCGGGTACTACACCAGGAAGGGCTCCTTCTAAAGGGTAGGGAGCCAAATCTTGACGGTTTCCAGCCTACCCAGAAAATCCCATACATCGCTCCAACGAACTAGCCGCATCTAGTAAACTGTCCTATTCCATTTCAGTGGAAATTAAGACCTTTAGACGCAGAATCGCTTTTGCGCTCCAGGCTCAAGATTCTGCTCCCAGGAGAGTGGTGCTTTGTTCGAATGGTTCAGTTTGCGCGTTCGTCGTTTTCTGCCCTTCAGCCTGATTTCCTTCGCTCTGTTACTGACTCTCGCAGCGTCTCTGCGCGCGCAGGAAACCTCAGAAAATCCGGCGGCTGGCACCATTCAGGGCACGGTTCGCGACGAGGATGGGGCTCCCGTGGATGCCGCGCGCATTTCCTATAGCTCCCAGGCGACTGAAACAAAAGGGGTCACTCGCGCTGGCAAGGACGGCGTCTATGCTTCCGAGCCTATGCCTCCGGGTGTCTATGTGGTTCGCGTGGATGGTCACGACATGTTGGCCGCCGAGGCCACAGTCACCGTGACCGCGGGTGCTGCCGCTACGGCCGATTTCAAACTCGACTGGATTAACCCCGGCCCCGCACGTCCGGAGGTTCACTTGGCCGGTGACAGCGCCGACCGGCTCCCAATTAACGGTCGAAACTACCTCGCTACGGGAGAGCTTGAGTCAGGTGTCCAGTCGGTGGACGGAGCGATCTTCCAGCCCGGCAAGAGCGGATTCCAATCGCTCTCGATCCTCAGCATCCCCGGACGCACTACGCACTTCGACATCGATGAAATCGAAGCCATGGATGAAACTGAGGGCGCGGTCACAGTCAATTTGTCCGCGGAATCCGTCAATGAGCTATCCCTGTCTTTGGCTACGCCGGAAGTTTTTCAGTCGCTGAACGCCGCTGGTTCCGTCCGTGTGACCACCCGCCCCGGCGGTGATGAGTGGCACGGCAATTTGTTTGGAGCACTTCGTGATCGCTTTGCGGGACTTGCAGGCTTCCCCTCTGGCGATCCGAAATATTCACGCCAGCACTACGGATTCGGTGCGGGTGGAGCTCTGATCAAAGACAAGGTCTTCTTGTATATCGGTGGGGAGCGCGTCAAGCAGGATGGCGTTCTGCCCGCACAACTCGCTTTCCCTGTGAATTCGACGACCACGCGCAGCGCCTACCTTCGCGAGAATATGCTTTCGGCCCGGCTTGACTTTAGCGTCAGCGACAACATGAAGCTCTTTTTGCGCCTGGGTTATGACAACGCGAACCAGGTCGGACCCGTCGAGAGCCAGTCCAGTTTCCGCAACCAGATCAACGTTCCTTCTGCTTCTTTTGGCGTGGATTGGAACCGCGGACGATTTCTGCATAGCGCCCGCTTCGGCTATCAGAAGATGGTCAATGCCATCAATCCGGATCTTTCGGACTCGGTGATCTTTGGCGCGGCACCGTTCCACATCCAGCTTGGTTCATATTCCCTGGGGCCGAGTATTGCCGGTCCTCGGCAGACGGTGCAGCGCGACCTCTACGGGCGTTACGACAGCAGCACGACGTACCACTCAGTCCACACCCTGCGTTTTGGCGGCGCGATTCACCGAATCGCGCAAGGCGACTACTTCGCACCTGGCAATTTCGGGCCATCCGTGACCAGTTCCAACGGGCTGGCTACGATCGGTGCGATCAACAGCAATCCCAACTTATTTCCGATTATTCCCGGCGACCCGCGTGGCGCAGCCGACTACCCGCTCAACTATCCCGTCGGGACATTTACCATCTTCAACGGCCTCGGCAATTTCAGCGAGAAATCCGGCTTCAACCGGTCGAGCGGTGCCCACTTTGACACGCGTCTTGAAGGTTATGTCGGCGACACCATCAACATTATTCCCAGCGTCAATTTCAGTATTGGCGTGAATTATGTTTTCGACACCGCTCGCACAGACAGCGATCTGGCCGCAACACCCTGTTCGGCAATCAATACCGGCATCGTGGTTTCACCGCCGTGCACAGGTAGCAGTCTTATTCTCGACCAGTTTGGGTTTTTACCTCCCGTTGGGAACACGGTACATCAGGCTCTGGGTCAAAGCGTCAGCCGTCCCTCTCGAAACTTTGCGCCGCAAGCGGCGTTGGCTTGGGATCCCGGTCACAGCGGACGCACCGTCGTTCGCGCCAGCGGGGGGCTGTTCTACGACAACTTCCTGCTGCAAAACACCTATCAGGACCGCATCAATCGCTTGTCGAACGGCCAGTACAACCGCAGTCTGACGCTTTGTCCGACCGGTGCCGTACTTTTCCCCGACGGTTCGACTGCGAATTCCGTGGATGGTCTCGATATCGCGACCCAAATTTGCGGGCAGACCCTGGGTGGGAGCGTCACCGGCACGGATGGCTCAGTTGTGGTGGCGCAAGCCATTCAGGACTTGCAAAGCAAATTCGTGACTGCGCAATCTGCTACGAGTGGCGCTAATGTTTACTCGTTGGCTAATAGCCTGGCCAACTTCGGTGGCCTTCTGGCACCCGGTTACAAGACGCCCCGCGTACTGCACATGAGCTTGGGCATCGAGCACCAGATGGGCGAGCGCAGCATGTTCTCGATTGACTACGTGCGCGAAATCGGTACCCAGTTCCCGCTCGGCATTGACACCAACCATGTCGGAGACGCCAGTTACTTGACCGACGGCAGCAATCCGAACGTTCAGCTCAATACCTTTGCGGCCGAACTCTCCGCCATCTCTGCTACGGTAGCAACAGCGGGATGCGACCCGGCTTTGTTCGCAGGAGGCAGTTCGCAGGCGGCCGTCGACTGCTATCTATCTAGGGTGCCGACCGCCAGCATCACCGACTTCGCCCGCCAGGGCCTCGATTCTTCGAACGCATTCTGCGGTCCATTCCCGTGCTCGGTTCTGGGCAAGCAGCAAGCGGCTTTTGGCGGCATAAATCCGGCCGTGGGTTCCAACATCATGTACTTTCCGACCGGGCGGTCGAAGTATGAAGGCGTTCATCTCAACTATCGCACTTCAAGTGCAGCGAATCCGTTCCGCCGCCTGCAGAAAATTGATCTGGCGATTTCCTACACACTCTCTCGTTATCGCAGCAACATCGCAGCGCCCGACGGCAGCGGCGGAGACTATTCCACGCTGAGTGTTGCGGAAGACTATAACCGTCCGCACCTCGGCCATTTTGGCGCTTCCGGCCTGGATCGAAGACACCAGCTTGTTTTCGCCCCGACAGTTGTGTTACCCCATGGCCCGCGCCTATCCCTGATCGCGTTGCTCGCCTCGCCTCTGCCGTTGAGCGTCCGTATCCCGCAGCAAGATGGGGGTGGCGTGGCCGGCGAGATTTTCCGCAGTGACATCAGCGGGGATGGAAAAGTTGGGGACCTGCTGACCGGCACCTTGATCGGCAGCACTGGCAAGTATTCGCCCGACAAACTCAACACCGCCATCGCGAATTACAACAAGAACATCGCCGGTCAATTGACCGCTGCTGGCAGGGATTTGGTCGGCTCAGGCTTGTTGCGGACCGACCAGATGATCGCTCTCGGTGCTTATGCGCCCTTGATTTCGTCATGCTATCCAGCCAACCCGGGCTGCGGGCTGCCCGGGCGACCGGCGGAAGCCACATGGTTGAAGACTGTGGACCTTCGCTTAAGCTGGCCCTTCTCGGTCGGGGAGCACGTCAAGATCGAGCCAACGTTTTCGGCGTTCAACATCCTGAACTTCGCCAATTTCGGCGGTCCTGGCAGGCAGCTTAGCGGCATTCTGGACGGATCTCCCGGAGCGTCGTTGAACAACGCCACTTCCTCCGGCGTCTGTGGCGGCAGCACGACCTTCTGTACGTCGCGTCTGGACCGCATTCTTCCGGGTTCCGGCACCTATGCGAACGGCGCACCCCGGCAAATGGAGTTCGGATTCCGCATTTCCTTCTGAGGAGTTGTTCTGTTGATCGCGGGTATGCTAAGCAATTGGACGTCGAATCGTGGAACGCCGAAAGAGCTATTGTTTCGTTGAGACTGGCTGTCTCGGTGAGGCGGTATTCGCCTGTTTCGCGGCCAGCGCCTTAGCATTCCAGTCTTCGGCAGCCTTCAGGTCGGCCGCCCGTTCTGCCGGGTCGTGGCACTCGATATCGGCGCGTTCGAGATACAGCAGACTCAGGTAAGTCATCATCTCCGCATTGGTGGGGCGGAGTCCGAGTCCCTGATTCAGGTGGGAAATTCCCTCGTCGATACTCGGCAAATTCTTGGCTCGCACAACCAGGCAAACTTCCTCATTTTTCGCGGCGAGAGAGTCGTTAGGCTTCAGCTTTAGCTTGGCTCGCTCCGTCTTTCGAAACTCCGAGGCCTGGATCCAATCGATGGCACCAATTTGGTAGTGCGACTCAAGGTCCATGGGACTCCAATCCGCTGACTTAACGTATAGGTCCTTTGCTTCGTCAAATCTCTTGAGGTGGACGTACAGCGCTCCGATCCCTTTCATCGCGCCCAGCGAAGCCACTCGCGCACCGCCCAGGTCAATTACCTTCTGGTAATGCTCGATCGCGCGTTCCGCCATGGCAGTGTTGTCCGGAGTCTGTAGGCCCGGCTGATATTTTTGCGCATAAGCCTTGCCCAGGAAGAGTTGGGCATTGTGATCCGAACCGTCCATTTGGGCGGCTTTTTCGAAATGTTCGATCGCTTCGTCCAGCTTCCCCAGGTTGGAAGCTTGCACGCCTAGGCGAAGTTCTTCGGTTCCGGGACCTCCGCCCCATTGGGCTACTGCCATCGAGGTGAGAAAGAATGCGCAGGCAAGCGAAGAAAGGAAAACGAACAGTCGGTCAGTTTTCATGAATCCATGCTCACAATTTTTTTTTCGCCCGTGAACCACTTTAGCAAACATCCAAGTCGCCGTCAGCACCGCGCCCCGAGCCATGTTCAGGGACATATCGAGAACGCTTTGCGAAAGCAGCGTTCACTGGTTTGGACGAGGTTTTGCCGCAAGAGCGCAAAACTTTTACCATCCCAACATTTTTTTGCGGGAAACGTTTTAATTCGCTTGACTTAATTTCGGAATCAGCTAAATTTGCCTCCAGTCAGCACGGTTCTTGTGCTTCCCCTTGCAGAGCCAAGCTGACGGGTGTTTAACCTCTAACGTTAGATTCAACACTTCCAGGAGGAATTTCAGTGAAGAAAAGCTTGATTGTTGTCACTCTGTTGGTCATCGCTTCCGCGTTCGCCTCGGCCCAAACCTTTGGTTTCGGAACCGCGGGTGGATCCTACCTGTATTGCAACTATGAATCCGGTCTTAACAACGCCTACGGTTCGCCGTTCGACGTTTGGGCAGCTACGGACAACCTGTCCGCTTGCGGTCACTCCTTCAACGCCACCATGGTCGGAATCGGCGCGAAGCTCGCGAAGACGAAGAACCCTGCTGGCTTCGGCACGAAGGGCGTTTCCATGGCTGACAACCTCTATGACGCCTATTCTTATGGTCTGACGGGCGCGCAGTGGGATGTTACCCAGAACGTAAAGTGCACGCACATCGGCGCGAAGAAGGTTGTTGAAGGCTGGATCGGCTTTGCCAGCGCCAGCGGCTTCGTGTTCGGCGGCAACTACGGCGTTCTGGCTTGCGAGATCCCTGGAAAAGGCAACGTTGCTTCGAAGGGTCTCTCGATCGGCAACGCAAAGCACGCACGCAAGTAATTGCTTTTGCTGTTTGAGTCTTAAAGGCCACGCCAGCGATGACGTGGCTTTTTTTATGCACGTGGTTCGGGATGAGTATCATCCAGCGTGGGTTCCAAGCAGTCTCCCCCGTCAGTTCTTTAAACCAAACCCATGTTCACGGCTAGCTTGGTTCTTGTATTCTAGGGGTGTTCGCGGAGCACCTCCGCGAAGCCAGCGATTAACATTCAGAATTGGGGAGAATTTGGAAATGAGGCGAATATCCGCGGTTTTGTTCTTGGCAGGTTGGATTGTTTCATTTGCGTGGGCGCAGACACCTAGTTCACCTCCGTCGGATAAGCAGTCAAGCGCCGCGGAGCCATCCCCAGCCGCGACAACTTCCTCCAGTGAAGCTCCGTGGGACAAGTTTAGGAACTTCTCTGCGCTGATGACAGGGGGCCCTGTCCCTGGAACTGCCGATGAAATCCACATCTACCGCTCCGGAGACAAGCTGAGAATGGAAGGTCCGGAAAGGCGCAGCTACATTATTCAGGATTTGAAAGATGAACACGATGTGCGCGGGATCTCTCGGATTCAGTGTCTGCAAATGGGAGCTCCTTTTATTCGCTCGTTCCCGTTTTTCATGTCGGCGCCCGGCAATAAGTACGAGCATAAGTTATTAGGGAAGGAAACCGTGGATGGCCATCCGGTACAGGTCGAGGAAGTGACGATTACTTTTGCTCCTTCGAAAAAGCACGTGCCCCTTAAACTCAAGCTCTGGGAGGCGGAGGACCTACAAGGTTTCCCGATAAAAATGGAGACGGAGGCGCATCGTATTATCGAATACCGGAAGGTCGATTTTGGTCCTCTGGATCCAACTCTCTTCATTGTTCCGGATAGTTGCCCGAACCTGGGTGGGGGCACGAACTCCAAAACATCTAAGAAGGCGCCAACTAAGAAAGCTCATTGATCTGCCGCCCGGGGCAGTTCTTGCAGCGTTCCGTGCCTGACGAAGTTGCTTGCGGCCTTAGTGGGTAACCTGATTCGAGACAACACACATCGTAAGGTGAGGATGTTCAGTATGCGCGTAATCGGTTGGCTTTTGTGTGTCGTGACCTTGACTGTGACCGTCTTCGCCGCCGCGCAGTCGGACGCACTCAAAGCGGATACCCCGGCACACACGGATCTCCCCAACATCATCCTGATCACCGTCGATACGACTCGCGCGGATCGCATGGGATTTCTCGGCTCCAAGAGGGGCTTGACGCCCAACCTGGATGCTTTGGCTAAAGACGCGGCGGTTTTCACCCGAGCCTACTCGCAAGCGCCACTCACGCCAACATCCCATGCCACCATGCTCACGGGAACCTTGCCGCAGTATCACCAGGTTCTGACCTTTCTGATACCGCTTTCCAAGGATCTTCCCTACATGCCGGAGATCCTCAAGCAGCACGGCTATTCGACGGCCGCGTTTGTTGGCTCGCTGGCGTTGGACCCATCTTGGGGAGTGCCGGGCTTCGACCGCGGGTTTGATACCTATGGGGCTGGTTACAAATGGGAAGGCTATACCCCCGAGACCCGCTATCAGACGACCGAACATCGGGCCGCAGAAGTGATCAAGGACGCTGAGGCGTGGCTCAGCCAGCACCAGAAAGGACCGTTCTTCCTGTGGATTCACATGTACGATCCCCACGCACCTTACGATCCACTTCCGCCTTTCAAAGCGCGCTATGCGAAGCAGCCCTACGATGGCGAGATCGCCTATACGGATTCAGAACTGGGCAAATTCTTCAAACAATTGAAGGCATCTGGGTTGTACGACAATGCCGTGATTGCGATGACCTCGGACCACGGGGAGTCGCTGGGAGCGCATGGGGAGACCGAGCACGGCATTTTTATCTATGACGACACCATCCACGTTCCTCTCCTGATCAAGTTGCCGGGAAAGAGCGCTGCGGGCAAGCGGATTACGGATCGTGTGGAGTTGGTCGATATCATGCCAACCTTATTGCAGTCCGCCGGTATCTCCGTACCAGAGAAGGTGCAGGGGCAATCTCTGCTTGGCTTCTTGGATCCGACGACGCCACAAGGCACGACAGCGGCGAAGGTTTGGATTGATCGCGGGGCCTACTCCCAGGGCGATTACGGGCACGTGGCCTTTGCCTGGAGCACGCTCCAGTCCCTACGGACAGGAAAATACCTGTACATCCAGGCGCCAAAGCGGGAGCTGTATGAAGACTCCGTCGACGCAAAAGCCGAGCACAATCTCGCTTCGTCGTCTCCGGCTGTCGCGGACGCGCTCTCGACGAAGCTCGAGGCTTTCAAGAAGGCGACAACCAACACGGCGGAGACTCCCAAGGCTGCCATGGATTCCAAGAACGCGGCCAAGTTGGCTGCACTGGGCTACATGGCAGCTCGCCCCGACGAACCGAGTCTGGCGGCGTCGAAAGGCTCGTGGCCCGATCCCAAAGACAAGATTCACATTGCGAATACAGTGCTTCGCATCAACAGTATCCTTGAAGATTTCCGCTGCGATAAAGCGATTCCGGAAATCAAAAAGGCGCTCGTCAAAGATCCCACCATCGCGATGTTGCACTTCTTTCTCGGCGGGTGCTATATGGAGAAAGACGACTTCGAAAAAGCGATTCCAGAATTGCGCAAGACAGTCGAATTGGATCCCGCTTTTACCCACGCCCAAGTGAACTTCGGGCGTGCTTTATTGAAAAGCCACCACTATGAGGAGGCTGCGGTTGCCTTCGAACATGCTACAAAAGCAGAACCGAATTTAATGAACGTCCATGTTTTTCTGGAGATTATTTACGCGAAGTTGAACCGTGTCCCCGAGGAAATTCGGGAGTGCCGCCGCGTGTTGGAGTCAGTACCAGATCACTTTGGCAGCAACCTGAATCTGGGCCGTTTCCTGGCGCAATCAGGCGATCTGCAGGGCGCCATTGAGCCACTCAAGAAAGCCTCTACCATCCGTCCAAAAGGGCCGATGCCGCATCGGTATCTTGCCGACGTTTACAGAAAATTAGGACGCGAAGACGACGCGAAGAAGGAAGAGGCGGAAGCGGATCGTTTGGCCGCCGAACAACCCGGGCCTGAACCGGACAAGGAAGGCATCGAGTTGCCCGACAAGAAGTGAGAGAGCAATTCGTTGGACCACCAGCTTAAACTTAACTTTTTAGTGAGGGGCGGAAGATGCTTCTAAGTCGTACGACTTGGCTTGTCCTGCTTGCATTAGCCGCTAACGTGTTTGCCGGACCGCCCGTGTTGAATGCGAAGGCTAACACTGACGCTGCGTCTTCTTCCCATTCGAGTCCGCCTAGTATCATCCTGGTCACGCTGGACACTACACGTGCTGACCGCATGGGCTTTCTGGGGTCGCAGCGCGGGCTGACGCCGAATCTCGATGCGCTGGCGAAGCAATCCGCTGTATTCACACATGCCTATTCTCAAGTTCCGCTGACCACCGCTTCGCACGCGACGATTCTGTCCGGTACGTATCCGCAGCTTCATCTGCTCAACAACATTCACGATCCCGTCGCGCCGGATCTACCCTACGCTCCCGACATTCTTCGAGCTCGGGGATATCACACCGGCGCATTTGTCGGATCGATCATCCTGAACTCCGCTTCACCGTATGCCCCGGGATTCGATCGAGGTTTCGATACCTATGATGCTGGCTTTCACAATGAGGCTCCTGGCCAGGATCGTTACAAAACGGTCCAGCGCCGCGGCAGCGAGGTGGTTGACCATGCGATCGCGTGGCTGAATAAGAATTCCAAAGGCCCATTCTTGTTGTGGGTCCATATGTACGATGCGCACGCTCCCTATGATCCTCCGCAGCCGTACAAGAGCCGCTATGCCAAGGAACCCTACGACGGTGGGATCGCCTATGAAGACGCGGTGGTAGGAAAGCTAGTCCGTTATCTGAAATTGCACGGCCTTTATGATGGGTCGCTCATCGCAATCATGGCCGACCACGGTGAGTCCCTGGGAGCACACGGCGAAGATACTCATGGAATCTTCCTGTATGACGAGACGATTCACGTGCCGCTCGTCATCAAGTTGCCGCACGCGAAAAGCGGAAAGCGAATTGAGAATCTGGTCACCCTTGCCGATGTCATGCCCACATTCTTGCAGGAGGCTGGCGTTGCAGTCCCAAAAGAAGTTCAGGGACAATCGCTGCTGAGCCTGATGAAAGATGAAGGCCTGGAGATCAAATCGGCTGAGAGTGCGTGGCATGATCAGCCAGCCTATTCGCAGTCAATTTATCCACACACCGAGTATGGATGGGCGGCGCTCCGCTCCCTGCGGACTCCAAAATACCTTTACGTCCAGGCTCCTCGCCGCGAGCTTTACGACCGGACAACCGATCTGAAGGCCGAGCGCAATGTTGCGTCCTCGTTGAAAGCCGTGACGGACACCCTGGCAGCCCAAACCGAGGCTTTCCGCCTGAAAACGAGTAGCCAACGAGAGGCGCCCAAGTCGACGATTGACCTTGCAGGCCAGCAACAGCTTGGCGCGTTGGGCTATATGGCTTCCGGCCGGGATATTTCGAATGGGACACCACCTGAGCAAGGGCCGGACCCCAAGGACAAGATTGAGATCGCCAATATGCTGCATCGCGCCGAGATGATGCAGCAAGACATGAACTTCAAGGAGTCTATTGCCTTGCTTGAGGAAGTGATCGCCAAAGAGCCGGGATTGTCGCTCTATTCAAAATTGGGTGACTGGCTGATGCGGCAGGAGGAGTACAAAGAGGCGGTGCCAGTCCTGCGCAAGGCGGTAGAAGCGGATCCGGATTCACCCATGACGCATTTCCAACTGGCAAAAGCTATGTTGAAGGCCGGAGACATGGATGGCGCGGCCACAGAATTGGAATTCACCGAAGCCAAGATGCCGGAACTGGTCGACGCGCATCTTCTGCTGCAAATGATCTACACGAAAACCAACCGTATTCAGGATGCAATTCGGGAGAGCCAACTGGTCCTTCAATTCCTTCCGGACCACTACCCCAGCTACCTGATTCTCGGACGCGAACTGGACCTGGCGGGCGATCACGACGGAGCGATAGCAAGCCTGAAAAAAGCGATGGAACTAGAGCCCGATGCGCCAGATCCCCATTCGCTCCTTGCAGACGTTTACGATCACATGAACCGCAAGTGGGATGCCGATCGGCAGCGGTCGATCGCGAAGCGTTTGACGCCCGCTACTAAGTAGATCTCCTGCAACTAGCGACCTTCTAGAAAAGACCACCTAACAAAAAACCACGCCGCGCGAGGCGGCGTGGCCACGGATAGGCGTCAATTTGAGCCTATGCGTTAACGTTCAAGGAACTGCTCTGGGTTTGCGTTGGTGTGCTCGAGCTGTTCCCGTAGAGGTTGAGGACGATGTTCTCGTTGCTGGTCATCTTCGACAGATCAATCGAGATCTGCTCGCCCGTGCTGCCGTTTTGACCTTGTGTTTGCGCTACGTCGATGGTCAGCTGGTTCGAAGAGCCATTCGGTCCCGCGAAGTTGAGTTTCACTTCTTCGGGCGATCCAGCACTCGGAGCTGCCAGATTCAGGACGAGTTCCCCATTCGCGCTCTGTTGCGGCGATGCGCTCGATCCGCCAATGTTGATGACGATCTCGGAAACGTTGGAGGTCGTAGTGCCCCCGCCAGAGACCGGCGGTTCGCTCGGCGGCAAAGTCCCGATCGGTGGAGCCGTAGTCGTGCCTCCGCCAGAGACTGGCGGCTCGCTCGGTGGCAGAGTTCCGATCGGAGGAGCTGTGGTGGTGCCTCCACCAGATACCGGTGGCTCACTCGGCGGCAATGTGCCGGGCGGAAGAGTGTTGGGAGGACGGTACGTTGGCGGCATCGGGCCTCCGTGGAAAACCGGCGGCTCGGTCGGCGGCGTCGCATTGGAGTCAGATACCTGATAGGTCACGTTGATGACCACGGTGGAGTTCGGATTGACCAGCGGTGGCTCGGGGCCTCCGTGAGGAAGGTGGTTGAACGTGCCCTTCAGCGCCGTGAATGCCTGTTCCGCGCCGGCCAGGTCGCCGGATTGCAGTGCTTGCCCGATTGCCTGGAAGTCCTGGGCGCGATCTGAGCGCTTGAATGTCTGGCCGTTATCAAGTGGGCCGAACTTTCCCAGCTGGACAAGCTTGTCATAGGCGGCCTTTGCGGCGGTCAAGTCGCCCGAGGCGAGCGCCTGTCCGAGTTCTTTCATGTCCGCGCTGCGCTCGGCCCGGAACTGCTTGTAGCCGAGGGTAATCGGTTCCGGATTGGGGGTGTGGGACACGGCTGAGGTTCCAGCCGAGTTTTGCGTGTTGCCCAGGCTCACCACGACAGCAGGCGAGGCCTGCTCGTGGTTGTGGTGCGCCTTCAAATCGGATTGACGATTCTGAACGAAGGTCTGAAGTTCCTGTTGGATGGACAGACCGGAAACTGCTTGAGTTGACATGGGGACTCTCCAATCTCTTGGCGACGAGCACTCACTGAACTCACCGCGTTTACATCACATTTATCGGGCCATACCGACGATGACGTTAGAGGGTTTTGAAGTTACTAACGGTCAGCAGTCCGTATGAGCCTCGAAAACGAGGCTACGCGGGAAATCGGACGAGTGTATTTCACGGCGTGAGGGCAAGAACTCAGTAGGAGAAATGCGGACTCGGGAAGTGAGCGACCCGACACATAGGTGACAGATCGTACCGGACA
>Ga0302323_100002431_pt1 | contig 15109 bp, 7 predicted proteins | sample Fen_T0_3_FD_201950 | JGI IMG/M metagenome (GOLD analysis project Ga0302323, IMG submission 201950) | Peat permafrost microbial communities from Stordalen Mire near Abisko, Sweden - Fen_T0_3 | ecosystem: Environmental > Terrestrial > Soil > Wetlands > Permafrost | place: Sweden: Abisko... | reverse complement strand
GGAATGGGACTGAGTGATCGAAAGCGGTTGTAGGCGTTGCACAAATGCCTAATCTGCGCTCGAGCACACTTGGGTTAGCCTCGCCCCATGGCGAAAAGCTGTTGGTGGGTGCGGCTAGTGTGTCTCGGCGTGTTGAGCGGCTGTAGTTCACGGGAACCTTCGCCGCAACAAGAGGCTGCAGCGCAGGTGCGAGTCGCGGCGGATTCACTCGACTGGACCGTTTCTTCCCCGGAAACCCTGCTCGATGTACCGACCACCTCCGCGCCCGTCAGTGCGCAGTTCGCGATCGCTGCGGACCCCACCGGCTTTCTCCTCAGCTCGATCGGCACGCGTGGGATCATCGAGGCGACTCACGTGTCGAACTCGGGCGTGGTTTCGAGTCCGTTCGGGACGATTCTCTCGAGCGGATCAACCCGGACGCTCAACTGGTCTTTTCCCCCCCCCGTGCCCGTGGCCTTCAACGGGGATCACTATTTGGTCGCCTGGATGAAGTTCGTCCCGGACCCGAACTCGATTTATTCCTCGGACACCGTGGCCAGTGAAATCGACGCCGTGCGAGTGTCTGCGAGTGGTGAGCTGCTGGACACCACGCCGATCGTGGTCGCGACGCTGAACCCTTACCCGCGCGGATTCGTGAACTCGCAGATCGATACCTTGCTCTCGGACGGGAACGGTTTCTTCATTGCGTGGCAGGGCGGGACACCACTCAGCGTCGACGAACAGGGGAGGTTCGTCTCGTTTTCCGGTTCCACCCCGGTATTGTCACCGCTCGTCGACTTTGGATTCTCCAGCATGAACGCTCATTTTTTCGTGTCAGACGGCAGCAAATACGCGCTCGCCTTCCTCAGCCAGCCCCAGCTGGGCACTAGCTTTACATTCAAGCGGTTCTCGAGCACCGATGTTGGCACGGCTGTACCCGTCACCTATCAGGTCGTGACCTGCAGTAATGGGCAAGCCGGCCTGTTAGGCCTGGCCTCGAACGGGAACGGGGAATCGCTCGCAGTCTACTCGGGGGCGACTCAAGCTGATGGCTGCAAGGGCGCTGTCAGAGCCGTGCAGATCGGCAGCAATTCGCAACCGAAGTTTGCGCCGATCACGCTCCCGGGCACGCCGGTCGTAACCGCCGCCTTTGGAGGTAAGTATTTTGCTGCGGGTCTGCAGATCGATCCTGCGACCAATGCCGCTTCCGCCGCGACGTTCCAGGTGGGTTCGACGTATGCGTGCAACGTAACTGGCTGTCTGTCGCAGGCAGGAACTGATGTCCCCTTGTCGCGTATTAATTCGCAAGGTGTGCCCCTTGACCCACCAACGGTCGTCCCGAGCATAGCTGGCCCTGCTGAAACCGAGCCACTGGTGGCCTCGAGTACGGAAGGATACTTGGCGGTCTGGACCGACAACGGCTCTTCAGGCGGGATTCGTGCGGCTCGCGTGAGCCTGAGCGGAGCCGTGCTGGACACTGTACCCTTGGCAATCGCCGGCATACAGCAGTATGTGCAAGAGGTTTCATTCAACGGAACCGACTTTCTAGTGCTGTGGTGGGGTCTTGCAGGCTCCCTGCGTATGACGCGTGTGTCACCGCTAGGCGTCGTCAAAGATCCAAACGGCATCGTCGTCGCGGAGGGCGCTTCCGGCGGCGCAACGCTCGCGTGTCGGAGTGACAATTGCCTCGTGGCATGGGGTGTATCCGGCGCGCGTGTCTTGGTCACTCGCTTCGCGGCCGACGGTACCAGTTTGGATTCCCCGCCGATTCAGGTCGTCGACAACGCGGGGCCGGTGATGCTCGCGGCGCGCGGCAACGGCTACGTTCTGCAATATGGCGGCACGACGAGCGGGACGATACTGTTGGACGCGACAGGCCACCAAACCGGCTCGGTGATGCCCGGCAATCCGCAGCGCCTGTACCCGTGCGGTTCGAATTTCCTTGTCTTCAATCAGATCGTGCAACCCGGCAACTTCGATCTCTACGCTGCGTCGCTACTCAGCCTCGATGGGTCGGTCTTGGTGAACAACGTCAGCCTGGGCGGGAACGTGAAATATGGGTATCGCGTCGCATCGACGGAGACGCGGTGCGCGGTTGTCTGGCCAAAGACGACCGCGGGAAGCAATGATATCTTCGTCAACTTCATACAAAGTGACGGCAGCGGTGCGCTGCCGCAGGCGCTATCCATTGCGCCCGATCCGTTCTACGAGTTCAGCCCCGCGCACGCATTCGCTGGCGACCGCTTACTGGTCGCTTATTCGCATTTGGTCCCGGCCGCGCCGTACGGCAATTTTCGAATTGCTACGCGCCTCGTCACTCCCGGCGGCGCAGCAGGCACAGGCGGCGCAGCAGGCACAGGCGGCGCAGCAGGCACGGGCGGCGCAGCAGGCACGGGCGGCGCGGCAGGCACGGGCGGCGCGGCAGGCACGGGCGGCGCGGCAGGCACGGGCGGGACAGTTGTCTCAAGCGGTGCCGGAGGCACTGGCGGCAGCGTCTCTACTGGCGGCAGCGTCTCTACTGGCGGCAGCGTCTCTACTGGCGGCAGCGTCTCTACTGGTGGCAGCGTCTCTATTGGTGGCAGCGTCTCTACTGGTGGCAGCGTCTCTACTGGTGGCAGCGTCTCTATTGGTGGCAGTGGCAATGCCGCAGGTAGCGTCACCACGGCCGGGAGCGTTGAGATTGGCGCGGCTGGTGTTGCCGGAATGTCAGCGAGCGAAGGAGGCGGCGCTGGCGATGCTGAGGAAGTGGACGCTGGCGGACTGTCTAACACCGGTGGCGTTGGAGGGAGCGCTGTTGGAGGGAAAGCTGGAGGCACTCACCACGGTTCGGGTGAAAATGACGGCGGTTGTGCATTCGCGCCGAGCGGCCCAGCCCGCGGTGGGTTTCGGTACGCGCTGCTGTTGGTCGCGCTTGCTTGCTGGCGACGAGGATTGCGCGGGCGGCTCGAGAAACGCGTGAGGTTGACGACGGCAACGCAGCTGACCACTGACTAGAGCCATCTGCTGCAACAACGAAAGCCCAACACGTCTGCCCCGTCGCTGCGCGGATTGTCGAAAGAGCTCTGGCAGGGGTACTGGTCCTTGATGTACGAGCCGCCGCCCAACTGGCAATTCTCCAACGCGCAATCCGTGCCGTCGAACGTGCATTGGCTTGCGCTGGGTCGGTGGTGGCTTTCGGAACGCATTGTCTGCCGGATAGATAGAGAAGAGGGCGCCCGCGAAGCACGAGCGCCCTCTTCTTCGGCCCTGAGCGTCGACTCAGAGCTTTTGACTCAGAGCTTGGTGATGGTCGTGAGGTCCGCAGCGTTCCCGCCGAGCTCGAGGATCACGGTGTACGGTCCGGCAGGCAGATCCGAGAGATCGAGCGTCTCCGTCTGCTGGCCGGGGGCGCTCAGATACGTCCAGAGCGACTTCACCAGCGCGCCGCTCGGGGTGTAAAAGCGATAGGTTCGTTCGTATCCGTCGCTCGCGTCCATGACGAAGGTGGAGCTCACCGTGCTGGTCACCGTCGTCGGGTTGAGCCTGAACTGATGAGCGCCAGGCTGGAGCTCACCGCCGACGCCGAAGACCACGCTGTTGTTCGAAATCAGCTGAACCGTGGTGCCTTCCGCCATGCCGTCCCGGCGCAGATAACGCGACCAATCGTCGGTCTCGTCGGGATACCAGCTGTAGTCGGCGCGGTGCAACGTGCCTTGGAAGATGGCTGACGCCCCCGCGGCGACGTTCGCCCCGGTGAAGGTGAAAGTGAGGGCGGTGTCGGCCCTGCGCACGCCGACCTTCTTGGCCGCGAGCATCTTGTTGGCCTTGGCAGTGATGGTTCCCACGCTGGTGTACGCGGTGTCCCACACCCAGTTGGCCGGATTCTGGTCGGGATCGTTCAAGTAGTAAACGATGCGATAGTTCGACAGCTTGATCGCGCTCGTGCCGCGGTTCTTCACCTCCGCGCGCAAGGCCACGGAGTTGTCGTTCACCGCGTTTTGCTGGGTGATGAAGACTTGAATCGGAGCGCTGTCGTCGTTGCTCGTTCCCGAACCGGTCAGCGAAAGGCTCGGGCTCGCCAGGTTCGAGCTCGTGTTGCGAATGTTTAGCGTCGAGGTTTCGCTCTGGCTGGAGGCCGGAGCAAATTCGACGTTGAGCGTGCTTGTTTCACCGGGCGCTAGACGGAAGCCATAACCAGAGTAGTCCGGCGTCAAAAACAGCGGATTCGAATAACGTAGCGAGGTCACCATCAGGTCGCCGTTACCGCTGTTCGTGAGGTTCACGGTCTTGTCGAGCTTAGCGCCGAGCGCCAGGTTTCCGAACGCGATGCTCGACGCGGGGGACACCGCGAGTTGTGGCACCTTGCTCGGATCCTGGAACTTGTAGCGCAGGCCCTGCGTTTTGCTTTGGCCCTCGCCCATGACGGCGGTCGGCTCGGTCGAGGCGGTGCGCAGGTTCGAGCGCAGGCGATCCACCAACGCAACGCCGGACACGGTCGAAGTGAAGTGGCCCCAGTTGTTCGCGACCACTTCATACCGCAGATCGCCGTAGCTCAGCGCCCACGAGCTGAGATCGAAGGCAAAGCTGCCCGTTTGCGGGACGGTAGTGCTGGTGCCGTCGAAGGCGTAGGGCCCGCCGCTCGAAATCGCCGTCGGGAACCACTGGTCCAGGACGACCCCGGTGCGGTCCGGCTCGGTGACCCCGAGGGCGATCGAGAAATTGCCGCGATCGGCGGTGCTGAGCGTGACCTCGGCGACGAGGTTCGGCTGATAATTGATCCGCGCGCCGATGAGCGTCGTGACGTCTTCGATCAATTGAGTGCGCACGTCGCTGGCAGGGCCGAGCGGCACTTGGCTCGTGAATTGCGCCGCGTCGTAGGCGACCCACGCGTAGCCGTTGTTCTGCCAGCCGTTACCCCACGAGTTCGCCACCTTGAAGGCGCCCTTCTCGCCCGAGTCGACCTGACCGTTGGCGTTTAGGTCGACCCAGATGTCGTCGTTATAACCCACGATCGTGGCCTCGTGGGCGCCGTCTTGACCGTTCTGCCAGGTCGCGATGTTCTGTCCGACCCACGCGTCGTCCGCGCTCGTGCTCGGATCGTTGTCGATCACGTCGAACTGCCACGAATAAATGTGCGTGGCGAAGTTTACGACGTGGCCGTTCAAGAGCACGCTCTTGACTTGCGCCAGGCCGTCGGCGTCCGTGGGTACGTTCAAGTAGCTGTAGCCGAGCGATTTGTAACCGAGCGCTTTCTTCCAAAGCGTACTCGTGCGCGGCCACTCCCTGAAGTTGATCGGGTTCGAAACGTCGCCGTTGTAGGGGAAATCCGACCACATCAGCGCGCCGTTTTCGGCAAGCACGCCGTGCACCGTCGATGCAGAGGTCCCGTTGTTCTCGCCGTGGCCGGACAGGTTATAGGCCCACTTGGGTGACACCTTGTTGGTGTTCGAGGTGTTCTTGTTGTTCCAGCCCCCGATCAGGCCGAGCTCATGCGTGTACAGGTAATAGCCGACCGCGAACCCCACGCAGGAGCCGATGCCGCCCTGATCGCGAATCTCGGGAAATGCAGGCAGCGCGCTGTTGTCGACGAACCGCGGCAGCGTCGCCACGGCCGCGACCTGCACCGTGGTTTTCCCACCGGGCGCGGCCGTGACCAAGTCGGTACCGGTGTCGGCGACCTGGCCCTCGAGCGCGCTCAAGTCAGCGGACGCAGAGCGTGCGGCCTGACCGCCAGTTTTCTGTTCCGCGACCTGCTGCTTGATGCGGTCGAGCGCCAACTTCGTAGGCCGAACCTCTGTCAGCTTGGGCGTGGCGGCTTGGAGCAACTTCCTCTGCTCCGGCGTCGTCTCGAGCAATCCGGTCGGGTGCTGCCGATCGGCTAAGTTTGCGTGAGATCGATACACTCGCGTCGTGCCGGCGGCGGCTGCCGGCGCGCTGGCCGTCCCAGTTGCACTCCCTTGCTGTGTCAGCGCCGACCGGTTGGATGACGTATTTTCCTCTTGGCTCCCGGTCTCGGCGCAGCCCGCCGCGAACACGACTATCCAACCCCATCGCTCAACGTGGAATCTCATGTGCTTCCTTTCACGAAGCGTCCTTGGAGACGCTGCTGTTCGTCGGCTACTTAGAGTCGCGATCGGCTCGGACCTTCGGCGGTTGCACGCCAGCGCGGCCGTCCGAAACAGGCGCGACCCGTCGCGGACGGACGACTGCGCATAGAAAACCTTACGTTAACCGATGGTTAGCGCATTCACGGCAGGCCCGTGAGGCGCTCACGACCGGCGCTGGGCAAGTTCGCGACCCGCAGGCCTTGCTCAGCGCCCTCGAAAGCACGAGTCGAGCTACGGGAGCGCGTTGGAGCAATCCAAGAACAGCAACGGAGCGGGCTCATCCGGGATCGGACCCATGATGCGCAGCACGCGCTCCGAACCGACGGGGCACGACCCAACAATCGCGGCGCTGAAGAGCGACGGCATCGCGTTGACGTCCACGTAGCAAAATCCGGGCGGCATCTCCGCGAGCGGGGCTTTCGGTTCCCGCTGACATTGCTCGAGCAGAGCGCCGCTAGCTTGCGACAGATTGCACGCGCACAAGGCCTGGCACGCGATTCCGCTCGCGCCGTCGCACCCGCCGCTGCGCCGGGTCGCGTCCACGAGCGCTTTGGCAAGCCCGGCTGCCGCGGGCGTCAGGTTCTGACTCGCGTCACACGCGCACACCGCGTTCGCGGCCGGCACGGTCACGAAGCTCAGGCTGCAACGCACCTGACCCACTTCGAACCGCGCATCCGTCATCTCCACGAGCGGCAGCGCCCTCGGTAGACAGCCTTCGCGACCGTAAACTTGATCGACGTAGACATTCTCGCTTACGCCAGCCGAGCCTGCCGTGCTGCTCGCGCCGGAGCTGGCGCCTGCCCCCGCGCTGCCAGCTGCCGTCGCTGTGCCGCCCGAGCTTTGGCCAGCCGCCGCAGCGCTGCTACCGCCCGCCATCATCGCGCCGCCGCTCGCCGCGCCCGCGTTCCCGCCTGACCCGCTCGCCGCGCCCGCGTTCGCGCCTGACCCGTTCGCCTTACCGCCATCGGCTCCGCCACACCCCAGCGGCATCAGGCCGAGGCTAAGCATGGCTGCGATCGGCCCGCGCGCCCACGTTGACCAACCCATGTCGCAAAGCGTACGCCCCGGCCACCTGTCCCGCAATCGCGCGCGTGCCGCTTCTTTTCTGCGACGGGCGCCCGTGCTCAGCGTCAGAACCCGTTTCCCCGTTTCCCCAACTACTTCTCGATATACGGGCCCTTCACTTCGCCCCAACCCCACGCGGGCATGGGTTGCATGGCAGACACGTTTGCACCCGGCTGTGAGTTGATCACAGCCAAGCGCGTGCCCCATTCTAAATAAGCGACGAAGGCGGAGCGAAATTCGGGATCGGATGGCACGCCGAGCTCATCGGCGCACTCGAGCAGCAGCAAGATCCAGCGTTTCCGCTGCGCGTCGGTGAGCGCACGGCCGACATGGTGGTGAATCATACGGGCATGACCCCCAAGCTCGGCGCTGTACGTCTTGGGACCGCCGAACACCTCCGCCACGAAAGCCGCGACATGTGGCACGTGGTCAGCGGACATGTTCGCGAATATGGGCGCAAGAATGGGGTCGGCCGGCACGCGACCGTAGAACACGCCGAGCAGCTTTTCGAGCGCCGGTAGACCGCCCATCCACTCGTAGAGCGTGGGGACAGGCGAAATTTCTTCAGTCATCTGGCGAGCACGATAACCCACCGGCAGGGGGTCGGGTACCGCTCGATCGGGTAGCCCAGCTCTGCCCGCGCGCCCCAATCCGCGGCTGTGGCCGAGCGTGCATTCGAGCGCGAGCGCTTCAACGTGGGGCGGGTTCGGTATTTCTAGCACGAGGCGCTCCAACGTGGGGCACGTTCGGTATTTCGAGCGCGAGGCGCTCCAACGTGGGGCAGGGTTCGGTATTTCGACGGCACACCGGTGCCCACTCCTCGCGCTAGCGCGTCAGCGCCCACGACGGCATAGCGCGACCAAAGACCGACGGTTGGTGCCGAGCCTGGGTTGATGGTCACGGAAAACGCCGCAACGCCCGTAGCCTTCGGCGTCGCGGACGCCCCGCGCTCCATCTGTGCTATCGACGGTTCCCCCGCGTCGCGCCATGCCGAGCTCTCCTCGTCCCCCCAGTAAGCCGAGCGCGCTCACGCACGAGCAGGGTGATGAAGTGCTGCGCTATTGGTTGGCCGCGGTGCGCTTGGAGGAGGCGCTCTCGGTGCGGCCGCAGGCGCGGCGCGCGACGCACGCGGCGCTGGTACCGAGGCTCGAGCAGCCCGCCCCGGGCCAGGATTATTTCAAGCTGCCGCTCGACGGGAGCCTCGCGCAATTTCTGGCCAAACAAACCCAGCTGAAGCGCGGATTCGACGGCGAGCTGTGTGCCTTCTTCGAGACCTGGCTCGACGGGCAGTATCGGCGAAGCGAAGACGAGGGAGAACTCTCGCACTTGCTGTGTTTTCCGGTGCTGCACTTACCCAAGGGGGAGCTTGCGGGCCTAGTGCGCTGTGGCGTGCGGCTGCGCTTCGCGAGCGGCGAAAATCAGGCTTTCAAGACGCCCACCCGCACCGAGCGGCAACGTCATGTTTATCCCTTGCCTCCGGACGAGGTGCGACTCACGCGCGCGCCGAAGGCCGAAGGAGTGTGGCCCTTTTTCATCGATACTCGGCTCTTGCGGCAACCGCTGGGGATCTCGGCTGAAAGCATCGACGCTTTCTTCGAAGCGCTGCGCGGGCTGCGTGACCCGAGCGAGCAGCAGATGCTCGCGCTGCTCACCACGACGCTCGAATGGTCGGCCACGCGCAGCTCGGCAGAGCCGGTGAGCGTGGAAGCGCAGGCCGCTCGGCTGCGCGAGAGCATCGCTGCGGAAGGGTGCGAGCTAGAGGTGTGGCTCGGTCGGCTCACGGTCGCCTTGCGCCGCTTGCTCGAACAGAGTAACTCGCGAGCGCAGGTGTACACTGTCGGCATCGTGGTCGACGGCAGTCAAGCGAAGACCACGTGGCACCTGCAACGCGAGATCAACGCGCTGCTCGACGGCGACGGCGGCGCGAGCTGGAAGCTGGACTCGCCGCTCGGTGCGTATCTGACGGGCCGCGCGCAGCTAGCGGGGCTGTCAGCGCAACGAGCGCTATTTCCAGGCCCTGGGCTCACTGCCGGCCAGCGCGCAGCCGCGGAGCACTTCTGGGGCTCGAGCCTGAGCGCCGTCCAGGGGCCGCCGGGCACTGGGAAAACCAGATTGATTCTGCATTTGTGCGCTGAAGCGCTGGTGCGCCAAGTCGAGCCAATGGTCGACGGCGGGCGCATGGGCAGCGCGCTGTTTCTGCTCGCGAGCGGTAACAACCGCGCGGTAGACAACGTGATTGAGCCGCTCTCGGGCGGTGAATTGCCGCTCGCGCTGCGCGCGGGCAGCCGACAAGCCTGTGAGCAGCAGTTGGCGGCCGGGCTTCGGCGCACGCTCGCTTGGTTGAAGCGCGCGGAGAGCGCCGGCATGGGCGAGCGCCTGGGGCGGCTGACGCAGGCGAATGAGCAGTTCAAGGCGAAGCGCGCCGAACTGGATCTCGTGCTCGCGCCGCGACGTGCGGCATTGGAGCGCAGTGCCCAGCGTGCGCAGCTGGAACGCGAGCTCGAAGTGTCAGCTGTGCCGAGCACGTCCGCGCCCAGCATGCCGAGCCTGTTGGGCGTCGACTCCGTGCAAAGCAAGGCCATCCTAGCCGCGTTGAATCCGCTCGAAAAGCGGCTGCACGCGCTGAGCAAGCTATGCGAGACCGCGCCCGGCCACGCGCCGCTGCAGGCGCTGCAACGTCACTTCAAGCGCACCGAAGCCAAAGATCTGCGGCCGTTCAAGCAAGCGTTGGAGCGCGCAGGGCTGCGCCTGGAGCTGCCGCAGCTGCCGCCGCAGTTCAAAGGACAGGCGAGCGCTGAGCAGCAGATGGAGCGTTGGGAAGAAGCGAGCGAGCAATTCCTTTCCCAGCTCGATCAGCTACGCGCTGGCTTCGAACGCAGCAAAGTCGAGGCCCAGCAAGCCGAACAGCGGCGGAGTTTGCGTGCCAGATTGGAAGCTTTGGGTGCGGATGAGGCCGTGCCGGCGGCGGGCGATCACGAGCCGCAATCGCGCGCGCTGTTCGAAGCGGCAGTTGCGGTGCGTGAAGCGTGGGCGGCCCAGCACGTGGTCCCACTCACGAAGGCCGTGACCACGGCGCTGCGCACGGTCGAGCAAGAGCGCTCCTTGCGCTCGCTGTTCAGGAACGATGCCGACTCGGCGCGCTGGCTGTGCCGGCTGTTCAATATTTGGGGTTCCACGCTGCTGTCGCTCGGCAATTGCTTGCCCGCAGACTCGGGCAGCATTGCCCGCTTGGTGATCGACGAAGCCGGCCAATGCCACCCCGCGCACGCCGTCTCCGCGTTGCTACGCGCCGAATCGGCGCTCGTGATCGGCGACGTGCACCAGCTCGCCCCCGTGATCGAGCTGGGCGCCGATGACGAAGCGCGCTTACTGCGCGCCCAACGGCTCGAATCCCTCGCGACGCAGCTCGGGCCGTATCGCGTTCATGCCGATGCGTACGTCTCCGCGCAATCGCTCGCCGATCGCGCGGTCAGCGAACGGCTCGCACTGGTTGATCACTTCCGCTGCCAGCCCGAAATAATCGCCATTTCCGACGCGCTCTGCCGTTACGGGCTCACCGTGCATACCGCGCACGCGAACCGCGGCGCCCACGCCGCCTACCTGACGCACCCCGTGGCGCTCGTGGACCTGCGCGGTGAACAGTCGCCCCTCGCCGGCAGCTGGTGCAACGAGCTCGAGTTGAGCGAGACTCTTTCGCTGGTCGAAAGCCTGCTCGATCGCGGCGTACAGCCCGCCGACATCGCCGTCATCACCCCCTATCGCGGCCAGCTCGAACGCCTCCGCCGAGGCTGCACCGAACGCCGGATCCCCGCGGAATACAGCCCCGAACTGAGCGAAAGTGGCGCGAGTTCTCAGCGCGCCGGCATCGCGCTCGGCACCGTGCACCGCTTCCAGGGCGGCGAACGCAGCATCGTGCTCTTCAGCAGTGTGGTCACCCACCCTGCCTCGCTGGCGTTCCTCAACGCTCGCCCCAACCTGCTCAACGTGGCCATCTCGCGCGCCCAACACCACTTCATCTGCCTCGGGCACGCCGCCGTGTTGGCACAAGGCGCCCGCACCCGCCTACTTACGACCGCCGCGCACGCGCTCGCTCCGACGGCATACGGTCGCGGCAGCCAAGCAACGCTCTTCGGCCCGCCCCGCGCCGCCGAAGGCTGAGGGCGCACCGCGTGACCATCGAGACCAAGAAAAAATCTCCAGCCCGGGTCCACGCCGCCGAAGGCTGAGCCGCACGCGCCGCGCCGCGTGACCATCGAGACCAAGAAAAAATCTCCAGCCCGGGTCCACGCCGCCGTGTACAGGCGCGTTCGGGGCCGGCTTTGAGCGACACGCGGTTGATCCGGCATTCTAGAGCTACTGAGGCGCACGACGCGTTGCCGCCCGGCCAGTTGGCAATCGGGCCGCGCATTCGCTACGTTTGCCCCGTGAATCCCAGAGTCTTCATTGCCACCACCGCGTTGGGATTCGCCGGCTGCGCAGGAACGCCCGCACCTGGGTTCAGCGAGGCGCGATCAGCAGAGCTCGCCAAAGCGCAGATCTTTCAAGCCTTCGCTGAGCCTTGTTCGCTCGATGCGCCGCTAAACGCGGCGTTGCCACCTGACGCTCCACAGCCGCCGGCGACCGTGCAACCGGAGCCCGGATCGTTCACTTCTAAAATCTTTCTCGAGACCGCCCTGTTCTTGCTTCCCACCGCGAGGGCGAACCTGCCGCTGCCCGCTTCACGCGAGAGCTTGACACGCGCGCCTGACGTCCGACTCCTCGGCACACCGCACCTCGTGGTCGCGTCCGAGGCGACCGCGCGCGCTGCTCTCGAAGACCATCTGGGCCCGCTCGCCGAAGTGGCCCTACGGGAGATCACGGCCACTCCGAGACAGACAGCGGATGCGCGGCTCGCCATCGAGCTCGAAACGGTCTTATTGCTCCCGACTCAGCAAACCCCAACGGGCAGACCACGAGAGAGCCGGATCCGCTTCTTCGCGGTGCCCCATCCCGGCCAGGCCATGGCAGTGACGGAGCAGATCCCTGAACAACCGGGTCAATCGCTCTTGCTCTTGCTCACGCCGTACGCAATCAGACGTGAATCCGACTTGCGCGCGATCTTTCTGTGCAAGATGGCGCAGCGCCAGCGCGCATTGGCAAGGACGCGCTAGCGCAATCATCCGCAGACCTTGGGCTGAGTCCTGGTGGGCTATCCGCGCACGGTGCGCGGACTTGGCGGGCAGCGGCTTGTATGCGCTGGGCGCCGCTCTATTGCGCCGTCATGGTTGCGACCTTGTAGTCGATGCTTCCGTTACCGCCGCCCGCTTCGGCGAGCAATCTGGCGCTGGCCATGACGCCTAGTGGCATACCGAGCGCATCCCACTTCTTGAAGTGTTCAGTGAGGGAGATATGTCCGCACTGGCGCGCTGTCTGTCGAACACTAAAGTACTGGTTGAAAGTCGTCGTGCCGTGAATTGAAGGCTGGTTCACTTGCTGGTGGGTGTAAATCTTGTACGTGGCGCCATCGACGTCGAGGGTGCCTTTCTGAGTTCCGCCACCATTGGGCGGGTTTGACCCGAACCAGTCATCGACGATGTAAAACTCAATGAGTGGGCTGTTCGACCAGCCATAGATTCCGATATACGACCAGCCGCCGGCGCTACCGGTCTTCGTGTACGAGTAGTCCGCCGAAACGGTTCCGTACTGGTCGTACTTCTTGGTCTCGTTCCATTGGAACCCCATGCCGGCGAGGAAATCCCCGGAATTGTTCCAGGTGGCTTTGAACGCGGCGCCGGCGCCATAGGTCGTGATGCACCCCCCACTCCCACTCGACCAGATCGAATAGGCAAACCCGTTGGTGGTGCCAGTAGCATTCGATGAACAGTGCTGCGTGCCCCCGGTCAAGGCGGGCGCTGAGCAGTTCACCGCGGCGCTGCCACCGGTCCCCGTCTGCCCGCCGCTCGCGCTGCCGCCGGTCCCTGTCCGCCCGCCGCTCGCGCTGCCGCCAGTCCCTGTCCGCCCGCCGCTCGCGCTGCCGCCGGCCCCCGCCCCTGCTCGCCCGCCGCTCGCGCTGCCACCAGCCCCGGGCCGACCACCACTCGCGCTACCCCCGCTAGTCGCACTGCCGCCCATTGCGCCTGCCTGGCCCGGAGTGCCTCCAGTTGAATTGCTACCACCGTTCACCACCGGGCTACCGGCAGAGCCAGAGCCAGAGCCGCCGCGGCCGCTAGAATTTGCCGCTCCACCTTGAGCTGGCGCACCGCCAAGTGCCGCGCCGCCGTGTCCGCCTTCTTGGGACTCGGGGCTCGCAGAGCACCCAAGCAATAAGAGTTCAACTGCAAGAGCAAATTTCAAGTGAGCGGTGCGCATTTTGTCTCCGAGGTAGCTGGTAACGTCACTTTACGCAGTATCCCAATGCACCCATTGATGGGTCAGAAATCGTTGCTCGTTTGCTCAACCACCAGAGTGATTAACCCGGGCGGGCCTCCGCGAAGCCGTCGCCTCTCGGTCCTCCGCTCGCCGAGGCGTGCTTCCGAATGGCCTTCGCCGCCGCGCTGGCATGCCAAAAATATGGGCGCCATCTGCCGGTTGTTGAAGGGTACGCCACTACACGCGTCCGCGCCAATGCGCTCGAGCATCAACGCCGAGCTGCGGTGAAATTTTTTGACCGCTCGGGAATGTGTCGATCTCTTCCTGATAAGCGTTAGTCGCCTGCTGATTCAGGTCGGCGAGATCGGTGTAGATTCGCGCCACAAAGCAGGCATCGCGGATGCGAACGCCCACAGCACGCGCTTGCAGCTTTCTGGGCTTCACCAATTTTGGCGGTCGAGTCTCGTAGCCGGCGATTGGCGCTCTGCACCGTCTACCAGCGGATCCGGGTGCACGCTCACACAGGGTCCAATTTCGCGAAGAAGGTCCCGATGATCTTCCTCCGGGTCTACTCGCCCACCGCGCGCCTCACTAGCGAAAGCAGATCATGTCAGCACGATCGCGTCGATCCCCAAGCGACGCGATCCGAACGAAATGCGATCCGCGCATCTCTCCGCCCGCCGCCCTGGGCCGGGCAGCGCTCGACCAGTACGACCTCACTTCCGCTTGCGCGTCACGGGCGAGCACGCACAGCGCCTTCGTCGACTTGCCAAAGCGCACGGCAGAGCTTGGTTAAGCAGCGGACGGCGTCGCGGGCGCACGCAGGGCACCGCAGAGGTAGAGAACCAGTGACGAGATGTAGTCGACGTCAGAGCGGTTCGGCGCATCGGCGAACGCTCGCGGCATTTCACCTAAGGCGAGCTGGGCGAAGCTGTCCGCAACATCGCGGCCATGGGCCAAGCTGCCGTGCTGGCGCATGAGGTCGACGACGCGTCCGATGCGCTCCTCAGAGCGCTCGCGGCCGATGCCAGAGATGAGCCCTGTGACTTCCTGGCGTTCTTCTGGCGAACAATGGGTTAGCAAATGGATCAGCGGGATGGTCCGCTTGCCTTCGATGATGTCGCCGCCGATGTCCTTGCCGTAGCAGTCCGTGTCGAGCGCGAGGTTGTCGAGATCATCGCGGACCTGAAAAGCGACACCGAGGTAGAAGCCGAATGGCACGAGACGATCCAAGGTGGCGCGGCCTCGCGAGCCGATCAGCGCACCCAAACGACAGGGATGGATGGTCGAATACCAGCATGTCTTGCCCAGAACCATCGTGAAGTAATCAGCCTCGCTGACCGAAAAGTTGCGATCGGCGATCCACCCGAGCTCCCAAGCTTGGCCTTCGACGGTGCGACGAAACAGATGGGCGAGCTCCGCCAACAAATTGGCGCCGACTTCGGGTTGTCGGCCTGAGCAACGTGCCAGCGCCATCATGGCCAAGGCACAGAGCCCATCGCCCGTGTTGAGAGCGAGTGGCAGCCCGTGTGAGCGATGCAGGGCGGGTTGGCCGCGTCGCAGCTTGGAGTCGTCCTCGATATCGTCGTGCACGAGAAACGCGCTGTGCAACAGCTCGAGCGCTACTGCCG
>Ga0302323_100002430_pt1 | contig 15116 bp, 25 predicted proteins | sample Fen_T0_3_FD_201950 | JGI IMG/M metagenome (GOLD analysis project Ga0302323, IMG submission 201950) | Peat permafrost microbial communities from Stordalen Mire near Abisko, Sweden - Fen_T0_3 | ecosystem: Environmental > Terrestrial > Soil > Wetlands > Permafrost | place: Sweden: Abisko... | reverse complement strand
AGCCGGACATGCTGGTCGCAGGCGAAGCCGCCACCGGCAGCGAGGCCATCGCGCTGGTTCGCGGCGGCGAATTCGACGTGCTTCTGCTCGACATCTCGATGCCGGACAAGAACGGCATCGACACGTTGAAGACGGTACGGCAGGCCCGGCCCGAGCTTCCGATCCTCATGCTCTCGGGATACGCGGAAGATCAATACGCGGTCAATCTGCTGCGCGCAGGCGCCGCAGGTTATCTGAACAAGGAGGCGGCCTCCAGCCAGCTGGTCGGTGCCATCCGTACGGTGGTGCGTGGGCGCAAGTTCGTCAGCCCGGCGCTTGCCCAGATACTTGCCGACGGCGTCACCGGCGACGCCGACCGGCCGCTGCACGGCGAGCTGTCGCAGCGGGAGTTCCAGATCTTCTGCAAACTCGCCGCGGGAGCGGCCGTTTCGAAGATCGCCGACGAGCTGCACCTTTCCGTCAAGACGATCAGCACCTACCGCACGCGCGTGCTGGAAAAAATGGGCATGAAGTCGAACGCCGACCTCACCTACTATGCCATCAAGAATGGCCTGATCGACTGATTGTCGTCCACAAGCATCGCGGCGCAGCGACTATTCGGCGAAAGTCGGACAAACGCGGACATTCACTGAATCGGCTGGATGATAAGGTTTTGGCGGTTTGTCCGGGGAACCGTTGGCTCGGCATCGACTCGGACAAGTGAGATGCATGGCGACGCCGGACATGAAGTGCGGCCGGGATCAGGCGGAACATCAGTGGTGAACACGAAACTTCGTATCGTCATCGTCGAGGACTCGGCCATTATCCGCGCTCGCCTTTCCGAGTCGCTGACTGAAATTCCCAATCTCGAGATCGTCGGACAGGCCGAAACCGAGCAGGAGGCGGTGGCGTTGTTGCGCGGCGATGACTGGGACGCTGCGATACTCGATCTGCAACTCAGGAAAGGTACCGGCCTTGGCGTGCTGAAGGCGCTTCCGCAGCGGCAGAGGACACCGCATCGCAAGCTCATCGTCTTCACCAACTACGCGTTTCCGCAATACAAGGAGCGGAGCATGGCTCTCGGCGCCGACTACTTCTTCGACAAGGCGCGGGAATTCCATCGTGTTCGCGAGGTACTTTCCGTGCTCGCCGCAGAAGGGCCGTCGGCTTCCGGCTGACACGGCCCGTGCAGCTTTTTCCCGCGCCCGGCGCACCGGTTACCTGCATGGCGTCCGGAACGCCGCCATCTCCTTGATTCACAGGCTGCTGTGCCCGGCACGGTAACTGCAAGTGCATGTGGCACGGCGACCGACGACGGTGCCGGTGTTCCACTGCCAAGGAGAATCCAAATGAAATCGATTGGCTTAGCACTGCTCGCGGCGATGCTGCTGCTTTCGGGTTGCAATACCGTCGAAGGCGCCGGCAAGGACGTCAAGGCCACGGGCCAGGCGGTCGAAAAGGCGGCCGACAAGGCGAAGACGTATTAAGAGCGTCGGCAACCGCGCGTCGCGCGCGGCCGCGACTGCGCAGTCGCAGCCGGACGAGGCGAAGGAGCCCGTGCCGGTGCCCGTGGCGGCGCCGGCGCTCACCGGGATCGAGATCGCCGTCGTCGTGGTCGCGATCATCGCGTTCATTGCCGCTGCGCGCATCGCCGAGCCGTTCCTGGTTCCTCTGGTCGCCGGCATCCTGTTGAGTTACACGCTGCGGCCACTGGTGTCGCTGCTGGAACGCGCGCGGCTGCCGCGCCTGCTGGCGGCGTCGTTGGTGATGTTCGCCCTCTTGGCCGCAGTGTCGGCATCGCTGTTCGCGATCGCCGGGGAATTCAACGACGCGGTGGCCACCCTGCCTGCAGCCGCACGACGATTGCGGCATGTTGCGGCCGATCTCGGCCGGTCTCCTGCCGGTCCGGTGACCAACATGAAGGCGGCCGCGGCAGAACTTGACCGCGCAGCGGCGGAAGCCACGGGCAAGACGGCGCGCGCCGAACCGGCAACGACGAATGCGACGGCGCAAGTCCAGAGCTGGATCGCCGAGCAAACCGGGCGCGTCGGGATCATCGTTGTCCAGCTGTTCATGGCGGGATTGCTCACGTTCTTCCTACTGGCGGCAGGCGACACTTTCCGGCGCAAGATGGCGCGGCTTGCCGGCGAATCGCTGGTGCGCCGGCGGGTGACGGTGGAAGTGATGAACGAGATCGATGCGCAGATACAGCGATACATGGCGACGCTCCTCGTCATCAACGTGTTGATTGCGGTGCTGACCTGGGCCGCGCTTTCGCTCGTCGGCTTGCCCAACGCAGGCGTGTGGGGCGTCGCCACGGGTGTGCTCCACGTCATTCCCTATGCCGGAACGCTCGTCGCGGCGGTTGCCGTCGGCGCCGCGGCGCTCGCCGATTCGGGAAATGTGGTCGACGCGTTGCTCGCGATGGGGGTGGTCGTACTCATCGCCGAGACGATCGGGTTGCTGTTCGCGACATGGCTGCAAGGGCGGACCGCGCGCATGAATGCGGTCGCCACCTTCGTCGGCGTGATGTTCTTCGGGTGGCTGTGGGGCGCGTGGGGGTTGCTGCTCGGCATGCCGATCCTGGCGGTGCTCAAGACGATTTCCGATCGCGTCGAGGCGATGAGGCCGCTGCGGGAGTTCCTCGGGAACTGACAGGAACCAACGCGTCGGCGGCTTCCTACTCCGTTCCCCATTTCTCGCGGCGCCGATGTAGACACTACCGGCCCGGCGGCGACTCGGCGCGCAAGTAACTGTTTATTCGTATGAATTCGCGGGCACGCCACGTGCATGGTCGTGGGCGAGGTCCCCCTCAACCCATTCAGGGAGTACGACGATGAAGACGATGACGGCGATGCTGCTCGTGATGTTTGCCGCTTCGCTGGCGGCATGCAATACGGTCGAGGGCGCAGGCAAGGACGTGAAGGCGACCGGTTCCGCAGTCGAAAAGGCTGCCGAGGACGCAAAGCCCAAGTAAGCGTTCGCGATGGAGCCACGCGGAGTGCAGACGACGATGACGAAAATTCTTTCAGGACAATTCGACGACTTCGAACGGGCCGATCTGCTCGTTTCCGAACTGCGCACGCTCGGTCTCAACGCCGACGACATCCAGCGGTTCGCGCTGAACGCGCCGGGCCAGCACGATCGGTTTCCGATTGGCGGCGACGAGGATGCCGATGCCGTCGCAAGCGGTGGTGAAAACGGAGCCTTCACCGGCGCCGCGCTGGGCGGTGTCGCAGGCGCTGCGCTCGGTGCCGCCGCCGTGCCGTTCGCCGGGCCGGCCGCTGCGGTGGCGGGTCTTGCGATCGGCGCCTACACCGGGTCGCTTGCCGGCGCGCTCAACGTCATGGGCGGCAAAGCGGCAGCGACAAATGCCAGCGTGCTGCCACGACCGGCCGGCGTTCGCGTGGCGGTCAGGACACCGACGCCCGCGAAGCGGTCGCTGGTACTCGACGCATTGCTCCGCCATCACGCGCGCTCGATCGAAGAGGCCGACGGCACGTGGCGGGACGGGGCATGGATTGACTTCGATCCGGTGAGCCTGCCGCGTTGGGTCGTGCCGCCCAGGGGATGACACGCCGCGCCGCCGTCGTGGGGATTTCAGCGCAATGGGAGTCGTCCGCTTCCTACAGCGTGTTCGCGAGTTACAGCGGGCATGGGTCGAGTTTGCGTGACCACAGCGCGGCACGTGCGCCAAGTCCTTGATTGAGCAGCTATCGAGTAGTGGCATGCGCGTTGCACCTGTTTCATTGCGATCGGGCGATCGGCGCCCGACAAATTTCACCCGAAGGAGCCACAGATGAACTGGGATCGCATCGAAGGAAACTGGAAGCAATTCACGGGCAAGGTCAAGCAGCAATGGGGCAAGCTGACGGACGACGACATCGACGTCATCGCGGGCAAGCGCGACCAGCTCGTGGGCAAGATTCAGGAGCAATACGGCATTCGCAAGGATGAAGCCGAAAAGCAGGTCGACCGGTGGGGCAACACGATCCGCGACGAAGACCTGGCCAACTACAGCTAAGGAGAGCCACATGAAGCCGTCGAAACTCATGATGGCGCTGCTTGCCGCCGCAGGCTTGTGCCTTGCGGGCGGAGGCCACGCGCAGACCATGAACAAGGACCAGCGCGACATGGCCGTCAAGAGCGCCGATGCGCAATACAAGCAGGACAAGGCTGCGTGCGATGGCCTGTCGGGCAACGCCAAGGACATCTGCGTCGAAGAGGCCAAGGGTCGGTTGAAGGTTGCGAAGGCCGACGCCAACGCGGCGTACCTCAACACGCCCAAGGCGCGCGAGAATGCGCGCGACGCGCGCGCCGAAGCCACGTACGAAGTCGCCAAGGAGAAATGCGACGACGCCGGCGGCAACGCCCGTGACGTATGCATGAAGGAAGCGAATGCCGCCTACGTCAAGGCGAAGGCCGACGCGAAGGTCGACCGCGTCGCCGCCGACACGCGCAAGGACTCGGCGGAGAAGACCGCGGATGCGCGGCGCGAGGCGGCAGCCGACAAGCGCGATGCCGATTACAAGGTTGCGATCGAACGCTGCGATGCGCTCGCCGGTGCGGCCAAGGACGCGTGCGTGCGCGACGCCAAGGCGAGGTACGGCAAGACCTGACCAGCTCCCCTCCGGTGCAACGGACATTGCCGTCACTTGCTCCGGAACTTACTGGCCGGAGTGCATTTCCCGGCACTCCGGCCAGCTTTCTCACGCTGTAGGACACGCGGCGACAGGGCAATCGGGTGAGCGCCGATGCTGGCATCGACCCGAGTTGCCGACAATGGCAGGAAGCGCGCATCAGGAAATGGAAGAAAGGAATCACCATGCGGGCAGGCGACAACGCCAGGCATTCGACGTCGAAGGATCGCAAGCGCGAGCAGGAGGAGCCGGCATTGCTCAAGCCGTGCCCACCCGGCCCCGCGGTCGACGAGCCGTGCGTGGATGTGCCGATCGTTGATCCGGACGCCGAGCCGCCGTCGCCACGGGAAGCACGCAGCAAGGGCAAGCCAACCCGTCAGGATGATTCGTCGGCATCCCGTTCCGCACGAAGCGCCTGAAACCAACCGAAGCGAGGACCGCCATGCTCCGTTACGCACTCATCTTTTTCATTGTTGCTCTCATCGCCGCGCTGTTCGGATTTGGCGGCATCGCCGCGGGCGCGACCGAAATCGCGAAGATCCTCTTCTTCGTCTTCGTTGTTCTGTTCGTCGTCTCGCTGGTCGCGGGCCTGGTTCGGCGCGGACCCTGAACGATGAGCCAACGGGTCGATGCCGGGCATGCCGGGATGGTCGCCGCGACATCCTGCGCGCCGATGGGCGATCTCGAATTCGTCGTCGAGAGCCGGCATCACGGCAGCGTCGAGACGTGGTTCGTGGTTCGCCCGCATCACGATCTCGCACACCACTATGCGAGACTCGGCGTCGTCCTGTTGCCGAATTGCCGCGTCGTCGTTGAGGCGGGATCCCTGCGTCCGGTCGGCCTGCTGCCAGAGGACGTCCCGGTGGCGCCGTCGCCGGCGGGCTTCAACCCGTACTTCGACGTGCCTCCCGCCTGATTCCGCGGGCACGTCGTGCGCTTCAATTCGCAGGAAGTTGCCGGCAGCAGAGTTCGGCTGCATTACAGCGTCGAGCTGGATTACGTCGTCACGGGCCGCTCCGAATTCGTGCTGGATGTTCACGCGGCGCACACGGCGCGCCAGGTCGTGTCCGAGGAATATTTCAGCGTCACGCCATGGCGCGGCGTTGTCCTGAGCGAAGATCCCGTCACGCGGAATCGTCTCGCCGCCTTTGCCGCGAACAGCGGATCCATCGTGGTCCGGTATGCGGCAATGGTCGAGATCACGCACCGGATCGTCGACCCCAACGATATCGTTGCCACGCCGCCTTCCGCACTCGAGGCGGAGACGTTGCGCTACGTCTACCCGAGCCGCTTCTGCCAGGCCGACCTCGTCTCGCAGCAGGCGTGGGACCGTTTCGGTTCGCTGCCCCCCGGATACGGGCAGGTATGCGCCGTTCGCGACTGGGTCCGCCAGACGATCCGCTTCGAGATCGGCGCTTCGTGCAGCAGCACGTCCGCCGTCGATACGATGCGCGACGGGGCAGGGGTATGCCGCGACTTCGCGCACACGATGATCACGTTCTGCCGTGCGCTCAACTATCCAGCGCGCTTCGTGACCGGGGTCGACTACGGCGCCGATCCGGCACTGGGGCCGCCCGACTTCCACGCCTATGTGGAGGTGTTCATCGGTGACGATTGGTACATGTTCGATCCCAGCGGCATTTCACCGGTGACCGGATTGCTGCGCATCGGCACGGGCCGTGATGCCGCCGACGTGTCGTTTGCGACGATCTTCGGTCCAGTGCGTACCGGGATGCCGCGCATTGCGATTCGCGCCGATGATTCGCCGACACATGGCTTCAGCCTGCCCGCGCGTACGGACCTTGCCGTGTCTACCGCGGGCTGAGACTTCCCCGTCTATAGCTGGGGAGGCGGGCCGTTCACCGTGTGGAACGCGCGGTCGAGCGGGATGGAAACCTCGATGATGGTGCCGCCTTCCGCGCGCCGGGCGATCGAGAAATCGCCGTGCAGCGCGCGGACACGCTGGCGCATGCCACTGATGCCATGCGATAGCTGGTTGTATTGCGCACCTTCCGCGATGCCTATGCCGTCGTCCTCAACCAGCAGCGTCAGCAGCCCGTCAGCCATGCCGAGATCGACGCTCACGGACTTCGCGCGCGCGTACTTGACGATGTTGGTCAATGCCTCCTGGACGATGCGATAGACGGCGATGGCTACGGTGCCGGGAATGGGGCTGTCTTCCCGTGGTGTGGCCAGCGTACACGCAAGACCCGCGCGATCGCAGATCTCGTGAACCTGCCAGTCCAGCGCGGCGGACAGGCCCAGGTTGTCGAGCAGCGTCGGTCGCAGTTCCTCGATGATCCGGCGCTTGATCTGCACGCCTTCGTCCAGCGCCTGCATCGCCCGCTCGAGGCGGGCCGCGGCCTCGGCATCGCGATTCTTGATGCGTGATTCCGTCCACGCGAGATCCATCTTGGCGCTGACGAGAATTCCGCCCAGTTCGTCGTGGATGTCCCGCGCGAGTTTCGCCTTCTCTTCCTCGCGCACGGTCTGGAGGTGGTTCGACAACTCCGACAGCGATGCCGTCCGGTCCTCCACAAGTGTCTCGAGGCGTCGGGTCTCCTCGCGTGCGGCGAGCCGCGTGATTTCGCGCTGATGGGCGTCGCGGCGGGCGAGCAGCCAGACGATAAGGAGCAGCGCGACCGTCAGGGCGGTCATTGCCATCATGCCTACACGCGCGAACTCGATGTCCTTGCTCCAGCGGCTGGTCGCGTCGTCGAGCTGCTTGCGCTCAGACGTGGAAATACCCTCCACCTCGGTGCGAATCGTGTCCATCGTGCGCCGCCCGATGCCCGTGTTCATCAGCGCCAGCGCGCTCTCGGCGCCTTCCTTGTTATAAAGCGCGATGACGGCTTCCAGCTCGAGGAGCTTCTTGCCGAGAAGATTGTTGAGGCGCCCGGCACGGTCCCGGTCCTCGGGCGTGCCGCTTTGCATCAGTAGCTCCCGCAACTTGCTGTAGGCGCCGTCGATCTTCGGCAGGGCCATCGTGTAAGGCTCTAGATATTCTTCCTTGCCCACCAGCAGAAATCCCCGCTGTCCGGTTTCGGCGTCGGTGACAAGCACAAGGAGCTCATGCAGCGTCGCCTGCACCTCGAGCGCCTGCGCCATCTGACGGTTGGCAGATTCCAGGCGCCGGTAGCCGAACTCAGCATAGACCGCGATGGCCAGCGACGCGATGATGCCAAGGACCAGCGGAATGACGACCTTGAGCGGAAGCGCCGATTTCACGTGGGTGCTCCTTAGACCGTTTGCACGGCCATGGAAGGAGCGAATATACGCAACACCGGCGGTCGGCTCAACGGCCGAAGCGCCATGCCGACGATGCCACGACGCATCGATCGCGGACAAAGCGGGGTGCCCGTGTCGTTGCCGCCGTCACGACCTGAATTGTTCAGCTCGGGACCTGGGATGTCGCGTTCACGCCACCGGCGGCCGGCGAGAGCGCACCGCCTTCATTCTCCCAGCGTTCCAGCGGCTTGGTCTTCGATGCTGCGGCGCGGGCCGGTTTCGATTTCAGCCAATGGTCGACAAGGTGGGCCGCACCCAGTAACGTCAAAAGCACTACGACATTTGTGGACATGCGGTTCATGACGTTTTCCTCGAAAGGCGATTGCGCGCCGACTCACTTGCCCGGTGTCGGATCGAGCGACGGCGAAGAGTGGTTGTTGCCCTGCCCGGCGAGCGGCATCGAATTGACTTCTTTTTCCTTGCTCAAGGGCTCCATCGGGCTCGTCGCCCCACTGTCGACTCCTCTCCCTCCTTCACCCACTTGGGGTGCCGCCGAAGATGCGGCGGGCGGCGGAACCGCAGAGCCCTCCGCCGGCGGCGACGCGGCGGGTGCGGCTGGTGGAGGTGCCACCGGCCCAGGAGAATCTCCGCAGGCGGCGAGCAGCAATCCACACGAAAGGGCGACGAACACAGGGCGACTTGCGATCATGGCTATCACCTTCCATTCCGTCCGCCAGGTGCGGACAATCAATCGACGTCAGCATAGTTTGCGCGGTCATTGCCTGTGGCCGTCATCCGGGAAAGCCCGAACACGGTGTAGGAGGGCACCGACGACTTCCTGCATTGATGCAATTCCGTACGCAAGATTCACCCGCGGTGCGCAGGCGCCTTGCTTCCCGATGCAGGCAAGCTGATGAATCGTTGCCGGATTCGGCCGGGAGGCCGGCAGGCACGCGTCGTGCGGATGAGCAGCGTGTTCGCGCGTGAGGGCGCGACCAACCATCCGCTGCTCCATTTGACGAGGTGCTGCCGCCATGCCTGCCCAGAATGCGACCAAGCCGCGCGAATTCCAATCATTCCTTTCCGACGTGCAGACGTTGCGCAAGCGCGCACGGCAGCACATGGAGGAGGGCGCCGTGACGCCCGGGTACGGCGCCGATCCAAAGCAGGTCTGCGCGGTACTGAACCAGGCGCTGGCGACGGAGATCGTGTGCGTGCTGCGTTACAGGCGGCACTACTTCATGGCCGAGGGCATGGCGTCGGAGTCGGTGAAGGCGGAATTCCTCGCACATGCCAACGAGGAGCAGGCGCACGCGGACGAACTTGCCGCCCGCATCGTCCAACTGGGAGGCGAACCCGATTTTGATCCCGAAGGCTTGACTGGCCGCAGCCATTCCGAGTACGTGGAAGGCTCCAATTTGCGCGAAATGATTCGGGAGGACCTCGTCGCGGAGCGTGTCGCTATCGAGAGCTATCGCGAAATGGTCCTCTGGGTCAGCGATCGGGATTCGACGACGCGCAAGATCCTCGAGGGAATACTCGCGGTCGAGGAGGAGCACGCCGAGGACATGGCCTCGCTGCTCGCCGGCCTCAAGGACTGACGGAGTCCGGGAAGCGCGAGAGATTGGCCTGTCGTCCTACGTTGCTATCGGACGCAGCCGACGGCGTGCAAGCAGCGCCCCGAGGAACATGCTCCCCGTAAGGGTGACAAAGCTGCAACTACAACCTCCGACAGCGCTGAGTTGACACGCCGGCTCACCCTTACTTTTGCCTTCCTGCTTCACTACGGTGCCCGAGGGAGCCGAAGATGGGAACGATTCAACGCGAAGCGGAATACGAAGAGTCGCGTGGACAATGCTTTGGCGCGCCGGAGGTCAAGCGTGCCGAGGTGATCGACGCCGGTCGACTACTCGTACTGGATCTTTGCCGTGGCGAACTCAATCGCTACGACGTCGGCATGTTCATTCGCCAGCTGCAGTCTTTGCGGGGCGCGAAAAACGGACGCGGCCGGTGCACCCCTACGTGGTGTCGCGCTGTCGTCTGACACGTCAATGGCAGCACGTCGGAGTTACCGCGCGGCGTGAGGTCGGCACAGTGGTGGCGAGCGAAAGGCAAACGATTCGCTTCCTCGACAACCACCATGGAGACAACGATGAACAGGAAAAGTATCCTGCAGTGCGCTACCGCGATTTCGATGGCGCTGGCGATTTCGGCCGCGAATGCGGCGAACGACACCCGTTTGGCGACAACCGATACGGCATCGTCCAATGCCCAGAATTCCCACCCGATGACCGGCAAACAGAAGGCCACGGCCATCGGCGCAACGTCGGGTGCTGTCGCAGGCGCCGTGGTCGGTGGGCCGGTTGGTGCGGTCGTCGGCGCGGGCATCGGCGGTTACATCGGCCACGAAGGGACGGACGCCAACGGCAAGGTCACCTCCGTCGCAAGCCCGGACTCGACGGTCCGCGACGCGCAGGTTGCGCTCAACGACCAGGGGTTCAACGCGGGTCCTGCGGATGGCCGATTCGGGCCGAACACGCAGAGTGCGGTGCGTCGCTTCCAGGCGGAGCACGGTCTCGCGCAAACCGGAACGCTCGACAGCTCCACGCTGAGCGCTCTGGGCGTCAACCGCTGAACGGCAATGTCGGAAGGCGCCGACAGGCAAAACGTCGTCGCGCCGATGCAGTGCGACCGTCGGTTTGCCGATACTTGATTCGTCGGCATTTGCTGACCAAAGACCTGGAGAACGGAAATGCAACGATCGAAGCCAGAAATGGAGAAGGAAAAGGGCCGCCAGCAGCAGGGCGGAAACGACGAACGGCAAAGGGATGACCTGATCCGCCAGCAGCAGCAGGATGACCCCGGTTCACGGCAGCCTGGCAAAGACCCGGACATCCTGGAAGACAACGAGGCGACGGACATCGAAACCGAACGCCAATCCCGCAAGCCCAAGGTTGACGATGAGCCTCGCTGACGCGTACCGATCAAGGGTGGGCGGTTGCAGCCAATTGCATCAGTGCGGCGCGGACGTTTAAGTTCCGCAGTGGATGGGTCGCATAACAAAAGGAGGCACGAATGTCGAATTCCCTTGTTCGTTCTAGGATCGCTGCGGGTCGCGCTCTTGGGTACGCCGCCTTTGGATTCGTGACGCCCGCGTTCGCGGCGGTGTCGCTGCCGGCACAGCAATGGCCAACCTACCTGCTGTACGGTTCGATCGCCCTGCTCATCGCGGGCGCGGTCGGGAAGATGCTGACCTACCGATCACGCGCATCGGCGCCGGACGATCCGAACCTGCCGCGACCTTTCGGCATCGGCGTATATCGCAACAGCGTGTTGAGCCCCACGGAGTAGGAGGGCCGACCATGACTGCCACGAACACACATCCCCGGACGCTCGCCAGCTGGCACTTGCCGGCGATCGCATTTTTCGCGGCGGGCCTGTTGGTCGGCATCGCCTTTCTGGTGTTGGCGCCCGTCCTCGCCATTCGCGCGCTCGGCGGCGTGGCCGCGGCGAGTGCGCTCTTAGGAATCGCTACGGTTGCCTATGCCGCTCGACTCGAGGATCCGCGGACCTTCGGCGCCTGGCATGCCTCGGGGAACTCGCTGCGCGCCGCAATGCGTGCGCGGGGACGCGAATGGGTGGATCGCGTGCACCACGTCGACCGGTACCTGCAGAACGCCGTCTGGTCTGCGATGGGCTGAATCAAATTCAACGACCGCCACTTCCAACCACGATTCGCAAATTTTGGAGCACGCATGAACACAGCAACCAGCACACTCTCCGGAAACAATTCCATCGCAAGTGCGGCCGGCAGGGCGCACCAACTGGTCGATGACGTTGCCGACAAGGCGGCGCCGGCCGTGCAGTCCGCGACGCAGAAGGCGCACGGCACGATCGAAACCGTCGCCGGCGCGGGGAAGTCCGCCTCCGACTGGGTGTCGTCGAATGGCGCGCAACTGGCAGACAAGGCCGGCGCAGTAATGGAAAAATGCGCGGGGCAGGTTCGTGCGCGACCGCTGCTCACGCTCGCGGGCGCGATGGTAATCGGATATCTCGCCGGCCGGGTGATGCGCTGAGGTGCAATTCCGCCGGCCAACGACGCACAGGAGATCTTCAATGGAAACCACGAATCGAAAGACATGGCTTGCGGCGCTGGCACTGGGCATCGCGCTGACGGGCGCCGGTTGCGACCAACGGAACTCGTCCGAGACCGTCGGCCAGAAGGTCGATCGCGCCACTGACAATGTTGCTGCAACGGGCAGCAACGCGGCCAGCAAGACCGCCGAGGTGATGGACGACACCGCGCTGACCGCCAAGGTGAAGGCGGCGGTCCTGGCCGAGCCCGGCCTGCGTTCGCTGCAGATCGGCGTCGAGACGCACGACTCCATCGTGACCCTGAGTGGCTCGGTGGACTCGACGCCCTTGAAGGAGCGCGCTCGGCAAGTGGCGCAAGGCGTCGCCGGCGTGCGCGACGTCGTGGACAACCTGGTCACCAAGTCGACGCAGAGCGGCTAGGCCGCACCGTAAATGAAATTCAACGTGAAGGAGTGAACTGATGGGCACATTCGATCTGAGGCATGAAACCGCTTCAATCCCGACAAACGGCGGCGCGGCCATCCTCGCCGATCCCGAGCACAAGTCGGCCGGTCCCGGTCCCTATGTCATGGACGCGGCGACGTTGCGCAACGACGATGTCGTGAACGTGAACGGCGACAGCATCGGCACGATCGAGGCGATCATGCTCGACGTCGCGTCGGGACGAATCGCGTACGCGGTACTGTCGTTCGGCGGCTTTCTCGGCATGGGTACAAAGTACTTTGCCATCCCCTGGTCTGCATTGACGCTCGATGCGGCGGAACGGCGGTTCGTGCTCGACGTCAGCAAGGAACAGCTCGAAAGCGCGCCGGGCTTCAACAAGGATCACTGGCCGGCGATGGCCGATCGCCGATGGGCGACCGAGGTGCATGCGCATTACAACGTCAACCCGTATTGGGAGGACGAGTATGGGCTGCCTCGCGAACCTGACAACGTCACAGCGAAGCGCTATCCGCCAATGACCTAACCGGGAGGCGAAATGCAGGCGGCGGTCAATGCCGGCAAGGCGGGACCGCCGCGACGCGGTGAAACTGCTTTGGTTTGGGTATCGGATCACCTACAATCGCCCCATGAACCGGGGGCTGATGTCGGCACTGGCGGTGGTCGCGGTCACGGCAGCGGCGCAGAATGTCGACCGCGCTCCGGAAAGTGCACAGCGTAGTGCCGATTGGCCAATCGTCCTGATCGTGCCTTTTCCGCCGGGCGGCTCCGCGGACCGCGTCGGCAAGCTGGTCAGTGCGGCGTTCGAAGACTCGCTCAAGCGGCCGATCCTCACCCGCAACATTCCCTCGGGCATTGGCGTCGATGCACTGACTGCCGTGGTCAATCTGGCGCCCGGTGAAATCCGCCTGGGCTACGCGACCAACACCCAGATCGTCCCTGGCACGTTGACGTCCCGGCCGGCCACCTACAATCCCAGCGAGGATTTCGAGTGGATCGGCATCGTCGGCACGTTCGGCAATGCGGTGGTCCTGGGCCCGCAGGAACGTGCGACGACATTTGAACAATGGCTGAAAGAGTTGCCCGACCGGCCGCGTCCGGTTCGAATCGGCGCAGGGGCGCCGGGTTCGATGGGCATGCTCGCCGCGCAATTCCTTGCCGCAACCCTCGGAGGCCGTGCAGAGATCGTGAGCTTCGGCGCGGCGGATATCGGTTACGCGATGCTTCGAAAGGGCGAAATCGACATGTTGATCGATGGGCTGCCCAATGCGCTGGAGGAAGCACCGCGCGTTGACGGCCACATTATCGCCGTCACATCCAAGGATCGGGCAGCCGTGCTGCCGCAGGTGCCCGCATTTGGCGAACGCTGGCCAGGCGAGGATTACAGCGTGTTCGTCGGGCTCGTCGTCTCACGCCGCGAGACGGACACGATTCGCGCGCGGCTCAAATCGGGATGGTACGGTGTCAACCGCGCCGGTCAGGCCCGAACCGAATTGACGCGGGTCGGCGTCAGCTACCTGGGACTGGACCTCGATGCGGCGCCCGCGTACATGGAGCGCGAATTCCTTCGCCACGCGAAGCTGATGACGCGCTTCCCCACACCGCACTAAACGCGCGCCAGAAGTGCCAACAGTGTCGGCGATCGCCCGACACGTCTTTCGTCCTGCCCATCGTTCCCGATCCACGGTGTCCTCGCTATCGTGGGAGCCATCGCCGGCAATAGCGCATGCAATGCGGCACCCGCGCTGCCTGCGCCGGATTCTTCAGTGAGGAGGGAAATGCGCATCAATGCATTGGGCACATTCGCCGTCTTCGCCGCACTGGTCGGCGTTTCCGCCTATGTCGGCAGCTGGTTCCGGCCCGATGCATGGTATCGGCGGCTGCGCAAGCCGGAGTGGAATCCGCCGAGCTGGGTGTTCGCGCCGGTCTGGACGCTCCTATACGTAGCGATGACCTTTGCCGGCTGGCTCGTTTGGGAGGACGCCAATCGCGCCTGGACCACGGCGCTGACCTTCTGGGTGCTCCAGCTGCTATTCAACTCGCTGTGGCCATGGCTGTTCTTTGGCCGGCATTGGATCGCCGTGGCGGCGATGGACAGCGCGGCGCTTCTGCTGGCCATTGGCGGATTCATGTTCGCGGCCGCGCCGATCAACGAATGGGCGGCGATGTTATTCGCCCCTTACGTACTTTGGGTGGCATTTGCGACCGCACTTAACATCGCCATCGTGCGCCTGACCGGCAGCGGGACGTTAGGACGCCAGACCTGATCGCAATGCGCCTGGAAGGAGGCTGACATGCCCCTGCAAAAGGGAAAGAGTGAAAAGACCGTGAGCGGCAACATCAAGAAGCTCGTCCACGAATACGACGCCACCGGGACGGTCGGCACGAGTCACCCCCTAACGAGGAAGAAGGCGATCAAGCAGGCCGTCGCCATCTCGCTCAAGAAGGCCGGGTGCAGTCGAGCGCAAGGTTTCGATTCTGGCGAACACTGAACCCGATCCAGGAGCCGTCATGCATCGCCACGAGCGCATCGAGGCAAACGTCGGCCCCCGTTGATTGCACTGCGCGCTGGGCGTCGTCCTGCTTGCCCTGGTACCGGTCTTCGCGTCGGCGACCCAGGTCAAGCTGGTCAACTATGTCTCGTACACCTACGTGGACAGCACGGCCAACCTTGCGACGGATGGTGTGCAGAACCTCGACGCCGAGAATGCCACTGGCCCGCTACGTCTCGAG
>Ga0302323_100002428_pt1 | contig 15122 bp, 10 predicted proteins | sample Fen_T0_3_FD_201950 | JGI IMG/M metagenome (GOLD analysis project Ga0302323, IMG submission 201950) | Peat permafrost microbial communities from Stordalen Mire near Abisko, Sweden - Fen_T0_3 | ecosystem: Environmental > Terrestrial > Soil > Wetlands > Permafrost | place: Sweden: Abisko... | reverse complement strand
ATGGGCTTCATCGCGGAAACTGGCGCGGCGCAGCACTATCGCGACGCTCGCATCATCACCCTCTATGAAGGCACCACGGGCATCCAGGCCAACGATCTCATCGGCCGCAAGACCGCGCGTGATGGGGGCGCTGTCGCCTATGCCGTGGCGGCCGAGATCGACAAAGTCGCTGCGAAACTCGCTTCGCATGCTGATCCGGTGCTCAGTGCCATCGGCCTGCAACTCGCGGCTGCCCAGGCCGACCTGCAGTCCGCGATCAATTGGCTTGTTCCCGCATTTGGACAACACACGCGCGCCGCGCATGCGGGCGCCGTGCCTTACCTCAAGCTGTGGGGTCTCGTGGCCGGCGGTTGGCAGATGGGACGCGCCGCGCTGATCGCCCAGGAACATCTGACGCAAGGTGTCGGTAATGCCGACTTCCTGCGCGCCAAGATCGCCACCGCGCACTTCTACGCCGAATGCCTGTTGCCGCAGGCGTCGGGCTACGCCCACGCGGTTACCCACGGCGGCGACAGCGTCCTGGCCTTGCCGGTCGACGCGTACTGACGCAGGATACGGACGCTCCGCATGCCTTGTGTGCGGTAGCAAACGGACCCGGAACGCCGGGGTCGTTACCCTTTGGGTAGTGTCGGAGGCCGGACTCATTCGCCGGATCGGCTGGCTGACGATCCATCCATGCGCACCCGGGACTTTCCATGAAGCAATACCTCGCAGCTCTCGCGTTCTTCGCTGTCGTCGCTGTCGATGCCTGCGCGGATTCCATCCCGCCCCTCGGGCCGGGCCCAAACCCCGTCGGCTGCAGCAACGTCGCACAGGACTTCACGCGCGTGCCCGCGGGCGACTCGGCGCAGGACTACTGGGAAGGCAAACCAGCGGGCAACATGCAGCGCTACATCACCGACCTACTGGCTGATCCGGCCAACACGGTGGCGGTCAATCTGGCCGTTCCGAATGATGGTGGCCTCTACGGACCGTATGCTGCGCGGTCATTTCCCTACGTGATGCTGGTCTGCTATCCGACGTCGTTCGCCAATCTGCGCCCCGATTACCCGCTGCCGACCGGCGACGTGGTTCCGCACATGCAGCGCGGTGGCGAGGCGCCGATTCTTGCGGACGCGTCCGCGCGGTATCCGATCCTGCTGTTTTCGCACGGGCTCACCGGTAGCCCGTTGTCGGGCGACTACATCAACGCCGTGCGGCTCTTCGCGAGCTGGGGTTATGTCGTGATCGCGCCTTTTCACGGCGACCTGCGGTTCGCAAACGTGAAGCTCGACGGCTTCAGTGACTATTTCTACGCGCTCGTGAATATCAAGGCGTTCGTCGCCATGCAGGCCGTGCGGCCGCTGTCGCTGTCATTGGGTCTCGATGCGGTGCTGGCAGGTACGCAATTCGCCGCGCAGTTTGCAACACACGTGGACGCAGCCAAGGTCGGTGGCTTCGGGGCCAGCCTGGGCGGCGAATCGCTGCTGCTGATGGCCGGCGCGCAGCTGACGACGACCGTGGGCCAGGCTTACAAGCAGGTCATGTTCGACCCGCGGCTCAAGGCCGCGGCAGGGTACGTGCCGTATTTCGGGCAGGTTGTCTTCCCGGCATTCGGCCGCGACCAGAACGGATTGCAGGGAATCACGCTGCCTTTCCTCGCGATCAGCGGCACGGCCGACACGACGGCACCCATCGCTGCGACGGAGCGGGGCTTTGAATTTCTGCACAACACGCGCCAGCTCGTCGCGCTGACCGGCGTCGAGCACGGTTTCAATCCGGCATTCTCCGATGAAATCTTCACCTGGTCGCTGGCGTTCCTTGCCGGTCAATTGTCGGGGGACCCAGTGGCACGCGCGACGAGCGCTCGCATGACGTCGGTGGCCGGCGGCGGCGAGGACGTGCTGAAGACCGATTACATTGCGCCTTCGCCGGCGTTGCCGGGCGAGCGTATCGTCGTCGAATTCCGCAACGATTCACTCAATCACTACTTCATCACAGCCGAGCCAGCCGAGTCCGCATTGCTCGATGCAGGCAACATCATCCCGGGCTGGCAACGTACGGGATTCGATTTCAAGGAATGGGCGGCGGGTGAATCGCGCGGGCTCCCGGCATGCCGCTTCTTCGGTACGCCAGGCATCGGCCCGAATTCGCACTTCTACACGATCAGTTCATATGAATGCGGGCTCACGAAGGCTAATCCGTATTGGCTCTACGAAGGCATCGCTTTCAATTCGGACGCGCCGACGGGCGAAATCTGCGCGGTGGACCGCGTTCCCGTCGTGCGCCTCTACAACAACGGCATGGGCGGCCAGGCCAGCCATCGCTTCGTGACCAGCCACAGCGAAGTGCGCGAGATGGTGCAGCGCGGCTGGATGGTCGAGGGTGTTGTGTTCTGCGGGATTCCCTGACCGGGGCGGGCAAGGCGTTTCCGCTGACTATGACGATGTTGACGGCGGGATCACCACGACGCCGTGGCGCGCCAGTGCAACCCCGACGCCCGTGCCCACGGCAACCGGGTGGTCGACCGCAACCGATATCACGAACAGTTCGCCGATCGGAGAATCGAGCGTGTATTCGATGAGGCCGCCCAGGTAGGCCGCCTTGGAGACGGTGGCCGTGAGCGGCGCGTCCTCGGGCCGCATGAACGTGATCGCTTCAGGCCGGATGGACAGATCGACGTCGCCATCGGGCAGGCCGCGGTGGGGAAGGGAGAGCGTGGTTCCACCGACTTGCACATCGCCGTGCGTTGCGTCTCGGCGCGTCAACCGGCCGCGAACACGGTTGGCGTCGCCCATGAATCCGGCGACGAAAGCGTCGCGCGGCTGTTCGTAGAGTTCGCGCGGGGCGCCCTCCTGCGCGATACCCCCCTGGTTCATCACGATGATGCGGTCGGACACTGCCATCGCTTCCGCCTGGTCGTGCGTGACGTACACGACCGTGAGCGCCAGCCGTTGCTGCAACTCTCTGATTTCTTCGCGCATCTGGCGACGCAGACGCGCGTCGAGATTGGACAGCGGTTCGTCGAAGAGCAGCACGCCGGGCTCGAGCACCAGCGCGCGGGCGACGGCAACGCGCTGCTGCTGCCCGCCCGACAGCTCCGAGGGCAACCGATCGTCGAACCCCGTGAGGCCGACGGTGGCAAGCGCGACGCGGGCGCGCTCGTTCGCCTTGGACCTGGCCACACCGGAAACGTCGAGGCCATACCGCACGTTCTCCAATACGGTCATGTGCGGAAACAATGCGTAGCTCTGGAACACCATCGAGACGTCGCGTTCGGCGGCGGAAACATGCGATACGTCACTGCCGCCGATGAGGATCGCGCCCTCGCTGGGCAATTCGAGGCCGGCGATCAACCGCAGCGTGGTCGTCTTGCCGCAGCCGGAAGGACCGAGCAGCGTGACCAGCGTGCCGGCGGCAATGGTGAATGCAAGCTTGCTGACGGCGGCGACCTCGCCATACAGCTTGCTGACATTGCGGAACTCGATCGAGGCGGCGGTCATGGTTTCCGGTCTGTGGATTACGCAGTGGCGCCGGCCAGCGGGCCGACATCCGCACCGACCGCGCCGCGACGACCCAGCCTGCGGTCGCCAACGGCCAACTGGATGACCCAAATGACCACCAGCATGAGTACGATCAGCACGGAACTGTACGCGATTGCCACGCCGTAATCACCGTTGACGACGCGGTTGATGATGTAGGTCGTCGCCCATTCATATTGGGCGGAGACGAGGAAGATCACGGCGGAGACGGTAGTCATCGCGCGGACAAAGCTGTACACGAGCGCGGCTACCACTGCGGGCTTCAGCAGTGGCAACAGAACGCGACGCAAAGTCGTTGCGCTGCGTGCGCCGAGCGTGGTCGACGCTTCGTCCAGACTGGGATCGATCTGCGTCATCGACGCCATTCCCGCGCGCACGCCCACCGGCATGTTGCGGAAGATGTTGCAGACGACCAGGATAATCGCTGTACCGGTGATCTCGATCGGCGGCACATTGAAGGCGAGGATGTACGAAACGCCGATCACCGTGCCGGGAATGGCGAACGAAAGCATCGTGCCGAATTCGAAGATGGCCCGCCCAGCGAATTTCTGACGGGTGAGCAGCCATGCGGCGAGGATGCCGATCGCGGCGGTCAGCGGCGCCGCTATGGCCGAAAGCTTGACCGTGGTCCAGAATGAATTCCACGCCGCGCCCACCCACAGGATGCCGTGCGGGCCCCACTCAATGCCAAAGGCCTTCACGTAATGCTTGAATGTGAACGTGTAGTTGCGCCCCCAGGTTTCGACGAATCCGCCGGCCAGCGCCATGCCGTAAATCACGATGGTAAGAAATGCCCAAGGCAGCACAAGACCGTAGCAGAGACGCCGCGCACCGGCGGGCAGTGGCGTCGGCATGCCGGAATCCCCCTTGCCCGACATCGCCGTGTAGGCCTTCCGGCCGAGTACCCGACGCTGCAGGAAGAAGGCGCCGAGCGCGAACACCAGCAGCACAATGCCGAGCGTTGCAGCGCGGCCCTGGTCGAGCTGCGCGCCGACGACCGAAAAGAAGATCTCCGTGGACAGCACGCCGAAATTGCCGCCGAGCAGAATCGGATTGCCGAAATCGGCAATGGATTCGATGAAGGTGATGAGAAAGGCGTTGGCAAGGCCGGGGCGCATCAGCGGCAGCGAAACGTCGGCGAACGTGCGCCACCTGCCGGCGCGGAGCGTCTGCGCAGCTTCCTCGAACGCGGGCGAGACGCCTTCGACGACGCCGATCAACACAAGGAAGGCGATCGGCGTGAACGCGAAGATCTGCGCGACGAGCACGCCTTGCATGCCGTAGAGCCAGCGCGTGGGCGTGACGCCGAACGCCCATTCCAGAAACTGGTTGATGAGGCCGGAGCGGCCGAAGAGCAGGATCAGGCCCAGCCCGACAACGAAGGGTGGCGTGATGATCGGCAGCACCGACAGCACGCGCAGGAACTTCCTGTACCGGAATTTCGTGCGCGTCACGACCAACGCAAAGGCAAGGCCGAGCGCGGTGCAGCCAACTGCGCACGCGGTCGCAAGGAGCAGCGTATTCCAGGCGACGCCGCAGCGCGTGGAACCCGCAATGCACGACAACCCCCAGATCTTCTCGGTGAACAGGCGAGCGAGAAACGCCGCCAGCGAGACGGCGCCCTCGTTATTCTGCACGGCCTGGATCAGGATCGTGAGTACAGGGAAGAACGTGAAGACCGCGATGAGTGCACCGATGGCGATGACCGCGCCAGCAACGAATGCGTCGCCCTTGAAATAGCCGCGGCCGGCCAATCCTAGCGATGCGATCATCGCGAACGCGCTGGCCACGAGGCACGCGCCCATGCCCAGGCCGTATTGCCTGCCGGCCAGCGGGCCGAACCCATGCGTCAGGACGTCGAAGCTCCAGCCTGCAGGTCCGATCGCGAAGCCTTGTGCCAGCAGGTAGGCAAAGCCCGCGGCGCCGACCGCGATCATGCCGTTGGCGCGAGTCCTGCGGCCGATTCTAGGCGCCAGCAACGCAAAGCCGGCAACCAACAGGGCGCCAAGCGGTGCCAGCCACATGCGTGCGAAACGGAACGCCTGCAGCACCGCCGGCGCGTCTTCGATGGTCGCCCAATCGCGAAGCCACGCAACGCCCAGCACCGTATCTTGCAGCGCGTACCATGGCAAAAGGACAAAACCGACCGCGCCGACGATAAGCCAGGCGAGCAGGGCGCGGCGGTGCGAAGCCATCAAGCTGCGCTATTTCGGCGCCGAATTGATTTCCTTCTCCCACCGCTCGAGCAGCCGCTTGCGGGTCTCGCTCGCCCCGAACGTCGAGAAATCGTAGTCGATGACCTTGACATCGGTGAGTCTGGGGACCATCGGGGGCAACACAACGTTGCGGTTGGTGGGGATCGCATATTCCTTGAGGTCCAACCCGATCTGCTGCGCGTCGGCGGTCAGCGCCCAATCGTAGAACCTTTTCGCGGCCTCGAGGTTGCGCGCGCCCTTGATGATGGCCACGCTGCCTACCTCGTAGCCGACGCCCTCGCAGGGGAGGATGGGCGCCACGGGGAAGCCGCGGACGATCTCGTTGATCACTCCGTGCAGAACCGTGCTGCCGACATATACCTCGCCACGCGTGATCGCCGTCATCGGGCCGATGCCGGAACGCGCGTAGCTCGTCACGTTCCGGTTGATCTCGGCCATCAACTTGAATGCATCGTCCTCGCCGAACACCTGTACCAGCGTCGCCAGCATGAGGTATGCGGTGCCCGACGTCACGGGGTTGCCGAGCATCACCTCGTTCTTGTAAACGGGATTGACCAGATCCTTCCAGCACTTTGGCACCGGCAGCTTCTTCCTGTTGCCTATTTCGGTGTTGTAGCCCAGCGCCAGGATGCCTCCATAGACGCCGGCAACGCGGCCCGCGGACGACTTGGTGATCTGCCGCGCCCAATCGTAGAGTTCGACCAGGTTGGCCGAGCGGTACTCTTCCAGCAGTCCGTCATCGGCAGCCTGCAGATAGGAATCGGCGGGTCCGGCCCACCAGACGTCGCCTTTCGGATTGGCGCGCTCGGCCTTGATCTGCGCGAACATCTCGCCGGTGGCTTTCTGGATCACTGAAACCCGGGTGCCGGTGGCCTTCTCGAAGCCGATCGCCATGCCTTGGCACCACGCAGTGTTGGGCGAACTGCAGTACATGTTAAGCTGTGCCCGAGCGAGCGCTGGAACGACGGCCAGCGCAAGGGCGAGCAGGATCGACGTCAGTCCGCGTCGGTTCATTGATTGGGAAGTCTTGGCGAAGATGCCATGCAATTGCCGTCGTTTCGCCTCATTTGACCTGGGAACCCACTTCCCTGTCCCACTTCTCGAGCAGTCGCTTGCGCTCGGCGGACGCGCCGTATTTTGCGAAGTCGTAGTTGATGAGCTTGATGTCCGCGGTTTTCGGCGACAGCGGCGATACAGGCGTGCTCACGTTCGACGGCAGCTGGAACTGCTTGGACTGCGCCGCGAGCGCCTGCGCCCGGGGAGTCAGCGCCCAGTCGTAGAATTTCTTTGCATTCTCGAGGTTGCGCGCACCCTTGACGATCGACATCGAGCCGATCTCGTAGCCCGTGCCTTCGCACGGCGCGGCGCTTCTGACCGGAAATCCGGCCTGTGCTTCGGTCACGACATCGTGGATAAAGGAAACGCTCGCGAGCGTCTCGCCACGGGCTACGGCCTTGATCGGCCCCACGCCTGAACGCGGATAGTTGTTGATGTTCCGGTGCAGCGCCTTCAGATATTTGAAGGCGTCGTCTTCGCCGAACACCTGCACGATCGTGGCGATGGCGGTGTAGGCGGTGCCCGATGCATTGGGATTGGCCATCTGCACCTCGCCTGCGAATTCGGGCTTGATCAGGTCGCGCCAGCAGGCCGGCGCGATGATTTTCTTCCGGGCGAGAAGTTCGGTGTTGTACCCCAGACCCAGGACGCCCAGGTAGAGGCCCACTGTCCGATACTTTGCCTGCTCGGCTTGCTTCTGCGCCCACGGCTGCAACTGTGGGAGCACCGGCGACTTGTATTCCTCAGTCAGGCCTTGCTCCGCCGCCTGCAGGTGCGGGTCGCCGGTGCCGCCGAACCAGAGATCGAGCTTCGGGTTTGCCTTTTCCGCGGCAATCTGCGCGAACGACTCGCCGGAGCCCTTCAACGTCAGCCCGACCTTGATGCCGGTTTCCTTTTCGAATTCCGTGGCGGCGAGGCTGCACCACTCCGCCTGCACCGGGCAGATGACGTTCAACTGCTGCGATGCGGCCGGCAGCGCCATTCCCGTCAGCAGCGCAAGCGTCACAATGGATGCGAATCTCGAGCCGACCATCATGTATTTTCCCTTAGGTGCGCAACGCCTGTTGGGCGCGCCAAGCAACGAACGGTAATATTCGTTCATCGCGAGAAGGGGGTCAACCTGCCGTTTCCTGGTCGCGCTGAAATCGGAGAACGTGCATATGCCGACGGCCATCCGTCTGGGGGTCGACCTGGGCGGAACCAAGCTGGAGATCATCGCACTCGATGCAGACGGGTGCCTGCGCCTGCGGCGGCGCGTTGCAACGCCGCAGCACGGCTATGAGGCAACGCTTGCGGCGGTGGTCGGTCTGGTTCGCGAAGCCGAGCGTGAACTTGGCTTGCTGCCGGATGCGACGACGCTGGGCATAGGCACGCCCGGCTCGATCTCGCGCGCGACCGGTCTGCTGCGTGGCTCCAATTCCATCAACCTGAATGGCCGCCCGATCCGGGAGGACCTCTCCCGAATGCTCGGCCGTGAAGTCCGCATCACCAATGACGCAAATTGCTTCGCGCTGTCCGAGGCCACGGACGGCGCCGGGAAGGGCGCCGACGTTGTCTTCGGCGTCATCCTGGGGACCGGCGTCGGCGCCGGCATTGTGGTGCGCGGACGCGTGCTCAATGGCCCGAATGCGATCGCCGGAGAGTGGGGACACAATCCGCTGCCCTGGCAGCGCGACGACGAGCGGCCCGGGGCGACCTGTTTCTGCGGACATGCGGGCTGCATCGAAACGTGGCTCTCCGGCCCGGGCCTCGCCAATGACCATCGCCGCGTGTCCGGAGCAGCGTTGGCCGCTGCCGAAATCGTCGCCGGTGCGGCGGCAGGCGATCCGGCATGCGCAGCAACGCTGGCCCGCTACGAGGATCGCCTGGCCCGTTCGCTTGCGCACGTCATCAACATTCTCGATCCTGACGTGATCGTGCTGGGCGGCGGAATGTCGAACGTCGACCGGCTTCGTGTCAACGTACCGAAACTATGGGGAACGTGGGTGTTCGCGGATCGCGTCGATACGCGCCTGGTCAAACACGTCCATGGCGACTCCAGCGGCGTGCGCGGAGCCGCGTGGCTGTGGGACTGACCGACAGCCGACGTCACATTCCGGAATAATTGGGTCCGCCGCCGCCCTCCGGCGTGACCCAGTGGATGTTCTGACGCGGATCCTTGATGTCGCAGGTCTTGCAGTGGACGCAATTCTGGGCATTGATCTGAAGCCGCTTCACCCGCGGGGCGCTGTCTTCGACGTCGACGAATTCGTACACGCCCGCCGGGCAGTAGCGCTGTTCGGGTCCGTCGTAGAGAGCCAGGTTCACGTCGACAGGAACAGCAGCGTTGCGCAGTTGCAGATGGATGGGCTGGTCTTCCTCGTGATTCGTGTTCGCAACGAACACCGAGGAGAGTTTGTCGAACGTGAGCACCCCGTCGTACCTGGGGTAGGTGATCTTCGGCATCTGCGCGGCGGGCTGCAGCGATTCGTGGTCCGCTTTGCCGTGGCGCAGCGTCCACGGGACCAGTGCACCGAGTCCGATGTCATTGAGCCACATGTGGATGCCGCCATGGACGGTGCCCGCCCACATGCCCCAGTTGAGGCCGGGTTTCACGTTGCGCACCTTGTAGAGGTCCTCGTACACCCACGACTTGCGCCAGGCTTCGGGATAGTCGGCCAGTTCGTCGTGCGCGCGACCCGCGCCCAGCGCGGCGAACGCCGATTCTGCGGCGAGCATCCCCGTCTTCATCGCGTTGTGGCTGCCTTTTATCCGCGGCAGGTTGACGAACCCCGCCGCGCAGCCAATCAGTGCGCCACCCGGAAACGCGAGCTTTGGAACCGACTGCAGGCCGCCCTCGTTGATCGCGCGCGCGCCGTACCCCAGACGCTTGCCGCCTTCAAAGGTCGGGCGGATAGCCGGATGCGTCTTGAAGCGCTGGAATTCGTCGAACGGCGACAGGTACGGGTTCTCGTAATTGAGGTGAACGACGAAGCCGACCGCGACGAGATCCTCGTCCAGGTGGTACAGGAACGATCCGCCGCCGGCATTGTTGTCGAGCGGCCAGCCCTGGCTGTGGATGACCCGACCCTTGTGATGCCTGTCGGGAGCGACCTGCCACAATTCTTTCAGGCCGATGCCATATTTCTGCGGGTCGATGCCGTCGCGCAGGTTGAACTTCTGCATCAGTTCCTGCGCCAGCGAACCCCGGCATCCTTCGGCAAACAGCGTGTATTTCGCATGCAGCTCCATGCCGGGCTGGTAGTCGGGCTTGTGCGCGCCATCCTTGGCCACGCCCATGGCGCCAGTGGCCACGCCGCGCACGGATCCATGTTCGTCAAAAAGAATTTCCGCCGCCGGAAAGCCCGGATAAATTTCGACGCCGAGCGCTTCGGCCTTTGTCCCAAGCCAGCGGCAGACATTGCCGAGACTCACGATGTAGCATCCGTGGTTGTCCATCAGCGGCGGCAACGTCCAGTTCGGGATGCGGTAGGCCTTGTCTTCGGTCAGGATGAGGAAGCGGTCTTCCGTCACCGGCGTCGTGATGGGCGCGCCCTGTTGCTGCCAGTCGGGAATCAGCTCGTTCAACGCCTTGGGATCGATTACAGCGCCGGAGAGCGTGTGTGCGCCGATTTCCGACCCCTTTTCCAGGATACAGACCGAGATTTCACGATTTTGCGCGGCGGCGAGCTGTTTCAGCCGTATTGATGCGGCCAAGCCCGACGGGCCGCCGCCGACGATCACCACGTCGTACTCCATCGCTTCGCGCGTCATGCGGCTATCCTCATAATTGCCCGAAGTTACCGGGTTGGACCTTGCCCCCTATTATAATTGCGGGGTTCCCGCCGTTGCCGCTCATCCGTGACCGCCGCCCGCCTCCTTGTTCAAACTTCCCTGCAGTCGATTTGCTGGGGCGACATCGATGTTTTCGGTCATGGCAGCAATTCCGGCAACTTTCGCTACTTGGAGCAGATCCGGATCGCGTGGCTCGCAGCGCATGACCCACCGCTCAGCGGCGGACAGAACTGAAGCGATGACGGTCACGGCGACCCGGCTCTGGAGTCCTACCCCGCAGCGCATCGCGGAGGCCAATCTCACGGCGTTCGCGGCAAAGATCGGCGCGCGTCACCACGTCGACGTCACGAGCTACGATGCACTCTGGCGATGGTCGATCGACCACAAGGCTGAATTCTGGCGTGAGATCTGGGATGACGCTGGCGTCATGGGCACGCGGGGCGATTCCGCGCTGACGGGCGAAGACCGGATGCCCGGCGCCGCATGGTTCCCTGAAGCCCGTCTCAACTTTGCGCAGAACCTGCTCGAGCGCAAACCCGCCGACGACACGACCGATTCGCTCGTGTTCTGGGGCGAGGACAAGATCAAGCGCCGGGTCTCGCATCTCGAGCTGCACGCGCTCGCGTCGCGCGCGTCGGCTGCATTCGAAGCGGCGGGAATCGCGGCTGGTGACCGCGTCGCAGCGTACATTCCGAATGTGCCGGAAGCAGTCGTCGCAATGCTCGGCGCGGTGTCCCGGGGTGCCATCTGGTCGTCGTGCTCGCCCGAATTCGGTGTGCAGGGCGTGCTGGACCGTTTCGACCAGATCGAGCCCAGGGTCCTCATCACCGTCGACGGCTATTGCTACAACGGCAAGGTGATCCCCATCCTCGACAAGGTGGCCGCGATCGTCAAAGGCCTGCCGTCGGTGGAAAAAGTGATTGTGATCCCGTTTTTGCAGCAAATACCGGGTGTGTCCGGCGATCTCTCCATGGTGCGCCATGGCGTGACGTGGGATGTCTGGCTGGCGCCGTTCCTGCCTGGACCGATCGACTATGTCGCATTGCCGTTCGCGCACCCGCTGTACATACTTTTTTCGTCGGGGACCACCGGCGCGCCGAAATGCCTCGTGCACACGGCCGGCGGCGTGTTGCTGCAGCATCTGAAGGAACACCGGCTGCACGGCGACGTCAAGCATGGTGACCGGATGTTTTTTTTCACGACCTGCGGCTGGATGATGTGGAACTGGTTGATCTCGGGGCTGGCTTCCGGCGCCACGCTGCTCCTGTACGACGGGTCGCCGTTCGTCCAGCAGGGGCGCATTCTCTGGCAATTCGCCGCGCTCGAGCGGATGACCCATTTCGGGACGTCAGCGAAGTTCATCGATGCGCAGAAGAAGATCGCACAGGTGCCGCGCAAGGATTTCGACCTGGCGCCTCTGCGCGTCATGTTCTCGACGGGCAGCCCGCTCAGTCCGGAGAGTTTCGACTACGTGTATCAGTGCGTGAAGCAGGATATCTGCCTGTCGTCGATTTCGGGTGGCACCGACATCGCGTCGTGTTTCGCGATCGGATCGCCGACACTTCCCGTGTGGCGAGGCGAACTGCAGTGCCGTGGCCTCGGGATGGACGTCGACGTCTTCGACGAAGCGGGGGCGTCGGTCACGGGTGCCAAGGGCGAACTCGTCTGCAAGTCACCCTTTCCCGCGATGCCGGCCGGATTCTGGAATGATCCCCAGGATGCGCAGTATCGCGCGACTTATTTCGAACGCTATCCCGGCGCATGGCGCCAGGGCGATTGGGCCGAACTGACGGAACATGGTGGACTGGTGATCTACGGCCGTTCCGATGCGACGCTCAATCCCGGTGGCGTGCGCATGGGCACTGCGGAGATCTACCAGCAGGTCGAACCGATGCCCGAGGTCGTCGAGAGTCTGGTAATCGGGCAGGCGTGGCCGCCGGGCGAATGCAACGATGTGCGTGTCGTGCTGTTCGTGAAATTGCAGGAAGGCATCACCCTCGACGCCGCGCTGGCGGAACGCATCCGGCAGAAGATCAAGGCGAACACGACGCCGCGCCATGTGCCGGCGAAGATCCTGCAGGTGACGGACATCCCGCGTACGCGCAGCGGCAAGATCGTGGAGCTCGCGGTCTGCGACGTAGTTCACGGTCGCGACGTGCGTAATATCGAGGCGCTGGCCAATCCCGGGGCGCTTGCCGAATATCGTGACCGCGAAGAACTCAAGACCTGAATCTCTAGCCACGACGCACAGGAAGGAAGACCGAATGCAGGATACTTGCAAGCCTTTCGATCCGTCGAACCTGGCAAAGTCATCTTCGTGCTCTTCGCTTGCTTCGTGGTTCGGAATTTGCAATTTGTGCGCTATCGACGAAAAATATAACGAAAGCAGGACGCCATGCTGATCGATGCCGAACGTTCCGTGCTGCTCGTGGTTGACCTGCAGACGAAGCTTGTCCCTGTGCTCGCGGATCATGAACTTGTGGTTGCCAATGTCGTATGGCTGATCCGGATCGCGCAGAAGATCGGCGTGCCGGTTGCTGCCACCGAGCAGTACGCGAAAGGTCTGGGTCCACTGGTACCCAAGGTGCGCAAGTTGCTGCACCAGGACGCGATCGCCTCCAAGAATCACTTTTCGGCGGTCGCGGCGCAGTGTCTCGCGGCATTGCCTGGCCTGGACCGGGCACAGGTCGTGGTCGTCGGCGCCGAGGCGCATGTATGCGTGCTGCAGACCTCGCTCGAGTTGCTCGAGGACGGCAAGGAAGTCTATGTGGTCGCCGACGCCTTGGGCGCGCGCCATCCCGCGGACCGCGAAGTGGCGCTGACGCGCATGCGCGATGAAGGCATCCGGGTAGTGACCCGGGAAATGGTCGCCTTCGAATGGCTGGCCGAGGCAGCGACCCCGTTGTTCAGGGAAATCAACAAGGAATTCTTTGCTTGAGTTTCCAATGGGTTCCGAGTGAGTTGCAAGTGAAGCGGCGCCCATGAGTTTCCTGGCCGTTCTGGTCGCGCTCGGCCTCGAACAATGGCGGGCGTTCTCGTGGCGCACCGGTGTCGAGCGCCAATTCGTCCGTTACGCGCGATGGATCGAGCGTCGGTGGAATGGCGGGACCGCCCAGCATGGGTGGCTGGCGCTCATCGCAGTACTCCTGCCGCCGGTCCTCCTCGTGGAACTCGTGTTCCTGATTTCCTGGCTTGTGCATCCGTTGCTCGGGCTTGCCTGCAACGTGGTCGTTCTCTATTTCATGATGGGATTTCGCCGTTTCAGCCACGCGGTGTCCGCCATCATCGATGCGTTCAAGACGAGTGACTTGACCGGGGCGCGTCGCGCGTTGGCAGCGTGGCGCGGCGGAGATGTGAGCGAGCTGACGAGCGAGGACGTGGCCCGGCTAGCCATCGAGCGCGGCCTGGTCGACGCCTACCGTCAGGTCTATGCCGTGATCTTCTGGTTCGTGATCCTGCCCGGTCCGGCAGGCGCGGTCGTCTATCGCGCACTGGCCCTGCTCGCGGAAGAATGGGGCGCGGTGGTGCCCGGCGTCGAGCCTACGCCGCTTACGCAGGCGCGCGACGAATTCGGACGGCCGGCGCGAATGCTGCTGGCGCTGCTCGACTGGATTCCGGTTCGACTTACCGCGCTGTCCTTCGCGATTGTGGGCGATTTCGAAGATGCGGCGGCCTGCTGGCGCACGCAGGCACATCTGTGGGCGAAACAGGACGGCGGTCTCGCCATAGGCGTCTTGCTGGCGAGCGGCGGCGGGGCGCTGGGCGCGCTGCTCGGCGGGCCGCTTCCCGTGTTGGTGGGCGAGCCGGAGGTCCGCGCCGAATTGGGTACCGGTGAGCCGGCCGCGCCAGACATGCTGCCGTCTGCGGTGGGGCTCGTATGGCGTGCGCTCGTTCTCTGGTTACTGGTGATCCTGCTGATTACCGTGGCCAATATCGCGCCCTGACGATGTCCGGTCGCGCGTAGCGAGAGTGGCTTCCTGCCTGTTACCGCGCGGGGTCGCGAACCGCGCGCGCTTCCCGGATCATCGCGTGGAGAAGCGCGACGCGATGCGGCGCGACCCGCCCGCGGTCCACGGCGTCCTGAATAGCGCATCCGGGTTCTGCGTCGTGGCGGCAGTCGCGGAAGCGGCAATGCCCGAGCAGTGGACGCAGCTCGACGAAGGCTTCGGCGATGTCACCCGGTTCGAGGTGCGCCAACCCGAATACCTTCATGCCCGGCGAATCGACGATCCACGTGTCGGCACCCATTGCGGGCAACGGATAAAGCGTCGTGGCGGTCGTCGTGTGGCGACCGGTCGCAAGCGCCGTCGAGACCTCGCTTACACGGATCGCCGCTGCAGGTATCAGTGAATTTATGATGGTCGACTTGCCCATCCCCGATTGCCCGACCAGCACGGAATGCTTCCCGGCCAGCCATGGTGCGAACGGTGCGGCATCGCGCACTGCCGACAATTCGACGACGGGGTAGCCGAGTGCAGCGAATGGCGCCAGGCGCGCCAGCAACGCAGCATAGTCCGGCAGGTCCGACTTATTGGCCGCGAGCACGAAGCGGCAG
>Ga0302323_100002425_pt1 | contig 15136 bp, 11 predicted proteins | sample Fen_T0_3_FD_201950 | JGI IMG/M metagenome (GOLD analysis project Ga0302323, IMG submission 201950) | Peat permafrost microbial communities from Stordalen Mire near Abisko, Sweden - Fen_T0_3 | ecosystem: Environmental > Terrestrial > Soil > Wetlands > Permafrost | place: Sweden: Abisko... | reverse complement strand
CGTCCCGGTGGCCGGGCCCGGCGGCGGGACCGTCGTCGGGGTGGCCGGGTGCGTCCCGCCCGGCGACGCCGTGGCTCCTCCCGACGGCCGCGACGTCGCCGACGCTGACGAGGTCGAGGTCGAGGTCGAGGTCGAGGCTGAGGCCCCTGCGGCGGCGGTCGGCCCGCCCTGGCCGCCCGCCGTGGACGGCAGGACGGGGTCGCCGCCGTCCGGGCCGGGACCGACCTTGAGCGTGTCGCCGGACCCCTGGCCGCCCGACTGCCGGGACACGATGACGGCGGGCAACACGGCCACCACGGCGAGGAACCCGACGCCGACGGCGACCCAGCGGGCGCGCTGACCGACGCGCGTCACGATCGACCTCCCCGTGGCCCCGGATCCCACCGTGTCCGGCGTAGCGCACCTTAGCCCGGTCCGGGCGACCTATCCTGCCCCCGTGACGGACCTTCCGGCGGCCGGCCCCGCTCCGGCCGACGGGGTGTCGGCGCTGTGCCGGTTCGTGCTGCTCGCCCGGATCGCGCTCGTCACCACCATGGTCGCCGCCGCGCTGCTCATCACTGACGACCCCTGGCCGCTGGTCGCTGCCGGAGCGCTGGCGGGGGGTGCGGCGGCCGGGGCGTGGCTGCTGCTGGCCCGACGTCCGGACGTGATCACGCATCCCCTCCCGCTGCTCGCGGCCGACCTGACCCTGGCCACCGGCATCCTCGCCGTCGCCGGGGCCGGGCCGGTCTACCTGGCCGTGAGCTGCACGGCGGCCGCGCTCGCGGGCGCGCTGACCGGGCTGCGCTCGGCCCCCGTGTGGCTCGCCCTGACGGCGGTCGCCTACGCCCTGGCGGCCGCCACGCTGCGGCCGGCCGCGGGCGGGAGCCCCCTGCCGGGCGTCGTCGCCGTCCACCTCACCGCCGTCCCGCCGCTCCACGTGCTCGCCGGGTTGGGGGCCTCGGCCGCCCGGACGGCGTTGCTGCGGCAGGTCGCGCTGGCCCGGGCCGCGACGGCGGCCATCGAGCGGTCGGCGATCGCGGGCGAGCGCGGCCGGATGGCCCGCGAGCTGCACGACTCCGTCGCGCAGACGCTGCGGGGCCTGTCGTTCGCCGCGGTGGCGCTCCCGGCGTCGCTCGACCGGCGTCCCGAACTGGCCGGCGAGCTGGCGGGCACCGTGGCCCGCGCCGCCCAGACCGCCGCCGACGAGGCCCGCGACCTGCTGGACACGCTGCGTGCGGACGACGGCGAGGCGCCGTTCGTCGACGTCCTGCGGCAGGCGTGCGCGGTGTGGTCCGCCCGGACCGGGATCGACGTGGACGGCGACCTCGCGCCGCTGGAGGTCGCGGTGGACGCCCGGCACGAGCTGGTCCGGATCCTGCGCGAGGCGCTGAGCAACGTCGAGCGGCACTCCGGCGCCCGCTCCGTGCGGGTCGACCTGCACGCCGGGCGGGGCGCGGTCCACCTGTCGGTCCGCGACGACGGCGCGGGGTTCGCCGTCCCCGACGACGTCGCCGGGCTGGCGGCGCAGGGCCACTACGGGCTCATCGGCATGGCAGAGCGGGCGGCCCGGGTCGGCGGGACCCTGCAGGTGCGGTCGGGCCCGGCGGAGGGCGGCACGTCGGTGCGGGTCCGGGTGCCGCGCCCGGCCGACGTCGGGGGCCGGCGGGCCGGCGCCGCGGGGGCGGGGCAGGCCCGATGACCGACGCGACGGGTGCGACGGGCGCGACGGGCGCGGCCGGGGTGATCCGGGTGGTCCTGGTGGACGACAACCCGATGGTGCGGGCCGGCGTCCGGGCCCTGCTGGAGGTGCACGGCGGGTTCGACGTCGTCGCGGAGGCCGGGGACGGCGAGGCCGGGCTGGCCGCCGTCCGGGCGCACCGGCCCGACGTCACGCTGCTCGACCACCGGATGCCCGTCGCGGAGGGCCTCGACGTCCTCACCCGGATCAGCGAGGTCAGCCGGACGATCCTGCTCACCTCGGACGGCAGCGAGGCCGTCGTCGCCCGGGCACTGGCTGACGGCGCGAGCGGCTTCCTGACGTACGGCGAGCTGCGGCCGGACGACCTGGTCGCCGCGGTGACGGCCGTCGCCGGGGGCCGGGCCTGGCTCTCGCCGGGGGCGGCGACGGTCGCGGTCCACCGGATGCGGCTCCGGGCGGAGGCGGCGGGCGACCGGCGCGTCCGGTTCGGGCTGACGGCGCGCGAGCGGGAGCTGGTCGGGCTGCTCGTCGAGGGCGCGACGAACGCCGAGATCGCCGGGCGGCTGTTCGTCTCCGAGAAGACGGTCAAGAACCATCTGAACCACATCTACGCCAAGCTCGGCGTCAGCAACCGGGGCCAGGCCGTCGCCCGCTGGCAGGGCTGACGCCGCCAGGGGGGCCCACGGATCTGGGCCCCGGGCGGGTGCAGGTGGGGTCTGGGGGCCCACCGCCGCGGGTCCCCGGGTCCCTAGCGTCGGGGGCGACCCCGCACCCCACCCGGAGGACTCCCGTGCGCCGATCCGCCGTCCCGCCCGCCAGCCCCCGTCGCCGTCCGGACGACGGCCGCCCCGCCGCCCGGCGACGGTCGCCGCTGCGGCAGGCCGCCGTCCTGGCGACCGTCGGGGTGGGCCTGGTGGCCGCTGCGGCGACCGCGCTCGCCGCTCCCGCGACCCGCTCGGACGCGGCCGTGACGTCGGCCGGCTCGTCGGCGTCGTCGGGCGGCTCGGCGGAGACGCCGGTGGCCCATCCGGTGCCGGGACCGCAGAACCCCGACGCCCTCGGCCCGGCGACGCTGACCACCCCGGTGCAGCCGCTCACCGTCACCGGGGTCAAGGAGCGCCGGGGGTTCCACGAGTTCCAGGCGAACTGCACGATCACCCGGCACGCCGCGGACGACCCGATCGTCTTCCCCGGCCGGCCCGGCGCCTCGCACGACCACACCTTCTTCGGCAACCGCACGACGTCGGCGAGCTCGACGGTCGCGTCGCTGTCGGTGCCGCGCGCGGGCACCTCGTGCCGCGCCCCCGGAGACGGCTCGGCCTACTGGATGCCCACCATGTACGCGGGCGACACCGTGCTCGACCCCAGCGACGTGATCGTCTACTACAAGTCCGGGGTGGACGACTACCGCACGGTCCGGCCGTTCCCGAAGGGCTTCCGGATGATCGTGGGCAGCCCGCGCTACACCAGCGCGGCGCAGTTCGGCGGGTACTGGTCCTGCGGGAACAGCGGCCGCCGCGCCGACATCGTCACCGACTGCAGCCGCACCTCCGGCGACCGGATGATCGTGCGGCTCACCTCGCCGAGCTGCTGGGACGGCGTCCACCTCGACAGCGTCGATCACGTCAGCCACGTCGTCTACCCGGTCAAGGGTGCCTGTCCGGCGGACCACCCGGTCGCCGTCCCGATGCTCGAGTTCAAGGTGCCGTACCCGATCCAGGGGACGTCGGGCGCGTACCGCCTCGCGTCGGGCGGCGGCTGGACGTTCCACTACGACGTCGTCGAGCTCTGGGACGACGCCACGCTCGCCGCCCTGGTGCACCGCTGCATCAACGGTGGCCTGCAGTGCGACGCGCACGGCTACGACCAGCACCGGCCCGCGGGCGGCGCCGTCCTCGACGCGGACTACCGGCTCCCGGCCTGACGCTCGCCCGTGGCCCGGCGGCCCTCGGTCGAAGGGACGATTTCGGCCGACCTGTTGACCTCTGCCCGGGTGCCACGGTTAGGTTCGCCGGTATTGCCCCCTCCGCACCGCGCCCGCGTCGGGGAGGCGTCCGACGAGCGGAGGTGCCGGCCGTGGGACTGCCTGCTCGTGCGGCAGGGCTCCGGACGGCGGCCCTGCGGACGGCGGCGCTCTGGGTGCCGTTGCCCCGGCGGCCCGAGCCGTGGGCGCCGACGCGGCGGGTGCCGGTGCGGCGGCTCGCGCAGGTCGCGTGCGCCGCGCTGCTGGCGGTGTTCGCGGTCGCCGGGGTGGTCCGGGACGGGCGCGGGGGCCAGGTCGCCTGGCTGGACGCCGGGGTGTTCAACGTCGTCTACCTCCTCGCCGTGCTGCTGTGCGCCTGGCCGGGCGACCGCGGTGACCGGGGCGACGGAGGCGGGCGCGGGGGGCGCGGCGGCCGGATGCTCCCGGCGTGGCGGCTGGTGGCCCTCGCGCTCGGCACCAGCCTGACCGCGAACCTCTGCTTCTCCCTGGCGGTGGCGGTCGGCGACGGCGCGGGCGGTCCCGAGCCGCGCGCGGCGACCGTCTCCGACGTCCTCTACCTCGCGGCGTACCCGGCCGCCGGCCTGGCCGTCGTCCTGGCGGTCCGGGCCCGGGTGCCGCGGTTCCTGGCGAGCCTGTGGTGCGACGCCGCGGTCACCGCCCTCGGGGTCGCCGCCGTCCTGCTGAGCCTGCCGGCCGCGGACCGCCTCGCCGAGCACGGGCCGGACGTCGGCTGGGCCGCGCTCGTCTACCCGGTCGCGGACCTGGTGGAGGTCTCACTGCTGGCCGCCGCCGCCGTGATGCTGCGCGGGCACGGGGACCGGGTCGTCGTCACCGCCGGCCTCGGACTGGCCACGCTCGCCCTCGGCGACCTGCTCTACCTGTTGCAACGCGCGGCGGGCACCTACGCCGAGGGCGGTCCGGCGGACACCGTGGACCTGGCCGCGGTGACCGTCCTGGCGGTCGCGGCCGGCTTCCGCGCCCGCCGTCCGCCGCCGGCACCGGATCCCGGGACGGCGGACGTCGTGGCTCCCGCGGGGCGCTGGCCGGTCCTGGTGCTGCCGTCCACGGCGGCCACCGGCAGCCTGCTCCTGCTGGCCGTCCCCGGCTGGGGCGGCACGGTCCCGCGCGCGCTCGCGGCCGCGTGCGTGCTGGCCGCGCTGGTCCGGATGTTCCTCACCCTGCGCGAGATCCGCTGGCTGGACGAGATGCACCGCCAGGCCCGCACCGACGACCTGACCGGCCTCCCCAACCGGCGCGCGTTCGCCGAGGTCTGCGACGTCGTCCTGCGGCGGGTGGGCCGGCCCGGGCCCGCCGCGCTCCTGCTGCTCGACCTCGACCGCTTCAAGCAGGTCAACGACTCGCTCGGGCACGCCGCCGGGGACGAGCTGCTGGTGCAGGTGGCCGCCCGGCTCCGGCGCGCCCTGCCCCCGGGGGCGGTCGCGTCCCGCCTGGCCGGGGACGAGTTCGCGGTGCTCCTGCCGGCCACCGGCGAACAGCGCGCGCTCGCCCTCGCCGCCGACGTGGACGACGCCCTGGGCCGGGTGTTCACGATCGACCGGGCCGCGGTCAGGATCTCGGCCGGGATCGGCGTCGCGGTGGCCGAGCCGGGAACCGTCCGGCGGGAGCTGCTGCGGTGCGCCGACGCGGCGCTGCACCGGTCCAAGCTCGACGGCGAGGGCCCGGTGCCGTACAGCGCCGTCAGCTCGGCCGGCTCGCTCGAGCGGATGCGGACCGCCCAGGAGCTGCACCGGGTGCTGGAGGGCGGGCCGGGCACGTCGGGCACCTCGGGTACGTCGGGCACGTCGGCCGCCTCGGACGCCGGGCAGCTCGTCGTCCATCTGCAGCCGCAGGTCGGGCTGGGCGACGGCGGGGTCGTCGGGACGGAGGCGCTGGTGCGGTGGGAGCACCCCACGCTCGGGCTGCTCCCGCCGGAGGCCTTCCTCACCGCGGCCGGCGCCGCCGGGCTGATGGGCGCCCTCACGGCGCGGGTGCTCGAACTGGCGCTGAGCGCCTGCCGTTCGTGCTGGGACGCCGGGGACACGGTGCCGGTGTCGGTGAACATCCCGGCGGCGGGCCTGCACGACACCGACCTGCCCGCGAAGGTGGCCGCGGCCCTGCAGCGGCACGGCCTGCCGACCCGGGCGCTCGTGGTCGAGGTCACCGAGGACACCCTGATGACGCGGCCCGACCGTGCGCGGACCGTCCTGGAGGAGCTGCGGGCCATCGGCGTCGGGGTGTCGATCGACGACTACGGCACCGGCTACTCGTCGCTCGCCTACCTGCGACGTCTGCCGGTGGACGAGCTCAAGCTCGACCGGGTGTTCGTCGCCGACCTGCCCGGCGACGCCGCCGCCTGCGCCATCGTCCGGCACACCGTCGAGCTGGCGCACAGCCTCGGCATCCGGCTCGTCGCCGAGGGCATCGAGGACGAGGCGACCCTGCGGCTGGTCACCGCTCTCGGCGGGGACGTCGCACAGGGTTACCACGTGGCCCGGCCGATGCCGCCGGGCGTCCTCCTGACCTGGCTGGCCGCGCGCCGCCGTGCCACCGCGTCCCCCGGTGATCATGCACACTTGAGTTGATCATGCATGTCTGAGCGGGTCCGGCCGCACCGCGTCCGGCTCGTCCGGATACGGCCGCCGAAAGGCCTGCTGCTTGCCCACCGCTCCCGGCAATCGGCCCCCGCGCGACAGTTACCCCTGGCATCCTTCCGCTCTGCCGTGGGTCGCCCCCAACCGACAAGGGAGTGCCGCCGTGTCCGAGTCCGACCTCACCACCCCGATCAGTGAGCCGCCGACGCCCGTGGCCGAGCCGGCGCCCGAGCCGGTCGCGGAGCCCCTCGCGGACACCGCCGCCGTCTCGGACGTGACCGCGGACGTGACCGACGCGCTGTCGGACGCCGCGCCGCTCGTCGACGCCGCGTCCACGGCGACCGACAGCGCCGCGCTGGCCGACAGTTGGAGCGACTGGACGGCGCAGACGGGTGACGAGAACGCCGCGGCCGCGGACGACTTCGCCGATGCCGCCCTGACCGAGCTCGAGCAGAACGGGCCGAGCGACTACTCCGACTACCTGCTCGAGAAGGCCGAGCAGTACGCCGACACCGCGGACGGCCAGTACGCCACCGCTGAAGGATTCGGGCAGGAGGCGGACTCCTACCAGGCGGTGGCCGCCGCCGACCTGGACGCCGCCGGGACGGACCTCCAGCAGGCCGCGGTCAGCTCGGACGCGGTCAGCTCGGATGCGGTCAGCTCGGACGCGGGCGGCTACGACGCGGTCAGCTCGGACGCGGGCGGCTACGACGCGGTCAGCTCGGACGCGGGCGGCTACGACGCGGGCGGCGTGGATGCCGGGTACGCGGCCACGTCGGAGGAGTGACCCGTGCGGGAGGCGGGCCTCGGGATCGAGGTGTCGCGTACCGTCCGCGTGCCTGCGGCGCAGGTCCGGGCGGCGCTGACGAGGGCACTGCGGGATGCCGGGTTCCAGATCGTGTCCGAGCACGTCACGCTCGTCCAGGGTCGGCGCGGGAGCCAGTTGGCCGGCGCCGTCCTGAGGGACAAGCTGCCGGTGCAGGTCGAGCTGGGCCTGGAGCCGCAGGAGGCCGGCTGTCGGGTCGCCGTCCGGATCACCGACCGCTGGCGCACCCCGGTGGGCCGGGTCCACGGGCTGGCGGGCCTCTACGGGCAGGTCTTCTCCGCCGTCCTGGCGGTGGTGGACGCCGCCCTGGCCCGGCTCGACCCGGCCCTCGCGAGCGCGCCGCCGGACGACCTCCCGGGCCCGGCGGGCGCCGGTGGCCTGCTCGAACGGGCGAACAGCTCGCTGGCCCGGGCCGCGGCGTCCGTCGTCGGGGCGGCCGACCGCACCCTGCAGGGAGCGCGGCCCAGCGCTCCGGCGGCCTGGCACGACGTCCGGGCGGTGCGGCTCGACCTGCCGGACGGCGCGCTGCTCCTGGGCCGGGACGAGGTCGAGGCCGTGCTCGGGGTCGCCGCGATCCTCGCCGCCCGGCCGGGTCCGGTACCGCCGCGGCTCGTGCAGCACGTGGAACGGCTGGCCGCGGCGATCGAGCCGGTGATGTCGACCGGGCGGCCGGTGCCGAGCGTCGCGCTGACAGCCGCGGACCGGCCCGCCGTCGACTTCCTCCGGCAACAGGCGGCGCTGCGCGAGGCGCTGCCGACCCGGCGACTGCTGGTCTGCCGGGACTGCCGCTTCGAGAAGATCGTGAACGACGACTACCAGCGGCTGGAGGAGCGCAACCGCAAGCTCGGCTCGATCGTGGGCGGGCTGGGGGCGACGATCCGGCCCGGGTCGATCAGCCCGTTCGTCATGGTGGGGCAGTTGATGCGCGCCAAGAAGCTGGCGCCCGACTTCGTCTGTCCGCGGTGCCAGGGCATGAACGCCGACCCGGTCCCGGTCACGTTCTGCCCCTCGTGCGGCGTCCGGCACACCGAGTCGGCGTTGCGGGCGTGCGCGTGCGGCTTCGACTTCCGGGCCGAGGCGGCACGACGCCTCGCCGAGCGCCCACCCGTGGCCGAGGAACCGGCGCCCGCACCGGCCCTGCCGGCGCCCGCGCCGGCCCGGCCGCCGGTGCCCTCGGCCTTGCCGCTGCCGGTCGCCCCGCCGATGCCCTCGGCCCCGCCGCTGCCGGTCGCCCCGCCGCTGCCGCCGTCGGCCCCGCCGCTGCCGGCGCCGGCTGCGCCCGGACCCGCGCCGGGTTGGTACCGCGACCCGGACGGCCGGGGCGGCTGGCGGTGGTGGGACGGGCGGGCGTGGGCGGGCGGTGCGACGAGCTGATCGCGGCGTGAGACGTCGAGCGTCACGTCGTCGGTCCCTGGCCGACGCGCCGTTCGTCTGTTACTCCGGTAGGTGATCGCGTGTGGCGAGGGGGCCGATCGGGCGCCTGCGTTGCGCTGAGGAGTCCGGTGAGGACAGGCTAACCTCACTTCGACCGGTGCCGTGAGGTGGAGATCGCTGTGACGCTGACCAAGACGCTGATCCTCGGGTTCATCGCGGGGGCGACGATCGTCCTCGGCCTTCCCGTGGGGCGGTGGCGCCGGCCGGCGGTCACCCTGCGGGCCCTGCTCAACGCCTCGGCGGTCGGCATCCTGCTCTTCCTCGTCTGGGACGTGCTGTCCGCGGCGTGGGAGCCGGTGGACGGCGCGCTGTCGCAGATCCACCAGGACGGCTCCGGCTACGGCGACCTGGCCGGCTACGGCGCGCTGTTCGTCGGCGGCCTGACCGCGGGCCTGCTCGGCCTGGTGGCGTACGAGCGCTGGATGGCCGGGGCGAGCGCCCCCGCCCGCTTCGGGCCGGGCACGATGGCCGTCGGTGAGGTTCGCGCCCGGCGGCTGGGGCTGGCGGGCTGGACGCCGGCGCGCCGCCTGGCGCTGCTCATCGCCGTCGGCATCGGCCTGCACAACCTGGCCGAGGGGCTCGCGATCGGGCAGTCCGCGGCGTCCGGCGAGGTGGCCCTGGCGACGCTGCTCGTCGTCGGGTTCGGCCTCCACAACGCGACGGAGGGCTTCGGGATCTGCGCGCCGCTCGCCGCCGACCCCGACCGGGACGACGACACCCGCCCGTCCTGGGGGTTCCTACTGACGCTGGGCCTGATCGGCGGCGGCCCCACCTTCCTCGGCACGATCGCCGGGTACTGGGTGCACAACGAGGCGCTGAGCGTCGCCTTCCTGACGTTGGCGGCCGGGTCGATCATCTACGTCGTGCTGCAGCTCGTCGCGGTGGGCGCCCGGGCGAAGCGGATGGACCTGCTCGCGTACGGCGTCCTGATCGGGCTCCTCGCCGGCTTCGTCACGGACGCCGTGGTGTCCGCGGCCGGCGTCTGAGCGCGGCGTCCGAGCGCGGCGCCCGAGCGCGGCGTCCGAGCGCGGCGCCCGAGCGCGGCGCCCGACGGGAGATCAACAGCCGCTGGGTAGGGTTCAGCGGTGCCCGTCATCATCCCGTCGGCCCTCCCGGCGCGAGCCACGCTCGAGGCCGAGAACGTCTTCGTCATGACCCGCGGGCGGGCGGGCCACCAGGACATCCGGCCGCTGCGCATCGCCATCGTCAACCTGATGCCGACGAAGATCCACACCGAGACGCAGCTGCTGCGCCTTCTCGGGAGCACCCCGCTCCAGGTGGAGATCACCCTGCTCCGGATGGGCTCGCACGATTCCCGCAACACCAGCTCCGCCCACCTGGACTCCTTCTACGCGACCTTCGACGAGGTGTCGGCGCACAAGTTCGACGGGCTCGTGGTCACCGGCGCCCCGGTCGAGCGCCTGGAGTTCGAGGAGGTCGACTACTGGCCCGAGCTGTGCGACCTGCTCGACTGGAGCCGGCACAACGTCTTCTCCACCCTGCACGTGTGCTGGGGGGCGCAGGCGGCGCTCTACCGGCACCACGGGATCCCCAAGTACCCGCTCCCGGAGAAGGTGTCCGGCGTCTTCGAGCACCGGGTGCGCCGGCCGGGCGAGCCGATCCTGGCGGGCTTCGACGAGACGTTCCTCGCGCCGCACTCCCGGCACACCGAGGTGCGGGCGGACGATCTGCGCTCGGCGGAGGGCCTGGTGCTCCTCGCCGACTCGGACGAGGCGGGCGTCTACCTCGCCGCCAGCCGGGACGGTCGCCAGGTGTTCGTCACCGGTCACCCCGAGTACGACCGGCACACGCTGGCCGTGGAGTACGAGCGGGACCGTGCCGTCGATCCGGCGACCGAGCCGCCCCGCCACTACTACCCGGACGACGACCCGGCGCGGCCCCCGCTCATGACGTGGCGCTCGCACTCCTACCTGCTCTACGCCAACTGGCTGAACCACGCCGTCTACCAGCGCACCCCGTTCTCGGTGGCGGCCATCCCCGCCGAACTCCCCCCGGCCGCCGACTGACCCGCGGGATCACCTGGCCGGCGGCGGTTCAGCCGTCGGCGTAGGGGCCCGGATCGGGGCCTGACCAGGGTGGATGACCCGTTCGGAGCAGCGGTCGGTCAGGGTGGCTTGATCGTGGGAGTGCTGCGGGAACTACGCCGGTGCGGTAAGCATTACCTCTACAGGTCGGACGTACCGGCCACACCTGGCAGGAGGGGCTGATGGAGAGCCGAAACCCGGTCTTCAACAGCAGTAAGCAGTTCCAGCGCGGCGGCTACGCGACCTTCGGGTCGACGGCGACGCCCAGCGCCGCGGATCTGGACAGCATGTACACCGCACCGTCGGCGACCGCGGCGCAGATGGGGCGGATGACCCTGGACGACGTCGTCGTCCGGACCGCCACGCTGTTCGCCGTCCTGCTCGTCACCGCCGGCGTGACCTTCGCGATCGTCAAGCCGACCTCGCTCCTGGTGGTCCTCGGCTCGATGGTCGTGGCGCTGATCCTGGGCTTCGTGGCCACGATGGGCAACAAGCCGCGCCCGGCCGTGATGCTGGCCTACGCCGCGTTCGAGGGCGTGTTCGTCGGCGGGCTGAGCTACTGGTACTCGGTGGCCTACGGCAACGGGCTGGTCCCGCAGGCCGTGCTGGGCACCCTGGCCACGTTCGGGGCGATGCTGGGCCTGTACAAGATCGGCGCAGTGCGCAACTCGCCCAAGTTCACCCGGGGCCTGCTCATCGCGGGTGCCGGCTACCTGGCGTTCGGGCTGCTAAACATCCTGCTGTCGGCGTTCCATGTCGGCGGCTACCAGAGCGTCTACAGCGGCAACGGCCTGCTCGCCGTCGGGGTGAGTGCCTTCGGCGTCGTGCTGGCGGCGCTGTTCCTCGTGCTCGACTTCGACTTCATCGAGCAGGGGATCCGCAACGGTCTCCCCACCGAGTACGCCTGGACGGCAGCCTTCGGGCTCGTCGTCACGCTGGTGTGGCTCTACCTGGAGATCCTCCGGCTGCTGGCGATCCTGCAGCGGGCGACGCGTTGACGTCGCGGTGACGACGCGATGACGTCGTTGCTGCGATCGGTGAGGGGAGGGTGACCGGCGCCACGGTGCGCTGGCACCCTCCTCACGCCGTGCTCGAGCTGGTCGAGCTCGTGGTCGAGGGCGCGCTCCCGCCGCTGGACGACGTCCTGGCGCGGCTGGGCGTGCCCGATCTCGCCACCCTGGCCGCGCGCCTGGGTGGCGGTGAGCCGTGGCCGGCGGCGGCGGAAGCCTCGGCACTGACAGAGGCAGCCGCGCGTCAGGACGGCGAGCCTTTCGCCGTCCTGGTCGAGGACGCCGAGGGCACGCCCGTCGCCCGCCTCGCCGGCGGCGTCCTGATGCCCGAGCGGCCCTTCAGCCACCCGCCGCTGCGGGCCCACCGCCGTGCCCCCGGGCGGCTGGACCCGCCCGAGCCCGGGCCGGCGCTGGTCGCGGTCGTCCGCGGGATCCCGTCGGTCGCCGAGGTGGACGCCACCGTCGGCGAGGCCGCGGCCGGCGGGCTGGCGGTCGTCTGGCTCGTCGTCGTGGGTGCCGGGCGCGGCCCGCTCACCCCGGAGGCCGCCTGGCGCGCGGCGCAGTCGCTGCTCGACCGGGCCGCGGCCCGCGGGGTCGTCGCGCGGGTCGTCCCGGTGGCGGTGCCCCTGTTCCCCGACCTCCCGGACGACGGCACCGATCCGCTCCCGGGGCAGGTCGCCGGATGCTGGGCCCGGCACCTCGGCGGCGGCACCCGACTGCTGGCGGACGCCGTCGAACCCGGGTACGCCCGGGAGGTGGCCCGGGCCTCGACCGGCGCGGCGGGCCGGCGGGGCGTCACGGTGTTCTTCACCGGGCTGTCGGGCTCGGGCAAGTCCACCGTCGCCAAGGGGCTCGCGGCCCGCCTCGCGGAGACGGGGGAGCGGCCGGTCACCCTGCTCGACGGGGACGAGGTCCGCCGGATGCTCTCGGCCGGGCTCGGGTTCACCCCGGCCGACCGGGACCTCAACGTGCGCCGGATCGGGTTCGTGGCCGCCGAGGTGTCCCGGCACGGCGGGCTCGCGGTCTGCGCCCCCATCGCGCCGTTCGCCGCCGTCCGGGCGCTCGTCCGCGCCGACGTGGAGGCGGCAGGGGGCGAGCTGCTCCTGGTCCACGTCGCGACTCCGCTGGCCGAGTGCGAGCGGCGCGACCGCAAGGGCCTGTACGCCCGCGCCCGGCGCGGCGAGGTGCCCGAGTTCACCGGCATCTCCTCGCCGTACGAGATCCCGGACGACGCCGACCTGGTCCTCGACACCACCGGGCGCGAGATCGCCGAGTGCGTGGACGCGGTGTGGGGGTTGTTGGCTGCCCGCGGGCACGTCACGGAATTGGCTCCCGAACGAACCCTTGAGACCGCCCGAGGCGGTTGACACCCCCGCTGACCTGCCGGGAGCATGCGTGCGTCACGGGAATGGCTCGTCAGGAGTGGATTCGAGGTCGGATGAGTTCTGCCGAGGCGGTCGGGGAACCTCGCCGCAGCCCGCTCCCGGACGCCGTCCTGCGGCCCGTCCGCGAGGGGAACGCCTTCGAGTCCACGGTGGAGTTGCTCGGCACGGCCATCCGCCTCGGCGTCTTCGCCGAAGGTGAGCGGCTGCCTCCGGAGCGTGAGTTGGCCGAACGGCTCCGGGTCGGCCGCGCCACCCTCCGGGAGGCGATCGGTGCCCTGCGCGACACCGGCCTGGTGACGACGTCCCGCGGCCGGACGGGTGGCACCGTGGTCGTCTACCGCGGCCCCGACGACGTCCCCGGCGGCGTCGACAGCCTGCACGAGCGCGGCGAGCACATCGCCGACGTGCTGGCCTTCCGCCGGGTCGTCGAGCCGGGCGCCGCACAACTGGCGGCGTCCGCCGACCTCACCGCGGACCAGCGGTCCTGGCTCGTCGCGGCCCTGGAGGCCGCCCACGCCTCGACCGCGGACGGCGGGCGGCGCGTCGCCGACGCCCGCCTGCACCTGGCCGTCGCCACCCTCTCCGGCTCGGCCATGGTGGTCGAGGCGGTCACCCAGGCGCAGGCGCGGCTGTCCGAACTGCTGTCCGCGATCCCGGTGCTGCGCCTCAACATCCAGCACTCGGACGCCCAGCACTCCGCCCTCGTCGCCGCCGTCCTGCGCGGAGACGCCGAGGGTGCGCGCCGGGTCATGGAGGAGCACTGCGACGCCACCTCGGCCCTGCTGCGCGGCCTGCTCGGATGAGCGCACCCCGCCCGACGAACCACCCCTGACCCACCCCTGAACCGCCCGTGGACCACACCTGAACAGCCCCGAACCTGCCACGCACCTGCCCCGGAAGGAGTGACCGCATGGCCGAGCCAGCGTCCCTGACCCTCGACAAGCTGCGGAAGAGGATCGCGGACCGGGACGTCGACACGGTGATCGTGGCCTTCACCGACGTCCAGGGCCGCCTGCAGGGCAAGCGACTGCACGCCGACCACTTCCTCGCGGACGTCGTCGGGCACGGCACCGAGGCCTGCAACTACCTGCTGGCCGTCGACGTCGAGATGAACACCGTCCCGGGGTACGCGATCTCCTCCTGGGAGAAGGGCTACGGCGACTTCGTGCTGCGGCCGGACTTCGCCACTCTGCGCGCCGTGCCGTGGCACCCCGCCAGCGCCCTGGTGCTGTGCGACGTCCTGTGGCACGACGGGACGCCCGTGGACCAGTCGCCGCGGCAGGTCCTGGCCGCGCAGGTGCAGCGCGCCACCGACCTGGGGTTCCAGGCACTGGCGGGCACCGAGCTGGAGTTCATGGTCTTCCAGGACACCTACGAGCAGGCCTGGGACGCCGGCTACCGCGGCCTGACGCCCGCCAACCGCTACAACGTCGACTACTCGATCCTCGGGACGAGCCGGGTCGAACCGCTCCTGCGGGACATCCGCAACTCCATGGCGGCGGCCGGCATGGTCGTGGAGTCGGCCAAGGGCGAGTGCAACCTCGGCCAGCACGAGATCGCGTTCAAGTACGCCGACGTCCTGACGACGGCCGACAACCACACCGTCTACAAGACCGGCGCCAAGGAGATCGCCTCGGCCCACGGGCGCGCGCTGACCTTCATGGCCAAGTACGACGAGCGCGAGGGCAACTCGTGCCACATCCACCTCAGTCTGCGCGGCCTGGACGGCGGGGCCGTCTTCGCCGACGAGCACGCGGCCGACGGTTCGGGCCGCTCGGACCTCTTCCGGCACTTCGTCGCGGGCGTCCTGGCGACGATGCGCGAGTTCACCCTGCTGTACGCCCCCAACATCAACTCCTACAAGCGGTTCGCGGCGGGCAGCTTCGCCCCGACCGCCGTCGCCTGGGGCGAGGACAACCGGACCTGCTCGGTGCGGGTCGTCGGCACCGGGCTCGGCCTGCGGCTGGAGAACCGGGTGCCCGGCGGCGACGTCAACCCCTACCTGGCGATCGCCGGCATGCTGGCAGGCGGCCTGCACGGCGTCGAGGCGCAGCTGCCGCTGGAGCCGGCCTTCACGGGGAACGCCTACGTCGCCGACCGCACCCGCATCCCGACGACGCTGGCCGAGGCCCGGGCCGAGTTCGCCGAGTCGCAGATCGCCCGGGCGGCCTTCGGCGACG
>Ga0302323_100002424_pt1 | contig 15137 bp, 10 predicted proteins | sample Fen_T0_3_FD_201950 | JGI IMG/M metagenome (GOLD analysis project Ga0302323, IMG submission 201950) | Peat permafrost microbial communities from Stordalen Mire near Abisko, Sweden - Fen_T0_3 | ecosystem: Environmental > Terrestrial > Soil > Wetlands > Permafrost | place: Sweden: Abisko... | reverse complement strand
GTCCTGGAATCGGCTCGGGATGATCTCGGAGAAGATTTCGACTTTGTCGTCCGAGACTACGATGCGGCCGTAATACGAGCTCATGCTCACGAGGAACATGCTGGTGTCGATGGCGCTACCGAGATAGTCCGAGATTTCCCGCATCTCGAAGTGCAAATAGCCGTCCCGCTCAATCTTGTAGAAGATATCGCGAAAATCGACGATCGCGTTCGGCATCTGCGCTCGCACGTATTCCACCGTTGCTTCCGTTTCGGCGCTCATCATCAAGGAGATGCCGACGGAGCAGCGTGCGCTGGCGCGGGGCGAGCCGAAGCCGGGCATCACGGACGGAGCCCCTGCTCGAGCCCACACGCCGCGACGTGCGCGCGTTGCGCGACGGAGACGCGCTCGAAGCTCGGCGCGAACGGCAGCGTAGAAATGCCGTCGAGCTCGAACAGCGCGCCGAGCGCGCGTGTCGCGACCTCAGCGTACGGCGTCCACTTGGCAACCCAGTCACCAACGAGGGCGCGGTTGCCCGTTCCGTGCTGTGGGTCAGTGATAGCGAGCCGCACCAACGCTTGCGTGGAAAGAAGGTGGCGACGGCTATCTTGACGTACGCTCGCGAGGATCATCGGTGTCACCGCGTCGCCGTTGAGCGGCGCGAGCTTCGCCAAGAATTCGGTCTTGAACAGCTCGCCTGCGAGCGGCTCGAGCACCAGGTTGATCGCGACCGCGATTTCGGCCCAGTCGGCGAGCGAGTGGATTCGTTCGATGGTTTCCCGCAAAGGGACGAGCGCGGGATCCGTCATCCAAGCCGCGCGGGCAGCGTCGTCCGAGAACGCCGGATGCGCCTCCCGGAGCATGAGCAAATAGTGAACGATGTCCTGGCTGTGGCGCAGCTTGTCGCTGGCCGTGAAGGCCAGTGAGAACGTCAGCGTGTCGGCCAGCGCTTCCCGCACGGCGTAAGACAGACAGAGAAACTCACCGTATTCGACGAACGGCCAGGCCGCGTAGTAGGTCCCGAGCACTTGGTCGCGCCAAGCTGGTACCAGGCTTTCTGCCAAGCCGTCGCGGAGCGCCTCGGGAACTAGCGCGGCGAGGGCCTCCTCTTGTTGGTTGTGCTGCGCGATGTACGGCCGCTGCCACGTCTGCGTTGGGTCGCGATACTCCGCCCAAGACGCGCAGCGCAATGCCGTGGACTCCGCGACATAGGGCGCTCGCCCGTCGTCGAACCGCAACGGCCAGCCGACGCGCAGCCATTCCTCCGGGCTCGACTGCTGACCGATGGTATAGGCCTCGTACTGCGTGGGCCGACGCCCCGCGGGCTTGAACCACGCGAACTGTCGGTTGCCTGCGAGAGTCGGAAAGGTCAGAAAGCGCTCCTTGATTGTCGTAAGCCCTCGTCACACTTCACCATGCGGCGCCGAATATCGGTCATCGCTATCCGTCGAAGCGCAGCGAGACGCAACATGGATTCTACCGGTGTAAAACTTCTTGCCTGCGTGGCCAAAAGTTGGTCATGACCAGAGGGCGGAGCGGTACAGATGCGTCCCGAATGTTCGCGGCGAAATGCGAATGGCGGCGAGAGGGCTTCGATTCTTCCGCTCTGATGCAAGCAGTGCACCGACGGCGATGCCCGCGGCGAAACAGCCGAGGTCTGGCATGGGCGTAGCAACCTGGGCTCGCGCGTATGCATTTCTCGAACAGCAACAAGCACAGTCACGACGGCTTCTGGGCCTGGGCGGCTCACTCTTGGAACGCTCAGCGGCGAGCGAGTCGTTGATGCCCGTAGCGCGGATTCTACTCGTCGAGGATGGGGGGCAGGTCGCAAGCGACGTCGAGCGCCAGCTGAAGAAGATTGGCTACTCGGTGGTCGCCACGACCCGGCAGGGCAAAGAGGCGGTCGCATTGGCCCAGAGCCAGCGCCCGGACCTGGTGCTGATGGGCCTCACTTTGAGCGGAGAGCTGGACGGTGTCGCCGCTGCCCAGCAGATTCGTGACTCGTCTCAAGTCCCAGTGATTTATCTGACGAGCCGCGCGGCCGACCCGGGCACCCTCCGCCGCGCCACGTTGACGGAGCCATTCGGGTACCTGGTGTGGCCGTTCGAAGACTCACAACTGAGAACCGCTGTAGAGATTGCCCGCTATAAGCACGCGGCCGAGAAAAATCGACGCGAGAGCGAACGCCGCTATGCTGTAACGCTGTCCAGCATCGGCGATGCCGTGATCGCGACCGACGCCGAACGGCGCGTTGTATTTCTGAATCCGGTCGCGGCGGCCTCGACCGGTTGGTCGCAGGAGGAAGCCCTCGGGCTCGTGCTCCCCGAAGTCTTCAAGATCGTCGACGAACGGACCCGCGAAGCCATCGAAGACCCGGCTGCCCGAGTCCTGCGCCGCGGGATGGTCGCCGATTCGTCGCACGACGCAATGCTACTGGCTCGAGACGGCCGAGAGATCGCGATCGAGGTCAGCGGCGCGCCGATCGTCGACGATAGCGGGGAGATCACCGGGGTGGTGCTCGTGTTCCGCAATGTGACGCAGCGTCGCGAGGCTCAGCTTGCCCAAGCGCTGAAGCAAGCGAACGCTCGCTTCGAGTTGGCGACCGAGGGCTCGAACGTCGGCATTTGGGAGATCGACTACCCAGACGGCGACTTTCACCACGGCGTCGCGCGCTTCTCGAACGTTTGGAAACGGCTCGGCTACGCCGAACCAGACGCCACCAGCGACGCGAGCCAAGCGAGCCAGCGCGTTCACCCAGACGATCGCGCGCAAGTGCAGGCGGCACGCCTCGCCTACCTGCGCGGCGAAACCAAGGAGTTTCAGGTCGAAACGCGAGTACGCCACAGAGACGGCTCGTATCATTGGCTGCTCGTCCGCGGCAAAGCGGAGCTCGACGCCCACGGCAAGCCGACGCGTCTCGTGGGGAGCTCGGTGGATATCAGCGACCGAAAGCGCGCCGAACAGGAGCTGATCGTCGCCAAGGAGATGGCGGAAGCGGCCAACCGAGCGAAGGACGAGTTCCTCGCCAACGTAAGCCACGAGATCCGCACCCCGATGAACGCCATCCTGGGGATGACGGAGGTCGTGCTCGACACGCAGCTCGCGGAGGGGCAGCGGCGGTCGCTTCGGACCGTGCAGCAAGCAGCGACAAGTCTCTTGGCAATCATCAACGACCTGCTGGACTTTTCCAAGATCGAAGCGGGGAGACTCGAGCTTGATCTCGCGGATTTTTCAGTACGGGGCGCGCTCGGGGAGGCAGTTCGCGCGTTGTCACTACGCGCGCACCGCAAAGGTATCGAACTAATCTGCAGCGTCAAAAGTGACGTCCCCGACGCGCTCCAGGGAGATGCCGGGCGCTTTCGCCAGGTGTTGATCAACCTCGTCGGCAATGCGATCAAGTTCACGTCGCAGGGCGAGGTCGTCGTAACGGTCGAGCTGGAACGAGTCACGACGAGTGGCGAATCCGTCGAGCTTCGCTTCAGCGTGCGTGATACTGGGATCGGCATTTCTCCGGACAAGCAGGCGAAGATCTTCCTGGCGTTCGAGCAGGCCGACATGTCGACGAGTCGCGTGTATGGCGGAACCGGCCTGGGGTTGACCATCGCCGCGCGTTTGGTGCTGATGATGGGCGGACAGATCAGCGTCGAGAGCAAGCCAGGGCACGGCAGCACGTTCGCGTTCAACGCGAGGTTTCGTCCTTCGCTGTGCCCCGCGCCGGCGCGCTCCGTGGACGCAGGGGCTCTGACAGGCATGCGCGCGCTGATCATCGACGACAACGCGACCAGCTGCGTCGTCCTCGAGGAGTGGCTGCGCGGCTTTGGCCTCGATGTGACGACCGTCGCCGACGAAGCGGCCGCGCTCGAGGTACTGAACGACAGGGCTCGCTTCGGCCAGCCCATCACGCTTGCGCTGATTGACGCCAAACTGCGCACCAAAGGCCAGAACCTAGCAGCCCAGATACGCGCAGACGCCCAACTTTCCGGCACGCGGCTGATCTCGCTGACTCCCGGCGATCACACGAGCGACTGGGACCAGAGCTCCGAGCTGGGCTTCGACGCCTGTTTGCCAAAACCAGTGTTGCAGGACGAGCTGCTTGAAGCGATCCAACGTGTCACCGACGCAACCTGGGCGGGCCCGTGCCTTGCAGCGAATGCCTCACCCATGACGAGCCCCCTGGAACGGGCGAGCGTGCCGCCTGTTCCGCTGGATATCCTCGTCGCGGAGGACAATCCGCTCAACGCCCAATTGATCGTCCACCTGCTGCAAAGGCGCGGCCATACGGTGCTCGCGGTAAGCAACGGAGAGGAAGCATTGAAGCAGGTGCAAAAGCGGCTTTTCGATCTGCTGCTCGTGGACCTCCACATGCCGGTCGTCGACGGCTTCGGCGTCGTCGAGGTGTTGCGCGAACGCGAACGGCTCACCGGCGCGCACCTCCCGATCATCGCTCTGACGGCACGCTCGCGTGCGGAAGACCGCGCCCGCTGCTTGGCAGCGGGAATGGACGACTTCCTCGTCAAGCCCATCGACCGGGCGGCGCTTTGGGCGGCAATCGATCGCGCGAGCAGCGCGAAGGTGCAGCGCACGGCCGGGCGAAGCTTGCTCGACGCGGAGACGATCCTCAGGGCTTGCGATGCCGATCCTTCAACCTTTGCACTCATGCGTTCGGCCCTCATCGCTCACTTACCCAAAGACCTACGGGCCATCGAGCTCGCCTTTCAGACGGGCGATTTCACGCGCTTGCGCGAGGCCGCACATTCAGTGCGCGGGATGGTCGTGACCTTCTCGTCATTGCTAGGGGATGTCGCCTCGGAGCTCGAGGACGCTGCCATGGAAGCTCGGCTCGAGCCCGCACGCTCCGCGCTGTCCCGGCTCCGGCTGCTCGCGCCGGCCTTAATGCAAGAAGCGGCGGAGGCGTCGCTCGACGAGCTCCAGCTCCGCGCGACGCGGCTTTGACCGGCGCCGAGCCGTCTCCGCACTTTCGCGAAGTCTGGCGCTTGACGTGCTACCCCGCGGACCTATCCGCCTTTTGGGGGGCTGGTGGCTTGAACGGTTACGGCAAGACAGAGTCCATTGGTGACACGGAAACGCCCTTCTCGGACCAGCGTCGGTCGGCGATGCTCCCATTGGAGGTCGAGCCGTGCAGGTGAGCGTCGGCACCGATCAGACTTGCGCGTTGCTCGAGTCAGGTAACGTTCGTTGTTGGGGCAACGGCATCAATGGACGTCTTGGTTATGGGACTCACTTGCTCAGCGAGTGGAAGCTGCGTGGCGGAAACGAGTGCCGCTTCTGGACCTCCTTGAGCGCGCTCAGGACTGCTTGCCGTGAAGGCGTGCGACCGTTGGCGTTCCCTGAGGCGGCGCGGCGCTCACGGCGACTCGAGAGGCGCCGACACCGGAGCTGCCGGCGCGCTGGGCGACCCGGCCGGTACCAGTGGCGCGGCGGCGGGAGCTTTTGCGTCCGCCGCGATGCCGCTAGGCGACGTTTCGAGCACGAGGGCGGTGCTGCCGCGCTTGCCGCCGATTACCGTGTGATCGAGCATCTGCTGAAAGTCCTGCTCGTCCGTCGCGAAGTCTTCCGGCAGGTTGGCGTAGCCGGCGAGCATCACGACCGCGTAATTGGTGTGTTTGAGGCCGTTGCCGCGCCTGGGCTTGGCCGTGTACTCGAACGGAGTGCGCGCGAGCACGATGCGCACGCGGAACTGGCGGGCGTTCGGGTTAATCGCGACGTCATCGACGTTGGCGACGTCGAAGGTAGTTTCGTAGGCGTCTTGCTCGGCAAGCTTGAACGGTCCGCGGTCGACGATGCGCGCGGCGAAACGTTTCTCGCGAATCATGGTCGTCGTTGGCCCAAGCTTCACCTTTTCGAAGCCCGCCCCCGATACCTCGTCGACGTAGCGCTGTAAAAGCACCCGCAAGTCCTTGTCCTTCTCGTCATCCGAGATTGGTATCGTACGTAGCCAGATCACGGCGTCGCGCTTCAGGTGCTTGAAGCGCAAATCGTAGAGGAAATCCTCCTGGCTGAAGTCCGCCTTGCCGTCGTCGTTCGTATCGAAGTCGTACTCGGTGCGGTAGGACTCCGAGCTCTTCTGCACGAGCGAGTTGGTCTCGCCATGGTAGAAGTTGTCGAGCTTCCAGTTGCTGCCGAGCAGGTTCCCGTTCGAGATCCCCGGATCGGAGGCACGCGCGGCGTCGACGCGGTAGTCGAACTTGGTGTGTTGATAGCCCTTGTCGTCGAACCCGCCAGTTGCGCTCGGCCCGCAACCCACCGTGGTGCAGAGAACACTGAGGAAGAACCCGAGCATGATCCGCTGAAACCCGCTATTTAGCATTTGTCCCAGGCAACTAGACAGCCACCTGGGGCAACTCGTCAAGGATGTTTCGAGTGTTCTGAGTGCGCGATTGCTCTCGGAAAAGCGCACCGCCGCTCGGGGCGACTGCCCTGCAGTCAGCGTAGCCCGTCCGAAACAGGTCCGAACCGGCGCGGACGGACGGACTGCGCATAGAAAACCTCACGGGACCGATGGTTGGCGCAACCTGACGATTCCGAGATGCTCTAGTCACCCGTGGCAGCCGGCAACTTCACGAGCTCGGCTCCGACTCGCCGTCGGGGGGATGACCGTCGGTCTCGCGGGCGCGCTTCGGTTTGCCGCGCGCACTGACGATGGCATCGACGCGCTCGTTGCTGCCGAAGCGGCGTCGGAGCATCGAGCCAGTGTACTGCTGACGTCCGATCCGAAAGACCTCGAACGGTTGTCCGCGAATACTGCTCAGGTCAGCGTTCGTCGCGTCTGAAGACGACGCTAAGTGTGCAGTGCTCTACTTCGCTGTGCTTTCTCGGCGCCGGAAATCAACTCGTCAAGCACCAGCAGAGGATGCCGACGTCGCTCGGCTCGGCGTCTGCGAGCTGGCTGAGGACACGCTCGTCGAGCTTTCGATGTCGGATCTGGACTTCAGCTTCGGTAGACCTACACTGCACGGAGGGACGGTTTGTGTTACCTGATACTCTCGCGCAGGTGATGCGAAAAGAAGGGGCGAGTAGCCAGTGCAATCGACCAAATTAGCTTGGATCAGGGGCGGCTTCGCCGTTGGGGCGCTCGCCACCGCGCTGCTGGGCTGTAGTAGTGACGACCCGGCGAACAGGAATGTTGCGGGAGCGGGCGGTTCGGCTGGGGCGACGTCAGTTGGCGGCGGCGCAGGGTCCGCCGACGGCGGGGCGACATCGAGCTCGATGGGCGGTGCGATCACGATCACGTCGGCTGGCGCGTCGACCGCGGGCTCCGGAGGGTCGACAGATAGTGGTGGCTCGACGCAGACGAGCGCGAGCGGCGCAGCCGGCGCCAGCAAGGCCATCCCCTTGCCCGCTGGTAGCCGCGAATTCAACCACATCGTCAATCTAGTGGATGCCGACGCGACCGCCGAGGTCGAAGCCCTACTGCGCACCCCAGCCGGAGTGGGCTTGCCGATCTCGACCAAGTTGTTCATGAAATATTACCTCGACGAGTACGATTTCGTGTTCTTCGTCACGGACCACGCCGTCGAAAATGGTACTGCGGCGGCCGCCTTCTGCCCCGTATATCGCCCCGCACAAGCCGCTACGGGCGACAAAGTCAGCTACGACTACCGGCAGCAGCACGGTACCGCGCGCGCATTGGGTGTGATCGGGGTCGATGGTTCCGGAGAGCCGCCGCTCGAGCACGAAATTTCGCACTATTGGGCCGCGCATCTGGACAAGAGCTTCGGTTTCGGTGTCGACGCAGTGACCGACTACGGCAGTCATTGGGGCATGACCAGCGTGCACGGACAGCTCGGTGGGTTCGACGGCGCATCGCTCGCTTGTGCGAACCCGGCCGGTGCTGTGCCGCCCAACTGCACTGCGGAATCGAACGGGCACTTTCGATACACGGTGGCGCCTTTCTATCCGTACGTGAATCGCACGGTAAACTACGCGCCGCTCGAGCTCTATTTGATGGGTTTACTGCCAGCGGCAGAAGTGCCCGCTTCGTTCTCGCGCATCGACGGAGCCGATTTCTCGGCGGCGAGCTATGACGCCACGACCAAGAAAACCAGCATCGAAGGTACCGGTACGAGCCAAATTCTGTTCGCAGACATTCTCAAGTTCCACGGTGAGGTGCTGCTCAAAGCCGCCAATCAGCACGCTTACACCTCGGCCTTCGTCGTGGTTTCGAGCAGCCCGGCGAACGACACGGTATTGAGCCGCGTTTCCTCGTGGCAAGAGGTCTTTGGCAACTACATCGCAGGCACTGGGCTCAACCGCTCGTTCGCGGAACGAACGGGCAATCGCGCTTCCATCACTTCGCGACTTGGCCAACGCCGCACACCCACCGATCCGATCCCCGCCCCACCGCCACCCGCGGCCTGCAGTGTCACCTTGCAAGACTGTGGCGCCGGACTCGGTTGTTACGGAAGCGCTACCCGCAAGTGTGCCGTCGCGGGCACCCTTGCCATCGGTCAAGCTTGCACACAAAACTCCGACTGCATTCCGGGTGGCGGTTGTCCGACCCAGCTCAAACAATGCGTCAACTATTGCGACCCGTTGGACGCAACCGCGCCCAAGGCCTGCGCGACATTTTGCAAAGCGGGAACCACCCAGCTCGTCGACTCGACGGGTGCCCTCTCGGGCGCTTACTGTTCGTTGAATTGAACGAAGGGGCACCATTGGCCCGCGCGCTCGCGTGACAACTCAGGTCCGGAGTCCAATCTTACTTAATTTCCTTCGCGATCGCGGTCCCGCTGAACACCCCGCAGCACGACGACTTGACTCAGCAGAAGAGCAGCACGAGCGCGGTGGTTCCAAGCATCGCAATCAGGCAGCCTCCGCCGGACGTGCTCGGCTTGGCGTGACCCAGCTCGATAGCAACCTTCCGGGCGGGGTGAAGCCGATGCACGCCTTCTGCGTCGTGATGCACCAAGCGTAGCGGGGGCGGTAGGCCGCTCCCGGCACGGTGCCCCAAAGCACCGCTGTCCCACCGAGCGGCAGGAAAATATGCGATCATGCGAACCGCGCACACTCGACCGAACGCTGTTTCGCAGGGTGTCCGTACTTCTTGCATGCCTCGGATCAAAGCGCTTCGCTGGTGGATCATCGTCCTGCTCATGCTGGGCGGGGTCGTGAATTTTCTCGCTCGGAACTCGCTGGGCATCGCCAAGCCCACGCTCTCGGCGGAGCTCGGGCTCACCGATCAGCAATACGCGCTCATCCTCAGCTGCTTTCAGGTCGGTCTGATTTTGCAGCCGCTTTGCGGCTATCTGCTCGAGTGGCTGGGCTTGCGGGTAGGCTTCGCGCTGTTCGCCATCGCCTGGTCCGTCGTCAATATGGCCCACGGTATGGTCAGCGGTTGGCTCGGCCTTGCAACGTTACGCGCGCTGATGGGGTTTGCGGAAGGATCGGCCAACCCCGCGGTCATGAAGACGATCGCCGCCTGGTTTCCGTCCCGCGAGCGAGGCGTGGCGAGTGGCGTCTACAACGTTGGGGCCTCTTTCGGCTCCGTGATGGCCCCGCCGCTGGTGGCATGGGCCATCTACGCCTATCACTGGCAGGCCGCCTTCGTCGTCACGGGCGGCATCGGTATCGTCTGGGCGGTGCTGTGGCTCGTCTTGTACGACGACCCGCATCGGCACGCCTGGCTCAGCCCAGGCGAACGCAGCTACGTCTTGTCGGGCAAGGAGCGCCACTTGCAAAGCGGCAGCGCGCCGCCTTCGATTTTCAGCCTGCTCCGGCAGCGCAATTTCTGGGGCATTGGTCTACCGCGCCTGCTCGCCGATCCGACCTGGGGGACATTGTCCTTCTGGGTTCCATCGTATTTCGTGGCCGCGCGTCACTTCGATCTGAAAGAGCTCGCGATCTTCACGTGGATGCCATTTCTTGCGGCCGACGTCGGCAGCCTGTCGGGTGGCCTGATCGCTTCTGCGGTGCAGCGTCATACCAGCTTGTCGCTGGTCAACGCGCGGCGGACTGCGTTCACGGTGGGCGTCCTGCTGATGCTGCCGGTCGCATTCGTGGGCAGCGTCAAAAGCCCTTATCTTGCGGTCGGGCTGCTCTGTCTGGGTGGCTTCGCGCACCAAACTCTTTCGGTGACCGTGATCACGATGTCGACCGATTTGTTCTGTCAGAACGAGGTCTCGACGGTCACCGGAATGGCCGGGACTTGCGGCAACCTAGGGACGATGATTTTCACGCTGCTGCTCGGCAAATTGGTAGCAACGTATGGCTACGGGCCCTTTTTCGTCGCGCTGCCACTGCTCGACGTGCTCGGCGCAGGATTACTCTGGGCGCTCGTGCGCGAACGCCCAACTGAGGACGGCTTATCAGGCCGGGAGTCAAGAGTCGTCGAGTCTGTCGGGCAGTCATGAGCTCGGAGCCGCAGATGATGCCCGAGTCGTCCTCGACGTACAGGCCATCACTCCCCGCCGTAGTGCTTCATGAACGGGGCTGGGACGGGCTCGTCTGCGCGGAGTAGCTCCCAGACGTTGAGGTTGTCGTTCGCCCAGACGTGGCCGCCGTTGATCGTGATGTTCGTAGTTGAGGCATTCTCGTCCGGCGGCGCAAAGGGCACGCGGCTCAGGGCGGTGCCGTCGAAATGCAGGACGCCCTGCTCAGTAGCGAGCCAGACGTCCTGGTCGTTGTTGACCGCAAAGTCGTGCGCGTCGCTGGGGATCGGCATGGGGCTCGGTTGCCAACCTTGAGGCGTTAACCGCCATGCCTTCTTTCCAAAGAGCCAGAGGGTGCGATCGCTGGCCTGGGTGAGCACGCCGCTGTCTGCCGGGCCTTCCTCGCGTGACTTCAGACCGTCGATATGAAGCAGGAAGGGCGTGCCTGGGCCCTCACCGGCATCAGCCGCGAAGCGATGTGCGGCGACCCAAACCCCGCCCGCCGGGTCGATGCCGAGCGACGAGAACGTCTCGCTGGTGCCGCCGGGCTCAGGCGGCTTACAAGCGCGTAGCAGCGAGAGGCGACCCTGGCTCAACCCGTAGACTCCGCATTCGTGCAAGCCCAGTGAATCATCCCCGCGCGCCAGGACGTAGCTCTGGCTGGCGCCTAGGCGCAGCTGGTCAGGAGCCTGTTGCCGCGCATCCTTGGCCAGCACGCCACCCGGTAGGTCACGGAACTTCTGACCATCGAAATACTCGATCGGCCGCGCAAAGATGCCGTTCGGATCTAGCCCGCAGCGCGTGCTGCCTGCGAAGTAGGCGACCGTCGCGGAAGTTGCCGCGACAGTCGCGTAGCTTGCCTGTCCGTCGCAGTCGAGCTTCATCCCGCCGATGTCCGAGTGGATCTTGCGCCGCGGCGCGGTGTACTCAACCACCGTGGAGGGGGTGACGCGCGCGCGCAGGCCGCACGCCCCCGCGAGCCACGCTTCACCGTTCGGAAGAGCGGCAACCGGCGCGAGCCCCGGCATGCAATCCGGTCCTGCTGCGTCTGTAGGCAGGCGAAAGCGCGCGTGAAAGCGCCCGACGGCGGCATTGACCGGGAAGGCGGACGTGGCCTTTGCTGAGCCGCTGCCCGTTGCCTCAGAGGCGGCCGACCCGAGCGGCGCGCCGGAGGCAGGAGCCACGGCTGCGGCCGAAGATGGCGCCGCAGAGACCGCCGCCGAGGGGGCGCCGATTGAACTCGCAGAGTGAGTTCGACACGACGCGAACGTGCCCGCGAACACGACCAGCAGTAGTTGAGAGGCCGTTGTGGCCCGCGTGAGTCGACCTTGCCCCAACACGAGCCCACTCTACACCCGGAGCTGGCACGCGGGCACCGGAAATTCGAATACCTCGGAGAGCTGAAACGGTGCCATGCTAAGCCTCGTTCGAAAGGGAAGGTCATGGGGTCAAGAAGTGATGTGGTGCTCGCCGCAAATGCCGAGTCGACGGTCACCTGGTACACGGATACGCCGCGCATTCTGGAGTACTTTTATGTCTCGACCGGCGTCCGTTGGACGCGGGACAATGCCCTGAAAATCAGCTGGTGCACGTATTTCGCGCACTGGGTCTTGGTGAAGGCGGGCATCACCCCGTTACCCGCCGTCGGCACCTCGGACAAGCTGAAGTCAGTCGGGGGGTCCGTTGGCCGGTTCCTGCACTACACCACGGATGGGCTCAAGAAGACCGGCCATGCTGGCAACGGCGTGTATTCATTTCACGACGTCAAAACCGGCGGATACCAACCCAAGGCTGGCGACTTGTACTACCGGTCCGCTCAAAATTACGGCAACCACGTGGGCGTGATCGTCGGCGTCAACGGCAATCAGATATACACGGTGGATGGCAACGGCGGGCCTCACGGTGGCGACGCGCGCTTCTTCATCGACTGGAGCAAGAAGCCCTACGTTCAAGCAATTGGCAAAGGTTTCGTCGACAAACCCGGCGCACCGAAAACTCTGGGTGCGGGCGATTTCTACATCGAGATCCCGGATTAGTGAGCGCGGCTTTCCCAGAGGCCGCAGCGACATAGGCAACCGCCGCCGCGCCAACGGTCAAGTCGTCTAGCGCGCTGCCGCCGCCGACCCGTAGCCGAGAGCTCGCTCACGCCGATCGACGCACCCGCTGCTGTGTCCTCAGGCACTGGGTAGGCCTTGGCGCGCGCGCAGGATGCGCTCGACCACCACCTCGTAGAACGCGAGCAAGGCCTGTTCGAGAGCCGGATCTTCGATGATGCCCAACGCCTGAGCAATTGCGACGAACGTGGCGAGCCCTTGGTCCTTCGTTTCTCTGCGAAGCGCGGGCGGCAGCTTGAGCGAGCGCGGGAGCCTGACCCGCGGCAAGTCACGTAGCATCGGCTCACGCCGCGGCATTTTCGAAGCCTGACGCCAGCTACCATCCGGTACGACCAAGGTGAGAGGCGCGCTGATCCGTTGCACGAGCGTCACGCTTTCATCTGGGCAAAGCACCACCGCATTTTGGCCCGCGAGGAAACCCAGGTCCAGCGGCTCGTTCCGCAGCCCGCGTATGAGCACCTGACTGTTGTCGCTACAGAGCGCCGCCAGGCGGCCCGTGTTCGTCGGCTTCTTCGCCTCCGCCGCGTGCAGAATCACCAACAAGCGAGTGCGGGTATGAAGGCGCGGCATGAGTCCGCAAACGCAGCCCTCTTCGATCATTCGACAGCGCTCGCAGCGCTTCGCAGTTTTACGTCGATTGGTCAAAGGAAGCGCTCGGCATGCGGCCGCCAGCATACGACCAAATAGCCATACCCGCATGAATTTCACGACGCGACACAGTCCACCCGGGCGCCCGATGGTCATTTCGGTCGATCGATCTGTGCTAATCTACCCGTGCACTCCGCGAGAGGTACAATCGTTCGCGTCAGACTAACGATCCCACCGTAGGGAACAACTCTATGCGAGGGCTACTTTATTTTGCTCTGTGCATCTCCGGGCTGGCCCTCATCGACATGACTTGGCCGGTGTCTATCTTCACTGGCGGTGTATTCGCTGCGCGGTTCGCGGTAGGAAAGAGCACGCGCCTGTGAGCTAAAGTGCTCGCGTCCGTGCTCCACCCAACTCTGCTTGGGCTCGCCGCGCTTGCAGTGCTTCAGCTCGTGCTCAATTGGGCGGTCCCGATCGACAGCTCGACGCTGTTCAAAACAGCGAGCGAGCGGTTCTGAGTATAAGCACTGCCCTGTCATGGACGAAGCTGTCTTGGCCCATGTACCTGCTCGTGCTGGCCCTGCTGGTCCTCGTCGCCGCCTACGCGCCACACTGGAAGCCGGTGACGCGCGTCACCGCGCTCAAGAAGTGGCTTGGCCAGGCGACGGCCGCAGTCGGCGTCATCACCAGCTTTACATTCTTCACCCAGGTCGGGGTGCTTGAACCGAACCGCGACGAGGTAATCTCGCACCTTCGGGCAATTTATGCGCGCACGGTGGAACGCCAGTCGTCGGCGGTTGCGCGCCGATTGAACGCCGAAATCGTTAGGGCAACGGTCGCCAAGCTCAATCCGCTGACGTCCGCGGAATCGTCCGTGATGCTGAAAGCGGTCGACGAGATCTCACTACTGCCACCCAGTAAGGAGGAGCTGTTGCGCGGCATCGCGGAGGACCCGTTGTGGGCGATTTCGGCCCCGGCCCGATCCGAGGTCGCGTCACCTGCAATTCTGCGGGAGCTGCCCGAACGAGACCCGCTCGGCGCCATCGCGGCGCAAAACGAAATCAGCACACGAAGCGCATTGCTCGCGGATGAGGTCGAACGCGCGGCGAAGGCGGCGCTCTCGGACACGGTCGGCCGCGCTTCGGCGGCCCTTGCTTGGGACTTCCTCTCCGCCCTTGGCGCCCCCGCACAACTCACCATCAAGGATGTCGCCAAGAAGCTCACTTCGCAGACGGTTACGGCTAGCGCCACAGACGGACCCTATCTGCGAGCGTCGCCCGCCAGATATCGGCTGGTGCGACCGTGGTCCTATCTGCCCGCCCCGACTAAAGAGAGAAGAGACAAAGAAGACCCTGGCACCCGAAGCCAGGGTTTTCGCTGTTTGTGGTCCGTGACTAGTTGCCCGAGTCGTTTCCCACTAGTTTCGCAAAGGCTTGGCGTTACCCGGAAGCCGTGACACGGCGTCACGAAGGTCTGCACCAGAAGCAAGTAGGCGCAGTGCGTGCTGTTGAGGTATCGCGTTTGGCGCGCTCGTCACCAGATTGGCAGCGACTGCTGTCGCTGTGCGCGGTAGCGGAAACCGTGGTGATCGATGAGCAAGCGATCTGCGATCCGGCTGTTCGAGACGACAAGCTGCTGCTCGACATCAAAGGAACGATGTCGGAGGCGGAGCTTCACCCTGGGGCTTCGACTCACTGGTGCGCTCCGGAGCAAGGCTCGACGGGGCGAACTGCACGTGCCGACTCCGACGGGCTACGTGTGGGCTGAGCACGGTCTTTCCTTCGACCCTGACGAGGCAGTGCATCGCGTCGTAAAGGCTGGTGGTGCAGCCTTTCGGCTGGGGCTTCATAGAAGCTTTTCCTGTATTGCCTCAGGCCGTCGCCAGGTGTTCCTCGGAGCACTGGCCGAGTCGTTGGCAGCGACCGTTGGACTATGTTGCGGAATGGGACTGAGTGATCGAAAGCGGTTGTAGGCGTTGCACAAATGCCTAATCTGCGCTCGAGCACACTTGGGTTAGCCTCGCCCCATGGCGAAAAGCTGTTGGTGGGTGCGGCTAGTGTGTCTCAGC
>Ga0302323_100002423_pt1 | contig 15137 bp, 10 predicted proteins | sample Fen_T0_3_FD_201950 | JGI IMG/M metagenome (GOLD analysis project Ga0302323, IMG submission 201950) | Peat permafrost microbial communities from Stordalen Mire near Abisko, Sweden - Fen_T0_3 | ecosystem: Environmental > Terrestrial > Soil > Wetlands > Permafrost | place: Sweden: Abisko... | reverse complement strand
GCGTCGGCTTGTTGAGGATCGAGGAAGGTTTTGGCCTTCAACTTGTGGAGTTCGTTGATGGCGAGAACGGTCGCGGTTTTGTTGGCGCGAACGTTGTTGGTTTTGAAGGGGGAATCGAACAGCCAGCGGTTATTGTCATTGCTGATGCGGATGGCGGTGGCCGGTGCGGGAGGCTGAATCCTGAACGCGCGCACCTCAAAAACCGGGATCGTAAAAAGCGTGTCGGCGCGCAGATCTTCGAGGCGGAGGGCCAGGCTTTCGGCGAGACTGCGGTTGACTACATGCACGCTTTTTTCGTCGGGGGAGAGCACATAGAGGCGGTTGCCGACCTTGGTCGGATCACCGATCTTGAGCGTCGTGGGCGCGGGGGCCGGCAAGCCCGGGGCCGCAGGGGCGGGCGTGAGGGTGAGGGAGAGGGAAGGTTTCTCCAGCCCGTAGTCGGCCAGCGTCTGGCCGGTTTGAGCCAGTTCGGCTACGGTGAAAGTGGCGTAGGGGTGGAGCTGTTGCAGCTCGTTGATGATTCGGGTGACGGCGAATTCGTTGGCCGGCCATTGCAGCGGCTTGGCGAGCATCCAATTGTCTCCGCTGCGTTCAATCGTGATGGTGCCGGCCGAATTGCCGGAGGCGATTTCGAGGCTCTGGATATTCGCTGTCTCGGGACCGAGCACGAGATTTTGCTCAGGGTGTTTCCCTTCCGCTCGCTGGTAGTAAATGTAAGCGAACAGCGCGACGTTCAAAAATAGAAGCAGCAACGTGACTTTGGTGCGCATGGAGTGGGTTGTTAGGTTTAAGTGGTAAGGTTTCAGTGATAAGCGATAAGGGATAAGGGGTAAGTTGTTCTGGGTCTGTGCCGGGAGCTTAAAACTTATCACTTAACCCTTAGAGCTAATTTCAGCGGCGGCGGGTCCAATAAACGATCAGGCCGAGAAGCGCGGCGGCGCCAGGCAGGCCGAAAAGCAGACTATACCGCAACCGAAGAAGTTCCTGCTGGTTCAAAGTGAGCTGGAATTTCTCGATCGGGCGGGCGGCGACATTGAGCTGCGCATCCCGACCCACGAGCCAATTGATGCTGGCGAGCACGAGGTCGATATTGCCCTCACTGCCGAGACGGTTGTTAGAGATAAAATCCGCACAGCTGAAGGTGACCAAGCGTCCGGCTTGCACGCTGTATTGGAGGTTTTTGTCCTTGGCCGTGACGCGTTCGGAGGCGACGGCGAAACCGAGCGCTTTGGGTGGGATGTCGACGCCCGGGTCATATTTGAAGAGAAGGCCGTAACTGCGTTCGCCCCAGGCATGTTCGGAATTAGTGCCGATCAAGCGGGTGACGGTGAGGCTCTCGTCATTGCTGCGGGACGGATTGACTTGGACGCTGCGAGAAACACCGAAACGTACTTTGATCTGTTTGCTGATGAACTGCTGAGTGATCGGGTGCTTCGCATCGAAGGCATTTAGGATCAGATCATTGGTGTCACTGATGGTGGCGGCGTCGGTGTCAAAGACCACAACGTCCTCGGCGCGTACACCCCAGTCGTAGAGCAAGTTTTCGAGACCCGTGGCTTCATGTTGTTCATTGACGGGAAGACCCGGCGGGATGAACAGCATCATGCGACCCTGGCGGGTTGAAGTGCTGGTCGCAAGATACTGGCGAAGCATTTCCTCCTCGGCCGCGCTGTAACGGTTTCGCTGTCCGGCGGAAATGATCAGGGTGGCGTCTTCGGGGATTTGGCTGCGTGTGGCCAGATCGAGCTTGTCGACCTCAAAATTGCGCACGCGCAAATTTAACGCCAAGGTGGAAAGACCGCGATCTGGCGTGGCGTCATTAGGGTCCATCTCTCCATGGCCGGTTAGGAAATAGATTTTGTTCTTTTTATCGTTGGAGACGTCGAGGATGGCGGCCGTGATAGCCTGTTCGCCGAGGAAGGCTATCTTTTCGTTTTTCTCGATGTGGTAGAGTTCCTCCGCCCCGACCAGGCGGCGTTTGTCCCCGCATTTTACGAGAGTTGGCCCTTGCTGCGCGAGGTCGAGTTCCTTGGCTTCGCGTCCGCGTTGGTAAACGTCGATGCACTCGAAAGTGACTTTGCCATTTGGATTGGCTTCCGTGGCGTAAACGTATTCGCGCAACAGTTCGGTGACGTCGTGATAAGCCTGGGCCATCGGCGTGTCGTCCGAGTCTTTGGGTTTGGGCAGCGTGACGTAGATCTTTATCGGTTGGGTAAGCTGCTTGAGATACGAGCGCGTCTCTGCTGAGAGCGAATGGCTGTGCAGGTGCGTGAGATCGAAACGCCACGGATTATAGACCGCGAGGTAGTTGAGCCCGCAGACGAGGGTGAAAAACAGAATACCCTGAAGGACGAGGTTGACGGTGCGAATCCACCGCGCGGCGCGAAAGCTCTGGATGAGTTGCATGGCGGGCGGGTTAGCTGTGGAGGAGTTTCACTTCCACGCTGAAAATACTGAAAATTAGGGCGAGCACCGTGCCGCTCAGGTAGAAGAGCACCTGCCGTGTATCCACAACGCCATGACTAAAGTCGGCGAGATGCTGGAAGACCTGGGCGTAATCGATCACGGTTTTAATCGGCCGCATAACGTCGTTATGCAGCAGTTCGACGTTGGGCAGGAAATTCGAACCGACGATCAGGGCCAGCAACGCGGCGCCGCTGAAAAGGGCGGCCACCGCCTGGTTCCGCGAGATGGCGCTGGCGGCAATTCCGATCGCCACGAACAGAAGCCCCGAAATGGCGATAAAAGCATAACCACCCGCCAGCGGTCCGAGATCGATGAAGCGTGCGTCGCGGGCGAAGCGGTGCAGGATGTAGAAAAAACCGCCGGTGGAGGCCCAGAGCGAAATATATAGGAAGTAAGCGGCGAAGTATTTGCCAAGCACGACTTCGACCGTGGAAACGGGCGTGGTCAGCAGCGTCTCCAGCGTTCCCAAGCGGCGTTCCTCGGCGATACTTTTCATCGTGAGCAGTGGCACCATAACGAGTACGGGAACCCAGAAATATTGGAAGAATATCACAGCCGGCGTCGTCTCCTGGGCCGCAGCGCTGTAGATGTCCATCATCATTGTGAAGATGAAACCCATCACGGAGAGAAACACGACCGCGGCGATATAGGTGCTTGGGCTGACGAGCAGGATTCTTATCTCGTGGTTGAGAATGGTGAAGAAATGTTTCACTGGAAAATAAGAGATTGGGCTTGGTTTTGGTTACCGCTTGGCCGGCGTATCAACCATTTCCCAGGTCCGTCGCGTGGCGGCGAGAAACACGTCTTCCAGCGAGGGGCGCTCCTGGGCCAGACCCCGGAGCCGGAAGCGCGGGTCGCTCGATAGAACGCGCAAAAGCTCTTCTCCGAGCGGGTCGTCGCGCTCGGTGGTCAGGTGGAAGGTGCGAAAGCCCGCGTCGTCCGCTTCGCTCTGACTCGTGATGACCAGGGTGGTCTCGACTTGCGCAAGTGCGACGGCCAGCGCCGCGACTTCGCCGGCGAGTTCGAGTTTGTAGGCGCAGTGCCCGAGGATTTCCCGACGCAGTTCATTGGGCGTACCGCTCGCGACGATGCGGCCTTGATTGATGATCACGACGCGATCGCAGGTGACCTCGATCTCCGGGAGAATGTGGCTGGAGATCAGCACGGTCATGCGTCCGCGCAGGCTGGCGATCAGGTCGCGCACAATCAGGATTTGATGCGGATCGAGACCGATCGTGGGTTCGTCCATGATGATCACGGGTGGCTCGGCGAGCACGGCTTCGGCGATACCCACGCGCTGGCGGAAACCTTTGGAAAGTTTGCCGATGATCCGATGCCGCACGCGCTTTAGATCGCATAGTTCCAGCACTTCGTCGATGCGCGCACTGAGTTTGCGACGGGGAACCTCTTTCAGGCGTCCGCGATAATAAAGATACTCGGTGACCCGCATGTCTTCCGGCAGCGGATTATTCTCTGGCATGTAACCGATGAGGCGTTTGATCGCGTCGGGATTACTGGCGACGGGTACGCCGCAAAGATTCACGATGCCCGAGGTCGCAGGAAGAAATCCGGTGAGGATGCGCATCGTGGTACTCTTGCCCGCGCCGTTAGGCCCGAGGAAGCCAATGATCTCACCCGGTTTTACCGTGAAGCTGACATCACTGACAGCAGCGACCCCGGCATAGGACTTGACCAGGTTCTTAACTTCGATCGCGGGTGGCGGCGTTGGGTCTTCAGGCATAGACAGTTTTAATGCACACTAATTTACACGAATGGAAAGCACGGAGACGCCGGGCCGCAAGCGCGGGATTTTGGCGAAAAGGCTCGAGGCGAGCCCGGACCGATCAAGCAACCATCATAGCGAGAGTAGGCACAACTCGTCCTCCGCGATGCGGACGAATGCTTTGCTCCCCAGCAGGTGAAGACAGGATTTATAGCGGGCTGCCGCGACGTAGTACCCGATTATTGCTCATGCATTTCGGGTTTAGCCGTGGAGTCTGGCGACTTACTTATGATCTCTTTCAAATAGTGCGGCGGGACTTTCGCGACCGCTGCTCGCAGCAGCGCGTCTTTCTTTGTCATGGGCAGGAGACCTGTCTCGGCGTGATTTGGCTGAAACGTATATATGCGCCAGCGCGGTGCGAAGCTGTCGACGGCTTCCAGCTGGTCCTGCTGGAACGCCAGAAGACGGTGAACCCAGAAGGTGTGCCATTTATTATCTACAGCGTCGGCCTCAATTCTCAGTGTCTGGACCCAGGCGACCTGGCCGTTATTTTTGAGATCAACTAAAGTTCCTGTCTCAAAATTCCACGATTGGGTCAGCAGCGCTCGGTAGCCGGATTGTGTGGAGAGCAGAAAAAGGATGTCCGTTCTTTCTGCCGCCAGCCCGCACCCGGTGTTGCTAAATGTGACGAGAAAATCGGGATGATCATCTTCGTTCAAACAGGCGGAATAGACCTGGGAAATATAGGGGCTGACACTGGACTCAAGATCCCACGTTTGGGTCACACCATTAGGAAGACCGAGTTGAAGCGATGTGTCGGCAACCCCGCGCTTCAAACTCAAAGTTGCGCGTGAGCAGCCGCACATCGCGATTACAAAACTATCCACGTCTTTATTGTCGGTACTTGAGCGAGGATACTCGTTTAGCACGACGCTGCGTACTCTTTCGGTCGGGGCGAACGGGCCATAACCTGAAACGGCGCGGGCGCTGATAACCAACCAAAGCGCAACAAGCGCAAAGAACAGAGAGCGCAGTTGCTTCCCGACGCCTGGCTCAGGCGAACTGAAATTCATGGTAACGCTTGGCGCCTCGATTTTTCATTCAGGCCGGTCAGTGGTTCCGCCTTGCTGTTTCGCGTTGAGCGCGCCGAAGAAAAGGATCATCGGAATTGCAAAGACGAGGTGAAATAGCCCGGCGATCATCGAGAAGTCCTGGCCGAATGCGCCGTAGAAACGAAAAGAATATGCGGCCCATTGTACGATGCTCAGAACCAATTGAGCGATGAGAGAGATGTAGACGAGCTTCGTGGCTTTTTTGAGGTTCATAAATAGGGTGTCGTTGGTGCGGACTCAGTGGTTAAGTTTCCACGCGGCAGCGAGGCCGCGCAGCGTGACGTCGGGTACGACGCGGTGAGGAGTGCGCAATATCTTTTCCAGCAAGGCAGCGCTGCCACCGGTCGTGAGAATATGCGCTGGTTTTTCGCCGCGCGCGGCCAACTCACCCTGCACGGCGTCAAGCAGCGCCTGAATCATGCCGCCGAACCCGATGACCGTGCCGATGCGCATCGCCTCAACCGTAGATTTACCGATGGTGCGTGGCACGTCAATGGACTCGTCGAGCTCGGGCAGAAGAGCGGTCTGCTCGTGTAAGTAACGCCGCATAACCTCGACGCCGGGGGCGATGATGCCACCTTCATAGCCGAGGGTCGCGGTGACGATGTCGAAGGTGACCGCGGTACCCATGTCGATGATAATTGAGGGCGTGCCAACAAGAGCCTGTGCGCCCGCGGCATTAGCGAGCCGATCCTGGCCGATCTCGGCCGGGCGCGGATAGCCGATCGGAACGCCTAACTTCTTGTCATGCGTGAGTTGAAAATACGGAACGGGCAGTCCGCGCTGGAAGACGGCGAGCAGCCGCTTGGTCGCGTCCGGCACGACCGAACAAAACGCCACGCCCTTCACGCGGGGATCGGCCGCGAGGATTTTTTCACATTCCAGCCCCATGCCTTCGATCGGATCGTCGATCTTTTTAGTCGGGAGGTGGCGCATAAAAAGCGCGCCGTCGGCGCCGGTCACGCCGTAATGGGTGGAGGTATTGCCAATATCGATACAGAGTAGCATGGGAAAGTTATGAGCTTAAGACAAAACAAGGCATGGGTCACAGAGGACACAGAGCTCGGACACAGAGGTCACGGAGTTCAGCTTCAGCGATTTCACAAAAGAAAACGAATAGCCGAGCGTTGCATTGAGGTGGCGCCCGCAGTCCCTTGCGGGCTGGTTTGGTAAGATGAGGGCGTTCCTCTCGGCTCCGTCTGTGGCAAGATTCTGACCCGTGGTTTTCAAGAGGGGGCTTTCTTTGAGAGCGTGACTTCGCCGGCGCGGAAGCGCTCGGTCTTGCCCTTGTCGGTGCGCACGATGAGCGAGCCTTCGTCGTCGATGCCGAGGGCGGTGCCGTGGACTGGCAGGGTTCCGTGCAGGAGCGAAACCGGCTTGCCCTTGAGAAAATCGAACTGGTTCCAGAGATCGGCGAAAGTCTCCCTGTACTTGCCGCTGACGAACTGCTCATAGGCATCAAGGGCGCGGCCGATCACGGCGGCGGCAAATTTGTTTAGATCGAGCAGTGTATTTGTGTGTTCGGCAAGCGAGACGGCGCGGCGCGCGATATCGTGGGGCAGGGCACCGGCGGGGCTGTTGGTGTTGAGCCCAAGTCCGAAAACGAGATCACGAATCTGGTCGGCGTCGATGCGGGCCTCGGTGAGCATGCCACCGGCCTTGCGTTCATCGAAGAGAATGTCGTTCGGCCATTTTAGGCCTGGCGTGGTGTTAGTGAAACGGGCGACGAGTTCGCAAATGTTGACGCCCATCCAAAGCGTGAAGGTTTGCATGCGGCCGGGTGGGAGCTGCGGGCGAAACGCGAAGCTCAGGTAAAGATTGCCGTTGGCTTCGCTGTGCCAGACGCGACCAAAACGTCCGCGTCCGCGCGTTTGTTCGCCGGCGATGACGACGAAGGGCACGGCGCGTCCGCTAGCGAGCTGGCGGGCCGCCTCGTCGTTGGTACTGTCGACGGTTTCGAGACAGACAAACCCTGGACTCGGCTTGCGCGGAGGAAGAAACGCTTCGATCGACGCGGGATTGAGGCGGGTGGGCCGGGCAGTCAGCCGATAGCCGCGCGCTCGCACGGCTTCGAATTTGAAACCCTGTTCGCGCAATTTTTCCATGTGCTGCCACACGGCCACGCGGCTCATCGCGAGTGTTTTGGCGAGTGCGCCGCCGGAAACAAAACCGGTTTCGTTCGCCAATAATGCGCGCAGAATCGTGATTTCCGGGGGACTCGACGGGTGAGGGCGGGGCATGGTGGCGACCGTTGGCTAAAGCGACTTGGTTGGCAAATGTTCAACTTTGCCAGTCGAGACCGATGTCGACCCACGAACTTTGATGTACGAGTGCGCCGGTTGAGGCGAAGTCGAGGCCGAGGTTGGCGAGCTTGGGCAACGTCTGCAATGTGATGCCGCCGCTCGCTTCCGTGAACGCGCGCCCTTCGATCAGCCCAACGGCCTTGCGCAGCTGCGCCGGCGTGAAGTTGTCGAGCAGGATGATATCTGCGCCGGCGTCGAGCACGGGTGGGATTTGATCGAGACGGTCTACTTCAACCTCGACCGGCAGATCGGGCGCGGATTTTTTGGCACGTGCGACCGCCGCCGCGAGACCGTCGTTCGAGCCGAGTAGTGCGAGGTGGTTATCCTTCAACATCACGCGGTCGAAGAGCCCCAGCCGGTGGTTCCAGCCTCCGCCGCAGGCCACCGCGTATTTTTCCAACATGCGATAGCCGGGGGTCGTCTTGCGTGTATCGAGAAGTCGGGTACGCGACCGGCCGAGGGCCCTTGCGTAGCGGCGGGTTTGGGTCGCGATGCCGGAGAGGCGTTGCAGGAAATTGAGCGCGATGCGCTCGGCGGCCAGCAATACCCGCGGGTCGCCGGTGAGCGTGGCGAGCACGTCGCCTCTCTCGAACGCGGTGCCGTCCTCGGCGCGAAGGCGTGCCCTGGCCTTCCCACCGTAGGTTTTCAGGATGATCGGGAGCAGCGGCAGACCGCAAGCGACGAGCGGCTCGCGGGCGACGAGGTTGGCCGAACCTTGCCGCGGAGCAGTGATCATGCTGGCACTGGAACAGTCGCCAGTGCGGCCGGGCGGTAGCCGCAGACCGAGACCGGCGAGATCCTCGTTGCGCGCGATTTCCACCAACTGCCGAAGGTAGGCGACGTCAAGTTCGTCCCAAGTGAGGCGTTTGATGAGGGCGTCCGTGTGACGGTTGGGTGTCAGGGCTGGCATGGGGCCCAGCACAATCGACCGCCGGCGAAAGTCGAACGGCTTTTATGGGTTGCGCGCCCTTGCCAAAGTGGTCGATCCTCATCGCCCATCATGGCCGCCAAGATCAGAAAAGCGATTATCACCGCCGCGGGACCGGGCCAACGCCGCCTCCCGCTGCAATCTCTCACCGACCGCAACGGCGACGCCAAACCCGCGATCGCGATCATCCTTGAGGAAATGCTCGAAGCCGGCATCGAACAAGTCGGCCTGATTGTGTCGCCCGTCGACCGGGCGGCGTTCACCAGCGCGCTGGCACCCTTCACGAAATCCATCGTGGTGATCGAGCAGACGGTGGCAGGCGGTTACGGACACGCGGTGGCGTGCGGACGCGATTTCGTCGGGGCCGAGCGGTTTTTGTTACAGGTGAGCGATCATCTTTACGTAAGCAGCGCGGAAAAAAGCTGTACGCGCCAGCTACTGGATCTGGCTGAAACCGAAGGTTGCGCCGTTTCCGCCGTGCAAGCCACGCACGAGCGGCATCTGCCTTTTTATGGCACCGTCGCTGGTTCGCTTTTACCCGGGCGCCAAGGTATCTATCAAATTGAGAGCGTCATTGAAAAGCCCACGCCGACCGTCGCAGAACAGCAGTGCGTCGTGCCGGGTCTCCGCAGCGGCCATTACCTCTGTTTCTTTGGTATGCACGTGTTTGGGCCGACGGTGTTCGCGTTGCTGGCCGAGGAAGCCGCAGCGAATCCCACGGCGAAGCTTGGCCTCTCGCCTGCGCTGGCCCGCCTGCCTTCGCGTGAAAAATATCTTGCGGCCGAGCTCGCGGGTCGCCGTGCCGATCTGGAGGCGCAGTTTGGTGTGCTTCGCGCCCAGGTTGCCCTCGGACTGAACGGCTCGGCCCGCGAGGAGATCCTCGCGTTGCTGGTCGAAGAGCTGGCGATCGACGCCGGTAAAACCGCCACCCGTCGCTAACGCGTTACCGTGGACTCCCAACTTCTCGCTCTCGTCGAAGGCACCGGCAGCGGCTCCGAATATTTCGAAAAACTGTGCCGCGCCTCCGATCGCGCCGGGCTCGAACGCATGGCGGGCGAGCTGGAAGACTACCGGCAGCACGCCACGAATTTTTATCACCGGGTGCGCAGCATTTTCTTTTTGGAGGCTTTGCACCGGTATTTTCTGCCACCGCATTATACGGCGGATGCCGGGGGCGCGATTCCGTTTGAAGGTCACAAGCATTGTCTGGCGCGGCGCTTCGAGGAAGCGTTGGGCGTTTTTCTTGAACAGCAGCGGCGCCAGGGTTGGTCTGACGGTTTGAGCAGCGCGTTGGCCGTGGCCTATCACGGACTCGCTTTCAAAACCCTCGCGCAACAAGTGCAGAAGACCGTGCGTTCGGTACGCGGCAACCAGTGGATGTTTCGCACGGGCCACCCGCTTGACTACCCGCTGCGTCTCCGTCGCGAGCTGCTCGAACGCGCCTCGCCGGAAGATCCCATGCCGGTGTTGTCAGAGGAAACCGCGGTGCGCATGGACCTCAGTCACGCGGCGTGGAGCGACATTTTTTTCCTCGGCATGGACTATCCCGAGGGCGCGAAAGTGCTGAATATTTCCGTCAATCTCGGCGTACACGGTCGTGACGCCGGAGCGCAGCCGCCCGTCTGCGGCTTCCTGCGCGTTATTGATGAACCTGTACTCCGGCTGAGCAGTGTGGATCTCGGCGCCACGGTGGACGTGCGGTCACTGGATGAAATTTTTGATTTTGCCAAAGACTACCTCGGCCTGCTCAAGGCTGCGGTCATCGCGGCGGGCGTGATCCCGTCGGGCCTCGAGGGCTCCGGGCAAAAGCTTTCCGATATTTTGGCGCGGCTCTGTGGTTCGGGCCGCGGACTCGAAATTGTGAGCCAGGTGCGGGACATTCCGAAAGGCTCGCGACTGGCGGTTTCGACCAACCTGCTCGGTTGCCTGATTTCACTTTGCATGCGTGCGACCGGGCAAACCTCGTCGCTCACCGGCAAACTGACCGAGGTGGAGCGTCGCACGATTCTCAGCCGCGCTATCCTTGGCGAATGGTTGGGCGGCTCTGGTGGAGGCTGGCAGGATTCCGGCGGCGTCTGGCCCGGCATCAAGATGATTGAAGGAGTCGCCGCAGTCGCGGGCGATCTCGAACATGGCATCAGCCGCGGCCGCCTGCTGCCGCAGCATACGATTTTCGGCGCTGACATTGTATCCGAAAAAACCCGACGCGAGTTGCAGGACAGCCTGATTCTCGTGCACGGCGGCATGTCGCAAAACGTCGGCCCCATCCTCGAGATGGTCACCGAAAAATACCTGCTCAAGCTGGAGCGTGAATGGGCGGCGCGGCAGGAAGCCCAGCAAATCCTGCGCGACATCGTGGAGGCATTGCGCGCCGGCGACGTCGCTAAAGTTGCCCAGCTGACCACGCGTAATTTCTTCGGCCCGATCCAGACCATCATCCCGTGGGCGAGTACCGCCTACACGGAGAGGCTGATCGTCGAGGCGCGCCAGGCGCTCGGCGCGAAATTCCGCGGCTTCGTCATGCTGGGCGGCATGTCGGGCGGCGGCATGGGCTTTTTTGTTGACCCGGCGTTCAAAGCCGAGGCGCGCGAACAGTTGCTCGCGATCATGACGCGGACCAAGCGTGCGCTCGAAGCATCGCTGCCGTTCGCGATGGACCCGGTGGTGTACAATTTCGAGATCAACGAGAACGGTTCCTTCGCGAAATTGCGCACTGGTGCCGACGCCATGCTCTCGCCCGAGTATTATCTTTTTGCCGTGCCGCGTTGGTTGCGGCAGGACCCGCGCACTCTGAGACCTGAGGCGCGGCGCGAGATGGATCGCTTTTCTTCCGCGCAACTTTACGCCACGGGTGAAAGGCCGTTGCTCGCGCCAATGATGCAGCGCATTTTGCCCGCGCCGGTTCAGGGTAAGGGTCAGAAAAGCGGCGGCGCCGCCACGCTGCGCGAACTGCTGGCCGAAAACGGTTTTGACGCCGTGCAGCACGAGCAGATTCGCGACGATATGCGCGCCGGACGCATCGGTCTTTCGCAAAACCGGCTGCCCGTGACCGCCGGGGTTGAGGATGTCGCTGAGACCGATGTGGTACGACTGTACAGTGCGGACGAGAACGCGGAGAAAGTGGGACTTGAAGCTTTACGTGAAGGCCGCGTCGCCGTGATTACCCTTGCGGCGGGTGCCGGCAGCCGGTGGACACAGGGTGCGGGCACAGTGAAAGCGCTGCATCCGTTTGCCAAACTCTGCGGGCGTCATCGCAGTTTCATCGAAACGCATCTGGCCAAAAGCCGCGCCACAAGCCTGCTCTGTGGTGTGCCGGTGACGCATATCTTTTCGACCAGCCATCTCACGCATGCGCCGATCGAAGCGGTGTTGAACGCGGAGAATAATTACGAGTACACCGGTCGAGTGGTGCTATCGCCGGGCCGTTCAGTCGGTCTGCGCCTAGTGCCGACCGCGCGCGATCTGCGGTTTTCTTACGAGGAGATGCCGCACCAGCAGCTTGATCCGCAAAAAGAAAAAGTCCGCCAGAGCCTGCACAAAGCGCTGATCGAGTGGGCGAGTAACACCGGTGAGGCGTCTGACTACACCGACAACCTGCCGCTGCAGTGCCTGCATCCGGTCGGTCACTGGTACGAAGTGGCGAATCTGCTGCTCAACGGCGTGCTGCGCGATCTGCTCGCAAAACAACCCGGCCTGGAGCACCTGCTGCTGCACAACATCGACACGTTGGGTGCCAATCTCGACCCGACGGTATTCGGGCGGCACATACTGGAAGGCGCGGCACTCAGCATCGAGGTCATTCAGCGCCGGCTCGAAGATCGCGGCGGCGGTCTGGCCCGGGTTAACGGCCAGTTGCGCCTCGTCGAAGGTCTCGCCCTCGCGCGGGAGGAAGACGAGTTCAAGCTCACTTATTACAACACGCTGACGACGTGGATCCACATCGATTCGCTGTTGGAGTTGTTCGGCCTCGTCCGTCACGAACTGAGCGACACCGCTAAAGTCGCGGCCGCCGTGCGCACGCTCGGGGCGAAGATGCCGAGCTATGTCACGTTGAAGGACGTGAAAAAACGCTGGGGCAACGGCCAGGAGGATATTTTTCCGGTGGCGCAGTTCGAAAAACTCTGGGGCGACATGACGACCCTGCACGACGCCGATATTCGCTTCCTCGCCGTGCCGCGCACCCGCGGCCAGCAGTTGAAGGATCAGGCTCAACTCGACGGCTGGCTCCGCGACGGCTCCGCCGCCGGCATCGAGCGACTGTGCGTGTTCGAGTGAAGCGGCAAACGGGCTCGGCAATGTCGCTGCCGTCACTTGATATCGTTGCTAACCAAACCTCCAAAAGGAGGCAAGGTAGGGACGACCCGCCGGGTCGTCTGGCAACGCTGCCAGCCATCAGCCCACATCCAATCGGACGGCCCGGCGGTCCGTCCCTACCATCCCAAACGTCATAACTTTGTTATGCATTCAGGTTAAGGTGCTGCCACGCGGGTGCGAGCGATCCGGGCCAGGTCTTCGCCGCCCTGTAATACGTGCAGCCGATAGGAGTAGGTTGTTGGCCAGACGGAAATCCGGAATTGATGGTGGGGCAGGGCTCCCCAGGAATCATCTCCACCGAGACCGCGTTGCTTGAGATCCAGATTGAGCGTCACCGTCTCCCGCTTCGGCAGCATGTAGGAATAATAGTTATCGGTGGGTGCGGCGCTGAAAAGATCTTCGGTACTCGCATGGAGGGCGTTGGCGCTGAGCAGCGGTTCTCCGATCGCGAGCAGACCGCGTCCTTGCGCGTCGGTGAGGGCCAGCCAGCGCACTGCCTCTTTGTTGCCGGTTTCCTGTGGTTTTATGTAGTCGAAGAACTGGTCTTTCACCTTCCCGCGATAAAGACCGACGCGCGCGGCCTGCCGGTCAGCGTAGGTTTCTTGAGGGCCTTTGCCCAACCAGACGAGGTTATCAAAACCGGCGCGAAGGGTGGTTTGCATACCGAAACGGGGCAATTCGGGCGGCGGTATTTCGCCAGGCTGCCAGGAAGTTGAAACCTCGATCTCACCGTTACCGAGCACCGTCCAGACGATTTGTTGGGTGCACTTGACGGCTTTGATCCAGCCTTCGACCGTGATCATCACCGAGCCGCTGCCCACAGCATGCACGTTGACCGACTTGGCTTCCCAAGTTTCGTGAGCCTTGCGCCAGAGGCCCATGCCGCCGGGAGCCCAGAAATTTTTGCTTGGCTCTGTGCTGGGCATTTTGCTTCCACGGTCGTTGTCCACCGGGGCGCGCCAGAAATGAGGTCCTAGTGGCGCATTGAGTAGTTCGGTTTCGTTGCTTTTCAGCGACACCAGCAAGCCGGTGCTCTTGGAAATGGTGGCGCTGAAATTGTTGCCACTGACGACGATCTGCTGCGCTTCTTGTGTCACCTGCAACGGGGCCAGATTTTCGCGATCAGCCACGCGTGCCGGTGCGGACCAGGGAAGCAGGAATTGCTCCCACGCGACTTCGTGGCCGGCTTCTGACCAGGGTGTGCGGTCTTTGAGCTTGAAGCTCACTTCGAGGAAATATTCCACGCCTGGTTCTGGCACGAGAGACTTAATCGGCAGCTTTAGTTTTTTCTCTTCGCGCGGTGCGAGGGTCAGGCCTTCGATGCGGCCCTGCTGCAAAACCTGTCCCTCGGCTACTACGCGCCAATCAGCAGCGAGCCAGGCCTCGGCGGGCAGAAAATCGAGCCAGTTCTTCAGCGTAATTTCGGCCTGTGCGAGGTCACCGGCACGCATTTGAATCGGTTGGTAAACTTTTTTCACCTCGGCGAGGCCGGGGTGGGGAACGCGGTCGGCGTTCACCAGGCCGTTGGCGCAGAAGTTGCCATCCGATGCGACATCGGGCGGGCCGAACGTGCCGCCGTAGGCAAAAAAGGTACCCAGGGTCGGATCGAGTGGCAGTGATTTAGGGTTGTCCAAGCGTTCGATTTTGCGAGAGGCCGGCACCGGCGTCCGCAGTCCCTGGTCAACCCAGTCCCAAATATAGCCGCCCTGCAAATGCGGCAGGCCTTGATAGATGGGATTCCAATAGGCCCAAACGTCGCCGGAACTGTTGCCCATGGCGTGGGCGTATTCGCACATAATGAATGGTTTGGTTCGGGGCAGTGCGGCGTAGTTGAGGACGTCACCCACGGCGGGGTACATCGGGCAAACGATATCGGAAGTTTCCGCGCTGCGGGGATTTTCATACTGCACCGGGCGGGTCGAATCGTGCTGTTTCAACCACTGGTAGGTGCGCACAAAGTTTTCGCCAAAGCCGGCCTCATTGCCGAGCGACCAGGTGATGATACAGGTGTGGTTCTTGTCGCGTTCGAACATGCGGATCGTGCGGTCGAGGTGGGCGAGACCCCAAGCTGGCACCTTGGCGAGCGTGCCTTCTCCATAGCCCATTCCGTGGGATTCGATGTTGGCTTCGTCGATGATGTAGAGTCCGTATTCATCGCAAAGCGCGTACCACTCGGGGACGTTAGGATAGTGGCAGGAGCGAACGGCGTTGATGTTGTTCTGCTTCATCAACCGGATGTCTTGGAGCATTCGTTCGCGCGTCATGACTTGTCCGGTTTCGGGGTCCCACTC
>Ga0302323_100002420_pt1 | contig 15143 bp, 10 predicted proteins | sample Fen_T0_3_FD_201950 | JGI IMG/M metagenome (GOLD analysis project Ga0302323, IMG submission 201950) | Peat permafrost microbial communities from Stordalen Mire near Abisko, Sweden - Fen_T0_3 | ecosystem: Environmental > Terrestrial > Soil > Wetlands > Permafrost | place: Sweden: Abisko... | reverse complement strand
ACCGGCGCGGCTGGCGCCCCTGGGGCAGGCGCCGAAGCCGAAGCCCCGCACCCGATCGTCGAGGCGATCGCCGCCCAGCGGCGGTTCGAGCGGACGCGGTTCCGGATCATCTTCGTCATCACCTGGCTGATCCTGATCGGCGGCCTGGTGGGCTCGCTGCTCGCGGCCGGGAAGATCGACACCGAGTTCATCGGCAAGTGGGGCCCGTACATCCTGGGCGGCGTCACCACCACGATCCTCGTGGCCGTCTGCTCGATCACGATCGCGATCATGTTCGCGGTCGTCGGTGCGCTTGGCCGGTTGAGCTCCGCCTCGGTCGTCTACGCGGTCGCCACGCTCTACGTCTCGCTCGTGCGTGGGACGCCGCTGCTGGTCCAGATCTTCTTCATCTACCTCGCGCTGCCGCAGATCATCCCGGGCGTGTCCGGCGTGCCGACCATCCTGCTGGGCATCTTCGCCCTGGCGTTCAACTACGGCGCGTACATGACCGAGACGTTCCGCGCCGGTATCCAGGCCGTCCCTCGCGGCCAGACCGAGGCGGCGCAGGCCCTGGGCATGGGCGCCCGCACCCGCATGCGCCGGATCATCCTTCCCCAGGCGGTCCGGATCATCACCCCGGCCATCGGCAACGAGTTCATCTCGATGATCAAGGACTCGTCGCTCGTCTCCGTCATCGCGGTCCCGGAGCTCCTCTGGCGAGCGCAGCGCGTCGGCCAGTCCAACTTCCGCACCCTCGAGACGCTGATGATCGCCGCGGCGGTCTACTGGGGCCTGACCATCGTGCTGTCCATCGTCCAGGATCGCCTGGAGAAGCGGATGGCCGAGAGCGACCGGCGGATCTGAGGTGACCAGCGTGACGAACCCCCAGGCCCCGGACGCCTTCGACGCCAGCGATCCGTACGCAAGGCCGGGCGCCCTGACCCCTTCCGGCGCCGGGCCCATCGTGCGCGCCCTCGGCGTCCACAAGTACTTCGGCAGCAACCACGTGCTCCGTGGCGCGACCCTCGAGGTCTATCCGCGCGAGACCATCTGCCTCATCGGCCGGTCCGGCTCCGGCAAGAGCACGCTCCTGCGGTGCATCAACTTCCTCGAGGAGCCAACGATGGGCGCCATCGAGGTCGACGGCCTGCGCCTCGAGGCCCAGCCGCTCAACTCGCGCGACCGCGGCCACCGCGAGCAGATCCGCCAGATGCGGATGCGCGCGCAGATGGTGTTCCAGGAGTTCAACCTGTTCCCCCACCTCAAGGTCATCGACAACCTGATCGAGGGGCCGGTCCGCGTGAAAGGGGTCCCGAAGGACCAGGCCATCGCCACCGCGGAGAAGTACCTCGCCAAGGTGGGCCTGTCGGAGAAGCGCGACGAGTACCCGGCGCGCCTCTCCGGCGGCCAGAAGCAGCGCGTGGCGATCGCCCGGGCGCTGACGATGGAGCCCAAGGTGCTGCTCTTCGACGAGCCGACCTCCGCCCTCGACCCGACGCTGGTCGGCGAGGTCCTGAACGTCATGGAGGAGCTCGCCCACGAGGGCGCGACGATGATCGTGGTCACCCACGAGATGGCGTTCGCGCGCGAGGCCGCGGACCGCGTCTACTTCATCGAGGAGGGCGTGTTCCTGGAGGTGGGCCCGCCGGAGCATGTCATCGACAACCCGCAGGACCAGCGGACCCGCGACTTCCTCGCCCGTACGCTGGGGGCGGCCCACGTGCACCAGCCCGAGGGCGCGCTGCACATCCCGGACGATGGGCTGCACATCCACGCGGACGAGGGGCCGGCGCACCTCCGCACCGAGGAGTGGGGCCACATCGAGGGCCGCGACCACCTCTAGCTAGAGCTCCTCGCGGACCGTTTCGCCCGCGCCCGGTCGCGTGTAGACCCGCGTGATCGGGCGCCCGCCGGCCATGAGCACGTCGGCCGGGTCCAGGTGCCCGAACAGCTGGATCAGGCGCGCAACGCTCCCGGTCCAGCCGGTCTGGTGGTTCGCGCCGATGCCCGCGCCATCGTCCCCGTTGAAGTACTCGTAGAACAGGATCGCGTCCGCGAGGTCCGGGTCGTCCTGGAGGACCGCCACGCTGCCGTGGGTGGGGCGCCGCCCGTCGGCCCCGCGCTCGAAGAGCGCGATCAACCGGTCGCCGAGCTCCTTCGCGACCTCGAACAGCGTGCACATCCGGCCGGAGCCCGTGGGGCACTCCACCCGGAAGTCGTCGCCGTAGTAGAGGTAGTACTGGAGCAGCGCGCGGACCAGCAGGATGTTGACCGGGAACCAGACCGGGCCGCGCCAGTTGGAGTTGCCGCCGAACATCCCGGAGGACGACTCCGCGGGTTCGTAGGCGACCCGCCAGGTCATGCCGGCCGCCTCGAACTCGAACGGCTCGCGCTCGTGCACCTTGGACAGCGACCGGATGCCGTGGGGGGAGAGGAACTCGTCCTCGTCGAGCATCCGCGCGAGGACCCGCCGCAGCTTGGCCTCGTCGAGCACCGCGAGGACCCGCCGCCCGGCGACGCCCGGCACGGTCACGCCGGCGACGACGTCGGCCAGCTCCGGGTGGTGCGCCCCGAAGGTCCGGATCCGCGCGACGACGTCGGGATGGCGCCGGAGCGCGTCCTCCCCGATGACGGTCACCGCGCACAGCGGCAGCAGGCCCACCATGGACCGCACCCGCAGGCGCCGCGCGTCGCCGCCGGGGAAGCGGATGACGTCGTAGAAGAAGCCGTCCTCCTCGTCCCACAGCTCGTCCTCGTGGTCGCCCGGCCGGTCCATGGCCGCGGCGATCAGCAGGAAGTGCTGGACGAACTTGACGACCATCGGCTCGTAGGCCTTGTGGGTCGCCGCCAGCTCCAGCGCGATCTCGAGCATGTTCTGGCTGAACAGGGCCATCCACGCCGTGCCGTCGGCCTGCTCCAGGGAGCCACCGGTGGGCAGGGGCGCGGACCGGTCGAAGACGCCGATGTTGTCGAGGCCCAGGAAGCCGCCCTGGTAGACGTTGCGCCCGGCCGGGTCCTTGCGGTTGACCCACCAGGTGAAGTTGAGCAGCAGCTTGTGGAACGCGGACTCGAGGAAGTCGTGGTCGAGCCGGCCGCCGATCTGCTGGCCGATCTGCTGCTCAGTGGAGTAGGCGAACAGGGTCGCCCACGCGTGGACCGGCGGGTTCACGTCGCCGAAGTTCCACTCGTAGGCGGGAAGCTGGCCGTTGGGGTGCAGGTAGAGCTCGCGGAGCATGAGGTCGAGCTGGCCCTTGGCGAAGTCCGGGTCGACCATGTTGAGCGCGATCGTGTGGAACGCGAGGTCCCACGCCGCGTACCAGGGGTACTCCCAGGTGTCGGGCATGGAGATCACGTCGTCGTTGAGCATGTGCTCCCAGTCCGCGTTGCGCAGCGCCTGCCGCCCTCCGGGACCGCCCGACGGGTGCTCGGCGAGCCAGCGCTCCACGTCCAGGCCGTAGTACTGCTTGGACCAGATCATCCCGGCCAGGGCCTGGCGCATGATCGAGGCCCGCTCAGGCGTGACGGACGGCGGCGTGATCGAGGCGTAGAAGGCGTCGGCCTCGCGCTCGCGGTCGGCCATGACCCGATCGAAGGCCGCGCCGAAGCCGGTCTCCGGGTGGCGCCCGGCGGGGTCCAGCGCGGTGAGCCGGAGGCGTACCTCCGCGGAGCCGCCGGCCGGCGCCTTGACCCGGACCCACGCCGCGGCCTTGGTCCCGGTGCCTGCCGGGTTGACGGCCTCCGTGCGCCCGTTGACCACGGCCTCGTTGATGCCGTCCTTGACGTGGGGCGAGGCGTTGGGGATGCCCCACAGGCGCTCAGTGTTCGACTCGTTCTCGGTGACCAGCCAGCGCGGCTCGCCGTCGACCAGGAGCCAGGAGCGGCCCAGCTCCTGGTGGTCCAGCACGAGGTGGCCGTCGCGGGCCGCCAGGGACGGCTTCACGGCGCCGGCGGCGCCGGCCCACGTGTTGCGGAACCAGGCGGTGGGCAGCAGGTGGAGCTCGGCCGGCTCTGGACCGCGATTGTGGGCCGTGATGCGGACCAGGAGCTCGTCGGGGGCCGCCTTGGCGACGGCCACGTCCACGTCCCAGACCCGGCGCCCGTCGAGGACGCCCGTGTCCCACAGCTCGTACTCGAGCTCCGCGCGGGACCGCCCGGCATTCGTCCGCACGAGGTCGTCGTACGGGAACGCCCCCTGCGGGTAGCGGTAGCGCATCCGGAGCCAGGAGTGGGTCGGCGTGGCGTCGAGGTACCAGTAGAGCTCCTTGACGTCCTCGCCGTGGTTGCCCTCGGCGTTCGTCAGCCCGAACAGGCGCTCCTTGAGGATCGGGTCCTTCCCGTTCCAGAGGGCCACGGAGAAGCAGAGCCGGCAGTGGTCGTCGGACAGCCCGGCGATCCCGTCCTCGCCCCAGCGGTACGCCCGCGACCGTGCCTGGTCGTGCGAGAAGGAGCTCCAGGCGTTGCCGTCCGCGCTGGTGTCCTCGCGGACCGTGCCCCACTGGCGCTCGGACAGGTAGGGTCCCCACCGCAGCCACGGCTCGCCCTCCGCGGCGTGTGCGGCGGCCAGCCGGCGTCCCTCGTTCGTCTCGTGCACCGGTCCTCGCCTCCGTGACGCTTCCCCGGGACGACGGTACACGACGGCACGTTCACACGTGCCCGCCCAGCCGAGCGCCCGCGCCCGTATCATCGGCACATGGCCCCGCTCACCCGTGCCGACGTCGAGCACGTCGCCCACCTCGCCCGCCTCGGGCTGACCGCCGACGAGCTCGCGCGCCTCGAGGGGGAGCTCAACCACATCCTGGACCAGTACGCGCGCCTGGCCGAGCTGGACACGGACGCGATCCCGCCCACGGCCCAGGTCATCGAGCTCGAGAACATCCTCCGCGAGGATGTCGCACGGCCGTCGCTGGCGCCGGACCTGGCGCTTGTCAACGCCCCCGGGCGCGCCGGTGACGCGTTCGTGGTGCCCGCGATCCTGGGCGGGGACTGAACGGCATGGCCGGGCCAACGGGCGCGTCCGACCTCACGATCCTCGCCGCGCACGACATGGCGGACCGGCTTCGCGCAGGCGAGACGACGTCGCGCGACATCACCGCCGCCCATCTCGCCCGGGTCCGCACGACGGACCGCGGCCTGCATGCCTGGCTGGCGCTCGACGAGGACCGCGCGATGGTCGAGGCGGAGGCCGCCGACGCCCGCCTGGCCGCCGCTCGCGCCGAAGGCCCGGCCGCGCTGGGCGCGCTCCACCCGCTGCTCGGGATCCCGGTGGGGCTCAAGGACCTCGTGTCCGTGGAAGGCGGGCAGTGCACCGCCGGGTCGCGGATCCTGGAGGGCTACCGCGCCCCGTTCGACAGCCACGTGACGGAGCGCCTTCGTGCCGCCGGGGCGGTGATCCTGGGCAAGACGAACATGGACGAGTTCGCGATGGGCTCGTCCACGGAGCACTCCGCGTTCGGGCCCACCGCCAACCCGTGGGACCTGGACCGCATCCCGGGCGGGTCGTCCGGCGGCTCCGCGGCGGCGGTCGCGGCGTTCCAGACCCCGCTGGCCATCGGCACGGACACCGGCGGCTCGATCCGCCAGCCCGCGGCCATGTGCGGCGTCGTGGGGATCAAGCCGACGTACGGGCGGGTGAGCCGCTACGGGATCGTGGCCTTCGCGAGCTCGTTGGACCAGGTTGGCCCGTTCGGGCGCGACGCGCGCGACGCGGCGGCGGTGTTGCACGCGATCAGCGGCCGCGACGAGCGCGACTCCACGAGCGCCCCGGTTCCGGTCCCGGACGAGCTTCTCGCCCTGCCCGCCTCGGACGACGAGGCGGCCTCCTGGCTGCGAGGCCGGCGCTTCGGGCTGCCGCGCGAGTACTTCGTGGACGGCATGGAGCCGGGCGTCGCGGCCCGGATCCGCGAGGCCGCCGCGGCCCTCGAGGCGGCCGGCGCCGCCGTTGAGGAGGTCAGCCTCCCGCACACGGACTACGGCCTCGCGTCGTACTACATCGTGGCGCCCGCGGAGGCCTCGTCCAACCTCGCCCGCTACGACGGTGTCCGCTATGGCCTCAGCGTCCGCGGCGGCGGGGAGTACATCGCGGACTACCTCGCCACCCGCGGCGAGGGCTTCGGCCCGGAGGTGAAGCGCCGGATCATGCTCGGCACGTACGCGCTGTCCGCCGGCTACTACGACGCGTTCTACCTCAAGGCGATGAAGGTGCGGACGCTCATCAGGCGCGACTTCGACCGCCTGTGGGCGGACGGGTTCGACGCGATCGTGGCGCCGGTCTCGCCCGGGATCGCGTGGCCGTTCGGCGCCAAGCTGGCGGACCCGGTCCAGATGTACCTGGCGGACGCCTGCACGCTGCCGGTGAACATGGCGGGCCTGCCCGGGATGTCGGTCCCGTGCGGGCTGTCCGACGGGCTGCCGGTGGGACTGCAGCTGATCGGCGCGCCCTGGTCAGAGGTCGGGCTCTTCCGCGCGGCACGCGCGTACGAGGGGATCACGGCCGGGGCCGCGTGGCGGTCGGTCCGGCCGCGGGACCTCCTGGCGCTGCGGGACCCGGCGATCGCCACGCCCGCAGCGCGCGCGGCGGCCGCGGCGGCCTGACGCCGATCCCGTCCCCGGGGGTCCTGCGACCCACCCGGGCACGCCTTCTCGCGACGCTCGGCCCTGACCGTGGCGCGCGAGCTGGGGCATGGTGGCTGGAGGAGGTGTCACGCGTGTTCAAGAAGCTCATTGCCGGTTCTCTCGCGGCCGTCGCGGCCCTCGCCGCCTTCGGCGCCTGGACGTGCATCCGCTGGTGGCGAACGTGGGGTATCCGGCCCGCAGACTCGGCGCTGCCGCTGCCCGGAGACGAGCTGATCGAGACCGCCGCCGCGAGCGACACGCGGGGAATCACGATCGCCGCGCCGGCCGGGGCCGTGTGGCCGTGGCTCGTGCAGATGGGCTACGGACGGGCCGGCTGGTACAGCTACGACCGGCTCGACATGAAGGGCTCGTCCGCCGGCTCGATCCTGCCCGAGCACCAGGCCCTCGCGGTCGGTGACATCGTGCCGACGGACCCGTCCGGCGGCTTCGAGGTCAAGGTCCTGGAGCCCGGCTATGCGCTCGTGCTGTACGTGGATGCGGCCCTGGTCGCCGCCCGCAAGGAGGCCGGCGCGGGCGAGGGGGCCGAGGCGACCCCGGCCGGTCTCGCCGCCTCCGGCAGGTTCCTCGAGGAGGCCACGCCCCCGGACTTCGCGGTGTCCTGGGCGTTCAACCTGCGCCCCGAGCCGGACGGGAGCACGCGGCTGATCGAGCGGGTCAGGCTGCGCGTGGGCGAGTCCAGGGGCATGCCGAAGGCCCTCACACCGGTGCTCGGGTTCGGGGTGTTCGTGATGATGCAGCGCCAGATGGCCGGCATCCGGCAGCGTGCCGAGCGCCTCGCACGCGACTGACGCGTCGATCCGGACACGGCCACGGGCCGTGGGGCGCCCGATTGGCGTACGCTTCGGACACCATGACAACCGATGCCACTCCCCGCGCGCCGCTCGCCGAGCGCGCCCTCGCCCAGCGCGTCCGCGCGGTGCCGCCGTCCGGAATCCGCCGCTTCTTCGACATCCTCGCGACGATGGACGACGTGATCAGCCTGGGCGTGGGGGAGCCTGACTTCGACACCCCCCGCGAGATCGTCGAGGCGGGCGTGGAGAGCCTCCGCGAGGGCCGGACGCACTACACGTCCAACTTCGGCACCATCGAGCTGCGCCGCGCGCTCTCCGAGCATCTCGAGCACCTCTACGGCGTCCACTACGATCCGTCGACCGAGATCCTGGTCACGGTCGGTGCCTCCGAGGCGGTGGACCTGGCCCTGCGGGCGACCTGCGACCCGGGCGACGAGGTCATCCTCCACGAGCCCAGCTACGTCGCCTACATCCCGGCCATCGTCTTCGCCGGCGGCACGGTGGTCCCGGTGGCCACGAGGTTCGAGGACGACTTCGCGCTGGACCCGGCGGCCGTCGAGGCCGCCATCACGCCGAGGACCAAGGCCCTGTTCCTGGGCTATCCCGCCAACCCCACCGGCGCCGTCCTGGACGACGACGTGCAGGACGAGCTGGCCCGGATCGCCCGCGAGCACGACCTGCTCGTGTACAGCGACGAGATCTACGACCGTCTCGCGTACGGCTCGTACCGCCATCGCGCCTTCAGCTCGCTCCCGGGCATGTGGGAGCGGACGATCCTCATGGGCGGGTTCTCCAAGGCCTACGCCATGACCGGCTGGCGCGTGGGTTGGATGTGCGCACCCAGGGACATCCTCGAGGGGATCGTCAAGGTCCACCAGTACGGGATCATGTCCGCACCGACCGTCGCCCAGGACGCGGCTCTCGTCGCGCTCCAGGGCGGCGAACCGGCCGTGGCGGCGATGGTCATCGAGTACGACCGTCGCCGGCGGCTCCTCGTGGACGGCCTCAACCGTATCGGCCTGCCCACGTTCGAGCCCCGCGGGGCGTTCTACGCCTTCCCGGACATCAGCTCCACGGGTCTCACCAGCGACGAGTTCACGGAGCGCCTGCTGCGCGAGGAGAAGGTCGCCGTGGTCCCGGGCAACGCGTTCGGGCCGTCCGGCGAGGGTCACGTGCGCATGTGCTACGCGACCGCCTACGAGCAGCTCGAGGAGGCGCTGGTGCGCATCGAGCGCTTCGTGGAGCGCAACCGCTACTAGCGCTGCGCCCGCCGGCAGGGTGACCATCGGCACTTCCGGCACGTGCCGTTGGGCGCGCAACCTGCAGCCGCGGGCGGATGCGGCCGGAGCGGTCGCGGCGGCCCCTGGAGGTGCGCCGTGACCAGAGCGCTCGTCGTGCACCACGACATCGATCTCGCGGACCAGGAGGTCGAGTCGCTGCGGCGGTACGGCTACGTGGTGGAGCAGTGCAGCGGGCCCACCGCCAACACCTGCCCCGTCCTCAACGGTGGCTCCTGCGACATGGCGGAGCGGTCGGACGTCCTCGTCTACGACGCCTGGGCGAGCGGCGACTCGGACGGTTCCACGGAGCTCATCGCCGGCCTGCGCCGGGTCCACCCGCGCGTCCCGATCGTGCTCACGTTCCCGGGGATGGGCCTCTCGGGCTTCGACGACGAGCCGGCGCATGGTGTCGTGCCGCTCGAGGGCCAGCCCACGGGCGCGCGCCTGCACGAGGCCATCCAGAAGGCGATCGCGGAGCTCTCCCCGGACGCAGCCTCCTCCTAGGAGGCCCGCCGGGCGTCAGTCCAGCGCGTCGTCGTAGTCGAGCGGGCCGCCCGCGGCGATGTCGCCGAGCCGGCGCCCGCTGTCCTTGACGATCCGTCTCCCGCCGGCCTCGAAATCGACCCAGGTGATCCCGAAGCGCTGCTCGTAGCCCGCGGCCCACTCGAAGTTGTCGAGCAGGGACCAGGCGAAGTAGCCGCGCACGTCGCAGCCGTCGTCGATCGCGCGGGCCAGCTGGCCGAGGTGATCCTCGAAATACCGGACCCGGCTGGCGTCGTGCACCCGTCCGTCCGGGCCCGGCCCGGTCGCGTCCGCGCAGCCGTTCTCGGTGATGTAGATGGCCGGATGCCCGTAGTCGTGGTCGACCCGGCGCACGAGGCGGTGCAACGCGGCCGGCCAGATCTCCCAGCCGAACGAGTTCGTGCGCCCCGGACCCTGGATCCTGCGCAGGCCGGACCGGGTGTCGGCGGGGTCGTCGGCGATGATCGCCCGGGAGTACATGTTGAGCGCGATGAAGTCGAAGGCGGTCGCGAGCGACTCCAGGTCGCCGGGCCGGATGTCCATCCGGGCGAGGGCCGCGTCCTGGTCGAGGTAGGCGACGGGGTAGCGCCCGTGGACCAGGGGATCGAGGAACCACGCGTTCACCCGGGCGTGGTGGCGCTCGGCGGCGGCGAGGTCGCGCGGGTCGTCCGAGGCCGGGTACGCGATGTCCATGTTGAACGCGGACCCGATCGTCGCCCCCGGCGCGGCGGCCCGGACGGCCCGGACGCCCTCCGCGTGGGCGAGGTTCGCGACATGGCTGACGCGCAGCGTGAGGTCGTGGTCGCGGAACCCGGGCGCGTGGACGCCGCTCTCGTGGCCATGGGTCACGAAGACCTCGGGCTCGTTGAACACGGTCCACGTCGTGATCCGGTCGCCCAGCGCGCGCACCATGGTGTCCGCGTAGTCGGCGAACCGGCCGATCACCGCGCGATCCGCCCAGCCGCCCGCGTCCTGGATCCACTGCGGCAGGTCCCAGTGGTACAGGGTGGGGTAGGGGGTGATGCCGGCGGTGAGCAGGGCGTCGACGAGCCGCTCGTAGTGGTCGAGGCCGGCCCGGTTCACCGTCCCGCTCGCGTCGGGCACGATCCGCGGCCAGGCGATGCTGAAGCGGTAGGCGGCCAGCCCGAGCTCGCCCAGGAGCGCGATGTCCTCCGGGTAGCGGTGGTACTGGTCGCAGGCGACGTCGCCGGTCGATCCGTCGGCGATGCGCCCCGGCGTGTGCGCGAACCGGTCCCAGATCGACTCGCCCTTGCCGTCCTCCCTCCAGGCGCCCTCGACCTGGTACGAGGAGGTCGCCGCCCCCCACACGAACCCGGCGGGGAAGGTCGCTCGCTTCAGCATGTCCCGATTCCTCCGGCGGATGGGTGGGCGGATGCGGCCGCCGGGTCCTCGTGGACGCGTGGTCGGGCGCGCTTCGTCATGCGCCCATCATGCCAGCCGGACCTCGACCCGCACGCGCGGCTGGCCGGCCGCGGGCAGCGGGACGAGCGTGCCGTCGATCGGCCGGCCGTCGATGACGAGCTCGACCGGCGGGGCGCTCCCGGCGCCGGCGTCGGTGGCCCGGCGCGTCACCTCGATCTCGTAGGTCGTCCCGCGGAACTGCCGTGTCGCGCGGAACCCGGCCCAGGCAGCCGGGATCACGGGGGCCACCCGCAGGCCGTCGTGCTCGGGCCGGATCCCCAGAATCCACTGGCTGATCGCGACCATGTTCCAGGCCGCGGTGCCCGTGAGCCACGAGTTCTTGGCCTCGCCGTGGGTCGGGGCGTCCCGGCCTGCGATCATCTGGGCGTAGACGTACGGCTCGCAGCGGTGCACCTCTGAGATCGCCTCTCGCGCCGAGGGGTTGATCCGCAGGTAGTAGTCGAGCGCGCCGTCCCCGTTGCCCATGATCGCCTCGGCGATCATCATCCACGGGTTCGTGTGGCAGAAGACCCCCGCGTTCTCCTTGTAGCCGGGCGGGTACGAGGAGATCTCGCCGAGCTCGAGGTGATACGTGCCGTAGGCCGGCTGCTGGAGCACGATGCCGTGGGGCGTCGCCAGGCGCTCCCGGACCGACGCGAGCGCCTCCCGGGCGCGGCCGTCGCCCAGGCCCACCCCCGCCATGGCCATCAGCCCCTGGGGCTCGATGAAGATCTGCCCCTCGTCGTTGGTGCTCGATCCCACGGGCCGCCCGACGTGGTCGTAGGCCCGCCGGTACCACGCCCCGTCCCAGCCGTGGGCCTCGATCGACGCGGTCATCGCCGTGGCGGCGCCGGCGCAGCGCTTCGCCTCAGGCACGTCTCCGCGCAGCCGGGCGACGGCCTCCGCCTCGCGCGCGGCCAGGATGAACAGGCCCGCGATGAAGACCGACTCGGCAACGCCGCCGGGGCGGTTGGGTGCCGTCTGGAACGAGTCGCCGGGGTGGTCCGAGAAGACGTTGAGGTTGAGGCAGTCGTTCCAGTCCGCCCGCCCGATCAGCGGCAGCCCGTGAGGGCCGAGCCGCTCGAGCGTGAAGTCGATGCATCGCCGCAGGTGGTCGTGGAGCGGCGTGTCCGAGCCCTCGGCGTTGTCCCACGGCACGGGCTCGTCGAGGATCGCGAGGTCGCCGGTCTCCTTGAGATACGCCGCCACGGCGAGGACGAGCCACGCCGGGTCGTCGTTGAACCCGGAGCCCACGTCGTGATTGCCGCGCTTCGTGAGCGGCTGGTACTGGTGGTAGGCGCCGCCGTCGGGGAGCTGCGTCGCGGCGATGTCGAGGATTCGCGCCCGTGCCCGCTCCGGGACCATGTGGACGAACCCGAGCAGGTCCTGGTTCGAGTCCCGGAACCCCATCCCCCGCCCGATGCCGGACTCGAACATCGACGCCGAGCGCGACAGGTTGAACGTCACCATGCACTGGTAGGGGTTCCAGGCGTTGACCATCCGGTCGACGTGCGGGTCGCCGGTGGCCACCTGGAGGGTCCCGAGCCGCCGGTCCCAGGCTGCCCGCAGCTCGGCCATGTCCCGCTCCACCTGGCCCGGTCGCCGGTAGCGCTCCATGACGGCCCGTGCCCGGGCGGTGTCCGGGTGGCGCGATCCGGCCGGGTCGAACTTGCGGTCAGCGGGGTTCTCCGTGTAGCCGAGCACGAACGCCACGTCCCGCGACTCGCCAGGCTCGAGCAGCAGGCGCACCTGGAGGGCCCCCACCGGCTGCCAGCCATGGGCGACCGACCCCGTCATGACGCCTCGCTCGACGGCGACCGGACGGTCCCAGCCGCGGTAGGGCCCAAGGAACGCCTCGCGCGCCGTGTCGAACCCCGCCACCCGCCCGGACGACGCGAACCAGGCGAAATGGTCGCGGCGCTCGCGGTACTCCGTGAGGTGGTAGACCACGTCGTCCTCGACGAGGACCTCGCCGGTGGACAGGTTGCGCTGGTAGTTCGTGGCGTCGTCCTGGGCGTCCCAGAGGCAGAACTCCACGGCCCCGAACAGCGACACGCGAGCGGGCTCGCGGCGCTCGTTGGTGACCCGCGTCCGCCACACCTCGACCGCCTCACCGGGCGGCACGAGGTACGTGGTCTCGGCCCGGATGCCGGCGCGCGCGCCCGCGATGACCGTGTACCCGAGGCCGTGCCGGCAGGCGTAGTCGTCGAGCTCGCGCTGGCTGGGCTGCCAGCCCGGGTTCCAGGCGTCGCCGGTGGCGTCGTCGCGGAGGTAGAGGAAGCGGCCGCCAACGTCGAGCGGGGCGTTGTTGTAGCGGTAGCGGATCAGCCGCCGCAGGCGAGCGTCGCGGTAGAACGAGTACCCGCCCCCGGTGTTGGAGAGGAGCGCGAAGTAGTCCTCGCTGCCCAGGTAGTTGATCCAGGGCAGCGGCGTGTCCGGGCGGGTGACGACGTACTCGCGCCGCTCGTCGTCGAAATGGCCGTACTGCACGCTACTTGTCGACCCCTGTCACCACGACGCCCCGCATGAAGGCGCGCTGGGCCATGAAGAAGATGACCACCGGGACCAGCATAGCGAGGACGGCGGACGCCTGGATCAGCGTCGGCTGGCTCGCGTAGAGCGCGTTGTACTGCTGGATCCCGATCGACAGCGGCTGCAGCTCGGGCTTGTTCGCGAGGTAGAGCAGCGGCACGAAGAAGTCGTTCCAGGCCCAGAAGAAGTGGAACAGGGTCACGGCCGTGATCGCGGGGATCGACTGCGGCACCACGACGCTGCGCAGGATCCGGAACGGCCCGGCGCCGTCGATCATCGCGGCCTCGTCCATCTCGCGCGGGATCGTCATGAAGTACTGGCGCAGCAGGAACACGTTGAACGCGTTGGCGAAGAAGTGGGGGACGATCAGCGGCAGCCACGTCCCGTTCCACCCGAGCCACGTGAAGATGACGTACTGAGGCAGCAGCGTCACCTGGTTGGGAAGGATGATCGTGCCCAGCAGGATGAAGAAGAACAGGTTGCGCCCCGGGAACCGGAAGCGCGCGAACCCGTAGGCCACGAGGATGGACGATCCGACGGCGCCCAGCGTGGAGAAGAAGGCGATGCCGGCCGTGTTGAACAGGAGCCGCGGGAAGTTGAGCTGGTTCCAGACCGTCGTGTAGTTCTCGAACAGCGGGGAGAACTGCCAGGACTGCTGGAGGGTCCGCCACCGGCCCTGCCACTCGATCCTCGTCGCGGTCGGGTCGTTGGGGTCCACGAACACACTGGACTGGCGGCCCGGCTCCACCAGCATCAGCTGGCGGGTCACACCGTCGATGGTCACGGCGTAGACGGGGTACTCCTTGCCCTCGAAGGTGCCGGTCTGGGGCTTGGCGGGCCAGATCGGCGCGCCCGGCGTCGCGATCTGCGACGGCTGCATGAACGAGGTCGTGACCATGTACAGCAGCGGCGAGAGGAAGGCTGAGACGATGATCACCGCGAACATCGTGACGCCGGCCTTGGCGAGGAACCGCCGGTAGGTCCTGGCGATCGGGCTCGGGCTCGAGATCGAGAGCTCGGCCGTGCGGGCGGCGCTGCTCATCGGTCGCCCCCGGCGTAATAGACGCGCCCGCGGGCCAGGAAGAACAGGGCGGCGGTCAGGGCCAGGACGATGGCGAACAGGAGCCACGCGATCGCGGCGCCGTAGCCCATCCGGCTGAACACGAACGCCTCGCGGAACAGGTTGAGGTTGATGAACAGGGTCGCGTTGTCCGGGTCACCCCGGCCGTTGGTGAGCGTGTACGCCTGGGTGAAGTATTGGAAGGTCGCGATCAGCGTGATCACCAGGTCGTACATCAGGACCGGCGAGATCAGGGGGATCGTGATCTTGCGCAGCTGCGTGAACGACCCTGCGCCGTCGATCCGCGCGGCCTCGTAGAGCTCGGTGGGCACGGACTGCAGCCCGGCGATGTTGATGATCATGAAGTTGCCGATGGTCCACAGGCCCATGAGCGTCAGCGCGGGGTAGATCCAGGCGACGCTGCTGATCCAGTCCGGGCCCGGGATTCCAACGGCCTCGAGCGCCTTGTTGAGCCAGCCCGTCTCGGTGTTGAGGAACCCGCTCCAGACCAGGGTGCTGGCGACGAGCGGGATCATCATCGGCATGTAGACCAGCGTCCGGAGGGCGCTCTTTCCCGCGAGCTTCGGGTGGTTCATGAGGAGGGCGAAGCCCAGGCTCGCGAGCATCGTGACGGGGAGCGTGAGCAGCGCGAACTTGAACGTCGCGGCCAGGGACTGCGCCACGAGCGGGTCCGAGGCCATCCGGATGTAGTTGTCGAGGCCCACGAACCGCGTCTGGCTGGTGTGCAGCAGGTCGAAGTTCGTCAGGGACATGACCAGCGACGCGATGATCGGCCCGGCGGTGAACAGGGCCAGCCCGATGAGCCACGGGCCGATGAACGCGTACCCCCAGAGCGCCTCTCGCGTCGAGGGCCGGAGCCTGAAGCGCTGGCGACCTGTGCGTGGTGTCGCCGGCAGCGCCCGG
>Ga0302323_100002417_pt1 | contig 15153 bp, 10 predicted proteins | sample Fen_T0_3_FD_201950 | JGI IMG/M metagenome (GOLD analysis project Ga0302323, IMG submission 201950) | Peat permafrost microbial communities from Stordalen Mire near Abisko, Sweden - Fen_T0_3 | ecosystem: Environmental > Terrestrial > Soil > Wetlands > Permafrost | place: Sweden: Abisko... | reverse complement strand
CCTTGCCGAAGTAGACCTGGGCGGCTTGCTTCACACCCCGGATGCCAGGGCCAAGTTCAATCACGTTGAGATAGAGTTCAAGTACGCGATCCTTGCTGAGTAGCTTCTGTAGTCGCCAAGTCAGCACGGCTTCCTCCAGCTTGCGGGCCATGGTTCGCCGGTGCGAAAGGAACAGGTTCTTGGCAAGCTGCTGGGTGATCGTGCTTGCGCCTCTCTCGAAGGATCTATTTTCCAGGTCCTGGGCCAGCGCGTGCCGGATCATGTCCATATCGAAGCCGTGGTGGCGGAAAAACTTGCTGTCTTCCGAGGTCAGAAAGGCGGACGGCAAGTGCCGCGGCATCTGGGCCAAGGGAACGAAATCGGGATTGGCTGAGCCGAGTGGCAGACTGCCTATTTTTTGCCCATTCGCCTTGGGTTTGAGAAGCGTGGGCAGCAGGTCGGCGAGCGCGTAGGCTTCGCGCTTGACCTCGCACAGCGGTCCGACCGCCAGGTCTAGCGTGAGGTTTTCCCAGGCGCTGGCGTCGAATTCAACAGCGACGCGAACGCCCAGCTTGCCGTCCAGAGCGAGACCGGCCAGGGCCTGTTTGACGGGAGCTGGCTGCCCAAGCAGCAAGGCCGAGCAGGACAGGGGGGCTTGCTGGGGCGTAAACAACGCCAGGGACCCGCGTGGCGCTTGCGAGAAATCCAGCCAGCCCGTGAAGGCCATGGGGGCGGAGAGCACCTTCAGTGCGCCGTCGGCGATCTCGATGCGACCGGTTGCCAGGTCGGCGCTTCCGAGCAAACGCATGGTCCCGCTTTGGTTGCGCCAAGGCAGCGTGTCGATGGCCGGGTGAAGAAGATCGACGCCACGAACCTTTCCCTCGAAATCGAAGTCGGCGCGCGTCTGGTCGATGGTGATCGCCGTGTGCAAGGATGCCTTGGCATTCTCCAGGCCAACAGCCCGGTTGGCGGCCATGGCTCCCAGCGGCCGGAGTGGCACCTCGGGCACATCCATGGCGATGGCCAGGGCACCTGGCCGCCAATGTCCGGCGAATAGCGGCTGCTTTTCCTCGCCATCCCGGCGCCGAATCTCCACATCCGCCTTCGTCGCGGAGAAGTTTCCTGTGAGGGCCAGATGGTCGATCAGCGTGCCACCCCCAGGGACTTCAGCGGCCACGTTGCCACCACTGGATACGTTCAAGCTGTGGCGGTCATACTCGGCAGACAGCGCCAGCACGCGCAGGGATCCCCAGCCTTCGGCATCGATGACCATGCGTTCGAAGGTGGCTTTGACGGTGCCTTTTGCTCTTCGCTCGAATTCCGCCTGCGAGACACGGAATTCCATGCGAGGAAAGTGAGCAATCGCCACGCTACCGCGCAGGTGCACGCTGCGTGCGATGATCTTCGGAAATGAGCCCGTAGCGGTATATTTAGTTGCAGGGATGGCTGTGCCGGTGGCCAGTTTTGGAACACGCAGGTTGTCGCCCGCGGCCGTGCCCAGGTAGTCCATGTCCAGGCCGTCGATAAGGACCTCGGACGGGCTCCAGAAACCACTCGGTCCGCGCAGCTGGACCACGACCCTGTCGGCGCGGGCCAAGGTCTGCGCCTCGAAGGGAGGTGAGCCGGCAATGCGCACATCGTGGACAACGATTTCAAGGCGATGGTTGAGGGAAACCCCTGCGATCGTTGCCCGATGACCGGTGATTTGTTCCAGCCTCCGGCGGACCAAGCCCGGCGCCTTCCACTGCCATATCCCCACAACCGCCGCGTACCCAAGCGACAGCGCAAGAAGACCGAGAATGAGTTTGAAGCGACGCTGGCTGGACAAGGGATCGCATCCTAGCCCGAAGCTGGCACGGCTTCATCCGTTGAAGCGAACTTCAATGGGCTTCGGTCACCGCGGTTGCCCGCCGATCGGGGCCTTCGAAATGTGCCTGGTAAGCCCGTCGATTGCTGTGGCGTCCGTGGGCCCGAAGGCGTGCGCCTCGCAGGATTTCCTCGATGAAGTCGTTGTACTCCAGTCCGGCTTGGCTGGCGATGATGGGCAAGGGACTGGTAGGAAGGAGCAGGGGCGACGTATCGATATCGACGACGGTTTCGTTGAGCCGTTCGCTGACCAGCATCTCCACGCAGGCCGGTCCCTCGCAGCCGAGCGCATCGTAGGCCTGGGTGGCCAAGCGCAGAACCGAGTCGTGCCGCTCGCGCGACAGCCGGATGGGAGCGCAAGCTTCCTGCCCGCGTGCCCCGACCGAGCGCAACCCGGCCCAGGAGGCAATACGGGGAACCTCGACGATGCCCAGTGCGACGCCGTCCAAGATGCCCACCGAAACCGGGCGGCCCTGAATGAAGCGCTCGACGAGTGCACAGTCCTCCAGACGGAACACATCTTCCAGGGCGCTCTCCAGCTCCATTTCGTCTCGTGCCAGCGTGCCTCCCCACAGCAGCGAAGCGCTCATCGGCCGTACCACAGCCGGAAACCCGAACGAGCCGTGCACGTCGGCTGGCGAGCCGTCGTGGTCGCTGCGCAGAACGTAGCCTGGGGCGACGGGCAGGTTGAATAGCCGAAGCACGTCCTTGGTCTTGGCGCGATTCATGGCCAGCCCGCACGCCAGCACCGCGGAGCCGGTGTAGGGGATGCCTTGCAGTTCGAGCAACCCTTGCAAGCAGCCATCGGCGCTATAGCGCCCGCGCACCGCCAGAAAGGCGATGTCAATCTTGGTTTGGCGAAGGGCCACATCAATGTCGCGATCCACGAACATGCAGTGGATTTCGTGCCCCATCTGCCGCAATGCCGTGGCCACCGCCTCGCCGGCGCGAATCGATGCGTCCCGTTCTACGGACAGGCCGCCCAAGAGAACACCGATCTTCTTGCTGGAACTCATTCACCACGGGTACCTTTCATCCGGGTCAGCGTCAAAAAAAACGATCCAAATGGGTGCCAGCGCCGCTCTTCCCCCATCCGCCGATGGTTTGTGGTAAAGAAACGGCTCTATGACATTCCTCGAAGCGGCGCTTGAGATTCTCAAGCGCGAGCGGAAGCCCCTGCACTACAAGGAGCTGACCGAAAAAGCCACGGAGCGAAAGCTCCTGACCTTCGTGGGGCGCACCCCGGAGGTCACCATGCAAACCCAGCTCACCAGCGCGGTGAAGAAGGCTCCTGGAGCCCCGTTTGTCCGGGTCAAACCTGGTATTTTCGGACTCTTGCGCTACCCCGAGGCTGCTCCAGAGCCCGTGGTGGTGGAAGAGGTCGCGGCGGTGGTTGCCATCGAGGAGAAGCCGGCGGAGAGTGCCGAAGCCGCTCGTGGCCGACGGCGCCGACGGGGCGGGCGAGGGCGGCGAAGGGATCACCGGGGCGACGAGCCGCGAGCGGAAGGCGAGGCGGAAGGCGCCAAGACGGCGACTGCCGAGCCCCACGAAGCTGACGGTCCGGGGCCGGCCATCGCCGAAGAGCAGGACGGATCGGAAGAGCCCAACATTGGCTCGCTTTCCCCCGAGGCGCGCGCCGCGGCGCTGGCCGAGACAGGCGTGCTTGAGGGTGACATCGAGGATGACGAATCCGAACTCGATGCCAGCGCCATGGTCGATGATGTGGACGAGGCGAAACCGCGCCCATCCAGGGCTGCGGCTGACCAGGACCAAGGGGCGCAAGAGTCCCGAGACTCCATGCATGGCGAGCCATCTGGAGAGCGCGCGGAAACAACGCCTCCGCCAATTTTAGATGCCGCACCAACGCCAGTTCCGGCCACCGCGACTTCGGGTGCATCCACTTCTAGTGGCCCATCCGAAGGAAGTGGCCAGGGGGGCCGCAAGGTCATGTCGCCAGTGGATGCGGCGATCGAGATTCTCAAGGGGCAAAGCCCGGGGCGCGGGGTGCACGTTCGCCAGATCGCCGAGAGCGCGGTTCGGCGGCGGCTGGTTCACGGCGAGCCCAATGAAGCGTGGCGGGTTATGCGTGCCGCCCTTGCGTCCGAGGCCAAGGAACGTCTGCGAGCCGGGCTCAGGCCGCGTATCAAGTCCGCTGGAAGCGGGCTCTTTGCTTTGTCAAGGCGGAGCCCGGACGCCGATCTCGAAAAGGCGGAGTACGTGTTCGGCGAAGCGCGGCGTGCCCTGCGTGAGCGAACCCTGGCCGCTCTTGAGCAGCGCCTGGGCGAGCTTTCGCCGGCATCGTTCGAAGCTATTGCACGCGTCCTCCTGCAGCGAGAGGGCTTTGGTCCCGCCACGTTCGTCAAGCGCGTCGAGGGAACCATCTATGTTGAGGCCTTGCGCGGCCGTGGCTTCCGTCCATCCCGCTGCCTTATCGCCCTGCGGCCCGGGATGACGGCTGCGGGCCGTAGAGCACTGGGTGAATTGCGTGCCGGGATTCGCGCGCGCAACCAGGATGAAGGCTTGTTGCTGCTCGCCGGCCGGCTGGCTGACGATGCCATCAGCGAGTGGAAGCAGCCAGGTCAGCCGATTGAAGTGGTAGACGGTCCGGCCATGGCCGAAACCTGCGTACGCCACGGCGTCGGTGTGATCAGCGCGGCGGTCGCTGTCGATCTGATCGACGCTGACTTCTTCGCCGAATTGTCCGAGGGATAGCCTCCGACGCCCGCGCGGGCCAAGGCGTGTGCGGGCGCTTGCTGGAATGTGCCCGTGGTGAGTGCCCAATCTCTGCGGCTGGCGGAATGGACATGGCTCGGACGGGTTGCCTATTCCCAGGCCCTGCGGTTGCAAGAGCATGTCCGAGACCAGGTTGCCGAGGGCAGGGCCTCGGACACGCTGCTCTTGCTTGAGCACGATCCCGTCATCACCCTGGGACGGAATGCGGATCCCGCGAACGTACTATCGTCCCCTGAAGATCTGCACAGCCGTGGCGTTTCCGTGGTCCGCACGACCCGCGGAGGAGATGTCACTTTCCACGGTCCTGGCCAGCTGGTTGGCTACCCCATCTTTCGTTTGCAGCGCGGGGTTCGCGCGCATGTGAAAGCCATGGCCGATGCCATTGTGGCCACGCTCGACCTCCTGGGCATCGCAAGCGAGTGGCGCGAATCCCATCCCGGCGTGTGGGTGGGCGCCGACAAGATCTGCGCCGTGGGTGTGCACGTCCGCCGCCGGACAACCGCACATGGCTTCGCTCTCAATGTGAACACCGATCTCGCCGCCTTCAGATCCATCGTGCCCTGTGGGCTTCACGATGCTGGGGTCACGTCGATCGCGAAGCTTCTTGGAACAACGTTCGAACTTGAGACAATGGCCGCACACCTGTCGTACGCCTTTGCGCGAGCGTTCGGCATCGACATGGTGCAACTATCTGCATTGTCTTCGCGATTGCAAATCGCAAACGAGAATCTGTAAGATACAATCATCATCGTGAAGGTACGGAGCAGGCCGCGCATCGTAGTCATCTACAATCGCGACTTCGAGGGAGCCGAAGCGGACCCCGAGAACAAGGCGCGCGAGGACGTTAAGGACGTCGCGCAGGATGTCCTGCGGATCTTGGGCGCCAGCGGCTTCGAAACCGGCGAACTCGGCGTGACCAACGATATTCCAGAGGCGCTCTCGGCGCTGGTGGCCATGAAGCCCAACGCGGTCTTCAATCTGTGCGAGTCGATCCACGGCGACAATCGTTTTGAATCGCTGATGCCGCTGCTCATGGATCTGTCGAACATCGCCTACACGGGTTCGTGTCCTTTTGGCCTCTCGCTGGCCCTGCGCAAGGAGAAGGTCAAAGACATTCTCCGTGGCAGTGGGGTCCCAGTGGCTCGCGGCGGTCTGGTCACGTGTGTCGGGGACTGCGCGCGCCTGGAGATTGCGTTTCCCGCTATCGTCAAGCCAGCCCGTGAAGACGCCTCCGTCGGCATCTGCAGCGCTTCGGTGATTCATAATCAGACGGCCCTTGAACAGCGGGTGGCTTACGTTCTGGAGACCTACCGGCAGCCGGCCTTGGTCGAAGAGTTCATCGAAGGCCGGGAGATCTACGCCTCGATTCTCGAAAGCGTGGACGGGGAGCCCACGGTGTTTCCATTTTTTGAAATCGATTTCTCGGACATGCCCAGCGACCGGCCCAACATCGTCTCGTTTGAGGGCAAGTGGGTGGAAGACTCGATCGAGTATAAAGGGACGCGTCCCGTACGTTGCGAGGGCCTCTCGACCGAGTTACGCGCGTGCATTGCGAAGACCGCGCTCAATGCATTTCGTGCCGTCGGCCTACGCGACTATGGACGGATTGACTTTCGCCTGTCCCCGGCGGGCGTTCCCTACGCAATCGATGTGAATCCCAATTGTGATTTGTCGGATCTGGCGGGCGGATACTCGCGTGCCGCCAAGGCTGCGGGGCTTTCTTACAAAGAGCTGATTTTGCGTATCGTTACGTTGGCTCTGACTCGGCATGAACGTGCAAGCACGATCGCGCTCCATCCGGCCGCGGCAGCGGTCTCCGCCGATGTTCCGGGAGCGGTGATCTTGCAGCGCGAGGTTGAGGCATCAGCGCCCCGAGGCGGAGCGGGCTCGGCCTGAATGACCTGGCGCGGACGCCTGGAGTTCCGGCTGCACTGACGAGTGTGCGTTTCTAGGATATTGGTCGATGACCGGAGGACGGCACGCGAAGATCCTGGTAGCTGGGATAGTCGTAGCGTGGTGCTTGCTGCCGGCCTGCAAGAGGTGCGGTGGAAGGACGTCCCAGGCCAGTGCGGGGCGTCCCAGCTTATCGAGTGTCACGGTCAAACCTATCGCGCCGGTAGACTTTCTCGGAACGGAGATCCAACTCGACCCGGTGGACCTGGCCGCGAATGCGAAGAAGGTTCTTGATGACGCCGAGGTCTTCGCGTCCCCGGAGACGAATCGGCCAACTGCCAAGGTCAGCTTGACCATCGACGCGTTCGCCGTCGCGGGGACCGACCAGCCCGAAATCGGCGCGAAGGTGCGCCTGCGCATCACGGTTCGACCTAGTCCCGCGCTGGCGAGGTTTGCCGAAGACGTCGAAGCCGTAGGTCAGGCGCCGATGGCCAAGCAGGATGCTGACGGTGCGCGGTCCGCATTTCAGCGATTGGCCTATCGAACCGTCGGAGATCTCCTGCTTGCCTATGCGACTCGCCAGAAACTTTGGGAAGGAAGCGTGTTGGAGATCGCTGCCGCGCTCAAATCGGCCGAGGGTGACGTGCGCGTGGAAGCTCTGCGCATCGTCGCCGCGCGAAGTCTGCGCAACGAAATACCCACGGTCTTGCGTCTGCTTTCGGACGAAGACGAGAACGTTAGGGACGCCGCTTTGGGGACGCTGGTTGCCTTGCACGAACGAGGCGCCGTCAAAGCCCTGGCCGAGTCACGCCAAATGCGCGACGCGCGCGAGATGCGCAAGCTTCTGGACTCAATCGCCACGCTTGGCGGGCGCGAGGCCCAAGAGTACCTAAGTTTCGTCGCTGAAACGCACGACGACGAGGAAATTCGGGACATGGCCAAGGCAGCCATTGACAGACTCGCACGGCACGATGGGTTAATCCGGCCAACTAAATAGGCTCATTGCAAAAATACCAATAAAAACATATAATCACTGCATTGGTATCGGTCAATCAAGTTGCCAGTACCGGACTCGGCACGACTCGTGACGAGGCGTTTGTCGGACGCTACAGGCAGATCCATCGACTCTCTGGCGGCGCATCCGGCGACGTCTACCTGGTCGAGGATGCCTCGAAGAAGAGTCAACACGCGCTCAAGCTGTTGCCGGCGCAAGTTGCGTCTCGGTACCTGCGCGGTGAGTTCGCCCGCCTAACCGAGCTCTTACATCCGAACATTGTCCGGGTGGTCGATGGTGGTGTTGTTGCGGCTGGGCCCTTCGCCGGGCGTGCCTTTCTGGTGATGGACTTTGTCGCTGGGCCGACGCTCGCGGAGTCGCTGGGCTTGGTTTTGCCAGGTGATCGGCCAGATGATCGATTCGTTCGATTTGCGAAAGCCGCCGAGTCTCTGGCCGACGCGCTAGCGTACTTGCACGGCCAAGGCATCGTGCACGGTGACATCAGTCCGGCCAACATTCGTTGCGATGATTCCGGACGGCCAGTGCTCATCGACTTCGGGCTCGCGCATCACCTGCAACCGCCGGGAGGTCCGGTCACCTCGGCCGTGTCGGGCACCCTGGGATTCATCGCGCCCGAAGCGCTTCTTGGTGAACGCGGCCCAGCCAGCGATCTGTTCGCGCTGGGGGCCACTCTCTACGACGCTTGGGCTGGGACTCCGCCGTTCGGGTTAGGGCTCGAAGCCGTGAAACAGGCCTGGCACGGGCCGCCAGCGCCACCGTCGTCGCTCTATCCCGGACTCCCGCCAGCCTGGGACGGCTTGCTGCTGGGATTGCTTGCGTCGGACGTGGAAGATCGGCCCGCAAGCGCTCGCGAAACCTTGCAGATCATTCGGCGGGAACTTCCAGGGCAAGCCTCGACAGTAGACTCGGATCTCGGGGTGCCGTTTCCAGTCGGGGATCCGTTGGCCGGCGTGGTGGTGGGAAGATCGGAAGAGCTGTCGATCCTTCGCCAGCACCTTGATCGGCTCGCCGAAGGCGCGGCCGACACAAATGTGGTGTGCATTGTGGGCGCGCCTGGTTCGGGACGGCACACGCTGATCCAACGCGCTCTCCGAGAGGCCCGGCTTGCCATCCTTTCTCAGACCTGCGCGCCCTTCGATATCGAGGAGAGTTCGTGGCCCGATATCCTTGGCTCAAGCGAGTGTTCGCAATCTGAAGCGAATTCGCTGTTGCAGGAACCATCCAGCAGGGCGCAAGAGAAGCTGGCTCGCGTCGCTGGCGAACTTGTGGCGCGTGCTCAGCTTCGGCCCCTGTGTTTGGCGCTTGCGGGTTCGCCCGAAGACGAGGCCCTGGCCCAAGCCGTCTTGGGCAGTCCGCCCAGTGGCCGCTTGCTGGTGCTATTGCCTTGCGAGAGAGTCATCGAACGCCAAGGGAGCGTTTCCGTCAGATTGCCGCCGCTTTCGCGCGTAGCCATCGCAGAGCTTGCCCGCCGCGGCGCTGGACGTGCGCCGGAGCAGGGGATCCTTGATGAAATCGTGACAGCATCGGCTGGCCTGGCTGGTGCCAGCGCTCTCCTGGTTCGCGGCTGGATCGCACGTTTGCGCGGAGGCAAGCCTGGCTCGGTCGCATGGGCCGAGAGCGCTCTCGACATGGCTCGTTTGCTGGACGCCAGCTTCGCCTCCATGCGCGAGGATGGCCGCGATTACGTGCTGGCCATTGCGCTATCGACTGGAAATGAAGATGCGACGGCGTTTGAAGATGGCGGCGTCATCGAAGCTGAAGCCAGAGCGGCGGGTTGGCTGCGCGCAACCGGGTTGCGGCTATCGAGTGAATTGCACCTCGCCGCGGTTTGGCGTGCCCTGGCCAAAGATCCCAAGCTGCAGTGCGCCGCGCGGGTGCTTGCGGCTTCATTGCCCGATTCCGACGTACACAAGGCCGAAGCGCAATTTGCATTCGGCGAGCGCGGCAAGGCGGCAGCAGGCTTCCGGCTGGCCATGCGCCTGGCACTTGGCAACATGGCATGGAGCAAAGTTGCCGAGTACGGGCTCCAGGCGCGTGCCGCCGACGAGGCCGGCGAAACCGACGAGGATCGACGGAACCTCGCCAGCGCGCTTGGCATCTTGGGCCGCTACGACGAAGCCCTTGTCCTGTTGAATGCCTGCGCAACGCCGGTCCAGCCACGTGACATCGCGAATTTGGCCGAACGCAAAGCCTGGCTGCTGGGCAGGCGCGGCGATCCAGAGGCCGCTCGACGGCTACTTGAAACTGCCCTGCTTGCCATGCCTTTCGGTGGGGATGACACAGCGTTGCTGCGTGCTCGCCTGGCCCGTGTCCTGATTGCGAGCGGGCGTTTTGCGGAGGCACTTGCCGCCGCCGAACCTGCCCTTGGCGCGTCCTCGGCGGCGGGGGTGGCGGCTCGGGAATCGGCCCTGCTTGCGCTGGCCTACACGGGGAAGTTGGAGGCGGCACGCCAGATTCTGAATTCGCTGGCCCGGGATGCGCGCGTCGGGAAGGATCGTTCGCTTGTCGCGCGGGTGGCCGCACTTGAGGGGCTCGTGGAACAACTTGCCGGACGGCCTCTCAAAGCGGCTGAAGCCTACGGGCGGGCGGTGAGCGACTATGAACAAGTCCGGGATCTCCATGGTGCCTCGGCGGCGGCCTTCAATCTTGGCTGCGCGCTGGCTGAGACTGGGAACTACGCGGGTGGAATCGAGTCGCTTGAGCGTTCAATTCGCGAACTTGGGCGCCTCGGTGCCATCACGGATCACGCGCTGGCAGTTTTCAACGTGGGTCAGTTGTTCTTGCAGCTAGGCGATCTGGACGCAGCCACGCGCGCCATCGGTTTTCTGGACGAGGATGCTCGCATCTCGCAGGTTGAAGCCTTCCTGGGACACTCGCAACTGCTCAGGGCGCAGGTCCAGCGCAAGCGGGGAGCCTTGGACGATGCCGTGCGCGGCTATCAATCGGCGGGTAAAACCTTTGCCCGCCTTGGTATGCAGGGGATGGCAGAGATTGCCGACGTCGAGCGGGCCGAGCTGCTTACCCAGCAGTCAAATATGCGCGAGGCCAGGGCAATTCTCGTCCGGGCAGCGGGCAGCGGGCAGGAGACGGATCAAGGCACGCAAGAAGGCGCTACTATTCCTAGAACCGAATTGCTGGTCTGTGCCCACGCGCGCATCGACCTGTCCGATCCAGCGTCTGCAGGGACCATGGACATCGCGCTTGCTGAGTCGCTGTCTCAACTTGCTACCGAGGCCAGGACGCTCGGTCGGCTTCCCGCCGCCTGGCGCCTTGCCAGCCTAGCGTCCCGCCTGTTCGCGCGCGCTGGTGATTCCCGGCAGCACCACACTTTAGAAATCGCCCGCGATTGCTTCAAGGAGGTCAAGATGAAGACGCCTGCCAAGTACTGGTCTGGACTCGATTCCGACAGCGAGGCCAAGGTAATCGAATTGCATGCCCCCGAAAGCAGGAGCATGGCGGGAATCGTGGAACGCGCCGGGATCCTCGAAGGCCGTCTGCGCCGCCTCTTGCGTATCAACAAACGGCTCAATAGCGACCTCCGCCTCTCCCGCGTACTCGAAACCATCATCGATACGGTGATCGAGCTGACCGATGCCGAGCGGGGGTTCCTGTTGCTCAAGGATGGCAACGGCGAGTTGGTGGTCAAGGTGGCCCGCAACATCGACCAGACCAGCCTCGAAGGGCCTAGTTCTTCCATATCCCGATCTATAGCCAAGCAAGCAGCGGACAGCGGCGAGCCCGTGATCACCGTCGATGCGGCGGGTGACAGCCGATTCAGTGACCTGCTCTCAGTCAGCGACCTTCACCTCCGATCGGTTCTCGCGGTGCCACTCGCGGTCAAGGGGCAAGTCGTGGGCACCATCTACGTCGATCATCGCCTGCGTAAGGGCGTGTTTGGCGATGACGAGCTGGCCATGGTGCTTGATTTCGCTGACCAAGGCGCCATCGCCATCGAGAACGCCAGGGTGGTTTCCGAACTGCGCCGCCGGGAGCAGCAGGTGCAGTCGCTCAACCGGCGGCTGGAGCGGGAATTAAAGGTGCAAGAGACGGCGCTTAGCGACGCGCGGGTCGAGTTGAAAGAGAGCCGGCAAGTTGCGGCCCTGCGCTACGACTACCGGCAGATCATTGGGCAGTCACCCTGCATGCTTGACCTGTTTCGGCTTCTCGATCGCGTGACCGACACCAGCTTGCCGGTCGTCATCGAGGGCGAAAGCGGAACGGGCAAAGAGCTGGTGGCGCGAGCAATTCACTTCCACGGGCCGCGCAAGGATCGTGCCTTCGTCTCGGAAAACTGCGCAGCCATTCCCGAAACCCTGCTTGAGTCGGCGTTGTTTGGTCACGTGCGTGGCGCGTTTACCGGCGCGGATCGCGAGTCACGCGGGCTGTTCGCGATTGCCAACGGTGGCACCCTGTTTCTCGACGAGGTAGGCGAAATGTCGCCCGCCATGCAGGGCAAGCTGTTGCGTGTGCTTCAGGACGGCGAGTTTCATCGTGTGGGGGGGGAGCGGGCCGAGAAAGTCGATGTTCGCGTTTTGGTCGCGACCAACAAGAACCTGACCGACATGGTGGAATCGGGGAAGTTCCGCAAGGACTTGTTCTACCGGCTTAGCGTGGTGCGATTGCACTTGCCGCCCCTGCGCGAGCGCCGCGAGGACATTCCGCTGCTCCTGCGTCACTTTCTGGAAAAGGCCACACAGCCAGCCGGCCTTGCCGCCAAAACCATCGATCCCGCCGCGTTGGCCAAGCTGTCCCGCTACGGATGGCCGGGCAACGTGCGCGAATTGGAAAATGAAGTTGCCAGGGCAGGGGCATTCGCAGGATCGGCTATCGGAATTTCTGACCTGTCGCCGCATATTCAAACCGGGCAGGACCCAAGCGAAACCATTCGCAATGAGCCTGACAGCTTGCGCATCAAACACCGTGTCGAGCGCCTAGAACGTCAGCTTATCCGCGAGGCGATGAGTCGATCGCAGGGGAACCAAACCAAGGCATCGACGCTTCTTGGGTTGTCCCGCTTCGGATTGCAGAAGAAGCTACGCCGGTATAGCCTAGGAACGTAGTCAACCATGTTGACAGCTGGCGCATACATCGTTGCCAATTCATTGAAGAACTCGGCGCCGTTCGTGGCACAATCGTGGCTCAGATTTCGCAAAGGCAGAGCATGAGAGTTTCCATGAACCGCGGACCAAGGGGCAATCGGCTTCGGAGATGGCTGGTCGGTCTAGTTGCCGGCGCTTCCTACCTGCTCATCTTTGCTTGCAATTCACCCTTCATCCCCCTTCCACCGCCCAATCCGACGTTTACCGAAAGTGCGACACCAGGCGAGTGGCAAGTGTCAACGTTGGCTGATTCGCGGGCCATTGGCGCGCGCTTCTACATCTTCAACCAAACAACGGGCAGCGGCCTGATCCAGGTAGCAGGCCCGGACGGTTCCATGGCTGCCTATCCGTTGCAGGGGCAAGCTGGCGATCGCATTCAGATCCACTGGGAGAGATCCATCACCGACGGCAGCTCAACCATCTGCCGGCCGCTCGGACCTGGGCTTGTGCAGCAGGGATGCCCTTAGCAGGAAAAGACAGCGCTAGGAAAGACAGCGCTAGGCCTGGGAGCGAGTGTCCATAACGGCGAGAGGCGCCAATGGTGCTTCGCTCGGAAGATCGCCTGCCGTTGGGACGGGCAAGCCCGAGGTGGGCATGCGTTTGACCTCATCCCGCGCGGTTCGCCAGGCAGCCTGGATAATCCATGACACGGATCTGTCCTGGCGAATAGCTTCCTTCTGGGTCTCCGCCAACATGGCGGCATTGAAGTAGAGCGTGACCTTGCGTTTCTGAGACACGTCGCTGTTCCGTTGAAAGCGCAGACGACCAGAAATCGGGTTCTGGTCTAGCGGCTGATCTTGGCCTTGAAGGGAAGGAAGAACTGAACGTTTAGGCTGAAGATCCAGTTGTTCGTCCACTTCAAATCGGCGGTGTCGGTAACGGTGTCACCGTTGACGTCGCGGCCCGAGGCGTTGTTCTTGTAGATCAGGTCGCGGAATTCAAGGTTGAGTGCCGCGTAGTGGCTGAGGAAGGCGTGGGCACCAACGCCCGCGTTTCCCGTCAACTCGGTCGTGGTGAAGGCCTGGCATAGAGGCGTTGGGCCCGTTGGGCCGGTGTTCGCACATGCCCCAGGGGTTGGGTCCTTTGCCGCCAAATTCACAACACCGCCACCCGCCAGGACATAGAAATCAAAATAGCTGAAGAGACTGCTGAGCAAGGCTATCTTGCCCGAGAGTGGAATGAACTCGATCTGCCCAAGCAGCGCCCACCCGATGTGGTTCATCGTGGCCTGCGCGTCCGGGGCATGGGGGGATTTGATCGAGGTGACGTCCGGAGGCGGAAGCGCGCCGTTGACGTCACTGTTGAACGAACTCTTCCAGGATGGCGTGGCGTTGAATCCACCAACTCCCGCCAGTGAGATCCAGTCGGTGAAGTGGTAGGAGAGCTTGGGCATGATCATCAGGGCATTGTAGAAGTCCTGCCCGATGCTTACGCCGGCGCCTACGCCGAACTCGAACCGCTTGTCACGCAGTTCGAGCCGTTTGCGAATAACGGGCGCGTCCGTGAGCGGACTCTTGCGCTCCTTTTCGGCCTGAGCCATGGCTGGCAAGCAAACAATGCCGCCCAAGAGTAGCGCGATAACCTTCCGCATGACTTGTGTCCTTTTCATCATGACGTCAACTCGCTAGCGGGGCGTTCGGTAGGAGAACGAGGGTGGAACATACAGCCCGATTGAGAAGAACATCATGATGTTCTGCACGAACTGGCTTTGCGAATTCTGCGAGTCTGTCTTGACCTTGGCGATGTCGTCGCCAGCATTCCGGTTCTTGTACTCGAACACATCCTTGTACATGTAATCGCGGAAAGTCACGCTGAGGGTCAGCCAGTCGAGAACAAACAGGCGAACGCCCATGCCAACGTGTCCGACGATGTCGTCGTTGGTGAAGGACTTGTCGCCGAAGGCGCGTGGAATGATTTCGGTTCGGATCATTCCGAGACCGAGAGCGAAGGTCAAATCCCAGTGGACAATCCACTTGTTGAACAGACCAAACTTGCCGTAACCAGGCACGTACCCGAAGGCCAGTGCGTAGTGGTATTTCAGCTTGTTCAGCGTTGGCACCAGGTAGTACTGCAAGCCGACTAGCGATTCTCGCTCGGACAACTCTTTGATGAAGTACTGGCCCTCGGCCCCGATGGAAAGCACGTCGGTGATGTAGTAGTTCAGATCGCCACCGAACGAATAGTGACGAATCAGGGGATCATTGAGGGTGATGCCGGCAAATGGGGCAAGTTCGACACGTGACTTCTTCAGGAAGGCCTTGCGTGGAACGACCACGATGTCCTCCCACGCTTTGCGCGGAGCGCCCGCAGCCTCAGTCGGCTTCTTGGCCTCCGGAGTTTCGCTTCCGGTAACGTCCGTCAAGTCCAGATCGAGCGAGGGGCCCGTATCCACTGGAGCTGTTTTGTCGCCGCCAGCCTTATCAGACGCCGCCGCCTCTGGCTCTTGAGCCAGAGACACTTTTGCGACGCCTAGGTTGGCAAGAATTACGATGAGGCCAAGGGCAAGTCGTTTCATGCGTTTCCTTGCTTGGGGGCCGCCTTCACCCCGTGACAAAAATCGCTTTGATT
>Ga0302323_100002416_pt1 | contig 15154 bp, 19 predicted proteins | sample Fen_T0_3_FD_201950 | JGI IMG/M metagenome (GOLD analysis project Ga0302323, IMG submission 201950) | Peat permafrost microbial communities from Stordalen Mire near Abisko, Sweden - Fen_T0_3 | ecosystem: Environmental > Terrestrial > Soil > Wetlands > Permafrost | place: Sweden: Abisko... | reverse complement strand
CGAAATATCCCGGGAACAGGATCTCGCGCAGCAACTTCAGGATGGCGATGACAGCGTCCCGGTTGGGCAGGACGGCCGTGCTGACGTGGGTGATGCGCTGTTCGCGCTGGTAGCTTTCCACCATCGCCGCCACCAGGTCGGTCATGACGAGGTTTTGCGTGGCGGACGTCGCTATCGGTTGCCTCTGGCTACTGGTGCGCGGCATGGGTGTTTCCTATCCTGGACAAGAGATGTTTTTCAGAGACTCTAACCGTGAACCAGCTCTAGACCTGCCCGGGTCCAGTTGGAGATTCCTCCGTCCAAGCTGTAGACGTTGCTGATTCCCAATCGCTCTGCCAGCTTGGCAGCGGTCAGGCTGCGTAGTCCCTGACCACAGACGAAGGCAATGTTGGAATTGGGTAGCGTCTTTGCCGGATCCGCGCGTAGGTCTTCCAAGGGCACCAGGCGCGCACCGGGGATGTGACCATCCGTCCATTCCTGGGTGTCGCGAATGTCCACCACCTCGATCTGGCCGCTTACCAGCAAGGCATTCATCTCTTGAGGCGTTAGCGTTTGAACCATGTGTCCAATATAATAGACTTCGGTCCAGCTGGCAAGAGTGCTTTTCTCGGTTTGGGGAAAGACGACGTGTTTACCGAGCTCAGCCTGCTCGTTGGAGAACGCCCCCGATGCGAGCCCGTTGGGCGTCGTTGGGGGCTCTGACGCCCCGACTGGGGGCGCCGGGCTGGCGTGCCTATCCGGCAGTTGACGTGCACAAATGGCGTGCCGTTTCGGCGGTGACGGCACGAATGTTTCGGTGGATTCGCTTTCTGGCCGACGTTTGACCGCTTCCCGCCTGGCACGATTCTGGCTGATTGACCTGTCGCTAGGAAGGATTCGATGGCACGACGAAGAGTCCTGGTCAGCCCCAGTGGACAAAGAATCTCCGAGACGGATACGGCCGAGTGCCCAGTGCCCGCGTCCGACGTGTCGGCTGTGCTTCGCTGTCTCGGGGCGATTGACCACGAGCTGCACGCCAGTCACGATCGAGATAGACAGGCTGAGAGCGTCGTCGTCGCCGTTTGTCGCCAACTCGACGAGCTCAGCTTGGCGCTAGAAGCCGGGAAGGCGAAGCGTGGTCAACGCGTCTCGCAAGATCAGCCATGCGAAGGCGATCGGACAAGGTATCGCGAGCTCCTGGACGAGCTCGATCGAAAGACGGACCTAGCACGCGCTCGGCGAGGCGTGGGACAGCGCGAGCGCCGCACGTTCGAAAGCCTTCGTGGCCGGGCGTTGTCTTCACTTCCGCCTGCGGTGGTCTCGGCTTATGAAGTGCTCGTCGAGGCCGGCCGGCTTCCGGCCTTGGTCGAGCTGAGCAATGGACGCTGCGGCGGGTGCGGCGAACATGTTGTCTGTGGGGCAAACGGCCAAGCTCCCGTCGCCAAAGACATCATCCGTTGTCCGTCCTGTGGTCGTCTTTTGGCTCTCACGGGACGGTCTCGCTCGACGGCCAGTGGACCTCGGGCCATGGCCTCGCCCAGCGGCCGCTAGGGCTGGCACGACACGTGCACCAAGGAAGACACACGTCATGGTAGATGCAGTTCCCGACAAAGGGCGCAACCTTCGAATGCCGTTGTCCATTTTGATTCTTGCGCGGGAATCGCCGGACACTGACCAAGCGCTACAGGAGCTCGAGGATCGCATCGATCTTTGGATTGTTCGGGTTCCCAGCGTCCAGGCAGGCGTCGCTGCGATGCGGCTGACTTTGGTTGCGCTTGTCATCGTCTCGCCCGAAATCCCACCAGACGATGTCAGCACGCTCTTGGCGGAAGTGAGTCGCCTGTGTAGGGATACGCCAGTTCTCCTCTTGCGGCTCGAAGCTGCGGAAACGCCGCCTTCCTGGCGGTCGCTCAGCCTGGCCGTGCTTCGCAGCCCGCTAGCGCCGGGCGTACTCAGTCGAGCGGTGGATTTGGCGTTGCAAGCGGCGCCCACAGAGCGGGCGCCGCGCCGCCTGAACTAGCCTGTTCGCGACAGGGCCTGCCGTCGGCCATCGCCGGACGGTCAGTTGGGCATGACCGAGGCAAGCGCGGCGCTCTTGGCTTGCGCAGCGGCCTCGAGGGCCATGTCCACTAGGCGAAAAAGAACCGGCGTCGGATAGGGTGGTGCCAATACCGAGAGGGCTCGCACCGACCAGGCGCGAACATCTTCGTCGGCGCTGGGGCGCAACGCCATGACGGGAACTGCAGGCCGCAGTCGCGTGATCGTCACGAGCAACTGAGCCAATACGTTGGTTGTAAGCTCGGGACCGATGACGATCAGGTTGGCCGGCACCCCGCAAAGGGCCCATGCGGCCGATTCCACCATGGGAACTTGAACAATGCGCAGATCGGACCGTCGAGCAAGCGAGGTCAGAACCTGTTTGGTCTCGGCCGAACGCTGGCCCAAGTAGAGAACTGTCTTCGGAGAACGCGATACTTCGATTCCCATGTCGATGGTGAAAGCACAAAGTGGGCCGCTCGCCGGTGGCCGAATTCGGTCACGCGATACCGTGGAGGCAGGCGGCGGTTTCGATGTGGGCGCGCTCGGCAAGGGTGGGGGTGCCGGATGGACAGTCGTCGATCTGCGCGCCCAGGCCGCGAAGGGTGGCTAGGGCGCAGGGGCCAAGCTCGTCTGGGTTGTAGCCGCCTTCCAGCACCACGCCGATCCTCCCGCGCGCCGAGCCCCTGGCAGCGGCGGCGATGGCCGCCCCGATCAGCTCGAAGTCGTCGGTGCGCAGGCGCATGTTGCCCTGCGGATCACCCTCGCGTGCGTCGAAGCCCAGGCTGGCCAGCACGACGTCGGGCTGAAAGCGTCGCGCGACAGGTAGGACCACGGTCCGAGTGGCCAGCGCATACGCGGCGTAGCCTGCTCCGGCGGGTAGGGGGATGTTGACCGTCGCGCCGCGCCCCTGACCCTCTCCGATGGTTGTGGCATCGCCCGTGTCGAGGGGAAACAGGTGGTCCGAGTGGACGGAAACGAAAAGCACATCGGGCCGGGCGATGAAGATCTCTTCGGTGCCGTTTCCGTGGTGCACGTCCCAGTCGAGGATGCAGACGCGCAGCCCTAGCCGCGAAAGTCGCTCGGCCGCCAGCGCAACGTTGTTGAAGACGCAATATCCGCATGTCGTCCCCCGCCGAGCGTGGTGTCCGGGCGGGCGCACGACCGCGAAGATTTGCTGGCCATCCCGCACGTCCGAGCCCAGCGCCAGCTCGTCCGCCAGCTGCAGGGCCGTGCCTGCCGCGTTCAGCGCGGCCTGGACCGAATCACTGCCCAGGTGAGTTTCCGGGTCCAGATCGGCCTTGATGCCTCGCAACCCCAGCACACGATCCACGTAGGAAAGGTCGTGGACCGTTGCCAGTTCGTCGCGCGTGGCCTCCCGGTCACACAGTCGCAGAGCATGGCCGGCCCCCTCGAGACTGCGGCTGAGTCGCTCCACACGCGCCCTGGCTTCGGGATGCCCCTTGCCCGGGTCGTGAAGATGGGCACACGCGCCCACCAGGATGCTCAACGTCGACATGTCGGGAGGCACACTAGCAGACGTGCGATTCTTCGACCAAGCCGGACCGACAAAAGCGACACGACGAACGATCGATCTGGTCAGCCGCGCATCGACCGTCCTATTCTGTCGGGCAGGGATTTCGATTCCTGACCATGCAAACCCGCCAAGCCACACCGTCCGATGGGCCGGCCATTCGTGCCCTCTATGCCCCATACGTCGAAAGCACGACATACACCTTCGAGTTCAAGACACCTTCGGTGGAAGAAGTCTGCAGCCGCATGCAGCGCTACCCCAGCCACCCGTGGCTGGTGGCCGAGGACGGCGATGGCATCCTCGGTTACGCCTACGCGTGGCCCTTCGAAGACAGGGAGGGCTACCGGTTTACCGTCGAGACCTCGGTGTACGTCCACCGGGACCGCATAGGCGGGGGCATCGGCCGGTTGCTCTACGGGGAGCTGATAGCAGCGTTGAAAGAGCGGGGCCTCGTGATGGCCGTGGCGAGGATTGCGCTACCCAATCCGCAAAGCGAGCGTCTGCATGAGAGGCTGGGCTTTCGCAAGGTGGCGCACTTCGAGCGTATCGGGCACAAGTTCGATCAGTGGATCGATGTGGGGTATTGGCAGCGGCTGTTATGAGGGCGCTCGTCGCTATACGCGGCCAGGCTCCTACTGGTGATCGTGGCCGTGGCCGCCGCACGCCATGCCCGGTTGCATACGCACAAGCGCGCCAGCTTTGAAGGCCTCGACGGTCGTCGAAACCATCGGGTGCTGAGCACGGAAGACACTGAGGCCGGCCGATATCAGTCTATTGAGGGCCCCCATGCCGATGCCTCCCACTACGACGCCGTCGAGAACTTCGCCCTGGAGCATCGCGAAGGGCGAGCACGTGCCATGTTCATGGTGCTGATTCCGATTCACGATGGCACGGCAATCGTTGTTGTCGGTATCAACGATCAGGAACGTAGGCGCCGAACCGAAATGTGCGCAGACCTCGCTTTGCAGACCAAGGTCCTCGTTCACCGGAATACAGATTCGCATGGTCACTTCTCCTTGTTGGACAGCCTTCTGAATACCGCTGGATGCATTGTGAGCATATGTGCACAATTGTCAAGCAGACGTTGTTCGCCTTGCAGCGTCCCTTGCTGCTGGTCCCTAACTCGGGCACTCTAGGGCATCATGAAGAAGTACGTGTGTAGCGTTTGCGGACATATCTATGATCCGGCGGTGGGCGAACCCGACAGCGGCATTGCGCCTGGCACGCCCTTCGAAGCTATCCCCGACAGCTGGCGCTGCCCGGACTGTGGCATGGAAAAGTCGGCCTTCGAAGAACTCGGCGAGTGAAGGTCGTCATTGTCGGGTCAGGCCTCGCGGGCGTGGGGCTCGCGGAAGAGATCAAGCGCCAGGCCCCCGCTACCGAGGTCGCGCTGGTGACGCGCGACACGCAGGGCTTCTACTCGCGTCCGTCGCTTTCGCATTCCTTCAGCCAAGACGACAACGTTCGACGAATCGTGCTCAAGACATTCTCGACCCTCGCAAATGCGGGAATCGATGTGCGGGCAGGGGCGGCGGCGGCGGCCATCTCACGCTCGACACGCCAGGTGGAGGTGAAGCATGCGGACGGTTCGTGCGAGAAGCTCGCCTTCGACCACTTGGTCCTGGCCACAGGTTCGGAAGCCGTCGTTGCGCCGGCCTGGTTGGCCGGGCGTGAGCATTTCTTCGTTCTCAATCGCCTCGAGGACATGCAGGCCATGCGTGCGCTGCGCGAGCGTACCGCCGCGGCCGGCTTGCCCGCCCTTCATTGGGCCATCGTGGGCGGGGGACTCATCGGACTGGAGCTGGCATCTGACCTGCGCAAGGCGGGCGACGCGGTTTCCGTCTATCATGCAGCCGACCGGCTGATGGATCGCACCCTGGATGCCGAAACCTCACAGCGTTTGCTCGCGCACCTGCGGGGCGAGGGCATCGAGGTCATGCTAGGGGAGAGGGTCGAGCGCCTTGCCTCGGAGGGCGAAGGTACAGTCACCGTGACCGCGGCAAGCGGTTTGCGCACGTTCAGCGCCGCTGTCGTCGCGATTGGCTTTCGGCCACGCACCGAGCTTGCGGCAGCGGCCGGGTTGGCCGTCCGGCGAGGAATCGTAAGTGATCGCCGATTCGCCACCGAGGATCCCGCCATCCGGGCAGTGGGCGACGTCGCCGAGATCGACGGTGCCTTGTATCCTTTCGTGGTCCCCATCGTGTCGCAGGCGAAGCACCTGGCATGGTTGCTGTCGGGTAAGCGCAGCGACGAATGGACGGCGCCCCCTTACCCAGTTCGAATGAAGATCCACGGCTTTCGCTAAGACGACAGAAAAGGAGAATCCATGTCCAAGAGTCTCAAAGGCACCCAAACGGAACAGAATCTGCTGAAGGCCTTCTCTGGCGAGTCGCAGGCTCGCAATCGCTATACCTTCTTCGCGTCGCAAGCACGCAAGGAAGGCCTGGTCCAGATCGCCGACATCTTCGCCGAGACGGCCGACCAGGAGAAAGAGCACGCCAAGCGGTTCTTTTCCTTCCTGGAGGGCGGCGATGTGGAAATCACCGCCACCTTCCCGGCCGGCAAGGTCGGCACCTCGCTGGAAAACCTGGCCGCCGCCGCAACAGGGGAGGAGCACGAATGGCAGGACCTGTATCCCGAGTTCGCCCGCATCGCGCGCGAGGAAGGGTTTGTCGCCGTCGCTGCCGCCTTCGACGCCATCTGCATCGCCGAAAAGCAGCACGGCAAACGCTACCGAACCTTGGCGGACAATCTTCAGAGCGGCAAGGTCTTCAAGCGTAACGGCAAGGTCGTGTGGCGCTGCCGCAACTGCGGCTATCTGCACGAGGGCGAAGATGCTCCCAAAACCTGCCCAGCGTGCTTGCATCCGCAGGCGTATTTCGAGCTCTTGGGCGAGAACTACTAGGAGGCTCGCCGGGAAGCCAGGAAGTCGGGAACTTTGGTATGGCCGATCGGAGGTAATGGGGCGGGTCTGGTAAGACAAGCGGCGAGCGGGCGCGGGTAGCCAACCGCGCTGCGCTCTGACGTTCGCCGTCGGCGAGTTGCTTCACCGCCGCCCTGGGGGACCCAATGCACATCGGCACGGTCGCGCTGCCTTTTGCACAGGCAGAATGGCCATGAAATTCGCGTGCGGTTCGACTAGCATTCGAGCCCATGCGCTCCGCCGCCAACCACGTGTCCCAGGCCCCCACGGGCCAGCTCGAGCTTCGCGAAACCTCCAGCCGGCTTATCGCCCTGCTGCGGGAGCGACAGAAGCTGCTGGCCAAGGTGACGCGAAAGAAGGGCAAGCTGGAAAAGTTGCTCGCGACCCTCGAGGCCCAGCATGCGCAAATGTCGCAGTTGTCGAGCGTCGTTCAGCCCCTGCTCGCCCAGGGGCAGAAGATCGACCGCGAGATTCACGAACTTTTCGCCGCCATCTTTGCCAGGGCGGGCCTCAAGCGCAAGGACCGGCGTCTGATTCGGGAGCTCTACGAGATGCTGCAGCTGGAAGGCATCCTTTCCCCCAGGCATTCGTCCGACGGAGACACCTTCGAATTCGACAGCGCGTCCGACGGACCGGCCTCGGACTCTCCCTTTCCCTCTGGTGAGTTCCCTCCACCCCCTGATCCAAGCGGCGAACATCCATCTGCGAGGCGCTCGGCCGGCTCTACCGCGACCGCACTGCGGGAGCTCTTTCGCCGCCTGGCGACCGCCATCCACCCTGACAAGGCTCAGGACGTGGTTTCCAAAGAGAAGCGGACCGAGGCCATGAAGGACGTGACCCGGGCCTATCACGACGGCGATTTGGCTCGCCTGATCGAGCTGGAGAAGGTTTGGATTACGGGGGCGTCCCCTGACTTGCGCGACGAGGATGACGAGTCAGAGCGGCGCTGCTCGAGCCTCGAACAAACCAACCGCGAGTTGAAGCTACAACTCAAGGAACTGGACGCCAGAATGCGCGACCTCAAACGCTCGGCTCCTGCGGAGTTTGCGGTGGCCTTCGGTCGCAGAGGCGGGCACGCGGAGGCTCCGCTCGACAGCCTCGTCTCCACCCTCGAAACCGAGGTCGATGCTTTGCGCGAGACCCGCGCGTTCGTGCAGTCCTTCGTCGACGGCAAGATCACCTGCGACCAGTTCGTCGCCGGCCCAGCGAGAGCGCAGCCCGACGATTCTGACGACGAGCTCGCCATGGGGGTATTCGAAGATTTTCTGGCTGACATCATGCTGCCGCCTGGCTTCGCGGACCCCGTTTCCCCCAAGCGTCGCCGTCGTCGACGCAGGTGAGCGAAGGACCTCGCGTGCTTGCCGGCCGGGATGACCTCGACGCCGACCTGCTCGCACTGACCACGACGTGCGCTCACCTGGCGTTGCGTGGCGAACCAGAGCAGGGCGCAACCATGGCGCGGCAGTCGACGTCGACAGTTGCAAGGCGCTGGCGCGCTTTATTTCGCATGATCTCTGCCCAAGTCGCGCGAGCAGTGGCATGCTGACGGCGTGTTTCCAGATGTGCTCATTGTCGGCGCAGGCGTGGCTGGACTCTCATGCGCTAAGGTGCTGGCACGCTCCGGCAAGACGGTTCGCGTGATCGAACGTTCGCGCGGCGTGGGCGGCCGCTGCGCAACCCGCCGAATCGATGGTCAACCGGTGGACCACGGGTTGGTGTTTCTGCACGGAAAGTCGCCCGACTTCCTGGCGGCGTTGCGCGAGGTCCCCGGTCGCTGGCGCGAGGACTGGCCCATCGTCGTGCGCGGAACGGGCACGCCTTGCCAGCCGAGCGCCTTCGTGCCCGGTGCGTGTCGCATGGCCTATGCCAGCGGTGTTACCGCCTTTCCCAAGCACCTCGCGCTAGGGCTTGACGTGGTCCTCGAGACGACGGTCACCGGGCTTGAGCTCGGCGACCATGACGTCAAGCTTCAGGCGAGCCAACACGACCAGACCCTCTCGTTCACGGGACCGGACGTCGTTCTCGCGCTCGCAGGCCCCCAAACTCTCGCGCTGCTGGATGGGCTGCCTCCTTCGTCTGCTCGCGACACCGGACGGGCCGTGCTTGCCATGATGCCGAGTGTTCCGTGCGCGACAGTGATCGCGCTTTATCCCAAAAGTGCGCCGCCTCTTTCTTGGGACATCTGGTACCCCGAAACATCGACGGCGTTGACGCTCGTTGCACACGACTCGGCGAAGCGGGACGACCCAGCCCGGATGGCGCTCGTCCTGCAGGCGCGTCCCGCCTGGTCGAGCGCCGTGGTTGGGGCCGATCCCGCCGAATGGGCGCCGCGCCTCCTGGCCGATGCGGCCGGCCTGATCGGTCCGTGGGTGACCCAGCCAGCGACGTGGCAGGCCCAGATGTGGCGTTACGCGCGTTCCAGCCCGGAGTGCGAATTGGCCGGGCCCCTCGTGCTGGACCTTGGGCAAGGGCGCCGCGTTGGTATAGCAGGCGAGCTGTTTGCACCCGGCGGTGGTGTGCAGGCAGCCTGGCAATCAGGCGTCGACCTCGCACGCCGCCTCCTGGACAAGGAACAGCGATGAACGAAATCAAACAGCGCTTGCAAGACATCGTCGATCGCGACGCGAATCATGAATGTTCGGGCATCGGCAAGCACGCCCTGTGCGTTCGCGCCGTGGCCGTCGCGGATCTGCCCACGCGTTTCGGCGATTTTCGCATCGTTGCGTTCTGGAACAACCGCGATGCCAAGGAACATGTGGCGATCATCCGCGGCGACGTGATCGGGCGCGCGGAGGTTCCCATGCGTGTCCATTCCGAGTGTCTGACTGGCGATGCGCTGGGGTCGATTCGCTGTGACTGTCGCGATCAGCTCGAAGCCGCGCTCAAACGTATCGGCGAGCTGGGCGAGGGGATGGTTCTCTACCTGCGCCAAGAGGGGAGGGGCATCGGCCTTCTCAACAAAATTCGCGCCTATTCCCTGCAGGACAGCGGTCTCGACACCGTCGAGGCGAACTTGGCGCTCGGCTTTCGCGACGACGAGCGCGACTACGCCATCGCCGCTCACATGCTGAGGTCGCTCGACATACGTTCCGTGCGCGTGATGACCAACAACCCGAACAAGCTGGAACAGCTGAAGGGCTATGGCATCACGGTGGCTGGGCGAATTCCGCACGTTCTGCCGCCCAACGAGCACAACCGCTTTTACCTCGAAACCAAGGCCAAGCGCTCGGGGCACATGATCACGTTCGGCGCAGAGCCGCGCCTATCCGAGCAGTCCGACACCAGCATTCCACCAGGGACTGATGGCTGAAGATAGTCGCCGGGCGGAACTAGACCAAAGATTGATTTGACAGTAGCTGGCTGGGGTCTTAAACTGCGACTTGCAAGGTGCGAGTTTGAGTTCTTCGATGTACGGCGCAGGCGCCGAATATGCGCTCCATTCGATGTTGATACTGGCGACGCAATCCGCTCCCGTGAGCATCAGCGATCTCGCGGGCTACCAACAAATTCCCGAACGCTTTCTCGCCAAGATCTTTACTCGGCTCAAGAAGGCGAAACTGGTCAAGGGAAGCGAAGGCATCTCCGGCGGGTTCGTTCTGGCCAAGCCCGCCAAGGACGTCCACGTTTCAGAGGTGCTCAAAGCGGTCGATCCAGGGCGCTCTCTGTTTGCTTGTGCAGAGATTCGGCAGAACTGTGCTCTTTTTGGGGCGTCGCCCCCTACCTGGGCCATCTCGGGTCCTTGCCGGATACACGCCTTCATGAAAGAGGCCGAACGAAAGCTGCATGAGTATCTCTCTTCCAAGACTTTGTCGGACTTGGTTTGTGAATACGCGTGCAAGGCCCCCAAAGGGTTCGTAGCGGAGACCGACGGCTGGTTCCGGGAGCGAAAGAGGGGCAGAGCCGTGCGCGACTAGCAGGATGGATCCGTCGTGCTGGGCTGTTGATTTCAGCGGCGCGCGCGACACTTGGCTTGGGCTGTGGCGAGAATCGGAAATTGCTAACAACGGAGGCAGATTGTGGAAATACCGGAAGTAATGCTGGAAGTGCTGAAGAAGGACGGGGTGGTGGCCATCGCCACCCTGGGTCCCGACGGGCCGCACATGGTGAATACCTGGAACAGCTACGTACAAGTCTCTGAGGACGGCCGCCTGTTGATACCAGCAGGCTATTTCCACAGGACAGAGGCCAACATCGCGGCCAACAACAAGGTTCTGGTGACCCTGGGCAGCAGCAAAGTGCCAGGGCTAAACGGCGCGGGCACCGGCTTCCTGGTCAAGGGGACAGCCACGTTCCTAAGTTCCGGTCCAGATTTCGAGATCGTGAAGTCGAGGTTTGGCTGGGCCCGGGCCACCTTGGCGATCGCCGTCGATTCTGCCACCCAGACCCTCTAACTACCGCCCGATTGGGATCTCACAAGCCGCTCGTCGTCAGCAGCGCTGGCGACCGCCGAACGCGCAGAGATTGCGGCCATCGCCTGGCGGGCGTTCCTGCTGGCCGGCCCGCCTGGAATCGCCAGGCGGGCATGTGATCCCTTTCGAGATCAGGCGTCGACTTCGCCGTTGTTCTCAGGCCTCGCGCACGGCGGCGGCGATTTCGAACGATCGCACGCGGGCGGCGTGATCGTAGATCTGTGACGTCAGGATTAGCTCGTCGGCGCCGGTGCGGGCGATGATAGAGGTCAGTCGTGCGCGCACGGTTTCGGGCGAGCCGATGGCTGCGCAAGCCAGGACGTCATCCAGCATGGCGGCCTCCTGGGGCGTCAGTCGGGCCGCGAAGTCCCGCGCGGGCGGGGGCAACGGAGTGGGGCGACCGCTGCGCAGGTTCACGAACGCCTGCTGCAGGGACGTCAGCAGATAGCTGGACTCGTCGTCCGTCTCGGCGGCGACGACGTTCACGCCCAACATGAGGTGAGGTTCTTGCAGACGTGCCGAGGGCCTGAAGGTCCGTCGGTACAGATCGATAGCCTGCATCAGCAGAGCGGGCGCAAAGTGGGACGCAAACGCGTAGGGTAGGCCCAGCGCGCCCGCGAGTTGCGCACCGAACAGGCTGGAACCGAGGATCCACACTTCGACTGCGGCGCCCGTTCCCGGGAAAGCCCGTACGCGCCGGCCGGTCGGATCGGCATCGAAATAGCCGATCAGCTCTTGCACGTCGTCGGGGAAGGCGTCGACGTCACCGGACAGTGTGCGGCGCAAGGCATGGGCCGTCAGCGGATCGGTGCCCGGTGCGCGGCCTAGCCCTAGGTCGATGCGCCCGGGGTAAAGGGCGTCCAGCGTGCCGAACTGTTCGGCGATGACCAGCGGCGCGTGGTTGGGCAGCATGATGCCCCCTGCGCCCACCCGGATCTTCGTGGTGGCGGCCGCGACGTGGCCGATCACGATCGACGTGGCGGCGCTGGCGATGCCCGGCATATTGTGATGCTCGGCCAGCCAGTAGCGTGTGTAGCCGAGCCCCTCGGCCCGCCGCGCGAGGTCGGCGGCGTTGCGAAGCGCTTGTCCCGCATCGCCACCTTGAATGATGGGCGCCAGATCCAGAACGGAGAACGGAATCACCTTTTGAGCATGCCCCCCACCGCACCACAAGCAAGGCCGAAAGGCAAAACTCGACCGCCGGTGGCCGGTGATGCCGTCCGTGCGGATCACTGCCTCGAGTGTGGCTAAGACCGCCCTCCTTCGAGGGAAACGCGAAGCGGCCTGAGCTGTGGCCATGAGTCGCTATCAGACCCTTTGTAGATGCGATTCGGTGAGGGTAAGATGAGCGGGTGAAGCGCATTTGCTCAGGAGAACTATGAAAGCGTCGGCTCTTGCCATTGGATTGCTCGTGATAACCGCCTGTTCCTCGGACGGTGAAGGCAACAAAGCCACCGGTGGCACAACCAGCAGCGGCGGTGCCACCTCGGCGGGCGGTAGCCACGCTACCGGCGGCAGCACCAGCACGGGTGGTGCTTCCAGCACTGGCGGTACCGTCGGCAGCGGCGGCGTTGCGACAAGCGGCGGCGCCCCCGGGACAGGTGGCAGCTCTGGCACCGGCGGTGGCACCAGCACCGGCGGTAATTCGCATTCCGGTGGTAGCGCCAGCGCTGGCGGCAGTCCGAACGCCGGCGGCAACAATCGCGGCGGTTCGACCGGGTCGGGCGGCAATGCCGGGTCCAGCGGTACGGACGGCGGCGTGACCGATACCGGTCCCAGCAAGCAAGACTCGGGCGGAGGATGCGGCGAATGCACGACGATCAAAGGTGGTCTTACCATCGGCTGCAAGAAGCGATTCCTCTACGGCGCGAACTTCGCGTGGAAGAACTTCGGTTGCGATTTTGGCGGCAAGGCCGCATGGGGCTACAAGGGTGTCTCGGGTGACAAGGAAGGCTTCACGGCGGCGATCAAGGAAATGAAGGACAACGGGGTGGACGCCATTCGCTGGTGGATGTTCCCGGACTTGCGTAGCGACGGAATCGTGCTGGACAGCCCGACCAGCAAGAACGTGACGGGCGTCGGCGGTACGCTCCTGGCGGACATCGACGCGGCGCTGTCCATCGCGGCCGAGCAGGACGTGCACATCGTCCTCACCATCTTTTCGTTCGACAATTTCAAGCCCGACAACACCAAGGACGCCATCCCTGGCACCATGGACATCGTCGTCGACAGCGCGAAACGCTCGGCGCTCATCAACAACGTCGTGGTGCCGGTTGCCAAGGCCGTCGAGGCGAGCACCAACAAGGATCGCATGATTGCCTGGGACGTCATCAACGAGCCCGAGTGGGCCATCACGTCGGGGACCGATCCCTACGGCGATCAAGCCTTCGACGGGCAAACCTCGTTGCAAACTATCACGTTCGCGCAGATGGAGACCTTCATCAAAGAGATGGTCACTGCCCTGCACGCCAACAGCAAGGCACTGGTTACCGTCGGCAGTGCTGCCGTGAAGTGGGCCAACGCGTGGTCGAAAGTCGGGCTCGACTACCACGACTTCCACTGGTACGGCTGGGTCGACCAGTACTTTGCGCACACCAAGACGCCGGCCGACTACAAGGTCGACGACCAGCCAGTCGTGGTGGGCGAGTTCCCCTTCAACCCGTCAGCGGACACGACGGGGCAGTCCTTTGGCGGTATCAGCTTCGGCACGCTGGTCGGCGACTTCTACACGGAAGGGTACGCGGGCACGATGGGCTGGGCGTACAGCGACACCACGGGCGGCGGCTTCTCGTGGGCGAGCGCGAAGGCCAATGTGAAGGCCTGGGCCGACGCGCACACGTGTATCCACTACTAGCGAAGGGAATCTTCGTGCGCTATCCGCTGCTGCTGATCCTTTGCCTGGCCTGCGCCTGCGGCAGCCATAAGGCGAACCTCCAGCCGGACTCTTCGACCAACAAACAAGTCGCCCTTCCTTCCGTGTCGCCGGAGGAAACCGCGCTGATGGAGCGCATTCGGAAGGACGTTCGCAGCGATCCACAAACGGCCGTGGCTCTCGCCGACGAGGGCGAAAAGCGCTTTCCGGATTCGCTTCTACGCGAGGAGCGGGAAGCGCTGGCCATCGATGCGCTCATCAATCTGCAGAAGATGGGGTCGGCGCGCGGCCGGGCCGACTTCTTCCTGCGGCGCTACCCGAACGGTAAGTATTCGGCGCACGTGGGAAATATGACCGGCGTGCACGTGACGCCGTCCGGGCCCCCGGCCAAATAGTCGAGATTCGTGCACTCGGGAAGACCGTCTCCATTTTGCCCATGAAGCGTGCCATCCACATCTTCTGTTGGCTCTTCGTGATCAGTGCTATCGCGGTCGTCATCCTGAGGCACCGGAAGACGCCACCGCCGGCCCGGACTAGCGAGACATCTACGCCCAGGGTCGCGCTCGCGCCCGCGTCTCGCGCACTCTCGACCTTTCCCGACGCTGCTCGGCCGGACGCATTGGAGCTCGACGTGCGACGGCGGGTGGCAACGCCGACCCAACCGCCGCGCACCGAGGCGGATTTCATGCGCCAGCTCCAAGGCAACCTGCGCGCCAACCCTCAGGTCGCCGTGGCCCTGGCCAAAGAGGCTCGCGAAGCGTTCGGCGATTCGGCTGAATCGGACGAGCGGGACAGATTGCTCGTGGATGCCCTCATCAACTTGCAGAGAATCGGGGACGCTCGCGACGAGACCCTCTACTACTACCGTCACCACCCTGCAGGACGGTACCGACAATATCTGTGGGCCATGACCGGTGCCCGCCCGGATCCGCCAGCCGGTCCAGCGTCAAACCGATAGACCGGTTGGTATTCATCAAGACCCGTAGGCTTTCCGCGCGAAGGGTCCCCATCGTTGCGGTTGGCTCAGAGGCCAGGCAGAACGGGCGTGTGCTCGATCTGAACCGACTGCAAGGCATCAGGGTCGAGTCCCAACGCGCGCAGAATGGTGGGTGCGACTTGCGAGGTCAGCACTGGCGTCTTCAAAGTTCGGCTGCGCAAGTGCGGTCGCGACACGATGAGGCCGACGTTGGTGTCACCGAAGCTGAAGCCGCCGTGCTCGGCGATCTTCTTCTTCGACGTCGTGTAAATCGTCCCGTAGGTCGGCTGCACGATAAGGTCCGGCGCGCGATTTTCCTTCAATGGGTCGTTGAACCTGAGCTGCAGTTCCTTGCCGGCGATGACCTCATCGATGAACAGCGCCTTCGCGTTGGCATTCAAGTAGGACGCAACAGCGGTGGATT
>Ga0302323_100002413_pt1 | contig 15170 bp, 12 predicted proteins | sample Fen_T0_3_FD_201950 | JGI IMG/M metagenome (GOLD analysis project Ga0302323, IMG submission 201950) | Peat permafrost microbial communities from Stordalen Mire near Abisko, Sweden - Fen_T0_3 | ecosystem: Environmental > Terrestrial > Soil > Wetlands > Permafrost | place: Sweden: Abisko... | reverse complement strand
CTCGGGCATGGGCTACTGCGGTTGCAGGAACCTGGACGAGATGCGCACCAAGACCCGCTTCATCAAGATCACCACGCCGGGACTGCGCGAATCCCACGTGCACGACGTCATCATCACCAAGGAAGCCCCCAACTACCGCGTCGAGCAGTAGATCAGAAGAACACGATGTCAGCCAAGCAAGTCATTCTTATCCTCGATTTCGGTTCGCAGTACACCCAGCTCATCGCGCGCCGGGTGCGCGAGCAGAACGTCTATTCCGAGATTCACCCCTTCGATCTGTCCATCGAGCGCATCCGTGCCATGCAGCCAGCCGGTATCATCTTGTCGGGCAGTCCATCATCGGTGTACGGCGACGGTGCGCCGCGAGTATCGATGGAGATCTACAACCTCGACATCCCGATCCTTGGCATCTGCTATGGGGTACAGATCACCAGCCTGCTCCTGGGCGGCAAGGTGGTGTCCGCCGAGCACCGCGAGTATGGCCGGGCCACGGTGCATTTGGAGGCGGCGTCGGAGCTGTTCCACGGCTTCTCTGCCGGCGAAGATCTGACCGTGTGGATGAGTCACGGCGATCGCGTGGAGGCGCTGCCCGAGGGGTTCCGCTGTGTCGGGACCAGCCCCAACTGCTCGTTTGCCGCTGTCGAATCGGTCAGCCGCAAATTCTGGGGCGTGCAGTTTCACCCCGAGGTGGCGCACACGCCGCGCGGGATGGAAATCCTGGGCAACTTCCTGTTCCGCATCTGCCAGTGCCAGCCCAGCTGGACCATGGCCAACTTCGTCGATGAGGCGGTGGCCATCGTCAAGCAGCAGGCGCCCAGCGGCCGCGTGATCTGTGGCCTGTCGGGTGGGGTGGACTCGTCGGTGGCGGCGTCGCTGGTCCAGCGCGCGGTGGGCGACCGGCTGACTTGCATCTTCGTCGATAATGGCCTCTTGCGCGCGCGCGAATCGGTCCAGGTCGAGGCGCTGTTTCGTGGCGCCTTCAAAATGAACCTGGTGGTGGTCGATGCGGCGGAGCGCTTTCTATCCAAGCTGGCCGGCGTCGAGGATCCCGAGCAGAAGCGCAAGATCATCGGTCGCGAATTCATTGCCGTGTTCGACGAGGAAGCGAAGAAGCTGGGCGGAGCCGACTACCTAGTGCAGGGAACCCTGTACCCGGATGTGATCGAATCCGTGTCCCACAAAGGCCCGTCGGCCACTATCAAATCGCACCACAACGTGGGCGGCTTGCCCGAGAAGATGAAGCTGAAGCTCATTGAACCCTTGCGCGAGCTGTTCAAGGATGAGGTGCGGGCGCTCGGCGCCGAGTGCGGTTTGCCCCACGACATGCTGTGGCGGCAGCCGTTCCCAGGCCCGGGCCTGGCGGTGCGCGTGCTGGGTCCGGTCAGCAAAGCGGCCTGCGACATCCTACGCGGCGCCGACGTCATCATCGACGAGGAGATCCGTGCCGCAGGCCTCTACGAAAGCATCTGGCAGTCCTTCGGCGTCCTCCTTCCCGTGCGCACGGTCGGGGTCATGGGCGACGAGCGGACGTACGCCAATGTGCTGGCCATCCGGGCGGTGCATTCGCGCGACGGCATGACCGCTGATTGGGTGCCCTTGCCGCACGACCTCCTCGCCACGATCTCGTCGCGCATCGTGAACGAGGTGCGCGGGATCAATCGCGTGGTCTACGACATCTCGTCCAAGCCACCCGCGACCATCGAATGGGAGTAGTCCGGCGGTCGCCGATCCTGTTGCTCGTGCTGACCGCGCTAGCGCAAGCCGCGGAGCCAGTCGTATTCAAGCGCGCCGTGGCTGGCGTCGAGGCCGCCTCTGGCGTCGAGATCAACTGGAGCGCGGGCAGCATCACGGCCCAGGCCGGAGCGGCGGCGGACATCCGCATGCCTGGTCCGAACGCCGCGCGCCCCGGCGCGGAAAGGCGTGCTCGCGCTGCCGCCGAGGTAAAGCTCGCAGCAGCGCTGCGCGAGCTTGGTCTGGACAAGTCGTCCAAGGACAAGACAGTGTTGGAGCATGCGGCGGTTTCCCGCATCGAATACCAATCGAACGGTGGCGTGGTCCTCTGGCTCAGCCTCCGGTTCTCGGATGTGGCGCCTGCCAAGGCCGGTCCAAGATCGCTCAAGATCGCCAGCGCACCCTTTGAATTCGCGCCGGTGCTCCTGGCTGGGGGCAAGGAAGCGCGGGCGGCCAGCGCGACGTATCTCCCGAATCTTCCCGCCGCAGGTTGCCCCAAGGACGCTCTTCTGGTTCGCCGCGATGACAAGGGTCGGCTGGTGTTACCCGCGGCCTCGGCCGATGTGATCGATTCTTTCGCTGGATCTGCGGTTGTGATCTACCTTGAGAAGGCACAACCATGAGGCCCGCGCGCGAAGCGACCGCAAGAACCAGAGACGTCCTCGTCGTCCTGTGCATGCTCGTGACCAGCAGCGCTCGCGCACAAGCCCCCGAGCAGAACGATCGTGTGGTGCGCGGGGAAGCGCCCATCGTGGCTGGCAATGCCGCCGCGGCCGGCAAGCGCGCCGTGGCCGATGCCCTACGCCAGTTGGTCGAGCGAGCGCTGGGCGAGCTTGTGAAAGAGGCCCCCATGCCTTCTCCCGTGCCAGCGGGTGTGGCGCAACTGAAGGCATCCCTGGCCAACTCCGCGCAGAAGTATGTTCGCAGCTATCGTTTGATTGGGCAGGAAACCGAGGGGGGCGTGATTCGTGTGATGGTCGAAGCCGACGTCAACACGGTGCTGCTACGGCGGGAACTGGAGCGGGCTCGCGGCGCGGCCGTGACGCCGCCGACGGCGCTGGCACCTGCCCCGGCGGCGGCTTTCTTGCTAGTGGCGGGAGCGGCTCCGCTGGCCGCCATGACGGCGGGTGCCCTGACTGCTGCTGGGGTGAACGCGCGGATGGATGCTGCCCCAGGCGAGGCCCAGTTGGTTGCTAGCGCGGCCAGGCAGAACGCCAACTCGCTGTTCGTCGTTGCGACCAGTGTCAGCGAAGGCCTGGTGCGGGGTACAAATCGTATTTCGGTTAAGTGCAACCTGCGCTCGCGGCTGTTCCAAGCTGGCGGCCAAGCGCAGAATGGGCCGGCGGTGGATCGCTCGGACGAAGAGCGGGGCTTCGCGGCGGAGGAGACATTGGCCCGCGATGCGTGCTTTGCACGGGCGGCGAGTCAAGTGGCACGCGGCCTTGCCGCCGCTTTTCGCGCTCCCACCATTGTGGCTCTCTTCGTGACTTTGCGACTGGACATCGTCGATCCCGGCCCGGTTCCCATTCTTGTGCAGGCTCTCAAGCGTGTGGGCTCCGTGACCGCGACGGAGGTTCGTCACGTGGCGGCCAACCTGGCCGAGATTCGCGTCTTCACCCGCATCGGCGGCGCGGCCCTGGGGCAGGCACTCTTGCGCGAGGTCGCTGGCAAGCTGACCATCACACCCACCCAGACCACCAACGACTTGCTCGCCCTGCGCGTGCGCGCCCTTGATTCGTCACCCCTAGAGGAGAATCGATGAGAATCGTTGAGCCTATGAAAGCGTTGGCTATTTCCGTCGTTGTCATCCTGATGTCTTTCAGTTGCGCCACCATGAAGTCCGAGGGCGCCGCCACCTTGCATGTAGACTGCAACGTGCCCGACGCCGCGGTGTTGCTCGATGATGCGCTGGTGGGACGCGTGGCGGAGCTGACAAAGAAGGACAAGGTTATCCGTGCGGGGTTCTACCGGGTGGAGATCCGGCACCCTCAGTACCACTCGTACTTCACCGAGATCACGGCCGTCGAAGGCGGGGTGGCTGCGGTGAAGGCGGAGCTGCATCCATTGCTTGACTAGGGGTCGCCATGGCCAAGGATTCGCGTCAGCAGTTGATCGAGAACCTCCGCGCCAAAGGGGGCAAGGCGATTTCCACGTCGGCGCTCGGCCGCTTGCAGAAGACGGCCAGCGCGGCCGCTCGGCTTGGGGTTGGTGCGCTGGCGGGCCGGCTGCGTGGCGAGGAATTCAACTTCGCTTCGCTCTCGCCTGAGGCGATTTCCCGGCTGGTCGAAACCATGGGCGAACTCAAGGGCGTGGCCATGAAGGCCGGGCAGATCCTGTCCTACGTCGATGGCTCGCTGCCGCCCGAGGCTCGGCGCCTGCTGTCGGTGTTGCAGGTGATGTCCCAGCCGACTGCGTTTGCGTCGATTCAGCGGACCATCACCGAGGATCTCGGTGCCCGCGGGCGCGCGTTGCTGGCGCGCCTTGAGCCTGTACCGGTGGCCAGCGCCTCGATTGGCCAGGTCCATCGCGCGCTTCTCGAAGATGGCACGCGCGTGGCGGTTAAGGTCCGGCATCCGGGCATCGAAGACGCGATTCGCGCTGATTTCAAGACCGCCGCGTTTGGCAGCTTCTTCGCCCATCTCGCCGTCCCTGGCGCCAATGTGGACGGCTTTGTGGCTGAGGCCGAGGCGCGCTTCCTGGAGGAGTGCGACTATGCCCTGGAGGCGCGCCGCCAAGTCCGATTCGGCGAGATCTACGCCGGCCACGCGTCCATCGCCATCCCTGCCGTTCGCCGCGATCTCTGCGGGGCTCGCGTTCTAACTTCAAACTGGCACGACGGCGCCGATCTTGAGGCTTTTCTTGGTTCGGCGGTCTTTGCGGCCGAACGAGTGCGGGCTGCGCGCGCGCTTTACGAATTCTACGTGGGCACGCTCTATCGCCACGGACTCTTCAACGCCGATCCTCACCCGGGGAACTTGCTTTTCGCGCCCGACGGCCGCGTGACCATCCTCGATCACGGCTGCGTGCGTGAGTTCGAGCCCGGCACGGTGACCTGGCTGGCGCGGCTGTCTCGCGCGGTTCGCGCGGACGATCCCCAGGACATCCAAGCGGCGCTGGTTGCCCTTGGCGCGACGGAGCCCACCCGCGATTTCGCCGTTACCCGCGCCATGTTGCGTGGCTTTTACGCGCCCTTGCTTGAGCCGGGCCGGCACCGTGTCGAAACAGATCAGGCCATTTCCATGGGGCAGGTGGCGAAGTTGAAGAAGAGTCTCTTGCGCATGCGTCTGCCGGGAAAACTGATGTTCCTGTTTCGTATTCGCATTGGCCTGTACGCGGTGCTGGCGCGTCTTGGAGCCAAGATGGACTGGATCGAGCTAGAGGAAGAGTTGGCGGATCCTGTGGCACGCTGACGCTTGATGCGGGCATGAGAATTAAGAGATTGACCACAGAGAGCACAAAGAGCACAGAGCCTGCGGAGAAGGGAATAGTTCGGATCCAAGATCCGAGACCCCTTCCTTTCCGGCCTCCGCGCCCTCTGGGTGCTCTGTGGTGAAAAACTCCGGATCTTTCCTCATGAAACGCCTCGCTCTCACCCTTGCGTTCGCCGTAGTCTCCTGCGCCAAGCAGCCGCGCAGCTTAGCCGAGCCGAAGACGTCCGTGCAGCCAGCCCCGGCCAAGGCCTCCGCGCCAGAAACGAAACGCGTCCGGCGCGCGCAGGTGGCGGGCTCGTGGTACCCAGCGGACAAGGAGCACCTCGCCCCCTACCTCGACGAGATGCTTGCGGAGGTGAAACCGCCCAAGCAGCCCAAGATCGACGGCAAGATCATGGCGCTCATCTCGCCCCACGCGGGCTACCGCTTTTCGGGCAAGGCCGCGGCCACGGGTTATGCACTCCTGCGCGGGCAGGACATCCGGCGGGTGATCGTGCTGGCCATCTCCCATCACCTGCCGTTTCGGGGCGCTTCTATTGCCGACGTCACGCACTTCGAGACGCCGCTCGGGCTTATTCCTCTCGACAGCGCGGCCGTGGCGCGCTTGCGCCGCAGCTCGGTGGTCAGCGCGGTCGAACAGGCCGAGAGCGACGAGCATTCGCTGGAAATGCAGTTGCCCTTGCTCCAGCGTGTGTTGCCGACCTTCACGCTGGTGCCGATTCTCGTCGGTCGCATGAGCGATGCCGACTACGCCGAATTGGCGAGCGTTCTGGCCGAGATTGTCGATGCCCACACGCTGGTCGTGGCATCGAGCGACTTCACCCACCGGGGTGACAACTACGGCTACGAGGTTCCGTCGGGCAAGGGAACCATTCAAGAACGCCTGGCGCGCGTCGATGACGTTTCGGTCGAACAGTTCCTCAAGCTGCGCCGGCGCGGCTTGCTTGACCACGCGGAGCGCACTGGTACGACCATCTGCGGGCTGCATCCCATCGCGCTCTTGCTTGAGCTGCTGGCCAAGTTCCAAGGCACGCGCGGCCAAGTGGTGAGCCGCTACACCTCGGGCGATGTGACTTCCGATTGGTCGAGTAGCGTGACCTATGTCGATATGGCGTTCACCGGAAAGTGGCCCGAGCATTCCAAACTAGAAGCGGCCAGGGCAGGGGGAGAAAAGATGTTTCCACTAAGTGACGAAGACCGAGCAGTCCTGTTGCGATTAGCGCGGGCCTCCCTTGAAGCTTCCGTGCGCAAGGGATCCTTCGACGGCGCGGTCAAGAAAACGGTTCCCAGCACGCCGTCTCTGGAACGCAGGGCGGGCGCGTTCGTCACCCTCAAGTGCAAGATGAGCGACGACGGCCGTTGCATCGGACGCGGCGACGATCTGCGCGGTTGCATCGGCACCATCGAGCCCACCGATTCGGTGTACGACACGGTGGCCACGCGCGCGGCCAGTGCCGCCCTGGAGGACTCGCGTTTTCCGCACACGGTCAGCGTGGAGGAATTGCCCTTCATCACCCTCGAGATATCGGTGTTGACGCCGCCTGTGCCCGTGAAGAGCGCCGAGGAAATCGTCATCGGCAAACACGGGATCATCCTCAGCGTCGGGTGGAATCGGGCCACTTTTCTGCCGCAGGTCGCGCCCGAACAAGGCTGGGATCGCGAAACCACCCTGCGCCACTTGGCGCGCAAGGCCGGGCTTGGCGAAGACGCCTGGAAGAAGGCCGAATACCGCGTGTACGAGGCTATCGTATTCGGCGAAGACGAGCACCGGTAGCTGGAACGCGCGCTATACTCCAGGCGTGGCTGGAGACGCGAACAGACGGGATCGCCGCCGCTTTTTGCAGTCGCTAGGCGTGGGCGCCCTGGCTACGATGGTCGCTTCCAAGACCGAGGCCGGGCGTGTACAGTTGCCCGCCGGCAAACCGCGCGTGGTGGTGGTGCGCACCAAGAAGGCGCTGCTCAAGAACGGTCACGATGCCGGCTACGATGCGGACTGCGGCGCCCTGCGCGCCATGCTCGACGCCGGCCTGGTTGCACTGTCGGGCCAGAAGGATGCCAGCGCGGCGCTAGCAAAGTACTTTCACCCGGGCGAGCGCGTCGGACTCAAGATCAACGGCCTGGCTGGCCGCAAAGCCGCCACACACGTTGAGCTGGTCGATGAACTATCGATTCTGCTGGGCAAGGCCAATATTGAGGGGCGCCAGCAAATTGTGTTCGATCGATTCGCCAGGGATCTCACGGCCTCGGGTTTTGGTGGCCAGTTGCGCCGCTATCGCTGCGTTGGCAACGACGAAGCGGGACACGAGGAGGACTTGGTGCAAATGGCGTCCTCGGCGTCGCGCTTGTCTCGCGTTTTGACCACACAGGTGGACGCTGTCCTCAATCTTCCCATCTTGAAGCAGCACATGCTCGCTGGCATGACGGGCGCGCTGAAGAACAACTTCGGCTGCATTCACAACCCCAACAAGATGCACCTCGATGGCTGCGATCCCTACATTGCCGAGGTCAATGCGGTGCCGGCAATCCGCGACAAACAACGGCTGGTGATCATGGATGCGCTTCGACCCGTGGTCGATAATGGTCCAGCCTACCAGCCAGGCATGGGCGAGGTTGCCAATGTCCTGATCTTCGCTACCGACTTGGTGGCGGCGGACACCATCGGTCTGGGCATTCTGGAAGAGCTGCGTGCCAAGCGTGGTTTGCCCACGCTTGCCAGGGCGGGAATGGCGCCAAGCTATCTTGCGACCGCGAGCAAAATGGGCCTTGGCGTGTCCGATCGCGCCGGCATCGATACCGTGACAATCGAGGTCTAGCCATGCTTTCTCGACGTGATTTCTTTCTATCCTGCGGCGGCGCTGGCTGTGCCTTGGCCGCTGGAGTCTCGGCGGGCAGTGTGCTCTTGCCGGCGCGTGGCGCTTTCGCAGCCCAAGCGCCACGCGCCTATCCCGCGCGCTTCTGGAAGAAACTGCCGAACAAACGCATCGAGTGCGAGCTTTGCCCGAAGCACTGCAAGGTCGAGGATCGTGAACGCGGATTCTGCGGCGTGCGCGAGAATCGCGATGGCGAATACGTGACCCTGGTCTGGGGCCAACCCTGCGCCGTGCACGTGGACCCTATCGAGAAGAAGCCGCTGTTCCATTTTCGGCCGGGCAGCCGCGCGTTTTCCATCGCGACCGCGGGCTGCAACCTGGAATGCAAGTGCTGCCAGAACTGGGACATCTCGCAGTCGAAGCCCGAAGATGTGGATTTTCGCTTCATGCCGCCCGAGGAAGTCGTACGCAGCGCCAAGGAATACGACGCCTGCGTGACCTTCACCTATTCCGAGCCCATCGTGTTCCTCGAGTACGCCATCGATACCGCCAAGGCCGCGCGCAAGGCTGGGGTACGCGCCACCATGGTCACGGGTGGTTCGGGCGAGGCCGAGCCCATGAAGGAGGTGCTCAAGTACCTCGACGCCGTGAAGGTCGATCTCAAAGGCTTCACCGAGGACTACTACCGGCGCATGTGCAAGGGCAAGCTTGAACCCGTGCTCAAGACCCTGGAGGTGATTCGCGCCAGCGGGGTATGGCTGGAACTGGTTCACCTGTGCGTGCCCGGCCAGAACGACAGCGAGCCTGAGATCCTGGCCATGTGCCGATGGGTGAAGACCCACCTGGGGGCCGACGTGCCGGTTCACTTCACGCGCTTTCACCCGGAATACCAGATGAAGAATGTCGCGCCCACGCCCAACGCCACGCTGGTCCGCTGCCGCGAGATTGGCCTGGCCGAGGGGCTGCGCTTTGTCTACACGGGCAATGTGCCGGGATTGGCCGGCGAAAATACGTCGTGTCCGAAATGCGGCAAAGTCGTGGTGGCGCGCCGGGGTTTCGAACTGGAAGAGCTGCACATCAAGGCTGGCCGCTGCGCCTTCTGCGGCACTACGATTCCAGGGGTATGGAGCTAGTCGCCACTTCTCGGGCTTTCCGCCGGGCCGTCGTTGTGGCCGTCTTGGCCGCGGGTGCGGCATCCTTGCTTGTGCAGGTGGTGCTGCTGCGCGAGATTCTCGCCTCTTCGCAGGGCAACGAGCTTGTGCTGGGCCTGGTGCTTGCCCTGTGGCTGCTGCTCACAGGACTGGCCAGCGCTATCGGTGGGCGTGTGTTGCCCCGGCCGGAACCAGCGGCGCGCTGGCTGGGCCGGTTGCTTGCTCTGGCGCCCCTGCTCCTGCTGAGTTCGTTGTGGCTGACCCGCTGGGCGGGCCCGGATGCGCTTGGACAGGTACCAGCGCTATCGACTCTCGTTGTCGTTGCGCTTTTCGCGTTGGCGCCGGCCAGTCTGGTTGGCGGGTTGTGCTTCGCCTGGGCGCTGGCTGCGTTACCCGACGCTGTCCGTTCAGCCCGGCTCTACGCCGCGGAGACCGTCGGCTCGGCCGCCGCCGGACTGTTGTTTCATTTCCTGCTCGCCGATCGCGTCTCCAGCGTGTGGATCGTGTTCCTCGCCGGGGCGATCTGCGCCGGGGCGAGCCTTCCCTTGGTTGTTCGACCCAGGTGGGTTGGCACAGCCGCCAGTCTGGCGATCGTGGTGCTTTCGGCGATGGTCTGTCCGCGGCTTTCCCTTTCCCTCGCTAGAGCGCGCTTCCCGGACGAGCAGGTCCTGTCCCTTCAGCCATCACGCTACGGGCTTCTGGCCGTGGTCGCGCGCGGAGAGCAGCGGGTGTTCTTTCATGACGGTGCGCTGCTGTTCACCAGTGAGGACGAGATCGCCGCGGAAGAAAGCATTCACCTGCCTTTGCTGCTGCACCCCAATCCCAGGAGAATTCTGCTCGTGGGTGGCGGCCTTGGCGGGGGGCTGGTCCAGGCCCTCAAGCACGCGCCCGAACGCCTGGACTACGTCGAGATCGATCCGGGGGTATTTCCGCTGGCGGAGAGATTTGCCGACGAGAGAACCCGGGCCGCGCTGGCGGATCCGCGGGTGCACGTCGTGGCCAGCGATGGCCGCCGGCTGATCCAAGGGGCCATCGGCAGCTACGACGTGATCATCATCGACCTGCCTATCCCGCAGAATGCACTCCTGGCGCGTTTTCTCAGCCGCGAGTGTTTCGCGGATGCTCGACGAGCGCTGGCGCCCGGTGGTCTCCTGGCCCTCGCCACACCTGGCTCTGACGCCTATCTCGATGCTGGCGCGCGACAGCGCCACGCCTCGCTCCTGGTCACACTGGCGGCGGTCTTCCCTGCCGTCGCTGTGTCGCCGGGCGGCCAGACTATTCTTTGGGCGGCGGAGACGAGCGTCGATGCCCGTCCGGACGTGTTGGTTGCCAGGCTCAAGGAGCGCGGACTTCACCTGGCGCAAGTCGGGCAGGCCTGGCTCTTCGATCGGCTGCTGCCCTTTCACGCCGCGGACTACCGCCGGGCGCTGGCCACGGCGTTGCCCATCGAGAATCGCGACTTTCGCCCGGTGGTCTATCTCTTTGGGCTCATCGAGAACTTGCAGCGCGTCTCTCCCACGCTTGCCCGCGCTTCGATGGCGCTGATTCGAGCGCCGGCGCTACCGTGGTTGGTGGTGGCCCTGGTGCTTGGCCTGGCTGGTCTGGCCGGCTTCGCCAGGCGGGGCCGGCCAGCCCCTGGCTTCGCGGTGGTGGCGGCGGGCGCCGCGGGGATGGCCTTGCAGATGGTCCTGTTGCTCGCTTTTCAATCCCTGTGCGGGCACCTGTACCATGCGCTGGGCGGACTGCTGGCTGCGTTCATGGCGGGCATGGCCTCGGGCGCGCTGGCTGCGGGGCGCTTCCTTCATACGCCGCGCGCGCTTGCCCGTGCCTGCGCCGGGGCGGCCGTGGCCGGGATGCTGGTTCTCTTCGCGATCCAATGCGCGGGCTGGTGGCCGGGCTGGGGCAGCACCATCATCGTCACCGTGGCCTTCACGGTTGGCGCAAGCACGGGCGCGGTGTATCCGGTGGCAGTGTACGTGGCCGCCCAATCGAGCGCCGCTGCCCGGCTCTATGCCTGGGATCTCGTCGGTGCGGCGGGTGCTGCGGCGCTGGCGTCGCTTGTGGCCATTCCGCTGCTTGGACTTTTTCCCGTTGCCGCGCTTTGCGCGGCCGTGTGTGCCGCCGCGGCCCTGGCGAATGTCAGATCAACCTGATGGCAAGCGCCACTGGGATTCGTGCTTGGCCATCCACGCAAGCACGGACTCAAGGACGTCGCTGGCGCCTAGATCCGCCGCCATGAGGCTGGGTGAAACGTAGCGAAGCCCGGTTTCTTCCGTCGAGCGGTGGAAGACGCTGCGGTCGTTGGGCTTGACCAGGATGACGTTCGCATGACCGCCGGCGGGGTGCAGCCTGAATTGAGCCACCGTCTCTTGCAGATCATCCACGTACAACACAGCGGCATCCGGTTCACCCTTGGAAGCAAGCCTGGCGAACGCAATCTCCCCGGTCAGGACGTGCAGGTAGCCACTGTTGCCAAGACGGACAAGGAAATCAGGGATGCCGCGCGGACAACTATGATGGGAGATCTCGCCCCGCGACTGCAAGGGGGCGTCCAGGGACCAGCGCCGCAGCAGCTCCTGCCAATCGACGGATTCGATCTTGCCCCGCGGTTTGCGGCGCAGAAGTCCCGTCTCCGTGAGCAAGGCAACCACACGCGAGGCGCAGCTCGTCTCCACGCTGGCCCTCTCGGCAAGGGTTGCAAGCGCATAGGGGGGCAGGAGGTCGATCAGGACGCGCGTTACCCGTCCGGCCATTTCGCCGCATAGTGAGCGCGCCGCGTTTCCACTGCTTGCGCTACTTCCTGGTGTGGCTATGCCGTCCCGTTCGATGCACAGGTCGATGTTGCCGAGACCGATCTGCACGTTGCCCGCTAGATCCCAATGGCCAATGCCGAAGCCGCGCAGCCGTTCCCGCACCACGGGCGATAGGTAGCTCGACACCAGCAGGGCCGGGTTGGGGGTGCGCGCGGCACTGGCGGCGATGGCGCCGAGGTCGCGCGACTCGACCCTGCGCCGGGCTAGCACCAGGCAGGTGACAGCGCGCTTCTTCAAGTCGCGGATGACGATCCATTCGCCAATTTCGCCCGACCGCTTGTTCAGGCCGGACGACGCAACCGAATACCCTGGCGGCAATAGCTTGGCCAGGACCGCGAGTCCTTCGCGCAGCAGGGTGTCGGCAGCGCCTGGCATGAAGCTCAAATCGTAGGGGCGCACCAGCGCAATCTCAAGGGCAAGTTGGTCCAGAAAATTGGCTCAGAACCAGTAGCCGCCGCCGGCTTGCAGTCCGAGGAAACGGGAATGGACCTCCACATCAGCGGTCGCGCCCGTGGTCGCGCTTTGCACCTGGTTGTTCTGGAAGCCCCACTGGTAGGCGCCGCGGAAATCCAGGAAAGCGTGTTCACCCAGGGACAAGACCATTCCGAAGCCGGTTTGGAAGACGAAGCCGTGGGCTGTGCCCGGATCGGCGTAGACCTTGACTAGGTTGGACGCGAAAAGCAGCGAATAGCCAGGTGCCGCGAAGGCCAGAATTCGGATCCGGCGGGATGTGGGGACACTCAGTCCCACCTGCGGTAGGAAATCGACTTCGCGTCCGCTGCCACCGAAAATGTTGTTGCTTGAACCCGAACTGGTGGCAGAGGTGCTGCTCCACTTCACCGAGGGAAGGATCTGTACCGCGAAGGCCAGGTACATGTAGCGGAACAGGTCGAGTTGCAGGTAGGGAACCACGCCTACCGTGGTCGCCATGTCCCCAGAGTAGGCCAGCAAGGGCTCGCCCTTGTAGTTAAGGCTGTAGGACAGGGTTGTTTGGGTTCCCTTGGGCACGAGCATGAGCGAGGCGCCCAGTCGCCATCTGCCGCTGGGAACCAGATCGGGAGGCGGTTCGATGTACACCGCGGGTGGATAGCCAGCGGCGGGCGGCTGCCCATAGGCCGGAGGATAGGCCGGGGGATAGGCAGGTGGATAGGCCGGGTAAGGATAGGGTGCGGGATACCCGTACGCCGGCGGATAGGCATAGCCAGGGGAATAGGGATAGCCAGGAGGATACGGATAGGCGGGCTGGGCTGCGCCCATCGCAGGGGGAAGCGTAGGGGCCGGCGCTGGGGGCGCTGGCTGAGCTGTCTGAGCGAAAACCGGCCTGGCTAGAACAAGCAGCGCCGCGGTCGCGACCACGATGGTCTTCATGGCCGTACCCCCTGTGTAAGCGCGAGTCTGGCAATTCTGGCGCGCAGGATGCCCAGGATCTCCGGTGCGCGGCTGGTGAAGGAAAGGAATTCGGGCCCGTCGTATGTCGAGGCATCGAGGACGTTGCCGTATTTGGCAGTCTCTTGCTCGATGGTCGTGAGCTGGGACTGGTTGAGGGGCAGGTCGCAAACCGTCGCAGTTGGATTCATGAGGTTGGCCCCGTAGCTATCCGGTTTCAGGTGCTCGAGGCCGTAGGCGTGTCCGACCTCGTGGGCGATGACGATGTCGGGCTCGGGCAGCACAAAATCGGTCACATTGACCCCGATGAAGACGGTGGGGGAATAGTTGGACTCGTTGAGCACGTCAGCCAGGGCGCCAATATCCGAGTTGAGGAGAGACTGAGACAATCCGAGTCCGGCGATGCCCCAGGCCGATTCGCTATCTGAACTTGGATCGAGGGCGGCGACGCGTTTGAGCAAGACGACGTTGATGACGTCGCGCTCTGGCTCGGCGTAGGCGTGAAAGAATTCCTTCACGTTGTAGAACATGGCTGCGCCCAGGGCTTGATCGCAGGCCGTGGTTGGATACGCCGAGTTGGCACAGCTTGGATCCACGCTCGTGTTTTTGCGCATCCAATCAAAGATGGCCTGGTCGTTGAGCACGATGGCGTGATCGATGGGAACCTGGATGACGTCGTAGCGGGTAAACATGGTCACGCCGTAGTAGTCGTAGTAACGCTTGAGGCCGCCCACGAAACGGACCACTTCGTCCATGGTGATGCCGTTGCCGCGAAAGATGCGCAACTCGGTGCGGCGGTCGAGCACGCGCGGTACGTTCGGGGCGCAGGCGGGGTTCGGGGTGTAGGCCAGGAGATTCTGGTAGGTGGTTGCATCGCCGGGTGTTCCAGGAAAAGTCGGATCCGTGACCACCGGCTCGAAGAAGTTCACGTGCTGGTCCGGGGTGCAGGCCGAGGCCGCCAGACCACCAACGAAGATGGTTGCCAGGATGATGGGACGCACAGCGCGACTGTAGCAGCCGCGCGCAAAAGTCTCTACAGGTCGTGACAGCAACGGTTTTGTTAGGCAGGATGGGCAGCCACATGAGCGACGATGTTCTTCGTATAGGCATGCCCGCGGGTTCGCTGGCCGACCCCAACCGCGGTGGAAACTTGGTGCGTCTTCTCGAACAGTCTGGCTTTCGCACCTCGGGCTACCAGTCCGGCGGGCCAAGCAAGTTCACGACGGTGAATTTTCTCTATGGCTGGGACGGCCGGCCGCAGGAATTCGCCACCCAGTTGGGCATCGGCGAACTGGACGTGGCCATCGCGGGCGACGACTGGATTCGCGAGCGCGTGCTTGAGCTGAAATACGAGTACGCCCGCGACATCGAGCTGCGGCGGGTGATGTCGCTTGGGCGCGGCAGCGTGCGCCTGGTGGGCATCATCAGGCCGGACCAGGAATGTGCAAACGCGGTCGAGTTCTTCAAGGAGCTGGCCGGCCGCAAGCCGCTTATCACCGCGGTGGCCGAGATGCCCTACCTGGCGCTCGAATGGATCAGCGGCCGCTTGAAGGACGCTGGCGTGGACAAGGCGTTCAGCAAGTTCTCGGTGCAAAAGTACTCGACGCCGTCAAAGATCGACGCTGGTATCGTCATCTACGAGACCTGGGGCAAGACCGAAGCCAAGGTGAAGAATGGCGGCGCGGACCTGGGTCTGGAAATCACCCAAAGCGGCAGCGCCATCAAGAACTACGGCTTGCGCATCATCGACGAGGTCATGGAATCGGGCACGTCCATCTGGGTGAACCCCAAGATTCGCGACGACAAGCGCAAGTACGACCTTCTGCGCATGTTCCTCATCAACCTGTA
>Ga0302323_100002411_pt1 | contig 15172 bp, 13 predicted proteins | sample Fen_T0_3_FD_201950 | JGI IMG/M metagenome (GOLD analysis project Ga0302323, IMG submission 201950) | Peat permafrost microbial communities from Stordalen Mire near Abisko, Sweden - Fen_T0_3 | ecosystem: Environmental > Terrestrial > Soil > Wetlands > Permafrost | place: Sweden: Abisko... | reverse complement strand
TTACCGTGCCTGTGTCGTAGTAGTTCAAACCTATTACGCAACCCGTCTTGCAAACGCCCGAGTGACAGGTCTTGCCCATGACCGAGCCGCAAGACGTTCCGTCTGTCAGGGTTGCCCAGGCCGACGTCGATATCGCGGGCTGGCAACTGGTGCAGTCATTTCCAGGATTCTTCTGCCCGCTGCTATAAATCGTGGGCCCAATAGTGCAGCCCGTGGCAGGAGTCCCTCCAGTCGAAGTTGTCCCGCTCACTCCAGCAGTCCCGGCAACTCCCGCCTGGGGCATACCCCCGGTACTCGCACCGCCATTCGCAGCCGTCCCCGCTGCCCCTCCATTTGCCGATACGTTTCCGGTTCCAGCAACGTTCCCGTGGCCGTCTCCGCCACCGCTCGCGTTGACGGTTCCAGCCGAATGACTCCCCGCGCTATTGTCGGAGCCAGTGCCGCCGCCACTTCCGCCGCCTGCTCCAGTTCCCGCACCTGCAGTAACCACACCGCCACTCGCCGACGCTCCGCCACCGCCACCGCCACCGCTACTCGTCGTCCCGCCCGTGACCCCGCCGTTCGCACCACTCGTTCCGCCACTGCTGCCGCCAACGTTCCCGCCGCTCTGACCGCCCCCTTTGCCCGAACGCCCCGCCGTGGTCGCCGTCTTATCAACCACGTCCGGCAAATCGATCATCCACGAGCAACCCGCTAGCGTTGACCCGACGACGCAACCGAGAATCAGTTTGCTGTAGTTTCGCATGATCATAGTCCCGCTCAGAAACTCCCAGAGACGCTTAGGTTTGCTCGGTCTGGACCCAATGACGGCACAACGCTCCAGGTTCGCGCGCTCGGTGTTCCGGTGCTCAGAGCTGTCGCGCTCTTGCCTTCCGGCGCGTGCTTTGGCGCGCTCAGATAGAAGTACATGGTTGCACCCGCCGAGAGTAGCGCGGCGCCAATGCCGATGTCCGTGAACAGCGCGTACAGTTTCGCGCTATCTCGCGCGGATTGTGCTTCCTGTGGATGCAGCCCGTCTTTGTTGAACTCGACGAGGTCGCTCTTCTTCGACTGCGCGAGCAGTCCGGTGACCGTCGCAGTGATGGCGAACACGCCGGTTGCCGCCGCACCGACGTATACCATGGTCGGGGTTCTTCTACTTGATGTCTCGGGCGGCGCGATCACGGCACTTGCCGATGGGCTCGAACTTGCAACGCCGCCTGCATCTGTTCCGGTTCCGGTTCCAGTTGCCCCAGCGGACTTGGCTCCGCCCAAGGGCAACAGCTTGAACTCGTGATGGTGCTTGGATGCCGGATCGGCTTCGATCTCCCAAGATTGCGACTCGTAGCCCTCGGCGGTCACCGTGATTTTGTGCGTGCCGGGGTGAATTCCAAGCTCAACGCGACCGCTCGTGCCCGGATACCGGTTGACCTTTGAGGTTCCCCTGGAAGGGAAGCGTTCGTCGATGATCGTCACCTTGTCGGGCACCGTGCTTAACGTGACGGTCACGAGGCTCGCGCTCAGCGTTTGGATATCGGTCTCCATTTGCTTGCGCTGACGCGGCGTCATTTCCTTCGCGTTGGCATTCGCGAGAAACTTTCGATACATGTCGATGGCTTCAGCATCGCGTTCGAGATAAAGCGCGCAATAGCCGATGTTGGAGTAGATTTTGTACGAAGGAACCAACACGTAGGCGGCGTGGAACTCGCGATAGGCTTCCTCGAGTTTGGCTCCCGCGGGGTCGTCAACATAGGCCAGGCCTGCGGCGAAGTGCTTTTCCGCTTCTTTCTCCGCGGCGTCGTCGGCGCCAAACGCCGTCGTTGCGCCGAACAAACTCAGCAGCAACAAACCGCTCGCAAGCAATCTCGACAGGTTCATAGTCCAATCCTCAAGATGATGGGCATTCTCAATGCGCCACCAGGTTCCACACTGCCTAGTGACCCCACAACCACGCGGCGGCAGATCTGGTTCACCTGCTCCGTTTTGGGTGCCGTATATTCCTAATCGAAACGCGGCGAAGTTCTGTTGCCGAAATTCGTCAGAGGGGCGAGAGATTTTTCGGCTTATGCGACATTTCTGCGGTTTCAAGCTGCCGGCGGGGGATCGGGAGATCGCAGTAATTGCCGATCACCCTTCGAGTCGGACGCAAGTCCGGTAACAGGGTTCAAGTTCGCTGCAGGGTCGGGCAGGCGTCTCTACTTGCGAGCCAGATCAACAGACTGCCGACGTCTCCCCGGCGGAAAGACCAGATCCGTCTCCTCCTCACGTCCACACGAAATCACGCAACTCCGCTCTGCCCCGACCGATACGCCCGCATCGACGGAGCGGCTCTTGTCCGACAATCCCCACGACGCAAGCTTCAAGTACACGTTCTCGACGCTCGAACACGCCACCGCCGAGCTCAAGCACGTGCTTCCGTCGGAGATCTCGGAATGCGTTGATTGGGCCACACTAGCGCTCGAGAGCGGTAGCTACGTCGACGAGGAACTCAAGCAAACTGAGTCGGATCGCGGTCGAGCGGTTCAGCGTCGCGCCCCTTAAGATGCACATCGCCAACAACAATCCCATCATATGGACGTGAATGGAAGCGCGAGGGCTGCACCACGAAAAGGCGTGCTCGTCGCCTTTCAGCTATTGCGTCGAGCGGCTGGGCTTCTCGGAGGAAGTCGCCTACAAGCACGTGGCTGCGGCGAGGCGGGAGTTCCCGCTGGCGCTCGAGTTGCTCGCGCAAGGCCGGCTGGATTTGACGGCGTTGACGTTGATCCGGCCGCACCTGACCGAGCTGAATCACCGCGAGTGGCTGCTGGCCGCTTGCGGCAAGACGAAACGGGAGGTTGCGTTGTTGGTGGCGCCGCGGTGTCTGAGGCCGGATATTCCGCAGGTCGAGCCGCTCTCGGTGTCCGCGAGCGCGCGAAAGCGCGCGAGTCCGGTTGCGCATTTGCTAGAGACGACAAGGAAAGGCCCGTCTTCTTGCGTCACGCTTGCGGACAACGACGACGCCACACCGACGGCCTCGACGCCGCGTTCGTCGACGAACCACAACCAGTAGGCTAAACGCGCAACAAAATCCGGATCTTGTTCCGTACCTCCCACCCGTGCCACTATGTCGCCCATGGATTTCTTGAGCGAGTTCGTCACAGCTAATGGCGTCAAACTGCACGTTCGACGTGTCCGTGCCGACGGTCCCATGATGCTGATGATTCATGGACTCACGGACAATGGCGCCTGCTGGGCCCGGGTCGCTGCGCAATTCACGCCCGAGTACGATATTGTTGCCGTCGACGTACGCGCCCATGGGCTGTCGGAAGCACCGCCGAGTGGCTACTCGACGCGCGACATTGCAAACGATGTCATTGGCATCACGGAAGCGCTGGATCTTGGCTCCGCCACGTTCATCGGTCACTCGATGGGCGCAGATGCGGCCGCCGAGGTGGCGCGTCTGCGGCCGGACTTAGTGCGGCAACTGGTGCTCGAAGATCCTCCTTGGAGTGACGATTGGGTACTCTCCCAACCGGATTCGCGGGAACAGATGCGTCAAGGGTGGTTGAGCTCGCTGATGGCCGACCAACCACGCGGCTTCGATCAGCTAATGGAGTCTGGTCGTCAGCGGATCCCCCATTGGGACGAGGCCGAACTCGCGCCTTGGGCTCAAAGCAAGCTCGAAGTGCGTCCGCAGGCGCTCGACTACATTGTGGCAAGCCGCGCCGCCTGGCAGCTGACGGTGCAAAATCTCCGTTGTAGAACGCTACTTGTCGTCGGCGAGACGCAACTCGGGGGTGGAGTTTCAACGTCGATGGCTGATGAGGCGCGCGGGCTCTGTCCGAATCTCGAAGTCTTTCAGGTCGAGGGTGCCGGACATTGTATTCATCGCGACCAATTCGAGCGCTATCTCGTCGGGCTGCGCCGATTCCTCGAGGAAACCTAGCTATCGGTCTGCACCGATTCCTCGAGGAGCTCTAGACGTTTCGTCAGAAAAGCGCTAATAGCCCGGCCGCGAAGCCCCTGTTGTTCAAGAAGTAGGATCCCATGCTCGATGCCCGTTACGTTGCCGACAACTTCGACTTGGTTCAGAAATCCCTAGCTCGCCGCTCGCCGCAGGCTGCGGCTAGCCTCGAGGGAATCCGCGATCTGAACCAGCAACGGCTCGCGTTGATCCGCGAGACCGAGGAGCTTCAGGGGCGTCGCAATGCGGCCAACCAAGAGATGAGCAAGCTCGCCAAAGGCGGCGACAAGGCCGCTTTTCAAGCGCGTCGCGACGAGCTCAAGACGCTCTCCGATCGCACGAAGGAGCTTGAAACCGAGCTGGCTCAGTTGCAAGAGCAGGTCGAGCAGGTGCTCTTGCTCGTGCCCAACCTGCCGCACGATTCGACCCCGAACGGGTCGAACAGTGACGAGAATCCGGTCGTGCGCAGCTGGGGTGCAGCGCCGACGTTCGACTTTGAGCCCAAGGCTCACTACGATCTCGGCGAAGCCCTTGGGATCCTCGACTTTGCTCGCGGTGCCAAGCTTTCAGGCGCCCGGTTTACCGTCATGTTCGGGCAGGGCGCGCGCCTCGAGCGCGCGCTCATCAACTTCATGCTCGACTTGCACACGAACGAGCATGGTTACACGGAAGTGTACCCGCCGTACTTGGTTAAGGCCGAGACCATGCGCGGTACCGGTCAATTGCCGAAATTTGAAGAAGATCTGTTCAAGACCCAGCGCAACGATCCCGAGGATCCAAGTGCGCTATATCTGATCCCCACCGCCGAGGTGCCGGTCACCAATCTGCACGCCGACGAGATCCTTGAGGCGAGCGACTTGCCTCTTGCTTACACGGCCTACACGCCTTGCTTTCGCAGCGAAGCGGGTTCGCATGGTCGCGACGTGCGTGGGTTGATTCGTCAACACCAGTTCGACAAGATCGAACTTGTTCGCTTCGTTACGCCTGAGCAAGCGCAAGAACAGCTCGAACTATTGACTTCGCACGCCGAGAAAGTGCTGCAACGCTTGGGCCTGCATTATCGCGTCGTGTCGCTCTGCGCTGGCGACATTGGCGCCAGTTCCACCAAGACGTACGATCTCGAAGTGTGGCTGCCTTCGCAGAACACCTACCGCGAGATCTCCAGCTGCTCGTGGTTCACCGATTATCAGGCACGTCGTGCAAAGATTCGGTATCGCCCCGAACCCAAGGGCAAACCGCGCCTGTTGCACACGCTCAATGGTTCCGGGTTGGCGGTGGGCCGAACCCTGGTGGCAATTCTCGAACAGTACCAACAGGCAGACGGTTCGGTCGTGGTCCCCGAGGCGCTTCGCCCCTTCATGGGGACCGATCGCATCGCCGTTGGCGGTCGCTAGCACCTTGATGGCCGCGAAGCGGCCCGTCCGACGGCACCATCTCGATTCCCGCACTTGCGCTTGTGGCGGAGAGGCTTGATGCTTTCGACGTCAATATGAGTGTCCCTCAAGCCAATCTACCGTCGAGCGTGCGCGAGTTTTCAGTCGAGCGTCTCGACGGGTCGACCACGACCTTGGGCGAATACAGCAATCAGGTCATGCTCATCGTCAATGTGGCGAGCCACTGCGGCTTCACTCCGCAATACACGGGCCTTGAGGCACTTTACCGCAAGCATCGCGATAAAGGGCTCGTGGTGCTTGGTTTTCCCTGCAATCAGTTCGGTGCCCAGGAGCCTGGCACGCCCGACGAAATTGCCCAGTTCTGCTCGACGAAGTACGACGTTAGCTTCCCGCTCTTTGCCAAGATCGAGGTCAATGGCGAAGGCGCCCACCCCCTTTACCGCTGGCTCAAGACCCAAGCCAAAGGCGTCTTGGGTACTGAGAGCATCAAGTGGAATTTTACGAAGTTTTTGTTGGATCGTCGCGGCAACGTTGTCGACCGATTCGCCCCCGGTACTACGCCTGCACAGATCGAACCAACCATCGTCCCGCTATTGAGCGAATCGCTGTAAGTTCGGATCCGAGCTAGTGCGCTTCGGGATCGCGGTCGTAGGCACAACGAAAGCCGATGTCTGGCCCTTTGTCGACATAGGGGATAGAGCTCCAGCTCTTCAACGCCGCGGCGTGATCGGAACGGAACGAGCCGCCGCGAACCTCGAAGGCAGCTTCATTGGATCGCACAATTTCGGCGACATTGCCGACCAGGTCGTACAAACCCAACTCGGATTTTCCGTCAGGGCGAGACGCAGCCAAATCCGGAGTGGTTCCGCCTTCTGCACAGGGACCACGCACGAGACCAAAACTAGCGCGTCGACACACAAGACCAGTTTGCCCCCACGGAAATCGGCGGCTGTTCGCGCCAGCCGTCACGCGCAACCATTCATCGGTGCGCGGCAGCCTGCCGTTTGCCCAAGCGCAAAACGTTTCGGCTTCGCCGGCGGTCACGTTCACGACAGGCAGTCCGGGTTCGCCTGCTCTGCCCGGCTCGATTGGCGACGCGGAACAAGCCCCGACAGCCATGCACCTAGTCCACTGAGCGATGGTTACTTCGGTGGCATCGAGCCAGAAGGCTCCGACTTCGGCTTCACTGGCCCTGATGTGCTCTGATTCCCAGTCGTTTGGCCCTAGAACATAATGCCCCTTGGCCACCAAGATTGCGTGGGACGCCCAGATGCAACCAGTAGCTGGGCTCTCGCCGAACCTCCACCCGTCTGGGCAGCTCGTGGGTTTTCCCACACAATGCCCGACCGAAACCACCTGTCCAGGCGCGCAGCATCGGGCCATGTCGACCGTGAGACCATCGGCGCAGCGCGAATCTGATGCCGAAGTGAAACCAACCGAGCGACTGCAGGCGACGCCCAACATCGCCGCGAGCAATGCCACCAGAATCACAGAATCGCCCCGAGCGCCGAGGCATTGGCGCACCACTGGGCGCAAGCGGTCAGGGCAGTCGAAGGCCACTTTTACCCCGAGAGCGTGGCAGAAGCCGAAAGGCTGCGCCAAGCAGATCCCTATCGCCCGATGCTCAGTAGAGCGCTACATCGAGCAACAGAGCTGGGAAGCCGACCTGTTGGCCGTAATTGCCAAAGTGTGAATCGAGCTGACATTCTTCGAAGACGCTCCGGATGGGCGAAGGCGGTAGGACGCTCCAACAGCGTGGAAGGAACGTATGGAACAGGCAGCCATGTGGAGACTGAGGTGCGTCGCGCCGCGAGCGGCACAAGTGGCAGACAGATATGCCGACCACAGTATCGTCAGCGCGCGCTCGGCTACGCTGCTGCCCACCATCGGTGCATTCACACGCGCCTACGACGAAGTGCGACAAGGTGACATCCCCTGGGCGAGGGATGCTGTGAGTGGTCGTCCATCGACCTATGAATTGGTGGCGACCGCCCGCATGTGGTTTCCCCTCTTGGTCCGCGACATTCCAGGTATCGATCGATCCAACTTCCTCGATTCGGTCATATCCGATGATATCGTGGACGATGTGGGTCGGATCATTTCCCTGCTGCGCGAGGGTCGCGGCATGGACGGTGAGCCCATGCCCTATCGTAGCGACGCAATTGAGCGTCTCGATGCAGCGTTGCGCGCGGCACAGACCCAATGGTTGCACGCTGAAGCGGCCGATCTCGCCTACGCTGAGCGCATGAATGCGTTGCGTTGGAAGGCGGTAAGCTTTCGGGCCGAACTCGAATGGTTTGCCCAAAGTGTGGCCCATGTGCTCGATCACAACGCTTCGGACTATCTCCGGCTCTTGCCATCACGGGCATGGTACGCAGACAAAGCCGACGATCGCGGGATGCCGCAGCCGGAAATCGTTGAGCCCGCCACACTCGTAACCGGGGTTCCGCGGATGCACGAGGCGTGACGCGCGAGGCACGACTAGGCTTGCGTCGAGGTCAATCGCTCGGCATCCTTCGGCAGTGACCGATCCCCCTCCCAGTGCATTGCGGCTTCGCGTCTCGGAGATCTTTCGTAGCATCCAAGGGGAAGGGCCCACGGCTGGGTTGCCGGCGACTTTTTTGCGTCTCGCGGCGTGCAACCTCCGCTGCCACTACTGCGATACACCGTACACCTGGGACTTTCAGCGTTTCGATGTAGCAAGCGAGGCGCACATCGAACCCGTCGCTGCCCTGGTCGAACGCCTGCTTGCCGAAGGGCTCGACCGAGTAGTGGTCACAGGGGGCGAGCCGCTCCTTCAGCAAGCGAACCTGGCTGGGCTTTTCGAGCGACTGCCCGAGACCGTAGCGATTGAAATCGAAACCAACGGCACCATTTTGCCGTTGCCTGCGCTGCTCGCACGCGTTTCACAATGGAACGTCTCGCCCAAGCTTGCTTTTTCCGGTATGCCGCGCGACGAACGCATCGTCATGAAAGTGCTGCAGGAATTTGCCGCTTGTGAGCGGGCGTGGCTCAAACTCGTTGTCGCGGAACCGTCAGATATGGATGAGGGCGACGAGCTTATTTCGGCAAGCAATTGGCCCCATTCCCGCATCGTTTGGATGCCCGAGGGCACGAGCGCACAGCGCGTCACCGTGCGAGGTCGATGGGTTGCCGAACAAGCCTTGAGTCGCAATCAACGGTTCTCGACGCGGTTGCACGTCTTGCTGTGGGGTGACAAGCGGGGGCGCTAGGATGCCGAAGGCGCCTCGAAGTTATCCACGTTTGCTTCGCGGTGCAGCCGCGTCGCTGCAAATTCGCCTTTTTGCCCTAACGGGTCTGGTCGAACTTAGCGTACCCCTGCTTGTGCCATGGTTGGGTTGCACCGGCGTGACTTCGACTGAGACTCAACCCGCAGTCGTTCGGCGCAAAGACGAGAAATCTGCGTTGGCGCCGGTGATCAGGCCAAAAGAGCTTCCCCAATTTGACCTGCAAAAAACCCTGGCCGCCGTGGCCCAGGGTCGCTACGCCGCCGCGGAAGGCGAGTTGAAGGCCAGCGTCGAGCAGCAACCGGCCCTGCGCGCGCGCGTGCAAGTCGCACTGGCAGAAGTAGAAGCCATGACTGCCCGCTCGGATCAGGCTTTGGCGCGCGCCCGCCCACATTGTGAAACTGCCGACCCATTGGCGAACGACGCGTGTCGCGTTGCCGCTGAAGCGTTGCGTCGCCGCGGGGACTTGGAAGATGCCCAGCGCTTGCTGGCAAAATTTGAGAATATTCCAAAGGCGCGGTACCTGCATCTCGCTCTGGCCGAACTTCTTTCGGACCGCGGGCGAGTCGCAGAGGCGCGGGTCCAATACCAGCGTTTGGTTGACGACTTTGCCCAAGGTCGCATTGCTACGGACGATGCCGTCCAACTGGCGATCGCGGGGCGTGCTGCGCACCGCCTGGGCAATTGGCGAGAAGCCAACGAATTCTTCAACCGCGCTGAGTTGACGGGGGTTGGGGATTTGACCACCTTGCTGTGGCGCGGCGACCTTTACCTCGACGCTCACGACCCAAAACATGCTCGCGCAGTCGCAGATGAAGCGTTGCGCTTTGCCCCTGACCACCCAGCAGCACTGCTGTTGGCGGCCCGGGTTCGGTTGGCAGCGATAGCGGACGCCGATCAAGCCGAGCAGTACTTGCAACGCGCCCTGAGCGTCGACCGAACGCGCGCTGATGCTCACGCGATCTTGGCAGGTCTAGCCCTACGCGACCTTGACTTCGAGCGCGCCGAGGCACGGATTTCAGAAGGGCTCGTTCACGAACCAGGGCACCTCGAGCTCCTCAGCCTGCGCGCCGTTGGTCGGTTTCTCGCCGACGACCAACCAGGGTTCGATGCGGCGGTGCGCGAAGTCTTGCGTCGCAATCCGAGCCACGCGCGGGTCTACCGGTTGGTGGCTGACTACGCTGAAGCCGAACATCGCTACGGTGACACGATTCCGCTCCTGCGCCGTGCGGTGACACTGGATCCCGACGATTTCGTCGTGCGGGCGCAGCTAGGAATGCAACTGCTACGGTCGGGTAGTGAAGCCGAAGGGCGCGAGAATTTGGAACGCGCCTTTCGACGAGCACCCTTCGATCAACGCGTCAAGTTCACCTTGGATCTCTACGCAAACAAGGTCGACAAGGAGTACTCGACGATTCGGCACGGTCGCTTCGTATTGCGTTTGCCTAATCGCTATCGAGAATTGCTCGAGGCCATCGTTCCCGGCTGGGTGGACCAGGCGGTGGGTGCGCTGCAGAAGCGTTACGGCAGGCTTGCTTCTTCGCCTGTTTTCGTCGAAATCTACGCGGACGAGGACAGTTTTGGCGTGCGCACGAGCGGCGTGCCGGCAACCTTTTTGCAAGGGGTGTGCTTTGGGCAAACCATCGTTGCCCGATTGCCAACCGATGAGCCCACGAATTTGGGCATGACGCTTTGGCATGAGTTGAGCCACGTCTTCCACCTGCAACTGTCAAAACACCGCGTGCCGCGCTGGTTCACCGAGGGGCTCGCCGAAGTGGAAACAGCCCGCGCCCGCTCGGACTGGTCGCGCGAACAAGACCTGTCGCTTTACCAAGCACTCGAACGCGGGCACGTTCCTGCCACACGCCAAATGAATCGGGCGTTTTCCCATGCGTCGACTTTGGAGGACCTTGGGATCGCCTACGTTGCCTCGACTTACCTCGTCGACTACATCGAGCGGACCTATGGCGCTGATCGCATCACCAAGATGCTCAAGGCTTGGGGCCAACACCTGTCGACCGAGCAAGTGGTCTCGCGGGTGCTCGGGACGGATCTCGACCAGCTAGACCAAGCGTACCGCCGCGAAATGAGTCAGCACTTTGTCCACTTCAAGAAGCAGTTTTTGCCGCGACGAAACCCCGGCTCGGCAGAAGTGGCTCGAGAGCGATTTGTCGCTCACCCGAACGATCCAAGCATTCGCGCCACGCTGGCGCATGCGGAACTGCTTCGCGGTCAGCTGGGTGTTGCTCGAGACATTATCGCGCGGGCACCGCCAGAGGCAGCCCAGCACCCTGACCTGCTCTGGATCACGAGCATGATAGGCCTAGCCGATCAGCGGCCGGAACCAGCCAGGGCCGCCTTGGAGGGTCTCGTGCGGGGTGGGCACGATGGCTATTTTGTGCAAATGCAGCTTGCGCTGGTGGCTCGTATGAAATCGGATCCTGAGCTGGAGCGTGCGGCACTTACTCGAGCCCACGAGTACTACGCGACCGCTTCGGAACCGCTGTACCGTCTGGCGGCGATGGCGCGGCAGTTCGACGATCGGCAAGCTGAATCGGCCGCATTGACCACTCTCGCCCAGTTGGAGGAGTCCGACGTGGGTGTTCACCGCCGACGGGTCGAGCTTTACGTCGAGCTCGGGCAGCCAAAGCAAGCGATGGCGGCAACCGAGGGGCTCATCTTCGCAAACCCGATCGATGCCGGGGCGCACGAGCTCAAGGCGCGCGTCGCATGGCTCACCCACGACCGGCACGCCACGATTCGGGAACTCGGGTACGCACTAAAACTCACTCCCGCCGGCAACGATCGCAAGAAGCTCGAACGGCTATTGAGCGAGGTTTCCCAGGGTCGTGCCCTCGAGAAGTCAGCGCCAGGCGACGAAATGCGCTAATTGGACCACTGCCCGATTGGCGGCCGGTTGCAGAAGGCGGAACCGGGGCCCTCCGGGCTCTGTTAGGATCCGCAGCGGCTCACTCGCTATGGCCATCGCCGCCACATCGCTTACCCAATTGGTCGATCTCGCTTTTGGATCTTGGCCCTGGCGGGCATTGCCGATCGCCGCTGGGCTGACCATCGCGTTGACAGGCCTTGCCCAGCTTGGCCTCTTCTACCGCAACCTGCGCGGTCGCCCGCGTGCTGGTGCTGAGATCGACTCCTCGCACCCCATGGTTCAGGTTGCCCTCGAAGATCTGCGAATGAAACTGCAGAAGTTGGCGCATGGCGCCTCGCCAGATGCTGTGCGCAGCGTCGAAGAGCTCGTAGCGACCGCTGTCGCCATCGAGGCGAGTGACATTCACCTGTCGCCCCTGGCTCAGGGGCTGTCGATTACCATGCGCGTGCATGGGAATTTGCAGGCCGTCGATACGCTGCCGCGCGCGACAGCCGAACTCATCTGCAACCGACTCAAGGTTTTGGCACGGCTCGATCTGCACGTTAGGCAAGTGCCTCAGGACGGGCGCATTGTATTTGAAATCGGTGACCGAACCGTCGAGGCGCGGATCTCCACACTTCCCACTGAAGGCGGCGAACGAATCGTTCTGCGTCTCGTGAGTGGCTCGATCAGTATCCCCGCGCTTACTGCACTCGGGTTTTCGCAGCAAGTGAGCGAAGGCTTGTCGCAATTGTTGGCGCGGCCACAAGGTTTGCTGTTCGTCACCGGTCCGGTCGGTAGCGGCAAGAGCACGACCCTCTACGCAGCATTGGCACACATCAGTCGGAATCGCGGTGAAACCACGACGATCGTTACGCTCGAAGATCCGATCGAAGTTCGCCTGTCATTTGCCTCACAAACTCAAATCAACACGCGCACAAATATGACATTTGCCAATGGGTTGCGTAGCGTGTTGCGTCAGGACCCGAATGTCTTGATGGTGGGTGAGATTCGTGACCGCGAAACTGCCGCCATCGCCATGCAAGCGAGCCTGACCGGGCACCTGCTGCTCACCACGGTTCACGCCGATGACGCCACGGGCCCCTTTGCCAGAATGGTCGATATGGGGATTGAGCCATTTCTTCTGGCGAGCAGCGTCACAGGCTGCCTGTCCCAGCGCCTCGTGCGCACCCTTTGTCCGGACTGCAAGCGTCCAAGCCCAACGACTCCAACCACTGTCGCAAAATTCGGATCGCTTGGCGCAGAACTTCGGCATTTCGACTACTTCGAAGCCGTTGGCTGTGCCGCATGCGAGGGCAACGGCTATGTCGGTCGTACACCCATCGCAGAGCTGCTCGTCGTCGACCCAGACGTGAGACGCGAGCTGCACGAAGGGTGTCGGGCCGACGTCATGCGCCAACATGCAATCGAGCGCGGTATGACCCCACTGATGAAGGACGGCTTGCGTCAGGCTCAGTTGGGGGTCACAACGTTGGCGGAAGTGTTGAGGGTGGCAGGGTGACCAGTGTCTGGCTTCGGGCTACGATGCATTGGTGTTTGCGCCTGCTTGTGCTGCTTCTGCTGACTGGCGCGGGTCGACTCGCCTATGTCGCCTACCAGCACAGGCCGCCCAAAGTGGTCCACACTCCGCTCAATACCGTGACGTCGACAGCGGTACCGGATCGAGCAAACCTTCCCTTTGGGCTAGACGCACTACAGCACGGCCTCGCGCCGGCGGTCCCGAGCGACTTGCTGCGCGAAATCAACGCAACCGGCGTTGCTGGTGGGCCCGCTCGACTGACACGGTTGCGGATCTATTTGGTAGTAAACGTTGGGCCAGACCGGTCTGAGGTGCTGGTGAATGGCGTTACCCATGGACAGACCCCCTACGTTGGCGAGGTAAACTGCCAGCCTGGCGGCATGCTGTCTATCACGGTAGTTCCAGGCAAAGGCATGCCGAAACACTTCGACCGCGCCTGCGATCGTAACGAGATTCGTATTCAAGAGTAACCGATGCTAAAAACGAGTCTCGAGTGAGGCCAAGAGTGTTCTGCCGTGTGACGAGATAGTGCGCGCCGCCCCGTACTCGGTGCCCAAAGGATACTGGTATCGCCAGTCGAACAGGTTATAGACGCCCAAGTTGGCGCGAACGTGACTTCTGGCATCTTCTGCGGAAAGGACTAGATCCCACAATACCGCCGCTTGTGTCTTGGTCTGTTGGGGACTGCCGGTGCGCTCGTAGCGATCCCAACGCCCGTCTTCGAGTGTGAGGCGAGTGCCCAGGTTCAGACCGCGAATGAGGAATGGTGCGACCCCCTTTACGGTCGCGGCGTGTCTCGGACTGTTGGCGACGTGGCGAACACTCGGATCCGACTCGAGAGCAAACAACGTGGCCATGCGATTGTCTTTGAGAAAACGGGTTTGGGTGTAGCCGTAGTAGGCGGATACCATCCACCCCGTTCGCCATTCGCGTCGCAGGCCGAGCTCTGTTCCAAAAGCGACGATTGGATTGGGTGTGTTGTCGAAATGGCCCACGGCACTATCGACAGCCGTGCTTACCGTATCGATGAGGCCGCGGACCGTGTTTGCATATACTCCCACTGAACCGATGACAGTGGGCGTGAAGCGATGCGAGTGCTCGATCTCGGCCGCTAGCATGATTTCAGGCTTCAGGTTGGGGCTGGCGATCTGGGTTTGACCGCCATCGTTGTAGTAGAGCTCGTAGGCACTCGGCGCGCGGAAAGCACGCCCCACAGTGAGCTTCGTGTTGCCACGCCCGTAGGGCTTGATGACGATACCTACTCGGGGGCTGACGCTTGTACCAAAAGTCGAATAGTTGTCGACTCGGCCGCCGAGCGAGAAGCGCGACCGCTCACCGAGCCGCGCGTCGATAATGGCATAACCCGCGACTACACGATATGGGTGGGAGGCGTCGAGAAGTGTAAGATTCGCGTCCTCGGCCGTCTGCTTGACGTCGAGGTGCCACGATGCCTCACCGCCGAGCGTTAGGTTCAAATTGGGGCCAAACTCATGCACCAGCCTTTCGCCCACGGTGAGCCAATGGCCTCGAAACTTGTCGACCTCAACGCCACCAGCGGCGGCGGGGCGCGCGTAGTCGCCATGGAATGTGTAGCGATTGAGCACGAGCGACGACACCGCGGTGGTATGCGCGCTGAGCTTTGGGGCGGCACGCAATTCCAGAAATCCACGTTCGTCGATCTGTTTGGTCCGCGAGTCACCAAAGGTTGTTTCGAATGGCGCGTTCGGTAGATGTTTCTCGTAGCGATGCCATTGCCATTGGAGTGACCAAACCCCGTGGTGAAGCCGACCGCGAAGCGTCGCACTTCGCATGCCGTCAAGACCGCGCGACCACCCGGATTGCGCGTCTGGCGTGCCGGAGAGTGGGTTGCGCTGGGCCACTTCCGGCAAGTAGAAGTCGCGCCCTTCGCTGCGGCCGATGGCAGCACTCGCGTACATGCCAGAGCTGGCACCAAATCGAACGTTTGCCCTAGCGCGCGCGCGCGCCACTCCATCGAGGTTGGTCGAGACTCCGGCTTCGGCGCCAGTGTTCGTCTCACGCCGCGTGATCACGTTGATGACGCCCGAAAAGGCACCGGTACCGTACACGGCCGAACCAGGACCGCGAATCAACTCGATGCGCTCGACGTCTGCGAGATCAGTCATGGCATCGTACCCGATGTACGATGACCCCAGCCAATTGTCGTTGGTCGGTACACCA